>Ga0207886_10055_pt1 | contig 317955 bp, 356 predicted proteins | sample LinPmetageLP35_FD_184048 | JGI IMG/M metagenome (GOLD analysis project Ga0207886, IMG submission 184048) | Marine viral communities from the Pacific Ocean - LP-35 (SPAdes) | ecosystem: Environmental > Aquatic > Marine > Oceanic | place: Pacific Ocean | collected 2009-08-31
CCCCCCCCTCTTTCGCGCTGGAAGACAATTCTAGATACAGAGACTGCTTCTGACACGAAAGGGAAGTGGATGCGCTCGTGAAAGGGCCGAAGCACAATCAGGAGCAGCAAACAGGCAGGATGCAGTCGCAGCGCAATACTCCACAGTGCGATACAGCAGGTAGAAGCTAGATAAAAGGAATACGTACAGCACAAGCTGGCTGTCCAGAGAGATTCTGCGCCGTCGCCAATCCGAGTCCGAAGACTGTGGTGAGAAAGGTAGATGTCTTCATTTTGATTGCGATTAAGTGTAGTGGTGATGTCGACGTTCAATTGCTCGCGCAAATATCGATTCGAGGTCTTCTGATGATGATGAGCTGGAAGTATCAATTGATTTGTCCGTCGCAACTGAAGTATTATGCGATTGGGTGTTGTTTAAAAGAGCGAAAGGTTGCAGAGAAGAAGTCAAAAAGAGAAGAACTCTAAAGAGATAACGTCGTCGCGAATGCACCTCACCTCCCTAGCTTTCCGTGCCGACCAGGTCCAGAGCTCCTTCAGCTGCGCGCGGGGAAGCCTAAATTTTGACTTTGCCACTAAATTCAGGTTCCAGGGCCCACTGACTGGGTCGTTGATTGGGTGGCTGAATGGAAAGATTGAGTAAGGTTGTGAGCTTATCTGTTTTGGGGGATTTGTGGCGTGGAAATGGGATGCTGAGTGGTGTTATTTGGGGGAGGGATGTGTGGGTGGCAGTCTGAGTTTGGACTTGCTTTTGGATTTGATTGGAAAGGCAATTGGAATTGGAAGATCCCAGGAAGCAGAAACAACAGGATTATCTGGACATTTTTGAAGACATATTGTTCTTTCTATGGCACGGTATGACAGACCCGAGGTTGATGTTGACGGATCATCCCGGATTCGACAGAGTGGAGCCTGAGTTGGTGCTGGCAGCTTGGAGCCCTCCACTTGCACTGGGGAAGCGGGCCTGCAGGTGAGTGCGGGGGAGTAGGTCTTGGCATCAGATGGGGCATCGACATCCACAGAGCTTCGTTCCATCACTCTCCGCTCTCTCCTACTCTGTACGTGCTCTTTTGCTTCTACTCAATTATTGAAAGCAAGTTTTCACCTAGAAACTTTCATCCTTAACTCGTTCTCACAAATATTCCTCGTGCTATCTCGTTTATAAACGAGCCCGATAAACACCACCATTCAACATGCCGTCATCGATTCAGATCAGCGGTGAGTTATAAACAGCTATTTTCATATCCTTCTCTCTACTATAATCATCTACTTTCTTCATGATGAGTAACAAAATCCATTATTTTCGATGTCATTACAACTGGCATGTGCGATCATAATCATATCTCGTTAATCTGAACCTGAACACTTCTCCCCACAGTAATAATCGGCGTGATGGTGAGAATTAGATGCTGACTGGTCACACAGAAGATAGCTACGACTGAGGGGGAGAGAAGAGGTGACTGTACAGTACTGGTACGTGTTTCACAAAAAGATCTTCCTGATGGTAGGCCAACATACCGAGCTTGGAGACGTGAGGGCCAATTTATTCTCATCAAACTCCACATGCCGGTACATCGAGTCCCAAATCGTGACGAACCACGCATCGAAGACTTCGAGGAATCGGCTTTCAATTCAATCTAAAGGAGCGACCAAAGCCTTCTCATTCCCAATCCCCAACTCTCCTCCACAATCCCAAGATAACCACATAATTCGCCATGCCAGCCATTAGGCCGCTCGTGGCAGACTTGCCTGACTGTACTCACAGCATCTCAGTATGGAAGTTGACCTGCTCTTCGACCTTAGGTTTCTCTTCGAAACCACTCGGCATATCTCCCTTCACTGCTCCTTTAGCATCAATGCGAGATCCAAATCCTGTTGGCCTGCCCTTAGACAACGCATCTTCCTCGGCAGCAGCCGTCAATATAGAGCGTCCCTCTGCTTCTTTGCAGCAAGTGTGAATCTACGAGTTTATTTGTCAATTTCTCTTCTGTATATCTCGAGACCCGGGAATCGATATCTTACCTGCTCGATGTAGTGCTAGAGGTGAAAATGCATGTCAGTATGCATGCACCTTGTGTTGGCGAGGAATTGTGATTAGGAAGGGAGGAGAGGGTAAGGCAAAGGGTGGAATAGCAGGAAAGAAAGAAAAAGCAATACGTACGAAGCCACTGCCATAGCGAGCAGTGCAATCGTATCCCAGTGGCAGAATAGCCGGAATGCAGACCCTACCAGCAGCAGCTAGCTCCGAATGAGAAGGAGCGTCGACATCCATGGAGCTTGAGCTGAGATATTCGCTTCCCCTATCAGAAGAAGACAGCCATTCTACCGTCTTGCAGCATTGGAATCGCTATACTTCTCGTTAGCTCGCGTCCGCGCCGTGACATTTGACTCTTTCGTTATCGCGTTGCGCTTGGGTCTTACTTCATCATTATAGTGCTGCAAGGACCATCGAATTAGCACTTCATTCTTCTCCTATCCATGCTCCTGAGAAGAGTATCGAGGTAAGGGCACAGAGAGAAAACTCACCCATTCAGGGCCGAGATGATAATCGCAAGAGAAACCCGGAGGGTACCATTCTTGCAGGCAGTGCTCGGTCAAAGTTCCCTGAGAAGCTGGAGCGGCAGACATAGAGATTACATGCTGGTCTTTGCTATGCTTCTCCTCCTCCATACCGAAAGCCAGGTCCTCGTCAATTTTCTTGCAGCAAGATTGAGCCTACGATCTCTGTCAGTGTATAGCCCTACCGATTACTGCGAGTGTCTCGTTTGGCTCACCTTATCCGAGTAGTACTATCGCGTCATATTCTCATCAGCATGTTTTTCTTCTCCGATGCTGGTAAGAAGTGGAGCGCGAAAAGCTCGGTTTGAACCAGAGAGTACTCACCCACTCCTCACCAAACCGGTCGCCACACGGGAACTCTGGCGGGAAAACCGCTCGTAGGCAGAACTCAAAGGCATTATTGACATCGTCGTTCATGGAGCTAGAAGATGTCTTGCGGGAAGCACCATAGCCGGGCATGGACATCGTATCCTCCTCGACACCTTGACAGCATCCTCCGTCCTAGATCTTGTCGTCAGCTCACTTGCCCACCCCACTCATCTTTGAAACATCGCGCTTGGTCTCGGAAGCGTAATTCGAAAGTGATCTGTCTTACCAGTCGAGAATAGTACTGGAGGTAAGATGCAAGTTAGCGGCATCTCCTTTGTCTATGTGCTATATACGAGTAGTATTTAGAGAGAAGAGAGGAGGACAACACTCACCCATCCATCGCCGAACGCGTCGCTGCATGGAAAATTTGGTGGGAATAGGGCTTTGAGACAACGCTTGCCTGAGTCCAAGTTCGAGTTCTCAGTATGAGGGAACCTCGCTAAGCTAGAAGCGGGAACTTGGCGAGAAGATTCATTCGAAATACCGAGTGGGGAGAAAGACTCTTCATCTTCTGCGAATTCTTTGCAGCAGGCATGTTTCTGATTTTCAAGTCAGCTTATCATGGAAACAGGAATGCCTTTGGCATATGTGAATACCTCGTCTGAGTAGTGCTGTGGTTGCCATGTCTGTTAGCAGGTCGGCCGAGAAGAGAGGGGAAAATGGAGGTATACCCAGTCAGGTCCGAACGCATGGTCACACGGAAAGTCTGGAGGGAAGAAATCTGGTCGACAGAACTCGAAAGCATTGCTGCTGTGGTCGACCTTTGTTCTGGACGGTGATACGAGAGGAGAGTGGCGCAGGTGAGAGGCGGGCTCGTCCAAGTCGGCGCAGCAGGTGCGTTTCTACGTTTCTTCGTCAACGCTGTTCATTTGAGTAATATACATGTATGTTTCATACCTCCTCGTCATAGGACTGAAGTAATCACAGTTATCAGCACCGTCATTTCGAGTTGTCTGGGAGGATGGCAGAGGCTTACCCATCCACCACCGAATATGTCGCTGCACGGAAAGTTTGGGAGAAATCTCTCTGGACGGCAGAATTCGTAATAATTGCTGCTGTGGTGGACGTTGATTTCGGCAGGCGAGACAATGGAAGAGTGGCGGAGGTGGGAGATGGACTCCTCGTCCTCAGAAAATCCGTGGCAGCAGGTTTGCTTCTAGGACGTTTCATCAGCTTCTTCTTAGTTCTAGCGGTATTTTTCGATCATTTCATACCTCTTCATTGTAGTACTGTAATCGTCATTATATCAGCGCCCCCGACTGCGACCAAGTAGGGAGAATTCGACTTACCCATCCTTTACCGATTATATCTTCGCAAGGAAAGTCTGGATGGAAGGTTCTTGGCTGACAATATTCGAAAGGGTCTTGCTTGTTGCTCGTTGAAACAGAAGCGGAGACAGACGACGGCGTTTCGTCGTTGATTGAGATCTCGACATTGGCGCTAAGGGGTGCTGCGAGAGCAGGGGCGAGAAGCCTTAGGGACGCCAGGAAGGCAAGGATATGCATCACTGCTAGTGAGTACTGTTGACTTTTGATGTTTACTGAAATGGCTTGATTGGAAATAGATGGATGTTTTGTAATAGCTAGGTGTGGTTGAAAGAGCGAGCACGGCAAGAGAGCGAACAATGCGTACATATAGATGAGCCCACCAGCCCATCAAGACACACACATGTTTGCATGTACGACACAGACTTTCTCATCCAGTTCCCCGACAACGTATCACATCGGGCTCAGTCGAGCAAATATCTTCCAATCATCTACGTCCCGTGTAGAGCAAGATACGAGGTGTAGCAAGCACAGATCATATCGGCTCAGTTCACAGAAGCCTCGACCTGAAATTGGAATCACTACATAGTCGAGACCTATCAACAGCTGAACATCACTTCATGTGCGATCTACAGGTTATCACAAAGGCTACAGCAGATTGGGACACAGTACGACTCGTACGACGCCGGGTCCCCGAGCCTCGTTTGTAGATCTGCACTACCCGAGCATTACACTGCATACCTAGGGAGCCATGGTCTCGGATTACAATATAAATGTGCGTGACCGTGACGAGTCCAACTCCATTATGCTGTGGAAGAGAGCCCCAAGTTGACTGGCCAGGTGTGAGTTTTGCTGAGGTACAGAACTCAGATCGACACTATCCATGATCCGATATTCTATTAGCTGCTACGAAATCCAAGTGAAAGTTACACTACTTAAGATCTGCTTCTAAATCAAGTCTTAGGAGTACACAGTAGCTCGTAACGAGATTGTCTGAGAGCTCTAGCAGCAGTTTTAGCTATCCGAGTTCTGTCTCCATTCATTCCGGAAACTGGGCCCAAGAGTTTCACGACTGGGAAGTGTCCAGAGATGTCACAACTAAGGAAGACACAGAGTCAAATGAAAGCGAATGTAAGATCGAGGAGGTGTAGATGAGAGACACTTGTCTAAGAGCAATCTCGGAGAAGCAGTGACTCATACCCACTGATTGAGGATCAGTCGATTGGCTCTGCGCTGTTAAATCGTGATGCACGATCTTTATGGCATTGTTGGATTGCAAACGTGAGTTTTCGTTCACTGCATACCTTGAAGACCAGATGGGCGAAGCTCGGACGCCAAAATGGATGTTGCAGGTTCTTTTGTGGATGGTGGATCTGCTGTCTTGTACCTCCGTACGCCGAGCCTCCCGTCGTTTGCTCGGTATAGCACCGAGGCAGGAGGTTTAGCAATCGTCTCCGGAGCCTGGATATGTATCATGTGGTAATCCTCCTCGTCAGCATCGGAAAAACAAGATTCCTCCAAGGTCAAAGAGTGGCTGCTGGAATTGTCGGCATCGGAGTGTATCCTTCGATATGTTCCCTTGACCTTCAGCATAACTAACACCATTGCCTAGAAGTAAAATGCGACGAAGAATGAGCAACTTATGGAGTACAGTAACGTACATAGGTATCTGAGCTCTTTCGTTGATTGGGCCACAGCAATGTGAACGTCTTGGTAATAATTGGTATGTCCATTTCGTTTGCTCTGGTCTGCCAAGATACCGACGAGAGTTACTCCTTCTATTACAATTCATACTGGCCCTATAAATATACAAAATGTTTTCTCGCGGACCCCTCAGAGCGATGACTTGGAAGATATTTGATGTTTTGAAACCCAATATCTTTCAAAATAAGCCCACTATGGGCCAGGGCACGGCTTTGAATCTGCATATTCAATACTTACCTTTTGATAAGCTTGACTCTGAAACTCTTGTCCCAAGACTGGAGGCATGTCCCAGCCACGAGGTTCACATAGAATAGCGGATGTAAGAACCAATTCCAAAACGTGCTCCTCGCTGGATCCACCTCTCTTGTCGTCAGATACTGCATCCTCTTGTACCGCAGACAAAATCCAGGATCGAGCAGATAAGCCACTGCCGTAGCGGCCTCTTCGTTTCCACCGGAACATTTTCTGGAACCTCTCTTTCCAGCTTGACTCCTCACCTGGTTCTCTCTGATGTCTCTCACAGGAGAACAGATCCTCTGGCCAGTTCATCATAAACGAAGCATTCCTATGAGAAACGCAGAAGTCTTTCGTAAGATCCCACAACACACCCATTCTCAATCCATCATCACAAGCAAGCATTCCCCGGCATTCTTGCCATCCCAACATGCTCTGCGTCAGCCATATGACCCTCAAGTTACGAACCTCCACCCCACCGGATACAACGAGCATTTTTCTCCAAGAAGCCTCGCCCCGTTGGAATACAGGAGCTCGTTGAGCCCACGACAGCTGCTGGAAACTGAGCGCTGTATTACGGGGATGCGTACCGGAATACGAGGCTGGTGATTCGAACCAGGGGGGGAAGATTTCTTTGAGGAGTGGGTTTAGAATTCGAGCAGTTGTGGATTCTGAGGGTTTAAAAAACAAGGCGATTTGGAGGGAGACTGTGGTCGCAACTATCGAGTTCCAATTGCGGTTGACGAGCTGAGCAGATACCAAGAGATCGCGAATTTCCAGGAAAGATAGAATGAGGGAGAGAAATTTCGGTGTGGCTACGACAGAGTTGGCCATTGTAAATTGTTGATATCACAGAGGTTGGGAGGGGAGAGGGTATTTGAGGATCAGCTATTGTCAGACGGCGCAATAATACAACATACACCAAGCCTGAACAGATTAGGGCCCCTGTTCTTGCTTATGAGTAATCTAATGGGTAGAGTAATAATCCGCTTGAAAGTGGATCAATCATATCAAGATCTTCGGAGCTAAGCCTCTTTAAGATTTGCTGCATTCTTAGATCAAATGACCACTGACAAATATTATAAGTTCAGGTTAAAGGAATTAAATACAACTGAATTCCGGTTTATTATTAAGTACTTGTTGAGCGTATATTTGAATCTGACTAGTTGGTTCAACTCTAGGAAGCCTGTGGCTTGAAATTCCGTCACCTCGGATTCCAAATCGTGTCGCCTTTGGACAGGTGCTTGACTGATCCGACCTTCCTTTCAAACATCATTTCCTATGGTCCATTTTTCATCACGATGCAGGAGCGGCTGCCATCCATCTTACATTCGGAAGGAAGCATCCCTCAGCAAAGATTCGGTAATTATCTGGATTGTTCAAAGCATAATCGATATTAGATCTTGCCAAATCGAAACAAAGGTCGAAATTATAAGCTTTTTTTACGAAGCCAGACCTGTCTGTTACATCCTTGTCCTCAACTATATTGGTTAGCTACCTTCATTACTGACTGTATATTGTGAAGAGAAGTCTGAAGCCAACTCACATTGGAAAGGATAGAGTAAATGTAGCATTTCGTGAATGAAAGTTCCAGGTAAGCTTCGGTAATCATCAGGGCTGGCTTTGTCGCCTGGTTTAAAGTAGGTGCCTTGGTATGGGACTAAGGAAGTCTTGACTCTGGTAGTATCCCATGCAGCGGGACAGAACAAAATGATGTTGGACGGTTTATTGACAGCCAAAGGGGTAGGTTTGAAAGTTTGTCCTGCCAGGCTACCGCCATTCTGTGAGCAGAGAGGCGTTTTGCCTACCATAGCTACAGAAAGATCAATCTTGGTTTATACCTAGGCGTATAGACTTGACACAACTCACGGTATATAGCAAATTCAATAACACCATTTGCATCCCTTAGGGTCTTGTCAGTCCAGACTGATGTCCCATCTATCCAAAGAAAGCTTTAGCAACTAACAGCGACCTTTTGCGATTGGAAGACATACATAAAGCCATTTCATCATCTGAAGTTCCTGGGATTGGGCCAAACATAGACGGGTCGTTCACATATTCAAGTGTCTGATCAGTGCAAATGAAAAAATTTGTCGCTGGTCCCAAGTTGGCTCCATTTTGGATGGCATTCAGAAGATTGCCGTAAATGCCTTTAGACGAGGTCAGCGCTTGTCAGTATCGAAATGGCCTTGATGAGGTAGCCAATAAAACATACAGAGAAGACTAATGACTGATAGCCAAGTCGAGATTACAAATACGCAGGAATAAGCATTCAGTACTTCAGGGATTGAAACAATACGCTCAAACTTAAGTAAACAGAAAATGACGACTGGGGGAAAAACCTGTGACTTGATCAAGTTTCGCTCTAGAGGGTGAATCCAAAACCCTTTTCCACTGCGTATTGGTATTGAACATATTTTGGGCGTTATTCGCAATTCGTGCCTTCGTCGTGAATGGAAGTATGGCTCCTGATGTCAAAGCACCAATCTGAGTTTGTGCATTGGTTACCATATTTATGGCTTCTCCGAGCATAGAGTCGAGATCGTATGTATTGCAAGGCCCAACAAGTGTGAACAGGTTTGCCATGTTGGGATTGGTATAACCATGACAGATAATTAAAAGAGAAGCAATGTAGCACCACAAGAGACCTCGCATTTTGAATAACGAAATGAGGTGCAAGTCGAGCGACTGAACAAGATCAAGCTTTGAAGAAGGCAGGAAGCATGTTACAAGGAAACAAGCCACAAACTAACAGTTCTTAAGTAGCTGCACTTAGTTGATTCTAATAACACATTATTTGCGGACATACGAAAAGTCATTAATGCTAATAGTCATTAGTAAATTGTAAGCATTAATGCAGCTTTACCTATATGGTTTTCCGAGACTTGCATTTGCAGCAACATGTCCGGCCTTCGTCAGACAAATTTCGGTTCTGAATCCCCTTTTGAAGTTGCTAGAAACCAATTTATCTCGCTCGCAAGTTTGACCAACCAGGACCTATCCACAGACAGTGTCCACAGATAGGGACTACTAGCCGGAAAATGCCAGAATGCATCCAGCTTCAACCTTTGAGGCAAGTGACTGGTTGACCATCCCTGCTTCTTATTTGATCTAGACCTGCACGATCTGGGCATCTTTTCATAATCTAGTAAGATCCGATTTCAAAGTGATCTGGCCTACTTTCGCTCATCACAGATTGTCAATTTTTAAATTGCATAAGATGTTCTGGACGAGCAGGGGTTATTTAATACAACTTACGATTTCGAGAAATCAAAATTCAATTCCCCTTTTTGCTGCCGGTATCTTGTAATTCCTCATGGCAACTGACTTTGCAATGACATTATGTTTGATGCTTTCATTCTCAAATGTCTTGTAAAGCTATCCGCTTGATACGCTTGTATGATCGTTGAAATGCGGATGATGTGAGATTTCGCAAATCGACCGGAATGACCCATTATATGGGTACAATCTTGTTGTGGAGCGGCCTTTAATTCGAGTGATGTGAGATTTCACGAAGTGTGTTGATAATTTGAGCAATCCAATATCTTTCAGTAGGACGACTCGCAGTGTCGAGCGAATTTTGACGCGGATGAGATGCGGGACCGAGCAAAATGACATTTCTATGTGGGACAATTCGCACAGTGGGGCGACTCTTTACCTCCATAGTTCAAATGATGTGAGATTTCACCGAATGTCTTACTCCCTTTATTCAATGTACTGAGAATGGGTCCTATCCACTTCATGAGTGTATAGCGAACCAGTAAATCGCCTGTCCCTGGTAGTGGATAGCCCCATTATCAGTCAATTGAATAAAGGGAGTAACAATCTGAGCAAAAAAATAATTCGTAAGAGCAATTTATGATGTGGAGCAACGCTTTAATACGGCTGATGTAAGATCTCGCGAAACGAGCGAAGCGAGTGAAGCGACATTTCTATGTGGGGATAATTCGTATGATAGAACGACTTTTCAGTTTGGATGATGTGAGACCACGACCCGAGTCAGTAGGTTGAGCGATATAACATTTCTAAGTGGGGATAACTTATAATGTGAAGCGATCAGAGTCTGGTCATATGATGTTTTCTTGCGTAAACAATACATATTTACAAGTCTGCTCGGACCAGTGAGTAAACATTAACAACAAACCCTGCAATCTTTGTAGAAATATTCTTACAAAGAAGGATAAGCTATTTGTTGCTAGGAAAGGACCGTGATAGAATTCACCTGGTTCCATCATTTTCAAACCTACCACCAGTACCTGGGAATATCGGAAACATGGATATGGAGCTAGATGAAATATAACATTTCATGTATTCCCTGATCCGACCCTCTCCCTTTCTACTTTCCTAAGCTCATAGCTGTCTCTGTTCCGCGCTTGACATTTCTTTCCAATCAATCGCTTATTCATGATGAAGTTCGGAACTCACGCTATTTTAATAGCGTTGCTTGGGTTGCATCAGATTCACGCAAAGGCTGTCTTTGCTCATTTCATGGTATATATTGTTTGTGATTGGACTTCGGGCGGCTAATTGCTAGCACAGGTGTCAAATGCTGCCAATTTTTCTTTGGATGACTGGGCAAATGATATAGATGCCGCGATAACAGCGCATATCGATGCATTTGCGCTTAACGTTGCATATGGAGATGAAACCACAGATGGTAGCCTGTCCAATGCCTTTACCGTTGCCAACGAGAAGGGCTTCAAACTCTTCTTTTCCTTCGACTATCCAGGTGGTACCATGCCCTGGCCAGCATCCAGTGTTACTGCTTACCTCGAAGAATATGGACCAAATGGCGCATATTATTTATACAATGGTCAACCATTCGTGTCAACATTCGAAGGTCCCGCTAATTCTGCCGATTGGATTGACATCAAAGCAGAGACAAACTGCTTTTTCATGCCTGACTGGTCGTCTTTGGGCGCAGATGCAGCAATAACCAAGCAACCTGGTGTTCCAGATGGACTCTTCAGCTGGGCAGCATGGCCATATGGCCCTAACGATATGTTCGACATATTCGACGCTTCGTACAGACAGTACCTTGGGCACTTGCCATATATGATGCCAGTCTCTCCATGGTTTTTCACGAACTTACCGGGATTTTCCAAGAACTGGCTATGGAATGGTGATCACTTGTGGTATGATCGATGGCAAGAAGTTCTCGTCGTCCAACCAGAGTTTGTTGAGATCATTACATGGAATGATTGGGGAGAATCACATTACATTGGACCTTTACACGACCACTCCTATTCTGCTTTCGAGATAGGACGCGCTCCATACAATTATGCCTTGAATATGCCGCATGACGGCTGGCGTTTATTCCTTCCGTATGCAATCGATATGTACAAACATAATATCAGCACGGTCACCCAGGAAGGCATGGTAGTATGGTATCGCCTTGCTCCAGGCACCGCATGCACCACAGGAGGTACGACTGGAAATACTATTAGCCAGTATCAATGCGAGTATGCTCCATCAGATGTTGTAGAAGACGCCGTATTCTACTCTGCGCTTCTTTCTGGACCTTCATCAGTTTCGGTTTCCATCGGAGGCGTTGTGCAGGAAGGATCATGGCGGAACACTCCAAGTGGTGGAATCGGCATCTATCATGGGAGTGTTCCATTCAATGGATTGCTTGGTCCGGTGATAGTCACAGTCAACGCTGTTGGCTCTGTGACTGGTCCCGACATCTCAACTTCTTGCACCGATAACATCCAGAACTGGAATGCGTGGGTTGGGTCTGCGCAGGGAGCTTCGGTCGATGTTACACCAACGTCAACCGTCGGGGAAGACGGCTGCATTGCTGGGACCGGGATTGGGAACTATGAGGGCCTCTGCAACTTCTGTTGTGCTTATGATTATTGTCCCATTGGAACATGTACTTGCACTGCACTCGGGCCTCCCGTTCCGACTCCGCCTGCTGATGGGAGTAATGGGTATCCTACTGCAGAGAGCGACTCCACGTACAAGGGTCTCTGTAGTTTCGCATGCATCCATGGATACTGCCCAGACAACGTCTGTTCACATGTCGAGGTTCCCGCGCCCGATCCGCCGACCGAAGGCCCGTTTCCAGTCTGTACTCCGAGTCCGACGTCAGCTCCGGTGTGCATTGCAGGGACCGGTACAGACAACTATGGGGGTCTCTGTTCATTTCTCTGCCATTTTGGCTACTGCCCGCCGCCATGTACGTGTACAGCTACTGGTCCTCGTGTTCCTGCTCCCAGCGGTGTGAATGTCTATGGCGCTGGCATTAACCCAGATGATGATAGTCTCTGTGAATGGAGTTGCAGTCATGGCTACTGTCCTCCGACGGCGTGTACCTCAGTACCTGGCGCCAGCGGAGGAGATGGAACATGGTGTACTGCTGGTACAGGCGTAGACGGTTATGACGGCCTATGCAAATTCAGCTGTAGCTACGGATTTTGCCCCTCACCCTGTGCTTGCACAACGTATGGCGCGGAGCCCGCTCTTCCATTTGATCAAATGGTAAGCGTCGACGGATACGGACTTGAACCAGGTTATGATGGTCTCTGCGCTTTTGCTTGCACCTATAATTACTGTCCAAACACGGCATGTTCGTCAACAACACCAGGAAATGGTGCGGGGGGTGGAGGAAGTTCATCAACAGTCTGCGTTGCTGGGACTGGTGAAGGGAACTACGGAGGCCTCTGTTCATTCAATTGTCACTTTGGATATTGCCCTTCGCCGTGTACCTGTACCGCCACTAGCACGACTGAAGTACCTCCTCCGGCTATTACGAACGTCGACGGGGCTGGGATCGATCCTGGCGATGACAGTCTCTGTTCTTTTGCCTGTCTCCACGGATACTGCCCACCAACTGCTTGCACATCGACAGCCGGCCCCGGAGGAGATGGCCTTGTCTGCGTGGCCGGGATAGGGGACGACAATTACATTGGCCTCTGCAAATTCAACTGCGGGTACGGGTATTGCCCTCCCCCGTGTACCTGCACAGCCACTGGTACTGCAGTCCCGGCGCCAGCCATCACCGACACCAATGGCATGGGCCTCAACCCGGCCGATGATAGTCTGTGTTCTTTTGCCTGCAGTTACGGGTACTGTCCCGAGACGGCCTGCATATCAACATCAGGTGACTCCGACCTCCCGATCTGTACGGCTGGGACGGGTGACGGCAACTATGGAACGCTCTGCTCATTCATGTGTGGCCTCGGATTCTGCCCTACGCCATGTACTTGCACCGCAAATGGTACCCAGATTGCCCCGCCTGCTGTTGTGAATACGTTTGGAGTTGGTGTCGATCCATCCTATGACAGTCTTTGCGAATTCGCCTGCAGCCTTGGATTTTGTCCTGCTAGTGGCTGCAGCTCAACATCAGGTACATCCAGCTGCACTGCGGGAACAGGCTCCAGCCTCTTTGCACCTCTTTGTGTATTCACTTGTGCATTCGGCTTCTGCCCTCCACCCTGCAGCTGTTCATCAATTGGTCCTGTAATTGGTCCACCACCTATCGTCAATATCTTAGGATCTGGAATTGAGCCTTCTTTAGACACTCTTTGTGTATTCAGTTGCGCTCGTGGGTTTTGTCCCGCTACAGCCTGCAAGACCTCTAGTAGCGGTTGCGAAGGAGATAATTGTGATTGTGACGAACCCAAAACCGCAAGTGCCTGCTCGGTTGATTGTCCCGCAACGGTTGTCCCATGGACCACGGTTACTGGTTCTTGCACAACAACATGCACGAGTACCTCGACCGCTTGTAATGCAGTCGATTCGACGACGACGTCATATTCAACAACGACTCTTACCTACCCATCGTTAGAGACTGGAACAGCGGATCCCATCTATACCCAGGACCTTGGTGGTCTGGAAGCATCTTGGGTATACGGAGAGATGCAGTCTCTTCTCTCAGCTGAGAGCGCCGCAGTTGGAGAAGCCGCAAGCACCACTACTGCAATTGCTACCCCATCCATAGTTTCCATAACGCCGACAGGTCCATTGCAAACAGACACCACATTACCAACCGATCTGCCCACACTCACAACAAGTGCAATATCCAGAAACACAAATCCTTGCCTCGCTTATACCACAATAACCAGCTGTAACGCCATAGGAGGTCAGAACATAGCATGTGCCACATCAACCCTATGTGGCGTCTACTCTACCCCGCAATCGGCTCCCGCAACAACCACATCAGCCTCCTCGCCAACACACCACTGCTTGGAGTTCTACTTCGAAGCAGACAGTGACCTTACAACCGTTTGGCAAGCCATCGTGCTCGATAATAACGCCCAAGTGTGCAATGTCATCCTCACTGGTGTAACAAACACTCCGATATTCGCCTGCGGGAATGGTTACAGTGTTCGTGTCGATGCGTCGAATCCAAGAGTGAATTACATCAATACTTGGTACACGAGTCCACAATCAAATGGGGAAGTATTTTTCGAGGTTCCATTGCTAAGCGATGTTACACATAATTGCGGGACGCTGAATGCACCACTACAGTGCCGAATTGGGAAGTGGGAGTCTCCCGGCTCTTGCTGAAAGTCGTGACGGTAACGGCAAGATAGACTAGATTGTATATATTGATTATTCAAATGTAACGAGTATTACACCTTTCTGCTTAGACATGGACGAATTTCTTGGTAGTGGCATGTTCGACCGACATCAACAAAGATTCCTTGCTCGTGCGGATGGATAAAGGAGCAGGAATCATATCCCGCCATGCAGAATTCTACCTGCAGCATTTTGATCTACTGCTGTTTGACTCGATGGCGCAATAATTTCGAACTTCTGCTGTTGCTAAAAGAAAATCTAGATGTCGATCGCTGAAGAAGTGGAGCAAGGCTACTTTCCGGGACTTGCAAGAAGTACGAGAACGCATTGCCAAACTCGTGACATCTGAAAACACGAAGTTGCGGGTGGTACAAGATGATGTGTTTATTACGACTGGTATGAGTGCTATTTCCTTGGCATTTGAAGTGCTAGCAGCTCTCGTACCATATCCAGACGTGGTTGCTTACGGATAAGGACGTCCCCAAGCCTACGAGTGGAAGGCAACCTCGAAATCATTGTGCTTTGTGCTTTTTCTGATTCCGTTACCTTGCAGATGGCTTTATCCCGAAATCTTTTCACAATCTCAGAAGAAACAATTGGAGAACTGTCATCTCCTTTAAGTGGGGCACCGAATAGGAGTAAGGTCAACTGGAGTGCATGCTGCTTACCGAACACCCCAAGATCACAACCATCGTCTGTGAACTTCCGAGCAACATCAAGTTCAGCTCACCAAATCTTGAGCGTATCCGATATCTAGCAGACTACCACGGTCTCATCGTTGCTTGTGATGAGACAACAGGAAACTTTATCAATATCGATGTCCGACCATTTGTTGATGTTGTGCTAAGCAGCCTGACCAAGATGTTCAGTGGTGCTTCTAATGTGACGGGCGGCAGGTTTGGTACTTTTCTGTCAATCTTCCATCAATCATCTTACCACGCTGACTTCTATTCTATCTCAAGTGTAGTGGTAAATCCGAATTCTCGTCACCATGACAGACTTCGGTCTCAAATAGCGGTCCAGGACAAGACCGTTGTTTGTTTCCCCACCCGATAGTTCAGTATTGAAACGGAAGTGCGCCAACATGGCCGACCGCGTCTACAGATCCAACAGAAACACTTTACCCGTTGTTGAACTTCTCCGCAGCCACCCATCTGTGGAACAAGATCACCCATCTCTCAGACCAACAAACCCCTGGTACGAGAAGGTCAAGCGCCGTGACGGGGGACCCGAAAATCTTCTCAGCGTCGTGTTTCGCCGTCCTAACTTTGCGAGACACTTCTATGACAGCTTGGATGTATGTAAAGGGTCAAGTTTCGGGACTAATTTTACTCTCGCTGATCCATCTGTACAGCTGGCATGCTACTGTGATCAAGATAAGTGTGGGGAATATGGTTTGCCGAAGCATATCATATGTATCAGTGTTGGACTTGAAGATCTGAAGAATATTGTGAGGAGAATTTAAGATGCACTTAGTAAAGCCGAGATGATGGTTGAAGACTGAAAATAAATCAGCTGGATAGGCCTCGTGCTACAATCATGTACCTCGCAGAGGAATAGTTGATATTCAGCTAAGTTGAAGGTGGAACATAGTTCAGACGAGCAGATCCACACGATCCACACGATCTTCATAGTCGTACATATCAGACGAAGCAATTCTTATTTGATACTAGATTACTTGCTTCCTTTGTTGACAATCGACGGGAGGAAGCGACAAGGGAAAGGGGTGAATTATGTAAGCATGACCCAGGCCAATTAGGTCTAGTCTGCTTACGGCCTCGCCCACAAGGACCTCGGTCTCTTGTTTGTCACATTGTGAAGCAGCGAAATTTCCCCTGAACGTGGGTGTACAACATACAATTGCCATCAGATAATCTTTGGCGTCATCATCACGAACATTCATTTCGTTAGTTGCATCCTTGCCGGCTTCGGGTACGAGCGTTGGAGATCTCTGAATGCCGAGGTCCACGGGCTTGCCTAACACAACATCTCACAGTAAAGTTGAAGCCGAGAACTTAATATTAACGTGCCACCTCAAAGTCTCCCGAATCCCTCTCATCTGAAACACCGACGACCACCGCAGGCCACACTCCCTTTCACAATGTCAAGCCCTTCCTCAGGAAACAAGGAGGTATACCCCGCCTTCGGGTGCCCATTTCCATACGCGGAACCTCTGTGGTACTCGCGAAACGTGTCACCGCATTACAATGATTCGCATCGGAAGCTTCGAGCTGCAGTTCGGAAGTATGTCGATGAAGAGATACTTCCCAATGCATTCGAATGGGAATCAGCCGGGGAGGTCCCGGACACTGCACGTGACCCTGCTTAGCTTCGGTATCGTGATCAGTGTTAATAATCTGCAGGCTTGGAAGCGACATGTCGAGATGGGCTATGTTGGAATGGTAACAGGTCTTCCGAATATTAAAAGCCCTGGGGATGTTCACATCGACGAATGGGACTCTTGGCACTCGTTGATCGTGAATGATGAGTTGTCTCGCGTGGTAGGAGGATTCCCTGGCATCGATTGAGAGAATCACTGACCTGTAAAGGCGTACACTGGCGTACTTTGGGGTCTCGGGGGAGGCAACGGCATTGGCGTTCCACCAATTGTTAATTTTGGGACAAAAGCGCAAAAGGAGAAGTTCCTCCCCGGTGTTGCAGATGGAAGCATTCGATTCTGCCTGGGAATCACTGAACCAGATGGTGAGACTGTTCCCTTCTTTGGGGACACCGCTGATGCAAATAGCTGGATCTGATGTTGCCGGTATCAAAACAACCGCCATCCGGCAGGGCAACAACTACATCGTCAACGGATCGAAGAAGTGGATCACGAACGCTATCTGGGCCGACTATGTGACAGCAGCAGTACGCACAGGGGGACCCGGGGCAGCTGGGGTCTCTGTCCTGATCATACCTCTCAAATCATCCGGTGTATTGACACGCAAAATGTATAATTCTGGTGTCGGAGCATCGGGGAGTACATTCATCACGTTTGAGGATGTTGTCGTCCCTGTGGAAAACTTAATCCACAAAGAAAACCGAGGCTTTGAAGTCATTATGTCCAACTTTAATGCCGAGCGAAAGTCTATTGCGACGCAGGCGATAAGACTTAGCCGAGTATGTGCTGAGGATGCATGGAGGCACGCATGCACCCGGGAAACTTTTGGCATGAAGTTGATCGAGAACCCCATCATCAGAGCAAAGTTCGCCAAGATGGGCAGAATGATTGAGCCAGCTCAAGCGTTCCTGGAGCAATTAACTTGGCTGATAGAGTTGAATCGCAGAAGTGGAAAGGACGATGTGCGGATTGGTGGGATGACTGGTAAGTGCTCTTCGATTCCTGAATTCTGGATAAATGATGCTGGAAGCTTCAATGAGTGGTTCCCAGTCGACGAAAGTTGCTGTACAAGGAAATGAGAAGAACAAAGCTAATAATTCTCGCCATCTTTCCAGCAATGCTGAAGGTTGTCAGTACAAGATGCTTGGAGAAATGTGTCCGCGAGGCGCAACAGATTATGGGCGGACTAGGATATGCCAGGGGTGGAAAAGGTGGCAGGTAGATACTCTACTCCTGGAAACGTCGGAATATATTGACCATCCTGCAGGATTGAGGCCATCTCCAGGGACGTCAGGGTCATGGCTGTTGGTAAGTTTCCACTCCAGCTGTTTCTCGTCGCCTGGGATATATCGCTGACTTTGGCAGGTGGTGGCAGCGAGGAGATCATGAGCGAATTAGCACTTAGGGAGGAGACGAAGGACCTGAAGAAATATGCGAAAGCTTCGAGCAAGTTGTGAGCTATTTTCCCTTCCATAACTCTCTTGGTTCTGGGTGCATGGATATACAATTATCTTGGAACCTTCGCACTCCATTCAAACACATTCCCAGATCTTTTATCTCGCCTCAGGAAATTCTGACCCGAAGCTTTCATCATCAACTGTGTACATTCGCTGGCGTGACAGAGAGCTCAAATGAAGTTCTGGCGAGTGAGTCTGAAGAACGTCGCAATCCCTTTGATGATTTGCCTTTATTGACAGTATGATTGTGACTCCATTTGGAGCATTCGATACTTCGCGTCCATGTTGCATCGTACAACTGTAACATCGCTCAAGGTTTTCTTCTGGAACAACCGCTTTCACTACAGTTGTCAACAGTACGGTGAAGCATCAGAACAAGGTTTCGCAAGGTTTTCTTGAAGTTCGAGCCAAGTGATTGGAGAATCTCATATTGAGTTCAACTGCTCGGAGCTGTTTCCTGTCTAGGAACCAATGTCTTTCCCTGGAAATCTGGAGTGACATCTTGTTCGCTTGCTTCCGCCCCACAAACGTCCCCTTTGTCGTTCCATCAGCTCTGGAACGAAATAAAGTTTACTCCCCTGTGGAATCCTTCAGGTCTCATGTGGGGCTCACGAAGCTGGGGTCGGGACGGAGTCACTCCAGGAAAGTTTCGAAGCCTGTTCGCTGCCATATTCTAACCCTCAGGTCGCCATTTGAGCTATTCCAATGTGGTAGATGCCGCGAAGACTCGTCGTCTCTTGGTTGGGAGTGGGATGTTTTGCTAAGGTCTGCGGCAAAGCCCTCAATAGAAGTACGAAAGAGGCGGTCTCACTTGATCAATGTGCTCACTTGAAATTCAGGCAGAATAATCGAGAAGCCGTGTCGAAGAATGCCGTTGTTACCAGCAGACCAAGCGACGCCGCAAGAAGCCACGGTAGATGATTCCTAGACGCCGTTCTGTTCCTAAGGAGCAGAATTGAGCAAATGAGGCGTCTGTCCAGCCGTTTTCAGTTTCGGTAATGAGACCACCACGCTGCGCGCCACGGTAGCTAATAATTACAATTCCCTCAACAACCCTGGACGTGCAGGCAGGCGCACCAATCCATGTACCACCCCGTAGAACAATAACAGTGTTTCTTGTGCTGCTGGACACGCTGGAAAAGATACAAACTCTCGTGTCGAATGAACGGTTATACTCAGCAGAAAAAAGGCTGGCCTTGACGTCCTTAGAAACATTTTCTGTCTTATTTCCTGAGCTTCATAGAGCATGAATGATACACTTGAGAGTAATCACACCGAGCCTCTCGCAATTGTATCTAGTTCCCCCGAAGAAGCTTGCCAGCCCCCAAGGTCTTTTTGAGAGTTCTGATTTGTTCCGAGGGACTGGTAGTCTCAATCATTGGCCTATTCGGATCTGCTGCAGGAGCACTATGCGCCATTCATCACACAGACTTCATGCTGATGATTGGTGGACTAACAGATGAGCCTGAGATCTGGAAACACCAATATTCCTTGCTTAATTCTAGTGTCTACCCAAACTAGCAGATCGATCATCGACAGAAGATCTGATACAATTTATCACTCGGAATATTTAGACCGAGTACTAGACTCGATCTTCAAGGCGACCAATTGCTTAATGTCAAGGACCAACCTTTGTTCAAGTACTTGCTATTCTTCACTCTTCCGGCATCCATCAGCCCACTTTATTATTGTTCGAGAGGATATCAACATTCATTGGCTCCACTGCTCAAGGATGCTCCCGCTCCACCCCCGCAAGTGTCTCTCGGGGCGTAGGGAGCTCTGCCGTCCCGTCCTACTCCAAAGTGTCCAAGACAGGCGGGGATGTTAGGCGGGCGATCCTCGCGACGTCTGAGACAACCCTGAAAGCTCGTCTGGCTAAAGCTACAACCCTATTCGTACTCGCTACGGAGGTATATCCTGGAGCTCATAATCAATCGAAGTCAAACTTGTACCAGGTACGGAAAGTACATGATGTTTGGACTCACTCTTGTCCCGTCAAGTTCAAGAACTTACGCCACATCAGCCGAGATACCAATCCTTCATCCCACCGATTCGTCGCCATGCGCGTGTCAGATGCCTGCATGTCTAGGTACTGAAGCATTCTCTGGCGCAACTGTCAGGGATGCCAGAGGTAATTCTCAGGTAAGCTGGACGAGCTATTCTGCCTGATATCTGGACAGCGAATGCTCTCTCCTTAAGCCAGTGGAGGGAATATGATATAGTCGATAAGGTTCGTCTCTTCAAGAGATCCCAATGCTTGGTGAATTGTTTGAGAGAAAGATCGTTAATACTTGATGCCATAATTCTTTTTGCAAGATCTCCAGCAATGGATACCCCCAAGGCTTCGCCATATCGAGGGTCGCAGACCACAATGATGGTCATTTCCATTGTTTTTACCATCCTCGGAGGTAGGTGTTTACTTTAGAACCCTTTACAACTGATGCTAATTTTCGGTCGAAGCTGTTGCAGTCATCCTTCGACTTGTTGGAAGATGGATCATTGTCAGGAAATTCGGTGTTGACGATATAACCATGTTTGTCGGAATGGTATGTACAAATTTAATTTTGCTGTCAGCGCAAGCACTGATTGATCTAGGTATTGACTGGCGGCTATCTGTTCGAGATCTTGTACGGACTGCATTTTGGACTTGGGCTTCATGGAGCAGATATTGCTTTCGAGGAGATGCCGAATGTGTTGAAGGTATTCATTCTCTGACTCATCAACACTTCTAAGCTGACCTTCAGATGATTTACTCCATTCAATTAACTTACAACACTATAATTGCATTAGTCAAGATATCGATTGTATGCTTCTACTTACGATTGGGTAAGCTGCCATTCGTGATCGTCTGCTCTAGAGCCTGCTTGCTGACACTTCACAGCAACGGTAGACAGTGCACTCCGGAAAGGATCATGGGCCACCATTCTTTTTCTGATTACATTCTACATCACCACTCAAATCACAACCACATTGCAATGTCTGCCGATAGCAGGAAATTGGGATCTCAGCGGCAATGTCAAGAAGAAGTGCATCAATACAGTGGTTTACTTCTACGGTAAGAGAAATGTGCTTCCCTTTTCCATCTCTCGCCACTGACGAGTGACTTGCAGTTGTTGCCGTGGTCAATATCCTCATCGATATATGGATACTTCTACTGCCAATCAGGACACTCAGCAACATCAAGCGCAGCAGAAGAGATAAGGTTGTTCTATTCATAATATTTGGCGTTGGTGGATTCTCTTGCATCTCCAGGTAAGTCAATTCGACCTGGTTCACAATCTGTCTGACCCAAGGAAGCATCATTCGACTCTATACCATCAAGGTATTCGCGACGTCTAAAGATCCATTCTTTGATGGCGTCCCAATCAACATTTGGTCAATGATTGAGATCAATGTTGCGGTTGTTTGTGCTTCTGTGCCAGGTATGGGAAAGCTCCAGCATGACTAGAAACTTGACTAAAACCAGGATCCAGCCATGAAGCCTCTTTTCACGAAAGCCGTACGAGAACGAATGACAAGCAGCAAGAGCACTCGGACCGCATTCAACTCCTATGGACACCAGATGCTGCCCCTCAGTGGGGAGGAAAACAAAAGCCCATCAGGGGTTTTCCGAGAAGGGAAATCAGGATATATTGCGAAGGCTACATCTAAGGGCATGGGGGACAGCGAAGAACACATCAACTCGAAGATCCAGGGAATTGAATACGAAAGGGAATTCACTATTGAGGAGTCATATATTGGGTCAGGGAGCAAAAGCACATCAGGATCTTCTCGGGTGTAACGAAGGCAAGGCAGGTTTCAAAGTCTGTAGGATTAATTTAACACCAACGCCGATTTTTTATACCATTCTGTCAAAATCTACGTCTACAGCAGATACATGCGAAATGGACGAAATAAAGTGTAGTGTAGAAGAATACCAACAATTCCTTTCTCGGCACTTGCACTCAAGCCTCGAGTCTCGGTGGAATTCAAGCCATCCCGTCACGCCTAATACGCCTTCTGCCTGGTAGTCTGGAAATGGACTGCTGCATAGATCTTGTGTTCCCCTAATCAAGGTACCGGTTGTTTTCGGATAAATTAGACGAGACGATATACAAAGTTTTTTTCGACGAGACAGTTTTCAAGTTCGGAAATGCCAAGCTGTCTTCTGGCATGCCAGCAAGCATTCGAATCCATCCTTCCATGTGGCGTGATCCCCAATGCTAGCCAACCTCGTGGAAGAGTTGTACTCCGAAAGATAAGACCATCCTTCTGTAGCAGGGCCCCTACACTAGCGTTGCATCCGGGACGTCTCCTAACGACCCCAGTCCCCCGGCCCCAGTATCCACCAACCAAACAAAATCTGCCGAGCCCAATTTGGTCCCTGTACTTTATTGAAATGAAGGTTTCCCCAGCGAACGATTCGAGACGAACGAAACATGCATTGCATATGGGACTATGAACCCTGCGCATGTTGCATACTGCAGACATCAGGCATTTAGCGCATCTGTCAGAGCTTACCAAATGGAATTCCCCCAAAATATATATGCTGCAAGGGCTTTTGTTGGTACTTAGTTTCCCTCATTGTGTCTCCTCGCTCCCTTCTCCTCTGCAGTTCCAAATCAAAATTCTGTTTCTTTTGTATCAATTGCTTCGTCAAAAGGAGAAGAATTGCCGTTCGACGCCATGGAGAAAGCTGAAGACATTCGGTCTTCCGAGAAGACTGTTGAGGAGTCCGTTCCTTCCACGCCTAACCAGTCCGAGAAACATGTCTCAACTGAACTACCCATTGCTGTGGACGATGAGCACATCAACTTAGGATGGAGAAGTTGGCTTGTTGTGTTCATGACTTGTTTTGCGTATGTTCCCATTATTGGAGGCGTCTTGATACATGAAACATAGCTAATTGACTGCTTTCAGTGTTATGGCACAAGTGTTTGTGGTGGTCGGTCCTGGAAATGTCATATCATTCATCATTCGGGAAATTGGCGACCCAGCCCTCGTAGGATGGATCATCCAAGTAGGTCTCAGAATACAGGTCTTCATGATACTAGCTGACATCGATAGGGACCTCTTCTCATGCAGGCCGTTTTGTCCCCTATTGTTGGCCGTTTATCCGACGTCGTTGATCGACGATATCTCGCTTCTGTCCCGCCGTTGATTGCTTTTGCTGGAGCAGTGATGTCGGCAAGAGCAAACTCGATGGCAACACTGATTGGAGGTGGCATACTCATTGGCGTCACACTGAGCACAGTATCAGTTGTGCAAGCTATTCCAGCGGAAGTTCTGCCCATGAAATTTCGTCCTCTGGCAAATGGATTTGCATTTGTTGCAGGATCACTTGGTGGACTGTATGTCTGAAATTCTCCACTACCAAAGTTTACAGTACTAAGAAATTATAGTATTGGAGTCCTTGGCGGGGGAGGTCTTACAAACGAAAACATCAAGGGTTGGAGAAACATCTACTGGCTCCAGGCGGCCTTCCACTTGACAACCTCGATCGGATTGCTCGTATTCTATCATCCCGAACGACCAGTCGATCGACCAAAAAAGTCTTTCCGCGAAGTCTTCTGGGCCATGGATCCGATCGGTTCGGGACTTTTCATGAGCGGCGCGACTTTGATGTTGTTGGCATTGGACTGGGCTGGAGGAACTTATAAGTGGAGCGACGCGCACGTGGCGGCGCCCTTGGGTATCGGCGCTGGGTTGACTGTTTTATTCTGTCTCTACGAATGGAAAGGTCGAAACGACGGTCTAGTCGCACATGTATTCTTCAAAGGAAGTCCGAACTTTGCTCTCTCGGTGTTCGCATTCGCCGTTGAGGGGTACGTACCACACATCTATTTGGTGTAACATTCGCTTACCATTTGTTTGTAGATGGATCTTCTTCAGTGCTGTCAACAGCGTCACCACGCAGATCGTCCTCAATCTCGGCTTCGAGACTTCAGCTTGGAAGATTTCGATTCGCCAGCTCAGTTTCAACTTGGTCAACATCTTCGCTTGTATTCCGATAACGTATGACATCATCAACCTCATATCGTGGACTGCAGCTGACAAATTACAGGTGGTATGCTACAAGATACAAGGACATGAAAGTACCACTTCTAGTCACCTTTGTTCTCTTTCTCGTCGTGTGAGCTTTTCCTAAAAGATTCACCACTTGATGCACTTGCTGACCTTCAAAGCTGCATCTGTTATTCAACCATCACCCCAGCCATGAACCATGCTCAGATTGGATACAATGTCATCTGTACGCATTTTCCAACACCAGCGATATTTGAACATCTGCTAACACCTCATAGCTGGTATCGGTCAAGCCGGTCCATTGACCCTACTTGTCGCCCTTGTCCAATTTACGGCACCACATCAATTTCTCGCCAACGCAACGGGTCTTGCTTTCTCAGCACGAGCAATCGGAGGAGCTTTCGGTTCAGCCGTTGTCAACGTCATCATCAACAATAAGTTGAACTCGACCCTAACTCCAAAAGTCACAAAAGCAGCACTCGGTGCCGGTCTCCCAGCTTCATCACTCGGTGACCTCTTCAAAGCAATGGCCACCGGTGATCCCACAGCCTTTGCTGCTGTTGTTGGGTTGACTCCTGAAGTCCTTGGTGCCGCCATGAGAGCAAGTCAGAACGCCTACGCTGCTGCGTATCGTCTAGCTTGGGCTTCAATCATCCCCTTCACCGTTCTGGCTATCATCGCTGTGGCTTGTCTGAAGGGTGTGAAGGAGTTGATGACGGAGAGAGTAGAGGCTACTGTCGAGCATGTCCACCATGTCGAGGAGTCAAAGGCATGAGTGCCAAATCAGAGAGAACGTCATGTCGCTAAACGACTTTCACTCTAATGAAATTGAGTTGCAGGGAAGAGATTTGGTAGACTTGCACTGGATTGCAGCATATGTTTCATGTATCAGCTTCTACTTGTAATTTGACAAGCAGAGCTATCAGAGCAGATTCAATAATATAGACTCGGGTTGTTCCCCTTCATCGGCTTTCGCTTCACTTTATTCAGCACATGACGCTCACGTACCGGCGGATTTTTGAAGACCGTGAAGTCTACCATTTCTCAGGCAGGTCCGGTAATTTCTCAGAGTTTGTTCTGTGATTAGTATCATTGCTAGCTATATTGATCACTTCAGTCGGGGTCTTGAGCGTGTTTCGAGGAGTATGATCCTCCGAGTTGCTCGTCTTCACCACGGTCGTCACTTCCCCAGCATCAACCACTACAACGACTGCCTTTCCAGTATCCACCTAATGGTACATTCTAGCTGAGGCATCTATTCAAAACTTCTGGAATCACTGATTTCGGTCTATCGCAGCTTCAACATAACATACGAGAAACTCTATGCAAGCAATATCTTGCTAGCGTGCCCTTTCTCCGCCAACCACCGACCGCAAACACATTGCTGGTCCTTTGGCCTTCTCCGCCAAGTCTTACCCTTATCTACCTTGCGGAGCGCAGCCTACGCCCTGTCCGCAGAATGCATTACCCTAACGACATACGCGAGGATTCGAGAGCCATAGCCAGTCCTATGGCAAGAGAGATCAAAGAGACGGGATGGTCTGCAATCACGAAATCCTGTCTTAGACGATGTCGATTTTGTGATCTAGTGTTCTACCGTAAGATGTATTTCGGTAAGCATTGTTCGCTGCAGAGTATCCATATCGAGGCGTTTGAAACTTTCTGGCTGATTGACAGGCGGTTATTTGATTTGGCCCATGGGCGATCAAGGCTCAATTTGGACAGCCGCAGCTCTGCCATTCTCCCATGATCCGCATCAACTCCCTCTACACAAGTTGCCTGAAGGTGTTGTGCAGCTTATTCTACGATTCATGCTAGTTGCCGAAGAGCCAATTACCAACCCTCACCTGCAAAACGTAGCTTGCTATGAGTGGCGACAAAGTCCAGAAAGCCATGTATCGTATCATTTGACTGAAATGAACGTTGTCAAGTATACATGGTCCACGTTTTTGAGGCCAGCAATATTAGCAACATGCAAGCAATTTTACCGCCTGGGGGTAAGAATGCTCTACCAGTATAACACCTTTCGTTTCACTGGGCTTGTTTCCCAGGCGCAAACTTCATGGGCTACACGTTGCACGAGAGACGGTTCAATCCATCCGGAGGATTAAAATGCCCTTAATGACTTCTTGTCTTTCAAGCATCGAATCTTCACTCCTTATGGCATATCTTTGGTTGTTGAGCGCTCGAGATTATTCAAAAAAGTCATGATTCACGATTCAGACAACGACAACGATTTATACGCGAAGCTAGGACTGGGTAAGCTCAAAGGGCGTATTTTCCTAGCCGACAGATCCATGACCATCTTCCACATCGTCAACAGATTCACCAGATGGGGAGCAAACTCGGCAGATCTCACAATTAACATCGACGAGGAGGAACCAGGGGTGGCCGATCATGTTCGATTTGAGCAGAATCTCATCTTTCGATTCGGCCCTCGGCAGCAAAGCGGTGAAAGTGGAGAGCGTATATGGAACAGCAGGAGCGCAAGGCATGGACAGAAAACTGGTCATTCTCGACCAAGAAGGTTCCTACCAGGCGTGTCTGTATTGAGCATGTTCTTGTCCGGGGAACAGATGCACTTGTAGAAGGATATCCGGACTTCAGTGATTCTATAGGCCGGTCAGCAAAGCTCGAAAAAGTTCATGTATCCGGAAACTACACACCAAGCAGCAAAGTGGCCAAGTACTTGACCAATTACTTCTCGGAAAGCTACAAAATTGGTCTCCTGGCCAAATAACCTGTGATTTCTTTTACAGGAAAGTTTCACCAAAGGCGGTTGAGGGAGGACGGATCCTTCGTGAAAGATGAGGAACTGTATGTACTGTGGAACCCCGACGGTTCGAATGTGTCACCAGCCTAGAAATGATGACCGCCCCCGACACAAACCCTTGATGTTCTATTTATTACTAACTTGTTTCTTACCTAGGGATTCATGGTTAGCAAAGAATATCCTCAATGAGAACCAGGCAAAAGAGATTGAAGAACTAGACGCTGGTTCCATGGACGAACTTCCACATTTCATGTGAAAGCCTTGTGATGGGGTCCACAGATGTATCATTCTTCTCACAGACAGACATTCCACAAGCAGTATCAATCTCACTCTATCAGCTGGGAGCTCATGTGTAAGCCAAAGTGTGATTTGATTGTAACGACAGTTCCGATAAACAAGAAAGAAAACACAACAATTCCTAACTCCACCCCAGTTCCATGCCAGTCCATCTGTCATCTATCGTCCTGCACTTCCAGCGTGATGTATGTCAAGCATCCCGAGTCCCGCTGGAGATTTGAAGTGGTCTTAGCAGGTGATAGTCTTTCCGTCTGCCTTGCAAGCGCTCTGAATGATGTATGCCCACTATGCGATGATTAGCTAATGGAGAAAATGTTGGATATATTGAAGCTTACGTTCTCGAATCCACCGTCACCTTCGAGGCTGAAAGTACAGCCTGAACCGAAGACCAGGACATCGAAGCTATAATCTGTAAGCAAAGTCTCCAAGACATTCGAAAAAAGGTTGCAGTCTCATAAACCATACCTGACATTGGAGCCAACTTTAGCATTGTAGCTGGTGGATGATAGTACTTCGGGGGTACAGCTGAGGGTATATCCGACGTTGCTCATAATAACTGACTGGCCTGGAAATTGAGCAGATACGGATGCCACAGTCTCCTGAGTGAATCGCTGACGGCGCTGATCTCCATGTCAGCAGTCACTTATTTTGCCGCTAAACGATTTGCTCTTACCTTGATGTCATCGTCCACAAGCCCTTGAACCAGTTGCACAACTTTGTTGACAACATCAGCGACAGCGCCGGCGGCATCCGCCTTTCCACCAACATCATCTGGGAAGCTGTGGAAGTTTTAGAAACAGGAGATCATAGATTTAGTGAATGCACTTACGAAACTGGCTCGGTTGCAATTGCGGGCGTGATATCTGCGGTGCCGGTATCAGTGGAGACTGTGGTTGCTCGCTATCGAAGGTAAGCAAGAATTTGGCTTGGAGGCTGCTGTTCTTACCTTTTGGAGAGGAGATGCGGCACTGAAGGCAGCGAGGCCAACAGTAAGAGCAGCGGCGAGAGTCTTGGAGAACATTTTTGAACTGGTGGTTTCTTGAAGAAAGTAGGGAATGGAAGGAAGGTGTTGTGAAAGAAAAGTATTGAGAAAAGCTGAAAGACTGGATAGCAAGTAGAGAAAACTGTGCTGGTGAAGAAGAAATTTTCTTTTTGCGTTGGGTAACCTTCTACTTATACCCAAATTCTCAATGAATTCTTGTTCTTGACGGACTTTCAATCTTTCCATGTCCGGAGCTCTCATGACTTGTTGGCATGATTCTATCACTCAGTTCGGTCGCCAAGATAGAAGGAGTCGAAACTGTAGTATCGATGTCAAAGTGTTATTCAAAGACAAAGTCTATTTACCTTAAAGGTTATAACCGACCTTGGCAAACCCGGCAAAGATTATGAAGTCCCCAGTCAAGTAGCTGAAGAAGTCGGCGAGGAAGCGGAACGCGAGATTCTTCTAAAGCTCTCGCTTCGCTTCGCTTGCGGGGTTTCAAAGACTTAACGTTCTCCACATATGACTCTCGCGCATAAGGGAGCGCGCTCGTTTAGGACAGAAGATGAGGCTGAGTGGATATCCCCAGGGGCTTCGTCGATCACCCGAGGATCAGCCAATAAGGTCACCAGTTTCAATATCAAACCCTATTCCACTAACGTTACTCGCTGCATGAAATCTATCGTCCGAAAAGGATTCTAGCGGATTGCCAAGCTGTCATGTAGAAACATCATATGACATTTTGGCCGGAAATAGCCAAACTTTGTGTGGAATCATCCTAAAAGGTGTTTGCCAAGTTGTTTGGTTTCTTATGCACCAAATGTTAAGCTTTGCCATGTTGCAGGCAAACCTTAAATCTGCCTGGCTGCATCTCTGTCCTAGCACCCCAAGCCCATCCAGACGCTTTGGGGGTTCGATCTGAAAGATACGAGGTAATCAAGGGTCAATTTTCTACTTCTATATTTATGTTATCCGTCGGCTTCAGAATCCGAATGTAACGCCTGGAAACACAACGAAACAAAGCAAAAATGATGATGCTTACTGATGAGACGTCAAAGTTTAATCCTACCTCTTTCTGCGTTCACGGTGAAAAAGTCTTATACTTCTACTGGTTTGCCTGAGATCGCTACCACTTGGATCCGTCTCGATACTTTGAAATTATGATTTACAGAAGTTTCGAAACGTAATCCCTTCGACACATGTTGTTGATGAGTCTGTCATGGTCGTGGAACACACCCATCAACCGACGACTGTTCCCTTACCATTACCAAAATTCAACATCAATGACCTCGTCCTGTGCACTACCCTCCTGCCGATAGCGATAGGCTCATGTCCCTTTTGAGCTAAGACTATGGAGACTCCAGACCCCAAGTTTCGATGATGGCATATCCATTGCCCGGCTTCAAGATCCCAACTCCGACGATGGTATTCAACCAGGTGTAGTTGGCGTTCCCAGACTCATACTGAATGGCTAGATGAAGAGCATCGTCTCGCTGCGTCCCATGTGTCTGAAGATATATATCGGCGCCGTCATGTGTCCTGAATCCAGAACGCACGTCTGCGTAGAAGTTACCGGACTTATCGGTAATACCCCAGTCTTCTCCCCTGATGACCGTTCCTGGAATTGTTTAGTTGAGTTCGGTTTACTAGGTCACTTCTCAATGAGAAAGAGTATCGCTCTGTTTAAGATAATCCACGAGATGATTTGGTTTGCGGTCGATGGAACACACCTTTCAATATTGGACCTGAGAACGTGCCGCCAACGTCGATGCTAAAGCTACGATGGCCGTGTGGACCATCACCATAGTCGATGGTTTCCCCAAGAGTAATATTCGCGGTATAGAGGTACGTGAGTCCTGGAGCTTTGGGTTGTGGCTGAGCGAAAATACCAGTAAATACCGATAGAGCGAAGAAAACTTTGTACCCGATCATGTTTTCGGATTGTTGGAATGACAAATAAAGGCAAGGTTTTTCAAGCACCGGAGAGCCGTGGCTCTCTCTTCCTGCTTCGCAAGAGGGGACATTGAGCTTAAGTAGACAAGTTGCTGATGTGCTTTGAAATCCGGACATACTTCATCACCATCCGCTGCCCCTCTGAATGACCGGCAAGCCGACTCCAGTGAATCGTGGTTGGTTCACGGCGGCGGGTGAGCACATTATGAGGGGTATGCACGGTACTGTGGTTTATTAGCCATGCTCGAGTTAAATTTATTCCCGCAATTCTCCACAAAGATGGGTTCTGTGTGCAAACTTCGGGCTGTCGGCAGCCTGTCCAAGTCTCCACGCTTGTAAGGATAGACAATGTGATGATGGACAATCTTCTTCTCCACTCTTTCAAACCTATCATCTCGAGTTTTCAATCTTTCTAGCACATTTGTAGTCCAGATATGTGCACAAGCAATTGCTTCAGTGGTGCTTTGATATCTCGACAATCAATTGAGCCTGACCCTGGGTGCGTCTTCACTTAAAAGCTGTCCATGACCGCCTCGAGGAGGACGACAAGTGTCTTCTGGAAAGCCACATTGTTAAGAAAATTTGTTTCTTGGGCTTCATAAAAAAAATTAACACTGCATTCAACCTTCCCGGGAAAGGTTATTATATTTCCGCGGAGCCATGATCATACCAATCTCCTTCCCTGGAATACATGTCGTTTTTCCATTCCACCGCAGTATTTCCGAAGTCTCGTTGAAGATCCCAGATGTAAGAATATGAGAAGAATTCGAATGCTCTCATACGCGAAGTAGAATCAGTTCTCGAAATCAATATGACTGGGCTGTTTCGGGTGTTTCCTTGCTAGAGAGCTTTCAGCAATCCAATATGTTGCTTGACAACCATTTGGAAGAAGCTTTCAGTGACATGTCCAATCGTCCTTGATAAGCATGATCCCGACCAGTACAGACTTTCAGGAAGAGTGACCCACAAGAACACTCGGATACCATGGTTCACATCTTGTCGGAGCGTCTGCTCAGATGGTTGATTTGTGAACTCGGAAAGAGGTTGTACCGCGGCCGAGTGCAAAACTCCGGATCATAAATAACTACACGCATTTGTAAGCCGTCGTTCAACGAAAAGCTGAGAGGTTGATATTTCAAGATGCTATTAGGTGACAATTTTCCACAGGTGATCGACCAGATCCATTATCACGATTGAGGAAAGTTGCTTGAAAGCAGCAAAATAACACGCGTCAGCGAGCATCAGCGAAAACTCTGGATGTCGGCTCTCGCTATAATAACCAGTGTCTTCAATTGAGACCCAAAAAGGACTCTCTGGATACTTCTAACATTGTCACAACGTGAGGTCCGCAAGACCAATAGCTGGACAATGATTTTGGCACTCTTCACTGTCCTATTCTTTCGATGAGAGCAGATGATGAGAATTTTACAGAATGTGCAGCGAAATTACCTTCTTTCTGGGATCTTAGACTACGGATAGCTTTAGGATGACGAAGAGCACATGCTTCGACAGAACGCGCCCGTCTGTTCGGAAGCTGTAGAGGAAATGTAATGAGCACGTGCCTGCATGACAGATTCGGAACAAACCATTTCCATAATGTGCACAGCCCTCGAAAGGTCGAATGGGTCAAAGTCAGAGCAGAGTAGATGAAGTTGCGGGTATATAAAGATATTGAGCCACTAACAACTCAAGCCAAGCAAAAGACCCACTAGCTTATCTACCAGATTTGGCTTGCCGAACGTATGTCAACAAAGAGCAATAGATGATGTGAAATCATCTCATCAAAGCTCGAGCCACTTTGACTAGACGACGACAAACGCGCTCTCTGCTGAGAGGTATACAAAGCTACCATTCTAGCATACACTACAAAACATTCAAAGCAGGAAAACAGAAGTGGAACTTCACTTACACGCGAAGCAGAGCTATCATTGTAATCCAGTAGAAAGACATTGACCCCGCCAACAACTGCCTCTCGGCCTTGAATCGGGGTTCAACGTGAGTCTTCAATTCTCTCAAGCACTAGAGCTTCCTGTACTTTGCGGCCTCCCTATCATGCCCCACGATTCCGGTCGTCTGGGAAAGATCATTGTAAAGAACCACTGACTGTCAAATGTTGGCATTGGGTGGAACGCAGCTGACTCATAAAGAAAAGCAGCATAAGTGACAACGAAACCCCGAGTCAAATCATCCGTTAGCACAGCTTACCCCCTTCTCGACACCACACAATTCAACAAAATGTCCGCTCAACAAATCCGAATATTCAGCGAGCTCCCAACATGGGCAAAGCGTCTGATCCTCGAGAAAGTACTCCTCTCCAACGATGCGACTATCACCAACCCATCGATGCTACACAACCTAGACGATAACGACAACACTTATAAATCGTACAACTGGTGTCATGGACTCAATATCAATATCCTCTGTACTTTTAAGGAGATCCGCGAGCTGGGGATGAAGCTGCAGTACGAGTCCAACACCTTCCACTTCACTCGTCTCGTCGATGGCCAGGAGTGCGGTACCGTTCGATTACAGCGCTTTCTGGCGAAGAAGATCAGTCTGTTCTCGCCAAAGCTGCCTGCTCGTCTTGTCACCATCGCATCCTTGATTAGACGTGTTATCATCCACGACTCGGATGTGGACAGTGATGCGCTCGCTAGTCGGGGATATGCGCGACCGCTGCCACAGGAGCCAGATATGAAAAGCTTCCCTTTCGTCGGAGCTTGCCTTAGTCGCCTGCAATCGCTGGATCGTCGTTTGCTCTGACTTACGATCAATGTCGACGAGCAGATTAACGGTGTTGTCAAATCTATTGAAACGTCTTCCGTGCTGCAAGGAGTAAGGAGCATTGTCGGAAGTCCAGACTACAGCAGGGATAACCCTGATAGCGACGAAAGGGCACTCAGGACGATGTCTTGGAACAATATGTCGACTTCGGCTGGCAGCGCGCCAGCGACAACCTTGGGCGACCAGACGGACCCAGGAAATGGTGTTGCTAACGGGTTCGTTGTCGATGCTGGTCCGAGGTTCTATATCACCAATGGAGGACTCACGCCAAATGATTCCAGCAGGAGCACCTGGCGCAACCGCTCTTGAAACATGGCTTTCGTTATACGGCATCCGACCAAACACGATCCGGTACACTGGTACGTTCAACAAGCGAATCCTCCTATCAGATGGAAGTCTTTCCTCTATCCTCGCGGCGGAGGTTGATGAGTCGGGAGATGTGGATGTTTCGGAGGGAAGTGGCAGCGACGTTGATCAGCTGGCCGAGGAATCTGAAAATAGCGATGACGATGGAGGGCATGATGGGAATGCTTTCCATTCGTTCGGTTTCCGCCTACTACCCATGGGAAACCTGCATTTGGATGCGCCTGATCATGGTTTTCGACACACTGTTTGGATAATTCGTCATCAGTAGAAAAGCCGTGATGGTTTACTAAAAGGAGATAATGGTAGTGTATCGGTAGATGTGGCTGGAGTGCAAAAGAAAGAGAAAGCTGGCCTTCGATCATTCCAACCTAAAATGTGAATAAATTATGATTCCAAAGTTGTCAACCTGTTACTAGGAAATGGGTATGGTACATGCCCATTCCAAGTTCCCCACAAGCACAGCTTCCGTGGTGTTTATTGCTGGGACTGTGGAATCATGGGATCCTATCGTTCAAACCTACATCTGACAAGGGTCATTGTCAAGTATGACTGACTTTATTATAGGGGAGCGAAGGCGTGAGGAGACCCGTGGAGCAATTCTAGCGTGTTTGCCGAGGAATGGGTATGTCTGACCTTCAGATACAAAGGGAGGACGTATGGCAACTTTTCAAACCTTCCGCTTCCTTTCCTTTCCCATTGTTACAACATCGACATAGTACCCAGATAATGGCTCGATCTGCGCAATACCTGCTTCGCATGATATCGCCTGGATGTGTCGACAATTATTGGCACGGACGTTGTTTGGTTTCAAAGTAGGGCGATAGTGAACTCGCGTCGAGAGCGGCTCTCCCTGTGCAGTCTGATCTTGCGATGAATGGTAATAGCTCCGCTGGCAGGCGTTACATCCTAAAAGTTCTGCTTCCATGCTGGAAGAATAGGTAATACTGCTATTGTGATTGCATCAATCTTCTCATTTTGGGCTGACGCGGCTGTAGGCGACACGACTCGGAGGGCTATGTTGATCTGAATCGGTCAGAAAATTGACAATGCGATGAAGGACAATACTCACAATGAATTCGCTCCCACCAACTAAGTAGTCTTTCCGGCCAGGCGGCTACGACAGTATAATTCCCATCTCCTCGTCGCCAAACAATCGCGATCGCGACATCTCAAAACCGCAACACGCAAGAACGGAAAGCACGACCCACCTGCCTACCTCTTGCGCTGCTTGTCCATACTCAAGCTGAGCACCTTGCACCAGCTTCAGGTCCTCGGTCTCCGAACATATTTCTTTCGCTCCCAACATATCTCGCGCAACCACAGGTGTGTCGATCCAACTGGCTCACCTTTAGCTACTCCCACTCGTTCGATTCACCTATTTCAAACAAGCCGACAAGCAATCTCAGCTCAGAACCCTTGCACATTACCTCGCTCAGCGACAACTTGCTGATCAACGCGCGCCTGGTCCCCTGCTTTTCCACTTGCAACCAGCGTCACTCAACCAACCATGGTGCAGATGGCAGTATTCGAAGAAGTTGGCAGGCAAGCTGCAGAGACCGAAAAGCAGAGCAGAAAGCGCTACTCGGAGATATGGCTCGATAGCGTCGACCTAGGACCTGACTTCAAGCCAGACATTCGATCTCGAGGAAAGCGACAAGCCTTCCTCAAGGCAGAGAGTGACATGGTGTTCCGAATCCACAAGAACAAGAGAATGAAGGCCAGGGGCGGAGAAAATAAGTATTCCATGCCCATCGAAGAAGCTGTCTTCTGGGCAGTCGTCGAGCCTGGCCACGGTGACTTCACTGAAGAGTTCATCAAGGCCACCAGCACTCCCTTCGAGAAGCGTACTACCAGAGAGCATGAGGTCATCAACATCTACTGGCGGTCGGGCCTTTCCCTCGATCCAGTACTGAACTTCAAGAATTCTGAGGTGACACAGAGACAGTTGGAAAGCCGTTTATTCGGAGTGACTTGGTCTGGGGTATGTGTGCCGAAATTACCGGATATATTGGATGGCGCTGACTCTGAAAGAAGAACAAGCCATCGATGAAAGTGGTGACCAACCGAAGAAAGCCGAAGGAACCAACGATTCCAACATCATAAACAACATCGAAAAGTGCCCCTTTCAGCTCTGGAATTCGGATGACGTCTGGACCTTCTTGCGAGATTTTCTGCATCGAAAAACTGGGACTTTTCTCAGGAGTTATACCCACTGGTCCTGCACATCGAAGCTTTCCAAGGCCCCAAAGACGACACCGGTGTTGACCAAGTTGTGATGTATGACACCACGTTTCTTGACTTTCCAGCGGTTGTCATCTCGTCGGTCTGGATGGCGTTCTCAAGCGTTATGATCTCGCTGTCACAAGTCCACAAGCGTCTCTGCGCGCTTTTCATCGCTTCCCATTCGATGTGTGCGAGATTGCAATCTTGGCAAAGATGGCTATTCTCGTAACTTCAATCACCGAGACCCGCCATCACGACACCAATCGGTTGGAGTTCATCATCACGACGTGCTCTGGTTGGCGGCTCTGAGAGCCACCGGGCTAGACAAATATGCTTAAGGCCAAAGGGGGTCAATTGTGGGCCTTGGAAGGCATTGGGCGGGCCAATTAATGGGGAACAGGAATCCACTGGATGTCACTTTATGCATGGCCGGGGGGCGGCGTCAGGGGGAAATGAAAAAATGTGCCCATCATGGCAAAAGACCCCAGCAGTTCCCCGCAGGTTTTGTGCTGAGCCGGAAACACAAGGCCTGATGTTCCTTGTTGTTCTGGGTGTTTATCCTAGTCGCTTACAGCCTCTGGCCCCTGGCGGTTCCTGTCGTGCCCAGTCATTGGCGATCTTTACCCCTGACTAACTGCACTTGGAGCGGGATCGCTGTAAGCGAGCGCCATAGTTGACCCCTTTCTAGCGAAATACGATCAAGTCAATTTCCTTTAGCTCAAGCCCGCAAGAAGCAAAAATGGGACTGACAAGAAGCCTCGAGATGTAACTGGAAGATCATTGGAAGCCCGAGAGCTGTCCCGATGCAACCTGGCTAGTGCAGGAACGGCAACTGAACGAGCACTGCGAGTCTGCGAGTGATCGCATTCGCGCTTCTCCTGAAGTGCAATGTCAAGCAGGTATAAGAGCCCATGAGCCGCCCTTTTCATCTTTCTCTCCTCAAGCCAACCACTTCATCACACTCGTTTTTGACTCTTCGGATCATTTTCACTCTTTAGTATACTATACTTAATTGTTCTTCTCACTCAATAAATCTTTCCCAAGATCAAATAATTCCTCCCAAACCGTCAAAATGAGAACCTCCATGATCTCCGTCCTCGCCGTTGTGGCCGCCGCTCAGGCTGGATACGTTGCCTACCCAGAGGGAGGTTACCCGGTCGAGTCCACCTCTACCTACGAGGCACCAAAGCCAACCTACCCAGCTTCCACCTCCACCTACGAGGCACCAAAGCCAACTTACCCAGCCTCGACTGAGAAGACCTACGAGACCACCTCCACCGAGGCCCCTAAGCCAACCTACCCAGCCTCGTCCTCCAGCGTCCCATACACCACCTCCACCGTGTACGAGACCAAGGAGTACACCATCACCTCTTGCGCCCCAACTGTGACCGACTGCCCAGGTAAGCCTTTTCAACACAGCACACTTTCAAGATCACGAGACTAACATCCTCATAAAGTTGGCCACAAGACCTCTACCATCATCACCAAGACCACCGTCTGCCCCGTTGAGGAGACCAAGACCCCCGAGGGACCATCCAAGCCAACCTACACCCCAGAGGTTCCCGTCTACTCCACCAAGACCCCCGAGGCACCAGAGTACCCAACCAAGACCCCCGAGGGCCCATCCAAGCCAACCTACACCCCAGAGGTCCCAGTCTACTCCACCAAGACCAACGAGGGCCCAGTCGAGTACCCAACTGGCAAGCCTTCCGTGTCTGTCCCAGTTGCTCCTTACCCAACTTACCCTGCTTCCACTGTTGGTATGTTGTCCCTCTCTCATCCACCTACCAATATCTCCAAGTCGAGATTCCTTGACAGCAAGCACAATGTCTAACGTGAGGAACAGTCACCAAGCCATACAGCACCGGTTACCCAACTGGCTCTTACCCAGCCAAGAACACCACCGTCCCATACGTCACCAACGGCGCTGCCTCAATGAAGGCCGGTGGTCTCTTGATGGCTGTCGGACTCGTCGCCGCCCTCTTGTAAATTTCTCCTTCTCCATCTTCTTAAGACAGCGCATTCGCATTCATTTTCGAGGCGTTTATTGGAATGGAAATGGAACGGGGTTGGGAAAAATAGGTGGATGTGGAGTAAGCACATAATGGTATTTCTTGTGATTTAATTTTCGGAGGAAGAGGTGTGGTGGAATATGAAAGATGAAAGAACAGTTGTATTCTTGTATACAAATCTTAGAACGTGGTTGTTTATGAACCATCAGTTTCTTCGGCGCTTGCTTGTGTTTTGACGCAGCGAAGCTGATTAGTGAATTTTTGTAATGCGACGATTATGATCGATGATGATGGAGCGGGATTAACTAGGAAGCATCTCGCGTTGAAATTATTAATCTTCAAATCGATACTTCAATTCTTCCATTTGCTTAATGATCTTTGGAACGTGTCATAGAAAACTTTCAAAGCTATTGTTACGTCGAGAATCTAGGTAGCATTGGACATGTGAGGGTAGGAGGGAAACTCGAAAACAACAGCTGCCATGCAGACTTTTCTTACCGAAATGAGCAACTCGGATCTCGGATCGCAAGGAAACCTTCCACCACACCGCACGGCGCCAGGAGCGAAAAGCGTTATTTTGGATGTTCTGTTTAGCCTATCCTTGCCCTCCAGTCATCGTTCTCTGCTTATGGCAAGGGTAGGTAGGTAAGCTCTGGAATTAACTTCCAATTCCGGCTTCTCAGTGGTAGAGCTTTTTTGATTGAAATGTTTGGTTGGATTATTGTGGTTTTGTTGGTGGAAATGAGAGAGACGCTTTGACACCTTTTTTCCTTCCTTCATCACCATCGAATCTTTGGATTTCATTCCATTTCACTCCTCATCCCGTGGCGCGAAGGAAAATGCAATGATTCGGGCTTCGAAGCATGTGGTGGAAATTGAACCTCGTTCTCGTCGTCCAACATGTGCCAGGGGCCCTGGTCTCCCGGTGCATGCTGCATGCTGGGTTTGTGTGTGTGACTCTTTGTGGGTGTGACTCTTTGTGGGGAACAGGGGAGAAAGAGATTGGGGAGGAGAAAGATTTTCCGGGGAAAGGAGATTACGTTCGAAAGAGGTGACGAGAAGCGGAGTCAAGGTCCGGGTTAGGATTTGGAGGTGTGAGGTTGTTGATGGGGATGAGAAGTGGAATTTTACGAGGATACTGAGGTGGTCGCATGGAGTTGTGATTACAGAGAGTAATGCGTTGAACTTGAAAGTGAAGGGAGGGAGTTCTGTACCTAGGTAAGGATAGATTTGAATGGTGAGAGGTGGAACAGCGAGGGGCTTCAATGGTATCCAAGACCTAAACTACTGTTTTGTGAGTATTGAAGTGAGGTGAAATGATTCAATCATACCTTGGTAAATAGCTAGATCAATTGAACAGGTTCCTAGGTGTCTATTTTATTGAAGTATATATGTAGAGCAAGTCGTCCTCTCATCGTTTCCGTGCTCTTTGCTGTTGCAAACATGGATTTCCAATTGCCCACTGGTGTGGACCCGGTGTTGTGAGCACTATGTTTCGCTACCGTGTTAATGACAAACTTTCAGTATGTTTATGCTGGTGGTTTTTCTTATGATACTCTTGGCTTTCGTTCTGGGCATTGCCAGGCGGATGGTAGGCACCAAATTACATTTTTTGCCTTAAGATAACGGCAGGTAATAGCAAGTGACAACAAGCCTATGGTTGACAAAAAGTTGGGAAACCAGTATGACTGTATGAAGGGAGGCCGGCTAGACTCTGAGGGACCTGGCCAAGGCTTGATATATTCCTTGAGCTGAATAGACAAGATCTTTGAATCACATCTTGAACGCAACAAATTACGTTATATCTTCTGTTATGACGGACAACATAATATAGCAGCGACGCAAATCGCAAGAGGAGCCCTGCTCATAGAACGAAAGAAGTCCTTTCACTGATAAAAACAAAAGTACAGATTACATGGCTCGAGATGTCTGTAGAACAGGACTTGGGAAACTGTCAAGAAGTAAATAGAAGCCTTGGTGATTGAGTTGGAGCATTGATTACATCCGCAACTCACCACAACAACGAACTCCTCGCTCGTAAATACCATCCATCTTTTCACTCTGGCCTCAACAACATCTCAGCTTAACAAGCGTCAACGCCGACAAGTCCAAGGGATGTATAAACCACAGCCCTCTCAAAGTCCCTATTCTTCAGACCTCCCCGACGTGCTGACTACTGTGAATAGAGCACTGAGGTTGTGGTAATTACCGTCAGGGTGACCGGAATCGCGAGAGGAATACCTATTAAGGTTTGATTTTGATAGGTGCCGAAGTTCGGACGAGTGATAAAGTAGCGATGAGTAGGAGAAGGGAAAGATGCTGTGCTATTGCGGGAAAGCAGCAGCAGGGTGGGCTTTTGATAGCGAGCGAAATCCTTGACAATAGAAATGACTGATTGATGAGAACGCAACGGACAAGACTGAATGATGGTGTACTAACGCAAGGCCAACGAGGAAACGACAAACAAAACATGTGTAAGTCGAAAGAGTGAAGCTGCTGGGCTGGGTTGTGTCCTTGTCCGGCTTGTTGGACAGGTTCGGGGGGCCCAGGAAAATATCATGGATACGGGCATTTATAGGTATGCGAGGCTTCGGTGACTGAGAGATACAGATTCTTTCTGGGACTTGACGAAGGGGATGTCTAGATTCTCAGCATCGATGCTTTTGATAGCCCCAGAAGTATAACGGCAACAGTTTGAGAGCAAATGCAACTCCCTAAAGGGTATCTACCAACCTACACAGAACTCCAATACCAAAATCACAACTTCCCAGTACAAACTCAATACATCCCCTCCCTCAACCTCTCCCCGATCCCATCCATGCCACCCCCAACAATCCTCTTCTCCGTCTCCCTGTCCCTCCCATCCTCCCCCATAATAACACACTTCACCACCTCCCCCCTCTCATCCACCACCACCCGACCAATCCTCCCATCAACCCACTCAATCCTCAACTGCTTCGCCTCCGCATCTGCAGCACTAATATCAGCCAAAACCTTCTCCCTCCCCTTCCCCTTCCTCGACTCCTTCTCATCCAATCTAAACTCCCTCCTCAACCCTTTAACCACATTCACCCTATTATGATACCCCACAATCTCCCTCCTCAACGCTCTCACAAATCGTCGCAGATCTTGCTTTTTGGCTCCGGCTCCGGCTCCAACGACCGCGCTCATAGCAGCACTGCCTTTCCCATTGGGGAGATATTTCTCTGCAAGGGAAGGAAGCGGGATGCTTGGTGGAACGGTATGTCGATGAATTCGCAGGAGGTCGGTCCCGGGAAAGGGCTTGTTGAGTAGGATGTAGTAGGGCTTGATGAATTTTCCCGTGCTGGATACATCGATGCGGAGGCCTAGGACGTTGCCGCCGTCAACAGCATTGGGATCGGGATCCTGAACGCGGAAGGTAGTGATGCCTGCGCAGGCGCGGTAGAGGTTTTCTTGTGTGTGAACGCGTTGAGATGTGGATGCTGCGAGGAGGAGGGGCGTGGTATCGGTGGGCTGGGTCGACGGTTGTGATTGTGTTTGTTGGGTTGATTTTTGGGAGGCGCGGAGGCGGGTTAGTGTTGCTTTTGTGTGCCGCGAAGAGAGGATTGTTGCTGCTTGGAGCTTGCGCTGGGATTTGAGAGAGGTTACTGAGAGAGAAGATGTTAGTGAGGTTATAGTGAGTGGTGAGGGCGTGCTTACTCTGTGCTTGGAGGGAGGAGATCTCCTCGTCGAGTTGTGAGCCGATCGCGTCCGAGGCAGAGGTGTCGTCTGTTGAAGGGAGCATGATCATCGATGTACTGAATCAACGTAGCCGATAGTATGATATATTGATAGTGCGATTAATAGGAAAGACGCTCAACACTTGATCTCGTCGTGATGCCTTACAGTTGTCATGGTTGAAGTCAACACAAACTTGATGCTACGCGTCGCTTCGTTATCCGGCGCCAAATCTCGTGAAAGGTGGACTTGGCGGGGCCCGATAAGGAATGGAAGGGACCTGGAAGACACGGCCGGAACACAAGGCACGTACTGTACGAACGAGGGCGAGCGTGAGCTGAGCTGGATATCAGGTCGGGTCTTGTCTTGTCTCATGCTGTCAATCCTCCTGGTCCATACCTTATTTCCTCCCTATAACTTTTCATGTTTTCATCTTCTCTTCTTCGGTTCCATCTTCTCTCTACTACTGTCCAGTTCATGTTTTTCCCAAGCCGTCTTTTGCCTCATCCCCTCGTTTGCCCCTCGTGTTGATGAAAGAGAAGAAGCCACGTCGTTCGCTTGATAGTGTTTCGTGCCTGGCGATCCACCCACCCGCACCGCAGGCGGCCAGAATTTCCAGAGTCCAGTCCCCGAGTCTTTGTCCCGCAGAACTTTAGAGGCCAGCGAGTCTCTAAAGCTCTGCTTCAACACCACATGTATGCCTACTCCATTAGGTGACACCATTCCTTCAATTTCTATTCACTCGCAGAGCACTCTTCACCACAGCCAGCGTCTGCCGTTACACCACGACTCGCAATTCCCCCACGCGCAGGAACTCGACGATCTTGCCCCCAGCAGCGTAGGACAACGTCGCAATAGAAGCGACTCCATAAGCTTAGAAGACACGCCCGAGGATACGCACCTGCTTACCGCAGACTCGTCAGACGAAGAAGAAGAAGACGATCCTTCTATGGGTACCAAGTCGAGAAGGCCGAGATCCAAAGAGCCAAAAGGCTCGTCCTCTTCTGCTACAGGAGGGGAGAACGGTCACCTCAACGGCAGCATGAATAACAATGTGGAATACAGGCGCAAGAATGCCTCGATGGAATCGCCAGTCGTCACTTCCAATCTTATGGCGCGCGAATCTTTCACTTTAGACGACCATGTCCCGAAAACACCTACCATGAATAACCATGGCTTCTTTGAGCTGCCCATGTCGGATAGGAGGAATTTCGGTCTGCTAGTCTTGTTATACTTTCTACAGGGAGTTCCAATGGGACTGGCGACTGGCTCAGTACCTTTTCTGCTGAAGCCATACATGTCATACAGTGCGCTGGGCGTGTTCAGTTTAGCATCCTACCCATATTCGCTGAAGCTGTTATGGAGTCCAGTAGTGGATGCGGTATGGAGTCCAAAACTTGGAAGGAGAAAGAGTTGGATCATGCCTATTCAGATGTTGTCTGGAATCGGCATGATATGGTTAGGAGCAAGAGTGAAGGAGATGATGGTCACAGCTGGCGCAGACGGTGGAGCTGGAATCTGGGGATTCACCGGATGGTGGTTCTTCCTCGTCTTCATGTGCGCGACACAGGATATTGCTGTGGATGGCTGGGCTTTGACATTGTTGACTCCCGGCAACATCTCATACGCTTCTACTGCGCAAACGGTCGGCTTGACTGCTGGCCAGTTCATGTCCTATACCGTATTTCTCGCTTTCAACTCTCCCGATTTCGCCAATAAATGGTTCAGAAAGACACCTCTGGAAGAAGGTGTCATGACGCTTGGGGGATATTTGACATTCTGGGGATGGGCATATATTATTGTCACAATTGGTCTTGCGGCGTTGAAGCGCGAGGAGAAAACCAGGAATGAGGACGGCATCTGGGACGTTTACAAAGTCATGTGGGGAGTTCTGAAGTTGAAGAACATTCAAACGATCATCATCATCCATCTGATCGCCAAGATCGGCTTTCAAGCCAACGACGCAGTCACCAATCTCAAGCTCATTGACAAGGGATTCAGTCAGGAGGATCTGGCCCTTACTGTTCTCATCGATTTCCCCTTCGAGATCGGCTTGGGATACTATGCAGGGAAATGGTCTACGACCTACACACCTATGCGTCTTTGGTGCTGGGGCTTCGTCGGTCGTCTGATCGCTGCGGTCATTGCTCAAATTACCGTTGTAATCTTCCCCGCCAAGGGTGTCGATACGTGGTATCTACTTGTGGTCATCGCCGAGCACATCTTTTCTACCTTCACCAGCACCGTCATGTTTGTTGCAGTCTCTGCTTTCCATGCCAGAATTGCAGATCCTGTCATCGGAGGTACCTACATGACATTACTCGCTACGTAAGTTCCCATCTCCAACTCTATACTATATGTGTGTCCTAATAATACCCAGCGTCTCCAACCTCGGCGGTACCTTCCCACGCTTCTTCGTCCTCAAACTCGTCGACGCTTTCACAGTAGCATCCTGCATCCCGCCCTCCGCCTCCTACGTCCTGGACTCCAAACTCCGCGGGCCCCTCGTAACCGAGCCATTCTCCTGCGCCCTGTCAGCTGAGAAAGATAGGTGTATCCAAGGAGGTGGCCATTGCGATATCACGACTGATGGGTATTATGTGATGAATATCGTGTGTGTGCTTATCGGAGTGGTTACGTTCTGGGGGTACATTAAGCCGGCGGCGTTAAGGTTACAGGCTTTGCCGTTGAGGGCTTGGAGAGCTTCGGAATAGGGACAGGGTGAGGGGAGATGATGGGGGAGGAGTGTAGATTATTGTAGAATAGGTAGATAGATGGGTGGATGCATAGTGAGCGTTTGAAAGCATAGAATTGAATATGTCTCTATCTGTAAGATTGTGAATTTGGCTCATCTCAGGTATCCGGCCCTTTCTCATTCTGTCAGTCTGTGTCTTGTCTAGGTCTCTTTTTACAAAGAACCCACCATTCCTAATCCCACTTTCACTTTCACTCTACCTCTATACAACAAGAACCATACGCTAGTAATCGTTCACACCCCTCTCAAACTCCCTCCTGCGACTTCGTAAACGCCCAAGAATGAAACAAGACAGCCTGACAGCCTCGTCTGAGGCGATACGTAAACTTACCTACCAAGCCTACTTTCCTTGCCTATCCAATCGGGCTAGCTTCCAGCCCAAGCTAACCCAGCTCAATATCCCTCGCTCCCGCTGAAATCGCCCCTTTTTCTTATCCACTCGGATGCAGAGCTGCAAGAGATCAGATCCTGGCTATTCTCCACTCTCCTTGCTTCTCAAAGCTCTCTTGGGCTCTCAGCAATCCTTTCCCCAGATTCCACTTCAACGGCTTCATCCTTTGACATTTCGGGCTTGAAAAACTACTGCCCAATTCAAACCGCCCTGGAAGCTTTCCTTTTGAGCTCTCACTGGACTTATTGGAGTTCTTTGGATTGTGGAATCCAATTGGCGCCATACCTGCAAAGCTGCATATTGGATCACGTTCGCCCTACTTTTATCTGCACGACAAGAGGTCCGGTCCGTTACCAGGTACCTGCACGGTACTGGCAGTGAGCTAGCTGCAGCATACCATACCATACCTAGTATGCAGAGTCGGTGAAGGGAAACCAGTCAGTTCTAGGGAAGGATGCGCATTGGCCGAGTACAGCACATCGCACGATAGGATAGGGTACAGAAAGGCAGGGCAGAGGGAGACAGGGCAGAAGATACGACCTATCCTATGCGAACAGATGTTCGTCGCTCGATCAATCAATCAATCGTTACGAACGCAGGAAAACGCAGAAAACGCCCTTCCTACATTCAGTGGCCTGTAGTAATAAAGCAGAGCATCTGGAAAGAGGTGTGCTGGATGCCCAACTGAGGCTGTCTTTGGGCTTCAGTGCTGTGGGGTTGGGTTGTGGGTGCAGAGGAGTGCTCTACCTATAGGTGTTGCATCTGCAGCTGCAGGCAAGAGTGCGTGGGCACGAATTACAAGCTTGCTTGAGACCCTTGGTACGGTAGATGGCGATACTACAGGCTGCAGATGGTGCGCGGCATACCCATACACACACCCATAGAGAAAGAGATAGAGACAGAGACAGGGACGCTGAGAGGGTTAGAGAGAGGGATCCTGAGAGGCACACAGAGAGAAGTCGAAAGGTGAGGCGGCGTGCAGCTGCTGGGGCACCACCACCACCACGACGCGGGTCAGCAGCATCAGCCTCTTCATTGGACGACGAAGAGAAACTCGGCCACTCGCGTGGCGAGAAGAAGGTCACAGTCGCAGCAAGAGCAGGAGCAGGAGCAGTTGTCACACCAGACCTAGGAGGACTGGCAGTCGAACGAGCAGAAGAAGAACTCGACGCTGCGTCGTTGCGCAGGAGAAGGCTAGATAGACTCGAGGGGCAGCAGCAGCAGCATCGAAGCAGTCGTCACCAATTGTCCAGCGAGGAGGAAGACGTGCTTATTTCGAGGCCGAAGTCGTTGCACACGCAGTCGCAGAATATGACGACAGAATCGCATGCTACGAGGAGTTCGAGGAGGGATACCACGGGTGCGAGTGCGAGTGATGGACATAAGAGGAGAGGACATAAAGACGAGGAGAAGAGGCAGCGGAGGAAGAAGAGGGATGGCGATGGAGAGGATGCGCCGGCGCAGTATGTGTATGGTGCACCGGCCGAGAAGGCGAAAGCTGTTACTACAACTGTGAGGGTCTCTGAGACGAGGAGACTTGGGAGGGATGGGGAGAGTGATGAGGAGGAGAGGGTTACTAGGTCGAAGACTGTTAGAGATAAGCCGAGGGAAAAGAACATCAAGGTTATATATGTGATGAGGGACGAGCCCAAAACTTCGAAGTATAAAGAGCCGCGGGTCAAGACTGTGAAGGAGGATAGACTTAGGGAGTCGGAAAGCTCTATGCACAGAAGCAGGGCCCATCAGTCGAGGAGGAAATCTGTTGTAGAATCTCTACCTCCATCGCCACCTAGAAGGTATGTATCGCTACTTCTATGCTAGATGAGGCTAATAAGCTCTACAGACATACATCGAGTCGAATCCTACACTCCGAAGCTAGACCTACGCTGAAAAGGAGCAATACTACAAGTTCGCATGTGCCGTCTACAAGATCACATATACCTTCAACAGCAGGGACAAGCCCAACAGCGAAACGGTCAAGCTTCATAGGCTCCTTCTTTGGACCAGGAATTCAGCAGCATAACCATGAGCCTGAGAAGCTGTAAGTGCCCATTGTCCATTTCCTCAGAACGACATTCTAATTTCTACAGTGTTGAATGTCTAACCTGTCTATCTGACGATGTTCCCCGCTCCAAATCCGCAAAGCTTAAATGCGGGCATCGAATGTGCCATTCCTGCTTGAAACGAATCTTCCGCCTCTCCGTCAACGATCCTCAACACATGCCACCGAAATGCTGCACCGCCGACCATATCCCGCTTAAGCACGTCGAGAAACTCTTTGACATCAACTTTAAGAAAAACTGGAATCGGAAATTCCAGGAGTTTTCCACCAAGAATCGTATTTACTGCCCCGCTCGTCGCTGTGGGGAGTGGATCAAGCCGGGGAATATGCATAAAGAGGATGGTAGGAAATATGGCAAATGTGGGCGCTGTAAGACGAAGGTGTGCTGTCTATGTAATGGGAAATGGCACGGTACGAAGGATTGTCCGAAGGATGAAGAGACAAACAGATTGTTGGAGACAGCGAAACAGGCTGGCTGGCAGAGATGTTACAATTGCAGGACTATGGTCGAGCTGAAAGAAGGCTGTAATCACATGACCTGGTATTTACCCCCATCCCATTCCCTTTTCATATTCGCAATAAGTAAAGCTAACAGCTCTCCAGTCGCTGTGCAGCCGAGTTCTGCATGATCTGCGGCCTGAAATGGAAATCCTGCAACTGCCCCTGGTTCAACTACGAAGCCGTCGAAGAAGACCGCCTCAACCACATGCGCATCCCACACGACATGCCCAACCCTCTCAACGGCGGCGGCCATCCCAACCTCCCTCCAAACGACAACCAACCCCGTCGCATCCGTCGTCCCCGCCCAGCAACCTACCACGAAGAGCTCACCGAGCGCCAACGCCAAGAACGGCGTGACGAAGCCCTAGCCCGCCGCATGCAGCGCGCCGCCCTGAACGGTGACAACGATCTCAACCTCAACGAAGCCGACAACAACTATCAAGGCGGTGGAGGCGATATCCACGGCGTCGGAAACGGAGCCGCGCATTTCATGAACCAGGATTATGTCAGAGCGGCGCATAATATCCTCACGGGGAATTTCGACCAGGCTAATAGGGCGGCGAATTATGTTATGGGTGTGGCGAATGCGAGGACGCCGAGGAGGGCGATGAATGAAAGGTATCCTGTTCCTGGACCTGGGGCTGGAGATGGAGGGGCAAGAGGAGGGAGAAGATCACCACCGCCACCTCCGCCGGCACCGCCGCCTGTGCTTAGGAGACATACGATGAGAGAGCAAGCGTATAACGATGCTTTACCCCGAGAGAGAGCTGCGGAACGTATTGTCCCCAGACGGTCGAGAACGGATTACGAAGCTGAGGCTGCGGTTCATGCGCCGTTGGGACGGAGTCCGTTGAGACCGACTCCCCCTCAGCCTGCTCCTAGGAATGAGAGGCCCAGGGAGGGGAGAGGAGAAAGAGAGAGAGGGGGGAGAGAGCAGAGGGAGCCGAGACCTTCTGTTCTTGCGGGTTTGGGCGGGAGGGGGAATAGAGTTAGTGCGTGGAGGAGTCATGTTGAGCCGGGGGTGGAGCCGGAGGAGGGGGTGCTGAGTATGGTTTCTTAGGCGAATCGCCCTGCGCCTTCACTCTCGTCTCCAAATTCTGAGAATGGTGATCTGAGATATGAGATTTCCGGTTCTGTGCGGGAGATAGGGTCTCTGATCTGTGTCTATGGGGCGACGAGACGGGAACGTGTACCGCCCTGGGATGAGACCGTTGCGTGTAGGAAAGGGTGTGTATGTGTGGGGCATATACGTTATACGTTATCCTTTATACTTTATACCATTCGGTGCGGTACGGCTTTTTAATGACTTGACTTTGTATATACCCATTTCAGCTTTATCAGTAGGTGGTGGCTGGACAGATGGACAGATGGAAGGATTGTTCAACATGAGAATGTGGATGTCCATGTGGATGTGGATTTGTATGTAGATATATCAGTAGGGAGATGATGATACCGACATTTACTTCCTACTCCTTGCGAGATCTGCTGATGCTGTGTTGCTCGGCATTTGTGCGGGCGTGGGTGTGTATGTTCTAGTTCTAGGCTGGTGGTCGGCAGGTCAGAATCAAGATGTTGGATAGCATGACATTCCTCTCTTGGTCCTCGAACGCTGTATGGCACTGGTTTCCAAGCTTGGTGTTAGGTTTATAAGCACGTAAATGAGCAGGAGCATGAGCAGATCAGTGCTGAGAGCTCGGAAGCTGATGATCGATATTTGTGTGCTTTATCTGTATCGCGGGTTCAGATCGGATCTTCGAAGTAGGAACCGTAGGAAGGGAGAGTGGAAGGATGAGGAGTGACTGGGCTGCTAGTAGATGGACTCGTCTTTTGCGTTGGTATGTAGCCTTTAAATTGGATGTAGAGGTTCGGAACTAAGTTAGTCTTTCCCTGTTTTTCCCCGACGTAGCGAGCTGATTCCAGATTGCGCGTAAACATGTGCGTGCTGTGGGGAGGTAAAGGGGTTTGGGGTTGCTGCATGGTAGGGTCTAAGTTTTTCCTTTGTGACAAGAGTGGGGTCCAAACTGTTAACGTTGAAGTATTGTTCCCGAGAACTGCCTTGAATTTCAATACTCTCATTTTTCAATTGACAGATTGTATGGTTCCATCATAGTAGTAGGTTGACTTGGCCGCTTTCGCTTTCTGTATGTATGAAAGCCGAGAAGTGTCCTGGCTTGTTGTAGATGCCGAGAAGCTTTCCCCTTGAGCGATTCAACCCTTTTCTCTCCCGCGAATCCCTCTTGGACCTTCTGATGAAAAGTTCGAGCTTCATTTCAGAGTCAAGAACTTTTGATGTTAAATTCTTGAAGCTTAGGCGGGGTTTGGTTATTTTGACTTGAAAGGGCTTCCTACTTTCCCAATCCTAAAAAATCTCGCTTAGCCAGGCTCGAGTCAACAATCAGATCCACTTGACATGCTTGGAAACGCTCGGATATTTGAGAGTCTCTCGACTTATCCTGGTGAAAATCTCCGAAACTGATTGGGATCACGGAACAGCCTTGTCTAATTTCAGATGTACTGTGGTTTCGATGCCTGGCGTTTTTGACGTTGTCATGTGCTCGTTTCGTCTCAGCCCGATTCCTCAAAGAACACGATCGGGCAACTCGGAAAATTAACGAGTCGAAGACACAGAAGGGATCGATCTGTGCCAAAGGGATGCGTTCCATAGCCTTCAGGTGGCTCTCATAGACATGAAGCCGCTCGGAACGAGGGGGTTCAGCTGCCAAGAGATGTGGACGGAACTTGCCTCGAGGCCTGCTTTCGAGGCTGGAATGTAGCCCGATATCGACCAAAGAATTCAAGCCTTGTCACACTCTTCGCGACGTAAGGGCAATTTATGAGTCTCGATTCTGCGTGGTATCGGATTTATGACGTTCTGATAATTGACGACCGGTAGGGTATTTGATAACACCACTGCCCGATGGATACTGTTTGCGCACTCTCTCCAAGACCGAAGAGGTGTCCTATTTCACCATCTCAGAGTATACATTATCAATATCAATTGCTTCACTATGACTGGTTCTACTACTAGCGATGACAACAGTGGCCAGCACGTGGATGCCGCTCCATCTGAGCAAGGCTCGCAAACGCCATTGAGACCCAGCGGCCGGGTCCCAGACACAACCGATCCGCTTTCAGTTGTCAATTCTGGTCTTGAAGCCACCGGTCATAGTTCAGCAATGGGAGAGCTATCATCGTCGATCACCACTCAGCCAGGCCCATCTAGTGCCTCTAAGGGCAATCAACCACACGGGGAGTCGGAACCATCTGAGGCAACCAAAAATCTTACCACTGCCACCAACAACCTGGTCATCACCTTGCAAAAACTCAACGACGTGCTTGAAAAGGCCAACCGACCTAAGGAGCCCGAAAAAGATGACGATATCAAAGCTGAGCTGGCAGTCAAATGGCTCGAAGAATTTCTACCAACAGTCATTACGGTCACGACATTCGGCGCCTCTATCGTATTCAGCGTCATCGTCACTGACAGCGAACCATCGAATTCCTCCGGTGATGCGTCAAACGGAAACTCCGCCACTGCTGTTTCGAAAGGAGGATTTGTCACGAAAGATAAAGCCAAACATTTCTCGGCGCTGGCATGGCTTTTCTTCGTTATCGCGCTGGGACTCGCGGGTATGGCATACGTGGCTGTGACTGTGAACCGGCCAATGCTCGTCGTTGGTTTTAAAGAAGAGAAAGTGAACGACAGCGCCGATGGGTATGAGGAGCAGAAGAAAGAGCTTAAAGACGATCATGAGAAGCGCCTGGGGAGGTTTGGGCTTGAACATCGGCAAGGAGGTGGTGCGAGCGGATTCTTCGAAGGAACAGACTGTTCTACGTGGGAGGTTATCAGCTCATACGTGTGGATGCATATACTGAAGTTGACCCTGCGGATGTTCGTGAAGTTCCCGTTTTCGGAAACTGTACAGATATTCGTTCTGGGTGCTTTTGTTTTCTTGAGTTTGGTGGTCGTGGCATATAACGGGCCGGTAGGGTATGCAGCGCTTGCATTCACGGGTGTCATCACCCTCTCCGTTGGGATTAGTTGGCTGATACATATGTTTCCACTTGGGGTCCGCTTTATTCGGTTCTCGGCATGCGGCTGCGGTGCATTTTGTCTGGTCTAAGATTTCCTCGCTGTGGAAAGGTTCAGAAGCACCGTCGAATGTTTAGAGCATTCGACAATTTCCACCAACCTGCAGTGTTTGGGTAGAAGAATGGTCAATGGAAAGCTAGCTTATGTATCGAGTTTTCATGTAGGTATCAGGTTCGACACCGTGATGGGAGAAGACTTGAATGTCAGGTGTCTGCTCTGGCAGTTTGAGAATTAATTATGAAATTCTTCTTTCCTTGTACAGCACACGATATGGTCTGAACATATGAGTGCTATTGGACAACGACTGCCCATCACGAAACAGGCGTATCAAACCGAAGCCCGGCATCGCTTCAAATGTGAAATCCACAGTGTCAGCCATTATCAGAGCTCAAATAGCGTCACCGATTGAGACTCTGTATCAGGAGGTATATGTTTGCAGTGTCGGAGTGCAAGGTTCACTTCGCAAGGATGGGTTCGGAGTGGAGTGGAGACATTCAACCATAGTGGATTGTGGTTTCGGAGTGCGGTGTGGAGGCTGGTGGATTTGGATGGGGTAAAGTGGGATGGGATCCGCAAAACTCACTGGACGGATGTCTGAGCACAATGGCATGTTTTCACGTACTGCAGATCTCAAAGATAAGAAAACATGTACTTTTGTATCCCACTTTCACACGTGTTTTTGATTGCGGAGAGCCTACGCTCTCCGTGGCCGGCCACGGAGGAGTCAGTGTTTGTTATGCACAGAAGCGAATATAATCTGGCTTCAGCCGCAATTTATCAGATGGACACCATGCTCAAGCAACTCTGATCACGGTTTGGCCACTCTTTTTCACATTGCTCATTATGGTTCTTCCAGTCAAGAATCCGTCAAAGTCGTACTGGATCGAGGCGGCAGAACCTGAGTTGAGAGCTTTACCATCAACAGGAGAACTACCATCCGAAACAGATGTTATCATTGTAGGATCCGGATACACGGGCTCAGCTACAGCGTATTGGATACATAAAGTAAGTGACGCCGTTCTCAATCCGAGCGATGAAGCTAAAACGAATTTGTAGTTCACTGAGCAGAATGGAACAACGCCAAGAATGTGCATATTGGAAGCACGAAATATATGTGGCGCCGCAACTGGCCGAAACGGTTTGTAGAATTATTCGTATAAGTTTTGATATCAATGAACTTACTGACAGAGCCGCAGGGGGTCAACTCAGACCACATGCGTACTCGCGTTATACACCCTGGTCAGAAAGGTTCGGTCCGGATGTGGCGTACGACCTCATAAAGCATGAGATGGCACATTTACCAGCATTCAAACACCTCTTAGCAGATGAAGGCATTGCTGAGGAAGTATGTTTCAAGCTTGGAGACACTTTCGATGCTGCTATGTCAGAAGAAGCCTGGACACGACTCAAGGGAGCGTATGACAAGATGAAGAAGGATCATGGTGAGGATGGGGAGGTTGTTCGAGATTGCAGAGTAATCGAGGATCCGAAGGAGGCAGAGGAGTTCACGCAGATGAAAGGCTGTTTAGCCGCCATTGTGCATCCCTCTGGTCAAGTGTGAGTCCTTCCTCATACCGTGAGGCGTGATCAGAGCTGAATCCCTTAGATGGCCCTACAAGTTCGTCCATGCCCTGCTCCGAATCGTCCTCAAAACTGGTCACTTGAAATTGTACGAGCATACGCCAGCCATGCATGTCTCAGAAAGAGATGACAATGGTTGGATCACAGTAGAAACTCCTAGAGGAGCTATTCGAACACGAGCAGTGATGCACGCCACGAATCGATGGGCCTCTCACCTCCTGCCAAACTTCAACAATATTATCTCAGCAGGTCTATCGACTCTTGCTGCCATCAAAGCTCCTGAAGGCTTCATCAAGCATACCGGGGCTCAGCACTGGGACCATAACGTCAACGTAAGGTTGATAAATCTCAAATGACTGAGCCTTTTCGCTGAACAGTTCCCAGAATTACCACCTCCAGCTTCCGCGACCATACAACACCATCATCATTGGTGGCGCGAAACAACTTCTTGTTCATGATCCCAGAAGTTACATTGGAAGCGATAGAGAGGACGAATTGATTCCTGGTGTCCCAGAATTTTTCCAATCATGGCCAAAGTCGGACGTCGTTGGTTGGGAGGGGCAAGATCATGCGGAACTAGCCATCGAGACTGAGAACGGCGGTTGTTGGACGGGTGGTAAGTCGTGTATAATACGGCACCAGTTTGAAAGCACAGAAGTAGCTAATACCGACAGTCACTTCTTCCAGTATCGATGGCTTTCCATTCGTCGGCGCAATCCCGGATCAGCCTGGGCACTTCATCGCCGCGGGCTACACAGGACATGGTATGCATGCCTCATTTCGTAAATTATCCATTTCCATGTCACGCTCACTCACAAAATATAGGGATGCCACGTATTCTTCTTTGCGCCGCGCATACTACACCACTCATCTTGAATTCTCTGGGAGTCGAGTTTACCCCGCCGAGTCTCGTTGAGCATTACCCAAACCTCCCAGCGCCGTATGAGATCACAAAGAAGAGAATTGATACACTACTGAAGGTGGATGCGAAGGAAAAGCTCGAGAACAGCTTGAAGAATGCGAAGGAAAGTGCAAAGAAGGAGTTTTGTAATACCTCTAGGTGCCAGCCCAAATTTCCATAGTTGCAACTATACTTCTTGGTTGGGATTAATACTAGAAATATGGGTGTGGCGAACTCAAAGATTCTTAGATTGAAGCCATGTTCGACTGGAATTTAACTCTACTTCTGTCATTCTCGCTGAGCTCTTCGAATCTAAAGAAAAATTTGACTTCACCACCTCTTCCTTACATCTGTCAAAATCACCACGCCACTCCAAGCTTCCCCATACCAAGTACCAGGCCTAATTAATTCATTGCAAAACACTGATAGTAAATTCACCTACAAAGCTCTATCGTCCAGCTTCGCGACACCAACAATTACCTGTGCGTCCCCGTCAACATCAATATCCCTGTCAGAAGGTGCCTCCGGAATCATCCTGATCAACAATACCATGCAGGGAATCGTGATGACCAAGACAGCACAATTTACGTAAAATGGAATCCTGGGATCGTCTCCAGTGTGAGAGTTGATAGCATACGAGACTGCTTGACCGGCAGTCTCAAATGCGCGAAACAGTCCACCAGTTCGAGAAGACGCTTTCATGTCCGTGGAGAATGTGCCGAGGATCCAGTAGAGCGAAAGTTGGCAGAGATATCCTGTGGTGAAGATGATGAGGTATGGGAGGTAGGCCTCAGCCCAAGCGCGACCATTCCTGGGACTGGTAAGCATGTGCCGGGAACAAATTCAATTGAACCTGAGGGATGACGGAAAAGGGAAACCTACAGCTTATAATCCAATGCAGCTTTTGAGGTGCCGAATTTGCTGTACTCGATGCCGATCCAAATGAAGCAACCAGCTTGTGGGATAAGCCAAAGAAGGAAAGCAATCCAGGCTCGCTTGGGCTGGGACCAACGTTTCCAGTCGAGGACTTTCCCGTAGATCACTACCATGGGAATGGTGATAGTTGCTAATATTGTGGTCAGCGTGTCTCCAAAATCAATTGCTAGTAGCCAACGCCATCAGCAACAAAGTTGTGGAATATACTTACGTGTGATGAGCGATGAGAGGGCACGAGCTCGAACTGAGAAGTGTAGCGACAGGTATGTCCCCATTGTCCCACCATAGAAGAATGAATAGAACGCGGGGATGAATACAAGCCAGGTCTGTAAGATCAAGTCAGTATCGAGGAAGAGCGACCGCACATTGGCAATGCTTACCTTCTTCCGTTGAAGATGCTTCCACAAAGCTGCAAACTCTTGCTTCCAGCTGATACCCTCGGATGATGGGATGCGCTCGCCATTCTTGCGTCGAACGCGGGAAGTTGGCGAGAGTAGGAAAGCCCAGATGACTCCGGTACACTCTGATCACATCGTCAGAGACCATTCACATAGAAGGAATCATAAGGAGTGCTTACCAAATCCAACGAAGATCAAATATGTGGACCAAGCGATACCGCCTGCATTCGAGTTCTGATAATTCGTGGAGAAATTGATTGCTCCTCCAATGATGCTACCCGAGTTCCGCATGGCAGACCAGATGCCGAGGTAGAAGCCTCGATCGTCTTGTGGCGGATATGAAAGCATAGCTGTGGTCTCCCCAACGTAGAGAAATCCTCCCGTGAAACCTCCTAAGATCTAGGAAATTGGTTAGTTGTCTATCTCCGATGTTTCGAGGACTGGTCAGCACATGCCTTGCAGAATAGGAGATACCAGTCCAACCCATATCTAGCCTTCACGTAGTAGCTTGATCCAGACAACGGCATCGTGATCGCTGCAATCATACACGCCCATCTGATACCGAATTTGTTGATCAATGGACCACCGAAGAGTGTCATCAAGCATCCTGAAGCGTAGCCGAGGGACGTGGCCAGGTTCGCCAGATATGGTGTCGAGAGACCTCCACCTCCGAGATTGCTGATAGCATCTGACATTGCAGGGCCGACAAACGAGAGACTGGGGTCTGTTAGCATACTTTCCGTGAAACGGATCAAGTCCTGGTCACTTACGCTCCGAAAAGAATCATTTGAAACAGGACACCACGATAAAACTTGGTCGTCCAGGAGGATCGCAAATATCCATCATCGACTTCAGCAAAGTAGGCGGCATCGAGGTCACCACCTTCAGTTGGAACATGTTGGAGGACGTCAACAGTATTGTCGTTGTCCTTGTTGTCTTTGGATTGGAGGTCTGCCATATTCTGTACTGGTGAAGAAAAGTCGACAGGCTGTAACAGCTGAATGTTGAGGAAAAACCGATGTCTATTATACTCTGACCAAAGCAAGGGCACTGATTTGCCAAGTGGGATAGTGGGTATAAACAAGGTTTCAGGGGACTCCGGGACTACTCCGTGCTAGGTTACTGATAACGGATGCGATTCCTGGGGTTGAGCCCCTGCATCTTGTTCAAGAGTGGGCTTGGTCACTTCTGATAGCCCTCTTATCTCGGAATTTCCGCTGTTGCTTGTTTATATGCACGAGAATAGTTGTAACGTTCACAGGAGATGTGATTTCTCGATCTACGTGACTGCTTGACGATAGCAAGTCTTGGTGTGCTTTACATGCCAAGTGTCGGAGTAGGTTGGCCGAACTCCATATCCCACTTAACAGCCTCATACGGCAGCACTATTTTCACTTTGCCAGAATTTTCAAAATAGTATAGACTATTTATGTAGGAAGCTCAGAAATCTCTGTTCAATTCAGTGGATTGATTGATTTACTTGGGTTCATTTGATCCTCAGGAGAATAAGATCTAGTACTCCGAACTGCGTGAAGCTATCCCTGCAATCTCTTCGATCCTCGCTAAATACCCCGCATCTGTTTACTTCACCCTTGCCCAAGAATCCAGACACGAGAGCAGCTTCATGCATCAATATTTTCCTCTGTAACACCCGAATAAGTCGCAAACTCAGCTGTAGCATTATTACGGCGGGACGCCAGCCCTCCCGTGAGCTTCGCTCTTCGCAAATCGGAATGCCAATGCTCATCAGATTTCTTACCAATGTATGCCGCCACCGCATTGCTTCGACTCATCTTCCATCGCGGCAAAGGTCTGCCGGAGAAGATCCCCGCTCTAATGGTTCCATTCGACTTCGTATTGCTTCAGCGCTCGGCTGACAGTGGTATTGGTCCTGATTTCAAATTCCGTGGCTGCTGGCATGATGCGATCCTGAAATTCGACGACACTTCTTCACAATGATCGATCGTGGCAGTTCGCCGCTTGTCCCTTTTCTCCACCGATCGACTTTCGCTTGTCCTAGGTCTTGGTAATGCTCGACCAAGAACTTCGAGACTCGGTCGGTGGTGTGTGTGTTAAAAGGAACGATTGGATCGAAATGTCTGCATTGGGCGCTGCTCAGATCGAGAGCGAAGTACTCATCGCTTCAATTCAGTCTGAGTCGAAAGATTTGATGCTGCATAGCGGGGATTGGATGTTCTTTCCCGTGGCGAGGAGCACGATGAGTTTCTGATCAGCATCCTTCGGACCACAGAAATTTCTCGGATATCGGATGCAATACCTGAAAAATATTTGTGTCAGGAGAATTGATTGCAATATCGGAGACTTTACCTATTTCAACTTCCTAATTCACTACCGTGCATTTGGTTGATGTTAACTAATCTGACATTCTCAAACCTGACCTAATTCATGGTGTCTTGAATGCCGTGAGTACCCACCCTAGCTGGCTCCAACACCCTCCCTCCAAATGGTCATAATGTACAGCATATCCAAGACCTTCTCCAGTCATCGGAAACGCAGCTTTAGGCTTGGCCCAAAAAAATCCTCGTCAGACTACTTTCTATTTTGGCTTCGTTTGTTTGCATGTCTGCGCCGCACCTGTAGCCTCTGCCTTGTCCTTCTCAGCCCGTTCTCTCAACCAAGCATGATATTGTCCCAAATTATCGGCAATGAAGTCCACCCAGAGCTTCTGCTTCATCTCAAAGTCCTCAAGTGGCAGTTTCAGCATCTTCATGATCGTCATGCTATTCTCCTTCTGCCACTCCTCTGTGCTCGATAGCAGCTCCTGCGAAGATTCTGCATTGAGACTTGCGTCAATTCCTTTGACATCCTTGTCTCCTCTCTCTGCAAGAAGACTTTGTTTAGCGTCGCCGAAATACTCGAAGTGCTGACGAGCGGCCAGTTTCGATACGCGGGTCTGGAAGTACTCTCTCCATGGGTCGACGGGCTCGAAATAGCCGTATTGAGCGCTGGAAAGGTCGAGGGCGTACTCTTCTCCGCCATTCATAAGTTTGCCTTTGAGGAATTCGTGTTCGAAGTCGGTGTCTTGTACATTGTTGAGGATGTCGACTGCTACCATGTCTAGCTTTCTGCTCCTGACAGCTCCGTGGACTTCGAAAATGTTGGCAGCAATTCCTACCAATGATTAGTAGAAGCTTTACAAAAGGCCCTTTTGACACGTCTTATAAACGGATGCTTACCAGTCAAAATGTACTTGAGGATATCTTGCAGCCAGGCACTTGCATCATCACAAACCAAATGAACCAGCACAGACTTCTTATCATTTTCAGCCTGGCACAGCTTTGCTGGGAATGGAATGAGGCAATCCATTTCAGCTGTGATCCGTGGCTTATATCGTCCCTCGTACACAATCAACCGTCCCTCCGTCTTGTCGATCCGCGCAATTAGCTTGTCAAACATCATCTCCCGGTACTTGTAGTCATCTCTTGCAGGACTAATCCAGGTCGAGGCAGCAGTTTCAGAGTCTGTAAACGCTTGCAGAGCGCCTTGCGGTATTGCGAATCCTCTTTCTGGCATGCTGAACTACAGTAGTGTGTTGGTTTGACATCGCCGTCGACCGCTGGTGCGTCTTTGCAGCCGGTGCAGGCACGCTCGGCGGATTTGCCACAGTGGGCGCATGCCGGAGAGGAAGATTTGGAGGTCATTCTAGATAATTACGCAATGGTGAAGTTGGAAGGCCGATGCTGAGAGCGGCGTTTTCGGGAGGATTTCAGAAGTCGCGCTGTGCCGTCGAAGGCGATTGAGGTTGTGGTGGAGTGGCGTCAAGAGGTGTACAAGACAGGATACTTTTAAAGGGACGTTCGAGATAGAGGTTTAGCAGTGACTTCATTATTTACAATTGAGGCGAGTCCTAACGGATTGCTGTCTGGAACCTTAGCTGCGTGGATGAGGAGAAGAGCCTTGTTTTCAGCCAGCTAAGCATTCACCCTAGAGTATCGATAAAGGAGCAGAGAACGTGAAAGCTGGGTGCTTGAATTTACCGTAAGGCTGCAGTCCTTCTGTAGGAAGAGTTCTCTAATTCTGAGAAGATCTTGAGATTTTAAAAGGTCAATTGCCCATTAATGGCGAAAACATTTCGCTTAAATTGTGGAGTTTAAAACACGCTCAGACTTTTGGACTATCAATGTTTCTCAATCTGTCATTATGTTCCTTCTAAGGCCCAGCCTTGATGGATATCATTCTAAAGCTTGCGTTCAACCACTTTCCTGGAAATGGTGAGGAAAAGAGGAGCAGTCGGGGTTGAAATGAAGTATTGGGATCTCCAGTAGCATATGGGACCGATTCAATGGCATGAGTTCGACTGGTTCTTACTGTTCATGGGAAATGTTTGAAGCAGCCACAGAGGAATTTAATATGAAAAGTCATTAAATATTACAAGGGCTGGTTCACAATACAAGATCTAGAGAACTCTGCCAGAGATGGGAGTTCTTGTTGTTATCGAGCAGTATCTAAGCCAAGCCCGTCTTGGAAATGTATGCAAAAATACTCCTCGAAGATATGTACAGCGATTCCAAGGAAGAGACACCCTGTGGTATTTAACTCCACCATCCAATCTTATCACAACCAGCAACATTCCTTGAGTGGAACAACTGGCGACTCTTGCACCAACGCAAACGTCGCAGCAGTAGCTGTACCAGCATCCTATGTGGTGGCCTTGGCACTCGTATCATTCTCAACCTCTGCCGCCATGTCATCCAATCTGGCCTGAACCTCATAAGCCAAGTAGTGTATCAAGCCCTCCTTCCTATTCTGAAACACCTCCGGCGAAGACTGCAGCATGGTCGAGATTCGCGTGCCATATTCCTTCTCCCATTCAACAGCGCCACTGACCAACTTCTCCGAAGCGCGCAAGTTGACGCGAGTCAGAGCACCTCGGCGAGACTGCTCGTGGCGGACACTGTCCACACCCCAGCGAATGGAATTCGCGCCGCTGAAAGGAGTCGGAGCAGCGTTGGCAAGACCTCGAGTAGAGTATTGGGAGAAAGGGGTGAGGGTATCGAAGTGTCAGTACTGTGCGCCGCAGAGGTCGAAAGCGTATGTTCCGGCTGCATTGTGTAGAGTGATGACTAGAATGAAGTGGTTTCGGGGGAACAAGTCTGGGTAGCCTCTCGAGTCGACGGACAAGACCGATCTATTGCTGGGTACTGGGGTAATTCTTTGCTCGCTGATCGTGTATGCGCAGCCTGGATCAATCTGTCAGCAGTCTGTCTGGCAAAGAAATTACTTCGACGAAGGGAAGCTTACCTGCAAGAAAGTACCCAACAAGGTCATGCATCCAGATGGTAGACTGCGTGCTGACGCCATGTGTGAGAATGGCTTGCTTGTCTTTGTTATGGTTGTTCTCGTCATCTTCCTCTTCCTCGCCAAACAGCGTATGTAGCAGCTTGTGAAGATACCCCAAGTCGTTTGTCGGACGTCCGGATCTATCTTCGTTGACGATCAATTGGATATGACCTCCCTCATCGGTCTTTTCAATGCTAGTGACAAGTCTGTCGAAGGTCTTTGCACGATACATAAAATAAATCTCTTGAAGACACTCAGCAGACCGGTGCAAGGTCCGAAGTGTGTTCATGGCCATACATATCTGTGCATGGCTTGGCCTATCTGCGTTCTGGCATATTGAGCTGCAGTAATATGTGTCTTTTAGTCCAGGTGTACCACAGCATCCGGCGCAGCGATCATCACACGGCTTTCCACAGAAGCAGAATCCAGCGACTGCTGTGGTGTAGGCCGACGTAGGGGAGCCACAGAACGAGGTGGGCGAAGATTGGTCTCGAGAATGATCTGTCTCTTCAAGCGAGTCAAATTCGGTGGCGGTGATTTCAATGCTTGGGACTGCCGACTGAGGACGAATTGGACTGGTGTTGGCAGAGTAGAAAATTTCGTTTGGGGTATCGAGGAATTGATCTGCTAGAGAGTCAATCCAATTGCATGAACACCTGTTTCGGGAGGGTGACAAAGATACATACCTTGGGAGCTCATTTTGAAAGCTTTTTTATTCTTATCGAGAAACATGGCGACCCTTTTTCTGTCAGGTTGTAGAATCGAGGCTGATCTGTTAAAGAGTTTCGAGGAATTGTTTTTGATCGTCTCGCTAAGAGTTCAGTTTCGAGAGCCGCTAGCACACGATGACCCATGTAGTTCTCTGTGGCTAATCAAGACTCGAGTGATTGCGGTATCGGCCTTTGGGGCATTCACCATTGTCGATTCCTTGACCTCATTTGATATTATTATACTCAAATGAGTGACAGGGCCAGAGAATGGGTATGGAGAAGCTGGCCCATTCACACCACAGCGACATGTTCCACCTCCGATTTTGCACAAGAGAATCTTTTCCCTGGCAAGCTATTGTGCCCACTTCCAACCTTTGTTGAGTCATGGCCCAAGCTATTACTCGGATCGTCCAGATGTCGTCCTTCACCAACCCCGGAAACATCAACCAACTTTCCAAGGATTGCGAACTCCATCTTCAACTTATAGCTGTAGGCCACACCCTTGAAGACCTGCTCCAAGATACTGAAGCCAAGATACTCGAGAGCGAGCAAGGCAATGTCGAGTACCACGATGACGACATTAATCACTCCAAGTTCCCACATCGTTCTTCGCCCTCGGCCACCTCTTTCCAGTACTCTTGACAGGCGCTGTACTTCTCGAATATACAAGGCAGATATATAGAACTCTTGAATGCAAAACAATGTCATCTGGATTTTCTCCATGATGTGGATTCCGTCGAGGAAGCGGCCTGCGATACTGGCGCTTGGATGGTACGTTCCGTAGTGTAGGATAGTGGTTGTGGTATAGAGCACAAAGCCATTGACCAGGATGAAGATAAGAAGGTTCCGCAGAGTCTTCTTGGATTGAAGTAACAAGCCAAGTCTTGAGTATAGGACTATTGACTGTCCGGTGATGAGGATGGCCCAGCCGATGTTGTTGAGAATATCGCCAAGCAAGCGAGGGTGCATCTCTGCGAGACGACAGTCAGTGAGGTTCTTGAATCCATAGGAGGGAGATGGGAAGACGGGGCAGTTGGGTCCACTCACTTATATAGGCGATGAAGAATCCCACACTGTATGGCAGAACCGAGAAAGAGGTGATCAACAAACTCCAGAAGTAAAGTCCACTTCGCTTCTTGAAGGTTATGAGAACCAACAATAACAGCTCAACAGCATTGCTGATGGATATGCCAGTGCAGAGAATGACGACCAACGCAGTTGCCGTCCATTCGCCTTGCCATGGTCGGTCGGATACGTCTGAGGCGGGGATGGAAGCCATATCGAAATCTCCTCAATCTGCAAATTGGATCTACCGAAGTTGTGTCCAACGAGCCCTCCGGTGTGCTGATGCTTGTTATGATGGGCTAAGGGGAAGGTAGGAAGTATGTGGGCTAGGTCTTGATAGGCGGCAAGTGTTTCTCAACCAGACTCAGTGCTGGTCCCAATGCTCATGTCCAACACTGCGCAGTCGATGCAGCAATGTGAAATCCATTTCCAAAGACTTTGGAGATTAGTACTGCACATAAAGATGTCGCTGGATTGTTGTACAGGAAGAGGGAAGACGTTGAGAAGAGCGCGTCAAAGCCAAAAGCCGCAAGAAAAGCCTCGCCATCACTTCACCACCAGCGCCAACTCCAACCAACCAATAGCTGAGTATGAAGGTTCTCCCATACGGCTGGAATCAATTGTGGCTTGAGGGGGTCGGGAATGCTAATATGTCCCGCCAACAGCTGTGGTGTTGGGGCACGAGACCAGCAAGTGCTCTACCCCGCATCCAATGCCCCTTCCCCAGATTTGCACCTTGACAGCTTAGCTCATCCTTTCCAGCAACCTTATTTCTTGCGTTCTATACAACTAGTCGGTCACGCTGAGTTGAGATCGGTTGATCTTGTCGTTCTTGCCCAGTAGAATTCAACCGAAAGGACGTGCTTCGGTGTAGGAAGCTTGTTCTGGCATCATGATCAGCGTAATTATAGGCTTTCAATACTCAATAACAAATCAGATTTCCTCGAATTTCTAGAAGTACTAGGAACAAGTGTTTTGTGACCTACTCGATGCACTAGGAGGCGGTATGATAGCGTCGTTCACCAAGGATCAATTCCGCCTCGGTTCCGCCAGCAAAACCGCCGCTAGAGGCCTTCCGACTTCCTCTTGATTCGACACTTCGCCAACTTTTGCATCCGGAAATCCGACTATGCGCTACTGCAATAAACATTGAGGTTAGTAGCTCCAGCACTTCCCCGAATATCCAGTCAGAGCACTTCCTCGTTCCGGCAGCGAGGCACCTTGTTCTGAAAGCGAAGCTTGGAGTGCTAGACAATGAAGCTTTCCAACCTCGCCTTTCCCTACCCGCATCTGGAGCCTCCGTCTAACGTCAAATTAAGCTATAGGATATCTAAAGCTTCATGGAGCTAGGTTCTCCACCTTTGTTTTCCGATTGTTCTAGGTGTGTTCGAGAATGAGTTCGCGATGCATCTTGCCTATGACATGAGCGCCACACTGTCTGGTTCGAGATGTCTACAAAAATGAAGGCATCGCAATGCGACAACTCCAAAATGAGAGACCATGGGATTTCTATATAAGTCTGCATTGAATCCGTTGAAATGTTGGAATCAGATCATCGGCTTCCTGCTGCCCTCAGCATCTCGTCACACCTTCGAACACCCAGCGAACAGCTTTCCAGTCCTCCTGGTTGTAGCCAACACACATGAAAACGAATCCGACATCTGAAGCTTGAGGATATCCAGCCAAGATGTCAGCAAAACAGGACTTCGAGCTTCGTCGTACGGAGATTGCTTGTGTCTGTTTCGCTGGACAGATTCTTTGCTGTATCTGCTTTGCATACAACAGCTCCTACTTCTTCCAGAATGTTGGCCTTGGTACGTCTCCCACATACTCGCTGGCACTCGGTGGAACAGCTCTTGCATTGGTGGGGTGCTTTGTCAACTGTTTTGGTAAGTCTGACAATCATTTCACCACACATCAAACTCTGACTTTCGATTTGCACCTCTCATGCCCTACTTCGGCCGCCGAACATCTACGTCTGGGGCATGGCAGGCATGTGCGCAGTCTTAATGTTGATTGGTATTCTCAATATCTGGACCGACCGCCCCTCTATCGGCATGACCCAAGCAGTTCTCACTCTCCTCTGGACATTCATCTTCCAACTGTCCGCTGGTCAACTCGGATGGGCTCAACTCATCTCCGCCAAAAAGACCATCTGTCTCGCTCGAAATGCAAGCAACTTGACCGGTACCATCGGCAGAACACTTCGGCAATATTTCATGAACCCTCAAGCTTGTAATTTGCGTGGCTATACTGGGTAAGCAACTTCATCTCCCGTCTCCCTCCATTATCCTTACTTCCACTCTCATTTCATTCTCTTCACCAAGAACCCCAATCAAGACCCCCATCTAACTACCCACAGTTTCGTCTGGGGCGGAACCTGCTTCTGCATATTCATCTGGTCCTAATACCGACTCCCCGAAACCTGGAACCGCTCCTACCACGAACTCGACGTGCTCTTCGCCAAAAAGGTCCCCGCTCGCGATTTCTCCAAAATAGTCGTCGATCCGTTCAACGAGCATGATAACAACATGCTCGCTAAATAGTACGAGACGAAGGATGAGACGAGACGTCCGTTGTTCGTGCGAGTACCTCGAAGAGGATTGGTGATAGGGTGGACATGGAGCAGAGGAGGGCGAGTGTGGTTACTGTTGAGGGGAAGAGGAGTCGCAGACCGAGTATTTCGCCTGCTGTGACGGAGTTCTTGCAGAGGAATTCGATGGGTACCAGGGGTGTCTGATTCGAAGCTACTGCAGGGCTTGAGTTGAAATGAAATGCAGGTCAGTGGCAAGAGATGAGAGGATTCCTTTTTAAACAGCTTGAAGATTATTTGTTTCTTGCGTCTCATCTTGACGAGGATGGTTTTGGAGAGGGTTTCCCTCAAACAGTTCCTATGAACATTGGTAGTGAGTTAGAAGAGGAACCTCCGAATTGCAAGCAAAACTACTGAGAAGACACGTTGTCCATTGACAGCTGCTATGCTATGTTTGATACTGAGTACCAATCTTGAGTCATGACGTGGTGAGTTGAGCGCGAATGCAAACAGCCTGTGAGATGCGCTTGAGAACTTTTGAACCCGCGCCAGAATGATGGGTTTGCGCACCATCCACAATTCCATGATAACCTGCAAGCAAATTAAGGTCCCGGCAGGCGCAAGCTCTCATTACATCGTAATCAATCAAGCTGCTTTTGCTCTGATGGCAGCAATTCTCTTTGCCATGTCTTCAATGTGCATCTTGATCATCCTATCAATGAATCGCAGGAAAGTATCTTCTTAGCCTCATACTCCTTGATAGGTAACTCTACCATTTTCTGGAGTGTGATCGGATCTAAACGCTCCCAATGCTCCACAGTCACGAATAGACCCCTCGAAACACTCAAGTTAAGACTGTTTGTGACTCCGAACACATCAGGCCGAGAAGGATCGATTTCTGCCAGGTAAACGGCTTTCATAGCACCGAAATGCGCACCCGTAGGCCGGTTCACAACAGTGCGCACACGGAGCTTCTCGAAGTCCAAGTATGGAATTACAGGCTGGTAATATCCAAATTGCGCACCAGTCAAGTCCAAGACGTATTTGGCGCCAGTTTGTCGAAGGGTAACGATCCAAACGTCGTGGTCATAGGATACGTCTTCTTCGCCGAGTATGTTGACGCTGACAGCTTGGCGCTTGTGATTTTTGGGTTGGAAAGCGAACTCTGTGATATCGGAGGCAATATCTAGAGACAGATGTATTAGCAGTCTGTAAAGCCATGAGAGGCTTTGGACCAGAATGATCTCAGGGCTTCTTACCTTTCAGTGTGTACTTGACCAACTCGTGCAACCAAGCCAACGCATCAGAACACGCCAAATGAACCAACACAACTTTCTTATCCTCCTCTATTTTACACATCTCACACGAAAATGAAACGATCTGACTAATCTCTATGTAAACAGACATCATAAGTGGAGTTCCTTGGAAATCTTTGTCATAGCTATAAAGCTTTCCATCTTTATTCTTGATCTTAGCAATGTAGTTGTCAAAGACATGCTCGCGGTAGATATAGAAGATCTTTTGTAAGATATTACCACTACGATAAAGGAACTTTGTGGCTTGAAGACCTTTGCAAGTGCGCTTGTGCGTGCGATAATGGAAAGTTTGGCATTCTTTGCTGCAGTATCGGGTCTTATAATCATATGTACCTAAAGATGTTGGGCAATCTTTGCAGGCAACGCATTAAAGTATACCTAGCATACTGTAATTAGAAGCAGCGCATTCTGTGGGAAAAGGAGCAGTGATACGTTCTATGTTAAACGAGTTATCGTAAAGTTAAAGATAATGTTTTTATAATATGACTTTTACGAGTAAACGGATCTAAAAATTCAAGATTAGATATCAATTAAAAAACTAGAATAATAAAGGGTTTGCTACCTCGATAGGAATCACTCCCTAACTAATCAAGAGGACTTGCTAAGGTCGAAAACAAAAAAGCAATAAGTTGCAAGAAGTGATTGAATAAAGGAGCTTTATATCTTTGAGAGGATAATTCGATAACTTCGGCTTTGAAAGTGAATACACGAATAAATTAATTAAACAGCGACCATATCTCTTCCTTAAAGATAAATAGCAGATTCCACTTTTTGAAAAGAACAAGAAAGCAAAAAGTGAATAACCCACAGTCAAAGAGCCACATAATACTTCAAGAGAGCAACAATTCATTGACTTTAGCAAAACTAAGTGATAGTCCACCTGATTCACTCTTGATAAATGCAAACTCAATCTGCACTCATTATCTTCGCTCTATAAACATCACCCGTCCTCTCAATCTCCTCCTCAACATTCTTCCCCCTCCCCTCCGCCTCCATTTTCCTCACAAGCGGCAACACCTCTCTGCCAAATGCCTCAATATCCTCCTCATAATGCAAAAACGCCAACAACACAATATCAATACCCAAGCTCTTCAACAACAAAATCCGATCCGCAACCTGCTCCTTAGTCCCTATCAACTTCGTCTTAAACCCATCATTGTACTGAACCAAATCCTCAAACTTGCTGTCCGCCCACATCCCCTTCTTATTACCCGTCGATGAGCCAGCCTGTTTGACTGCATCACCGAACGCTTCAACGGCTTCTTTGTCGGCTTTGCCTTGGATTTCGGAGAGCAGTTGGATGGCTTCTGCTTCTGTCTCTTTGAAGATTGCAAAGCCATTCAGTGCGAATCGGACTTCACCTGTGCGGCCGGCCTTCGCGGCACGGTCTTTCACATCGGCAATTTGTTCCTGGAATCCTTCGAGGGTGTTTCCATTCATGAAGTAGTAATCCGAAACATTTGCCCCATTCTCCCGCGCATCGATCGAATTGCCTCCTTGGAAGATTAGCGGATGAGGGCGACCGGGTAGAGAAAGTGGTTTGGGCGATAATGGGTAGTCGTGGAATTGGTAGAAGTCGCCTTTAAATGTGAACTTTTCTTGTGTCCAGATCCCGCGTAGGCATTCGATGAACTCCCTGCTACGGCGATACCGTTCTGCGTGTTCAAGCCACCATTGCCCGATGCTGGTGAATTCGGCTTTGAACCACCCGGACACGACGTTCACGGAAATGCGACCGCCGGTGTAGTGGTCGATGCTAGCGATTTGTTTGGCTGCGATAGCTGGGTTCCATGGTCCTGAGAGAAGAGCGGCGATGACGTTCAGTTTCTTTGTGGCGTGCAGGAGGGCTTGTGAGAATGAAACGGATTCGTGTTGGTTTTCCTGGTTGGGTTAGCAACGGTTTGGAAAAAGAGGTTGGAAGAACTGACAGCTCCATACCCTGCCATGAACCGGATCTGCGTCAGTGCATATTCGAATCCGACGTTCTCAGCCGTTTGCGCATATCTGACATTGGCGTCGTAGTCCCAGCTTCATTTTCTCAGTACCGCATCACGTTTGTAGAAGGAATGACACTACCTACCCAGTTCTCTGTGGGATCTTTGAGATCACCAGTCCTCCTGAAACATTTGGGACCCAGTACGCGAATTTGACTCGATCAGGATTATCGTTGATATCTGACGCTGCAGTGTAATGATCTCCATTCAACGCAGCGTTTCCGTTCTGCGGCACAGCGGCAGTGCCATTGGAAGTTCTTTGCCTTTTGGCAGGCATCTTTCCTTACAATTTTTTGAGTAGACGAGCAGAGATGGGACAAATAAAAAAATTCTTGCAATTGAGAAAGGAAGCGTGAGTGCAGAGTAGAGTGCTTGGAGTAAGGAGAGAGCTTTGAGCTACATAGCTCCCAGCTAGAGATCCCCTTTCCCAACCCCACACTTCTTTCAACCTCACTTGCACAGCTCGCTAGGCTTGCCTAGACCTACCTTGCAATGGCCTGAACATACCACTGCGATCGACGCATATATTTGATGGACGGACGGATGATGTCTTCGAAGTTTGAGGTATGGTGCAATCCACCACCATTATGAGCAATACTTCCCCACACTCAATCGGGACTTCGGATGGCGATCTGTTGCAGGAACTTGCATGGGAAGGGAAGACCAAATAGGTTTAGCTGCTAATAGATTGACCACTGGATTAAGTTGAGCAGTTGGCACACACTTGAGGGGCCATTTGGCAGGATGCGAGAAGATGTCGTTGGATATGAGGTCGAGCTGGTGTCGCCGGTTCTGAAGTGCCGAGCCCCCCTGCGAAGCGAAGCGAGGTCCCGCCTTTCAGAGATCTTGGCGATCCCCAATCGAGTTGGTGTAGAACATCACATCGTGGACTTCTACTCCATTCTAATATTGGACTGTAAAATTATCCAGAGAAACAGGAAGTCCATTTCTTGAGCGGTGCTTCATAGCATCTTCGTATTCTCCTATCATGCTGGATGTTGACTCCCTTTCTGCGCGAGTGGGTCTCGACCTGGGAGCAAAATGGGTCCAGAAATTACACCGTCGTCTCTCCCAATCATGTAAAAAACCTGTCTCTCGGGGCGGGCATGGGGAATACGGTGGGTGTGCTATGTACCCCTGACTTACCCATCAATCGTGAGCCTTGGAGGAATCTCTCGGGCTTTGTTTTGCGTTGTTCTCATGATAAACTCATTTTTTTGTTCATCAGAGACCAATAAGAGGCTATAAGGCCAGGTGTGTGAGGTGTACAGAAGAGGTCCGGCTCTTGATATGGTGAAATATCTGCTTCTGAAGACGTGATATTAGGGTTTGAGCCATGGGGGTTTCGATAGCGTGGTAACAAAAGTCCTCAAAGTTGGCCAAAGAAAGGACAGGAAGTATTAAAGGGTGCTTGTGAGTTAAAGATACGGGCATCTTGCCAGATGGAGAGTTGACATTACATCAAGAGAAAGGTCTTTGCGATCAGAGGATAAGATTTCGTGTTGTGTTCGAGTTGATGCTTCCCATCATACCCCGCCATTGCCAAGCTTTCACCCCACCATCCCGTCTTTGGCCCACCCAGAACTCAAACTCAACCTCATCCCATGTCAACGCCATCTTTCTCCTCTCCGATAGGACACATTATTGGACAACCTCCCAAACAAGCAATACCCTCTATATGCAGTCTAGACCAATGTGCGCACCCGCACATGTGTATTTTGCTGCAAGCCGAGGAAACTCTCTTGCAAGCGCAGCGCCCCCAAGCTGACGTGCTCGTTGGGTTGGAGAAGCTATTCCCAATCCATCAAGCTCCCACAACTCCCGCATCCTGTATCTCAGCTGCCGTAGCACGCAATCCTTGTCATTTCGTGAAAGGCTGTGTACAGGTTTTGAGGATGTGGGTATGGCGATGTTTGAGAGGCTTGTTGCACCATCTGGTCAGGCTGTGATTGCTTCAGTATATGGGTAGGCGACTTAGCTTCGTACGGCGTTTCCTATCTCTCTGGCATTGAAACTCGGAATTGTTAAAACGAGCAAGCACTCTTCATCTGAACAGTTGAAATATCAATTCTGTATTCTGTTCCTCGGTTGCAGACATGGCACCTTCAGTAGCAGATACTCGTATAGCGACCGAACCAGCTTCCAAAAAGGCCAAACCAAACCCCACCTCAGATCCTCTTGTTTACGATATCCATCACCAAAAGTTTATCAGCGATAGTCTCCCCTCTACAGCATCAGCATGGATCGAGCGAGCTCGGCAAGTCAGCGAGATCTTCGCTCAAGATGCCGCAGCGCGAGATATCGAGAACAAATCTCCACGAGCGGAAGTCTCGCTTCTGAAGAGCTCTGGACTGTTGAAAGTATTAGGTCCGAAAGAAGTTGGTGGTGGTGGTCAAGACTGGGAGGTGGCATATAAGGTTATCAGAGAGGTGGCCAAGGGAGATGGTAGTTTGGGGATGTTGTTGGGATATCACTTGCTTTGGTCGACAACAGCGAATGTGGTGGGTACGGATGAGCAGAAAGAGAGAATACAGAAGTTGATTCTTGAGAATAATTATTTTGTTGGAGGTATGTGCCACACTTCTAGCGGGAAATATCGTGCTGATTTTTCCAGGCGCTGTCAATCCGAGAGATAATGACTTGAAGATTACCGAGGAAGGCGATTATCTCGTATTTGATGGATTCAAGAATTTCAATACCGGTGGAGTGGTCTCAGACTTGACGGTTCTTGAGGGCGTATATGCCGAGACAGAGCACCACATCTTTGCATTTGTACCGACTGCCCAGCCAGGCATTGAATTTGCCGTAAGTCCGGATCCCCGTCCTCCAGGACGCTCCTAACATCCAACAGCACAACTGGAACAACGTCGGCCTTCGCCTCACCGAATCTGGCAGCGTCCAAATCAACAAAATCCAAGTCCCCTGGTCCGACGCTCTCGGCTGGGACACTCAAACCAAAGCCCCCAACCCAGCATACCTCAGCATTCCTTTTGCAAGCCTCCTCCTCCCCACCATCCAACTCGTCTTCTCGAACTTCTACCTCGGCATTGCGCAAGGTTCTCTCTCTTTTGCCGCCAAGTACACCACGACGTCAACCCGCGCTTGGCCTTATGGCGGCGATAATAAAGCATCCTCGACTGAAGAGTTTTACATATTGGAACGCTATGGGAACTTCTTCGCCCATTTGCGTGCTGCTGAAACGCTCGCTGATAGAGCTGGGAAGGAGATTGCGGATGTGTACAGGAAACATGGCGAGAAGCGAACTGTGAGTGAGAGGGAGAGGGGTGAGGTAGCGGAGTGGGTTGCTAGTACGAAGGTCGTGACGACTGATACTGCATTGAGGGTTACGGCGGGAGTGTTTGAGGTTACGGGAAGTAGAGCGACGGGGAGGAAGGTGGGACTGGATAGATTTTGGAGAGATGTTAGGACGCATACACTGCATGATCCTGTGGCGTATAAGAATAGAGAGGTGGGTGAGTATGTATTGCTGGATAAGGTGAGTCTATATTCATATGCTATCCAATCCTCATGATCGAGGCTAATTTTGCAACAGGTGCCTGAGCCCACGTGGTACACTTGAATCCTGTCCATGACTTGAAACCACTGTGATTGGTTACTTTGGCATGTTTGCGTTTTCATTGATATTTACCCGATATTTTCCAACGATTGTGTGTCAAGAATGAAAATAGGTGCAACTGAGTACAAAGAAAGTCATCCACACTAGGCTTTCGCTTGAGGCACTTGCCGATAACTCCATTGTCTAGCCTAATTTTGACCACCCTTCCCACTCTCCAAACTGCCATTCCTTCCACTCACCTATCAACAAAGAGACAAGACTTTGCACTTCCCCTCAAAGTCCAGGAAACCTCCCAGAGGACACACCTATCCCAAACCCTCCGGTCTTCAGTCCCTCTCACGACTCAACATAACAAGATTTCTTCATCCCAAAGCTTCCAACAACCACCTAGCAAACGGTATCTGGTCTCCTCTTATCTCATCTCACACCCTCAGCCTCATCCTCTTCCTCACCCTCACACCCACAAAAGAAGCTCGAAATATCCACCTCCGCCCTCCACATCTACGCCTGCACCCACACAGAGCACTAAGTCCACCGCTATTGCCCCTACAACCCAAGCCGACTAGACGAATATCCAAAATCCGCCACTCCTCCAAGCTCAGGCGCAGCTGTATCACTCATCTTGTTGGCCAAAATGATGGAGGTACAGAAGTAGATGACGAAAGGTGGGTATAAATTGCCTAGTGAGAGATTCTTTTCGACTGCCGGGCTTGCGGTTTGAGGGAAAGAGGGGAAGTAGTTGAGTGGGGTTGGGCTGAGGAGTGGAGTGGAAGAGGGGTCTGGAGATGGAGGATGACGGCGAGGAATTGATGGGAGGAGATGTGTGGTAGTGATAGTGTTGGTGTTGGAGGTGGTACTGGAACTGGAAGTATGATGGGTGATGAGGGTTGATCGTGGGTTGGCAAGTGGTTGGGATACTGGGTCAGAGCATGAGTCTAGACTGAACCTCGATTTGAGCGCTCGCGTAGGTTTCGGAAATGCTGGTACGAGCTCATGAAAATGTATAGGATTGATTATCGATTGTGGGGGAGGGATAGAGCAGAAACTGGGAGTCACATGCTGGTCATGCCAGGTCACGCTGGGTCATGAATTCTCACCGGAATACGTCTCTGCAGGTTAGCCTTACGGTTTTCTTTATGCTATATAAGTATTTATATTCCAACTTTTTGGGAAGGTGTGACCATCTCTCATGCTGGGCGGGCCCGAGTGTGGGGCGCTGGACGCTTGATGCTAGGTGTTGGCAAACATGGAGTCCGTGGCGGAGATCCTGTTGGTATTCGATGATGAATGGCGCGAAGCTGCTGGGTAGCGAGGCTAGTTCGGCTGAATCAGATTTCCTAGGTCTTCATTTGCCTGGAGTTCATGATATATATGCATCTCAGAAATGACCTTCTTGAGTGGTGGAGTGGTTCAAGTCACGAAGCTGCGAATACTTCGCCACGGAGCAAATATCGACACCTGGATGGCCCATGCCACCTGCTCCTGTACTTCGGATATACACTTTTCGTTGTGCTGTAATCTACCCGAGAGCTGTGATCTCGTCACTTGGGGGGTATCATGCGAGCCCTCTGCAAACGTCAGAAGTTGGCGAGAGATCCGAGCCAGGAGACTAGTTTTGGTGAGCGCAGACCAGAAAAAGAGACCGGACCGCGGAAATAAAAGATGAAAAGAAATCTCCTCAGCTGGCCTAGTGGAAGGAAGGGTAAATACATTCTTGTTTGTTGCAAATCAGAAAGCAAATGTCCCTCTGAGGGCGAGGCGTTGAAATAGACTTGGAGCCTCACCGATCAGAAACCGGGACTCCGCCGACGAAGGGCACCACAAGCAGCGACATCCGCGAGTCCAACCAACCCAATGCCAACAGCCATTGTCATGGCCCTTGGTGTGGTTGAATGCCCACATTCAACCTCTTATTGAGAAATGAGATGCTCCACGAGCTAAACAAATCTTTATACATCATCGATGAGTACCACGAGTCCGTCAAGGAGCCACGGGGTTTAGTTAAGACTGGGGGATAAATGAACAGAAATGACAGCCCGTGGCACTGCCCCGATTTACTCGTGGGTCATGATGTTCATCGCATGCGTCTAAGCTCGCGACCTGCGCCGCTGAGTGGCATGGACTCAGTAAAGAGGGGCTATGATGATGGAAGGGGGTTAAGAATAAAAATTCGGGCATTGACACAATGTTAGCGAAACATAAAACTGAATCGACCAATTATACCATAAGTTCAGCTTGTCAGATATTTACTTGCAACTGTATTATTTCGCTACAAGATGTGTCGCTTCTCGGTCGCGGGTGAATCAGGAACGCCAGCCGACCATCTTACCGAGTGTTGAAATGGATTTCCGAAATGCGTAGACATGGAGCCCCAGCAGCTTGATGAGCATCGGATCGGTTATTTACTTTAAAGCGACGCTGGACTGTGCAGGCAAGGGGCAAAACGAAATGCGGGACGTACATGAAAAGTTGCGGGATTGTATTTGGAGAGCACGAAGCGGCATCAGCCAGCATTTCAAGGGCCGTAATATTTGATCCCGATCTCCAGAATGTGAGCAGGCTGGACGCGGGACACTATCTCTACAAGGCCGTCACAATCAGACTGCCGTGACTAACGTGCAAGTTGAATCTTTAGCATGGATGCATGGAAACGGTATGGTGGAGGTGTTGTCAGCACTTCCAGGTGGGGCCAGTGTGGTGGCTTGCGACAAAAGTGTGTGGTCGCTGACATGCGTTTGAGAGAATCCCTGTCAACAACACAATTTCCACACACATGATGCACTGCTTCCTCCAGCTTCTACAACATATGTGGTGCTCACAACCACATAACTAAATTAACAGATCCGAGGAGTTGTCCAAAACTCGATTCTATAATCTCTTGTTAAGTCACAATGCTGATGACGATATTCAGTTCAGCACGTTGTGTCTTACATGTGGCCGAGAGCTATAAAGAAACACCCAGTTCCCTGCTTGGAGACTTTTCTTCACATCATCAGAAGAAACTCTACTTTCATATACATCCAGACAAGATTTACGCGGCTTCTTACTTTTACTTTCGGTACAAACAACCTACGTGTACTTTTCTTATCTTCAAAAATGTCAAAGCCCATTGTCGTCGTCATCGGAGCCACTGGTGGTCAAGGTGGAAGTGTTGTCACATCTTTTCTTGAAGATGGATTTTACCAAGTCAGAGGCATCACTCGGAATGTTAATAGTGCCAAAGCCAAAGCTCTCAAAGCTCGTGGAGTAGAGCTGGTTTCTGCGGATCTCGATAACATCGAGTCTCTTACCATTGCATTCAAGGTTAGTCTCACTGCATCGAATAGTTACTCCCAGTATAACACCCTTAGGATGCGACTGTCATCTATGCCGTGACCGATTTCTTCGAGCCCTTTGCTAGTAAAGGTCCGGAGGAAGCAATCAAGATTGAAACGCAGCAAGGCATCAATTTGGCCAAAGCCGCCGCAGCTACCCCAACCCTGAAACACTACATCTGGTCGACTCTCGCCAATGTAGGAAGAATTTCTGGCGGAAGGTATATGATTCCTCATTTTGTGGGCAAGAATACCATCGACGACTTCATCAAGAATGACCCCGCACTCTTTGCCAAGACCACATTCCTCTGGAACACATACTATGCCACCAATCTTCTGTTTCCAATGTTCAAGCCCAACTTCCTGGTAAGTCTAGATCTCATGCCCACCGTCAATATTCAAAACTGATGATTCCACAGAAGACAGCGGGCAAATATGTCTGGCTTCAGCCAAGCTCGCACTCGACGCCAATTCTCGGTCTCGGAGATCAAAACATCAACGTCGGTCCCTTCGCACTCGCCATCGTCAAGAAGCCAGAGTTGACTCTTCCCGGCAAATTCGTTCTCGGCTCGGTTGAGTCTCTCACCACGGGAGACCTGCTCAAGTCATGGAGCGAAGTAACTGGAAACGAGGCGGAATATGTCCAAGTGACTCTCGAAGAATTTGACCGCCTTTGGCCTATGTGGGGTCTAGAAATGGGAGAGATGCTCAAGTACTGGGAGGAGTTTGGAAATAAGAGCTGGTCTGGAGAGAAGCTTATTACGAAGGAGGACTTGGGAATCGAGTTTCCGTTCGTTACCATCAAGCAGGCATTTGGGACTTTTGATTGGGAGCTTTGATTGGCTACCAACTATCGCCTCGAGAATGACGATGAGTGGTGATGTTTCTTGGCCAGGACAGAAGAAACACATTGTATTTGGAAGACGATCGAGATCTTGTATTTTAGAATGAATGGTTTGGTAGCGATGCGATTGATTTATCAGCTCCATGCATGCTAAGCGAGCACCCCAACCACACGTGTGTGGTCTACCAATTCCGTCCTATCAAGTGCTCAATTGCCGCAGCGGGGCTTCCGATCTGACAACCACATATCAGCAAGAAGGAAACACTTCTTGACTCACGAATCTACTTTGTAGCTGATGGCTTATGGAAACCAAGCAGCTGGATACCTTTTGAACCATGACTACTCCAGGACGGACTCATTTACCTTGGGAAACGCAGACAGGCCAAGTCCAAGAGCTACTCAATTATATCAGCTTCCTGGAAGCAAAGCTTCAATACCTACAGTTCCACCATGAAACATGTGAAAAGTGGAATGCGCCTCTGCCACCAACCTTTGCTGACCTTTCGTACCTCCCGCCAGATCTCATCGTCGCAAACGAAGCCCAACTCTACTCGTTGGACTCGCTTGCTTACCAGGAGCCACCATCTGTCAGCCATGAGGTTCAAGTTGTGCAACCGACACAGAAGTCACCCGCGAGTAATGCCAGATGGAGGCGGATAGTCGATCAGATGACCAAAGGATGGGATCAACCGAGTAGCTGGATGGACAGACGCATCGCGATCGGTCTTGATTCTGTAGAGAAGAACCATTATGCTCTGACGATGCTCTTGGGGCTGAAGAATGAGCTTCCTGGAGGAGACGAAGTGAGCTTCGGGTTCCAAAACATGAACACATCCATGAACAGCAATAGGGCGTCCGAAACTTTGATCATGTCCGCCAGGCGTTATGCGCTGGGAACGAAGGCGTCTGAACGAGACGCTGGACTTGTGGTGCAGCTGCACAATTTCCGAGAGTTGATATTTGCTTCACTGTGCGTTGTGATTGAGCATCAAGGACTTCCCATAGATACGATCAATGACTTGATGCGCATTTGTATGTCGAGTTCTGGTGCAGCAAATCTGTACCGTTTAAGGAGGGGCGCGCTCTGGGTCAACCGAGTCATCGCGGGATTGATCAGAAAGGGCTGGCGTCACTGCGCTACCGAATTCTTCTTACTCTGTGAGACATTCAGAAACAATCGACCGAAGAATTAGCTGATACGTGTCCAAAGCAGGAAGGCCTGTATCCCAATACGGTCTGTTGTGGGAGGGATGTGTTCATTCGTTTCCCTGCCTTAGCGAAAGGCTAGCACATATCTACGAGACCGTCGAGCGACCGTACACTGATGCTGGCTGGATCCCCTTCTCTATCCCATCGATCATTAAAGGGTTAGTTGGTGATGCGTTGACGTAAGTGCAGTCTCACATAGGCTGATATGTGTACTGATGCTCCTCAGGCTTGGCCAGATATGCACGGCGCTGGATTATGAGGAGGAATCACTTTCGAAGCTTTTCATGGAAACAGAGAGAAATGCTAGGGTTACCTGAGAGTAGCCACCAAGTTTAGTCTGAGACTTCCTTACTTATATTTAACCACACCCAAAGGACAGAAGTTCTGATGCGGAGGCTCTAGAAGTGAAGACGTGGAAGTTGGCTTGGAGTATCCACGCGTCACGGGTTATTTTGCGTACCTACCCAAGGCTTCACATTACCGGGTCGAAACAACTGAAGAGATAGTCGTTGTAAAGAGTTTCAAGTTGAACTTTCCGACTCACATCATCTCGTATGCTTCTTTCATCGCTCTTCTCGCTGACTCGCGTGCCTCATGGACAATATCCTCTGCTGCCTGAACCCCGTGAATGAGACCAATCCCAGTACCTGCGTAAGTAGTCAATCTTCCATCCTCGCCCCAGCCCTTGTCGCCCTGCTTCAAGGCCTCTTTGAATTTGGCTTGATTCTCCTCGAAAGGAACCCCAGCATCAGCATCCTTAGTACTTCCATTTACGATGCTACGACCATCAAATTGAGGAGGCCAGTTATTCCTTCCAGCCAATGCATCAAAGAGAGGTGTCCTAATTGTCGATTGACCGCCGTCATGGGCGCGCAAAATCTGATTCTGGTATCCAGCAGCAATGTCTGCCTCCTTCGAGGCAAGGAAACGAGTTCCCATCACCGCACCAACAGCCCCGGAGCTAAGAGCAGCAGCTACGCCTCTCCCATCTGCAATACCGCCAGCAGCAATGACTGGAATATCCGATCCTGCTGCTTTGAGGGCATCCTTTACTTCCGGAACCAAAGAGACAATCCCTGCACCTTTGGCCAGTCCATGCCCACCAGCATCGATACCTTGAAGAACAAGCACATCGGGCGGGGTCGATAATCTTGCAGCCTCCATGGCGTCGTGCACTGATCCAACCTGAAGCCAGATCTGAGTCTTCGGAGCCACCTCTCGAATTCCTTTCATCCATACCGAAAGATCATCAGTGTCTTCTTCCGGCACGAAAAGCCAAACCGCCGCTGGTCGATGCTTCGCGATGGAAGGCAACGCAACCTCAAAATTCGCATCAAAGATCTGGAATCCTACCCCAATAGGCAGCGCACCTTCCAAGTCCGCAGAGATAATCCTCAGCCCTGACTGCTGTGATTGAAGCCGGTTTTCCAGTAATTTTCGAGCCTTCTGAAGCGCTGTATCGAGATCTTCAGGAGTCTTGCCTGGGCCGATGAAGCCGATTCCGCCTGCCGAGGATACGGCTGTTGCAAGTTCGGGGCTGCTGAAGACTCGCATTGGAGCACCAACTATAAGGGGTGTTGAAATCCATCTATAGGTAGACTTTAACAGCTTTATTGAAGACGCCATTTTGAGATATCATTTGAAGAATCAGACAATTTGAAGGAGGTCGAATACATTTTAGGCCTCAATAGCCGAGCTCCCGCGGAGATGTTGGGACGTCGGCCACCTGGAACCAAAATGTGGGGTAATCGTCAGCCGCAAGATTCTTAGCTCTTGTCGGAGTGACGATGTCGGATGTGTGGAGGTTAGTCTTATGTGTATCGTTGATCTTGTTGAGCAATAATTGAATCAAAATGGATTTTTAATTCTGGCGGGTTGCGCCTCAAACATTGACCTCCTGGAAGCATGCGGTCCCCCTCCAAATCTTGAAAGGAGTTCGCAATTTTCCCATAATCTAGCATATAAAGATTTGGCTGGACTTACATACAAAGCTCTGATCGTGATGCTGACAGTGTAGAATTGAATCTAGAGCTCAGTCTATTCCTACATTTGCAGCGGAAGCTGCGCAGGTCATCTACCATTTTTCGAGCCAATAAAGCGTGACTGACTCATGGATATGTCTGAATATCGTGCGAACGAGCCTTGAAGATCCTCTTTGGCCCATATGATATCTACAAGCTTTTGAATGTGGTTGTATCGAGGAACAGTGTAGAGCACCACACTGCTCTGCGAAGAAATATCGAGAATGTGGACTATCTTTCGAAAGCACTGGCAGTTCGTAAGGCGATCTTTTCGTTTGAAGTCTTCGAAGACCAGATTGTTGGTACGTAGACTTTAAAGTGTGACCACGCAATGAAGCGTCAGCTCCTTGCCGCAAGAACTTCGACGTCCACATGAGCGGGAAGTATTTATCCGCCAAGATCCCTAATCGTTGATGAGGAAGAAATAAACTTTCTTTCAAGGTTACCAAGATCTGCTCTGATGTTTCCACGGGTACATCGTCATTAGAAGATGGCCTTTGTTTCAGGGCCAGTGGAAAGCCTCTCCTCGGTCCCGAACTGAACCGCCAAGAGCACTGCTTACGTTGCAACAATACGGCATTCACCGTGTGGGGAGAGCCTGAAGGCAGCCAAGATCTCAAAAATCAAATGAACTTTGGATTCTCAGGCAAAAGTTAACAATAAGTCTGGGATTTTTTTGTGAATTTCATTGCGTGTGCAATCGTTCATCTGGTTTGGATTTTTCCCTGGAAGTTTTCAAGCAAAGTTAGCGAACTGTCCAGATGCTATTTCAACTCGCATCCTCAGTCGAGATATTCGATTGAAAGGCACCTTCATCTAACTCCTAGTCCTAGAAGATTGCAAGCGACTGTGCGCTGAGCAAAGGGTCTAGAAATTCTTTGTCAATAAACAGCCGAGAGGGCGACCGCTTTCAAAGGGGGTGGGGACAAAAACTGGGATCCATGCGATTTTCCAAATCCCCACAACTCAAGAATTGATAATTCAGCCACACAAAATATCGTTACATGACCAGCTCAATCCTTCTGCCAGACAGCCTCTATATTCGCCACATACACAATCCAAAGTGACAGGTCTTCTTGTGGTGGCAGCTGCGCTGCGTACCCCTTGTTCTAAATACTGCATGGAACGGCAGTGTCCGTGATGTGGCTTGGTAGGCGGACCCAGATTTCAGGGGTAAGAATGAGCAGATCGCCGCCTGAATCTGAAGCTTGACTCGCTTGAGGCCCCAACTGCCATTTGCTTAAGCTTCTAGACCCATTCTCGGGACCGAACTGTCTATTTTCGTGGGCATTACCAGCCTTATGGACAAGGCTGAGTTCTTTGGAAGACGTAATTCACTTTGCATATCCTGGTGCGAATGCGTCAGCTAATCCTTCTGCAATATCCCCCACAATTCCGGAGTCAGTAAGAGGCCAGAATTGATGGTTCGCGGGACTACGAACTCGATGCTGGCAAGAGCATATATCAAAACAGATTTGTCGTTCCCAGTCATGTTTCTAACCAGTCGTCGTTTACCATAAACATCGACACCCGTCTTTCTTTAACTCTCTTTTTGTTTCGTTTTTCATTTGGAACTTTACCTTATCCTCAAACATGCATCTTCTCTCGACTTTGTTGCTGCCCCTGGCGGCTTCTGCTGCCACTGTTCAAAGACAAGGCAGTCAGAAAGGTGGGAATAAAATGGCAGCAGCAGCCAGCACCTCGGCCTCTGCTCCCACGACTAAAACAGCAGATGCTTCCTCGCCAACTGTCACCCTCGACTACACCACTCTCGTTCCTGTTGCAGGGAATTCCAGCATCGGCTATTACAAGTATCAAAACATTCGCTTCGCTGCCGTACCTACAGGTGAAGCGCGATGGGCTGTTCCAGCATGGCCCCCAGTAGAGACTGAAATCAACACTGGTTCCTTAGCAGCTGCCGACGTTGATTGCGCATCAACCGAGGACTGTTTGTACATGGATGTCTGGGCCCCAGCAAACAGTGCCGGAAAGAGTCTTCCTGTTCTGGTCTGGTCCTATGGTGGTGGATTCACTGGTGGAAGCAAGGCCGAGAACACTCCAGAAGGTCTCTTCAACTTAACGACCGACTTCGTCTTCGTCTCGTACAACTACAGACTGGGAATGACTGGAATCGCCAATGGCCCTACTCTGCTGCATGAGGGCGGTATCTCTAACACTGGAATATGGGATGTTCAACAAGCTTTCGCATGGACCAAGAAGTACATCAGCGCTTTTGGTGGCGACGCTGACCGTATTACCGCTATGGGTTTCTCTGCTGGAGCATCCCAAGTTCTCTTCCAGACCACTGCAAGTAGTCATCAACAACATCAAAATGTGACTCCAGGAATGTTACTGACCCATAACAGCGATTCGGAGGTCACGCAGAACAGAACTTTGCTCAGGCCTATGTCACTTCTCCAGGCTTTGTTCCAGGAGCCGGTCACTACACAGCCGAGGTAAGTGAAAGCACTCCCATATTGCAGTCATAGCTCTGACACCTGCTGTAGATGTTCTGGCAGAATGTCTCCACTGCCGTTGGTTGCGATGGTGGCCACATCGACTGCATGCGCGCTGTTGATTTCACGACTCTCCAAGATGCTGCAAGCACCATCACCAGCGACTACCTTTACCAATTCCAACCTCGCGTTGATGGTGACATCATTGCCGATACCTGTATGTCTCATCCATCTTTCCCAAATCGAAACTTACTAAACATAGCAAACAGACGAGGCTCAGCTTTACCAAGGCCGCTTTAACTTCAGTGGCCCCATGGTCATCACTCACGAACAGCACGAAGCTAACAGCCAAGCGTACTCTGGTGTCGATACCACCGAGGATGTCGCTGCTTACTTGAGAATCTTCTTCCCGGCCATCGAAGACAGCGTGGTCCAAAAGATCCTCGATTTCTACCCCGAATCCGACTACACGAGCCCTGGTCTTCGATTTGCTGATATGAAGCAACACTTCGACTTGACTGCTCACAACCTTGCTGCAACCCATGCCATGAACAACCAGACCTGGAACGCTCTTTGTGCTTTGGGATCGGCTACTCATGGAACTGATCAAAGCTACTACTGTAAGATCACCTGGCTCTGTAATAAAAAAAGGGGTATGTTAACATGTGAACAGGGTACAAGACGGCTTCTGTCACCACCACATCCAGCGATGACACCAGCTCCTCAGCCACTTCTTCAGCAGCTGTTGCCACTGCCACCACTTCTTCAAACACAACCGCATCGTCAAATGGCACAACTTCAACTGGACCAGGTAGCGGAGCAGGTACCGGCCCACTCGGAGAAACCGATATTGACTCTTCCATTGCCGTGAGTCTTCCTTTCGAAAGTTAACAATGCGTGATGCTAACACACTCCTCGCAGATCAAGATGCAGAAATACCTGCTCTCATTCGTCCTTACCGGAAACCCCAACACCATGTGGCCAGAGGATAAGCTTGAGTGGCCACTTTACAACTCCACCAGCGATGGTATCCAGATGGTCTTCAACGAGACCTTCTACACCGACGCTGATGACTTGGCTATCGAGAAGGTGGTCTACTGGAACAAGGCGCTTTGGTACTAGAGGTCTCGTCATCCCGAATTGCGCAATGGGTCCAACATTGTATATATTTTCTTGAGAAGGGCCTGGTGGTAGATAGAAGAGTCGGGCATCCACGCGTGGACCCTTGTGTATTATGTTTCTAGGCATTCAGAGTTGTAGTATTATTCCAACAAAACCCGCATATTCCCCCTCCCCTTCTCAGGTGACGGAAATCCAAAATCACGTTTCATATCTGTATCTCTCCGATCCGTCTCAAAGAGCTCCATACCCCGAACTCCAACAACACTCCCGTCCTCATCTCTCTCGAGCCTTGCAAAGGTTCTCAGAACATTGGCCAGTGTCATGAACAGTTCTGAGTAAGCCATGGGCTGTCCAACACAGTTTCGAGATCCCTTGGAGAATGGGACAAGGTATTTTTGACTTGCTCGTGGGATCCCGGCTGGTCTCTCTGGAAGACCGGGTGGGGACGGGGAAGCGAGCCAGCGTTCTGGGATGAAGGACCATGGTTCCGGGTATATTTTTTCGGAGTGATGGATTAGTGGGCCATGCATACTTAATGCCGTCTAAAAATGTCAGTCAGAAGTACCAATCGGTCGACATTTACTCACATTTGGTGGGATCGTCCATTTTCCAAGCTGTAAAGTCTCAGTCGGACTCGAACGAGTCAGGCGATATGATACACCAGACACCAAACGTAGAGTCTCTTGTACTACGGCATGCTGTATTTTTATTAGCAGTTTTTCTTTGACAACTGTGGCGGCACAGAAAATTACCAGATATGGAAGTCTTTCCAATTGTGCCTGTTTTGGCGGGGTCGCAATATTCGGCACAGCATTCTCAAACTCCTCAAGCAAGACTTGAAGTCTCGGCTTGTCTAGCAAGAGATATACCAGAGCAGCCGATATTGAAGTCGCAGTCGTTACGGTCCCCGCCGCAAGGAACAATTGTGCTTCTTGCCAAAGGCGATCCACAGATTTGTCTTGCTCGGGAAGTGTAGGACTATCCAACAGATCATGAAAGATCGTGCGATGCTTCACATCTCGGTAATCTCCCCGTGATTTAATAGTCTCTTTGATCTTTTGAATGCAATGCTTGCAGTTGTTAGTTTGTAGTCTGCAAATAGGGCTCGCTCAGAACTTACCCGCTTCAGCTCTAGAACCTTCGCCATGCCAGGCCCAAACATGCCAACCACAATCCCATCTGGCAAGGAATTCAAGAATTTCGGAAGCCATTGAAGTTGCACAGTTACGTGCATAGTGTCAGTGAGAACATCGGTTGTCTCAAGGACCATTACATTGAAGCCAGGAGCTTCAATGTAGTTCTCATTGACTCCGAAGCAATACTCGGCAATGATATCGCTCGTCAGAGCCCCAAAAGCTGGCCGAAGCGGAATTGGCTCTTTCGTTTTCTGGTATCGGCGAAATACTGTAACAAGTTTATTAATATTTTCTTGAATCAAAGGTTCAAGCTTGCGCATCGAGCTTGTCGAAAAGAATGGCGCGATTGCATTCCGACGAACACGATGCTTTTCATGCGAGATCGTCCCGAATGCTGAATCGACGTTGGAAAATGCGTGGGACCAGGTCGGAGGTTTGTCTCGTTTGGAGTTAGCTCCTGTGAATAGCACATCGTAGAAATCTGGGTCGATGATGTGGAGCTCGTGGGGACTGATTCGGATGATTGGACTGTCTGTTGTATCCTTGTCAGTGGATGAATAAATGCAATGGAACCTGGCTTCTCGGCGGAGAGGAGGGGAGGGACAACTCACCGTATTCTTCGTGCAGAGCTTTGATTTTGTACATGTATTGTCCTTCACCGATGATTGCGTCGTAGTAGAACATATAACCATAGGTGAGAGCAGCGAGTTTTGGACCTGGGAATTTGGCATATTGACTGAAGTAGAGTCGATGAATTGCGACTCCAATGGCATAAATGATGTACGAGATGATAATCGCTTCGAGAGTGGTGGTCGTGGACCACATTCTGAGGTCGAATTTTGGGACCAATCGAATGATCAACTTCAAGGAAGTAAAAGAAAACTTCATCTGACGAACAGGAAATTCATTGGTATTTATCCCATCCTTCAGTGCCCAAGATTCTACAAATATGGATTGCGCGAGCAAATGCCGAATAGGCATGGCCCACTACGAGCTGCACGATGACAAAGAGTGCATATCTTTTAACGGAGTTCCAGATCTGCACTACGATCAATCAAATCCTGTTATCGCCATTGGATGATGCCGAAGCTTGCCCCTGCATTTCAACGTCGCCGACTATTTCGTGCTGCATTGCCGTTGGAGCTAGCCGCTCTCATGTCTGACTTAACTTGCAACGATTCACTGATGTATACTGCTAATGGATATGTTTTAGTGGAAACGCGCACAAATTTTTAAAGAATGCTCACAAACCTTTCTTCTATGTTATCTATATTTCTCTTGATGGGCATTCGTCGACTATTTTGTACACACCGTATGCATTCTGCCAAGGTGGGCAAAAGTCTCGTCCCGATGCACGTCAGAAATCCACGTCACTAAGCCAAATGAAGAGCTTGCCATGCTGGTTATGCATAAATCCCCTCACCAGAAAAAGATGACCGCCTGCAAAATGTGGTATCGATCGATGCTGTGTCACAGAGCGGCGGTCTATTATAAGAGCTGAAATGTCATCGCACCCTTTTGTGGGATGCCAGAAGGAACAATCAGAGGAGGTTGTCAGCTGAGAGTTGTGAAGCCCACAACCTTGAAAGCACAAGGTGTGGTGAAGTTCTAAATTCTTGTCTATGAATGTCCAAGGCGGTTCTCACATTATAACTCAGATAGTTTTCATCGTGTAATTATGTTCTCCTACGCTGCTACAATTCGATATACAAAGCCCAAAATTCAAATGTACGCCGTGATTGCCCCATTCCTCCCCTGCCGAAGACACCCTCTTCCCTTGGCGCCTTTTATTGCTTGGGCGCTTTCGAAACCAAGACAACTTTATTGATCACCACCTCATCCTCAGGAATGGCTGGCTGAATAATCCGTTCAATTTCACCACGACCCTTACGGACCTTGTGCTCCTCAACCGAGATAAGTTGTGCTCTAATCCGAACCCTGTCCTTCAGCTCAGCTGGAACCGGTGGTAACATGTAGTCCAAACATTCTTGCTGCTTCTTCGCTTTCCATCCTGGAAGCGGCTGAGACCTTTGTGCGGCACGACGAAGCGAGTCTTCCCTCAAGGGGTTCGTAATATTCGCATTGCACTTCGCGCGGTATGCCTCTCGCTGGCGACGTCTCTGTTCGGTCTTTTGTTCTTCTGGTTCTGGTCCTATGTCATCGTCACACTTGGGGGCGGCATATTTTCCGGTTGGCTTGGAATCTTTTTTGGCTTTTCCTCTGGCGGTTTCTTTAGGAGCAGGAGCACTTTTCTTCATTTCATCGTATGCGCGGCGCTTCTTTGGGTCGCTTAGGGTTTCGTAGGCATTGTTGAGCTATACAATGTTAGTTATCCTGCTTTGTTTCGGTAGAGTAGGGAGCGATGTTGGGGTGTGATCTCTTACCTCTTTGAATTTGGCGGTAGAGCCTTCGGGGTCTTCGGGATTCTTGTCGGGGTGGTACTTCAATGCAAGAAGTCGATACTGCTTTTTGATCTCATCAGGCCCAGCTGTTTTCTCAAGGCTAAGGACTTCATAATAGTCTCGGCCCATGGTGGATGCTGATTGCCCCATCGTCGGAGCGTGCGGTGTTATCTGGGTAGAGGAAATGTGGAGGGAAGAGAATGTAGTATGCGTGAGACTATTGAGCTTGGAGACTGATCGAAGATACTGCAGATATATGTAGAGATTTGTGGAATGATAGTGAAGGAAGGTTGGAAAAGAGCGGGAGGAGGGGATGTTCTTGTACTCGTGAAGTTGGTAAGTTAAACTGGAAAGTGTGGCTAAGCGAACAGATATCTAGTCTAGCTACTACTGCTCAGTCCAAAACAGTTTTTCCCCCGGATACTCTGCATTTTCCGCTCGATACTTTAAATTCTTCCAAAACACAGCGGGTGCGTCTAATGGCTGAGCTAAAATGGTGTACCGTTGCGCTGGTAGCACTAATCACATCACAACACACCAGCCTTAATTCGTAGCCGAGCTAAAGGCATCGCCTTCTGAGCTGAGACCCAAGAATTCGTTGGAACAGGGAATCACACTCGCTGAGAGGTTGCTCCATACTGCGGATGGCTTCTCCAAACCCATGCAGCTGAGTATGGCATATCCTGACGGTAATAAATTTCGATGGTGACTTCCAAGGTCATTTGGTAGGATAGATCACATCTCTCTGAAACGATGAATAGATAGTCACACAAGCCTTCTCATCGCCACCTAGCACATCTCCAACCCTGCATTCTCTCTTAAGCCCATTCCAACGCCACCGAATCCCACATGAACCCATGCCACCTCGACCCCTTCGTCACCCTAAACACGACTTCATTCTTCTGTCCACCACTTTTCAACACACCCCCAGGAACAGCAAACTCAAAATAATGCCACTCTCCAGCTGTCGTCCCGCTCCGATACAGCGCTGGATCATTCGGGATATTGTCACTCAGCATACTCCCAACCACCACACCATTAACACTAATCTCGCTATCGACGCCGGTGGAGTAGCCAGCCAGACTGACTGACAATACAGCCGCTGGTGTGGTTGAATTCGCACCCGCATACCCTCCAACAGCCCTTGGTCTGTAGGATTTGGAAGATTTGGACTTGGAAGGCGCATTTTCAGGAATCGTGAAAGCAACCGTCCACGAGCCAACAGCCGACTGCGCATAACACCATTCCTCCGCTTTTGAAGTCCCGATCGTGAAAGTCGTGTTGGAGGGACATCTATCACTCAATCCATGCTGCCTCTCCGCACCACCATACTTAAATCCCAAACTTTTCCGATCCATCTCGCCAATCCTCCACATCTCCTTCCGGTCCTGCGTCTTCCAGACCATGTTCCCTAAATCCGCTTCCTCTCCTTCAGTGATAACGACGTCGTCTTTGACAAATACTGTACTCACATCCCCGATCGGAGCGCCGTTCGACCACGCTGAGAGCGCATAGGATCCGGAGCGGACGCGCGGGATGGAAAATGTGCCGGAGGGGGAGGCGAATGTGGTGTAGTAGTTTTTGGCGCCTTGGTCGAGGGTTGAGAGGTTGGAATTATTGTCGCCGAGGAAGATGGCTGCGTTGGAGGCGGGACGGCCATCTGAGAGAGTGAGAGTGCCGGTGAGGGAGCCGCGGGAGGAGTAGGTGGGAGAGGTGGTGAACCAGGTGTAGGGGAAGGAGGAGAATTCGTGGGTTGTGCGGGAGGTGGCGTCGGGGATGGAACCGTCATTCTGTGAGAGGGGAGGAGAGTTAGCTTGATGTTGCTTTCTTGGAATACTACAAAGATTACGATTACGGGGGGAAGCTACTGATGGTAAGGGAGGTGGAAAGTAATGAGAGAGACAAACATACCAAATACCACAACCAAGGTCCCCAGGTCTTCCCCACCTCAAAAACGTCATTACTACTCGCCTGGAAGTGCGTCCCATGCAACATATTCAACAACACCACATCCCCCGTCGCACTCTCTCTGTGCAGTAGCAATTCCTGCTTCAGTTGATCACCATTGAACTCATCTTTCCCCGGCGTGATGAACCAACTGCCGAAGCCGGGCCCGTACACACCATGCAGGTCGGTGAGAGAAGTGTCGGAGGACGAGGTCTTGCGGAGGAAGGACGACCAGTCGTATTTGGTTATGTAAGTGCCGTTGGGGAGCTGCCAGGTTTCGTCTTGCACCTTTGTGCCGGTGGCGATCTCGGAGAGGGTGGGGAGGGCACCTAGATTGTTGTCAGTCAATAAATTAGTTCTTCACGGGACTTTCGAGGAACCTCGAAGAAGTCGAAAGATATAGTTTACCTTCTTTTACAGCCGTCTTTCCATTGACGAAGGTCGTGTTGTCAAGACGGAATAATGTCCTAAATTCCCCAAGTGTCGGCAAAGCTTTGTTGACAAAATACTGGTAGGCACCGGCGAGATCTGGGAAGATGACCCAATGGAAATCGCCGAGTGAAGACTCAAAAACTACATCTAGGTATTGTTCATTCTGCGAGAAAATCTTGCCAGATGTCCAGTCGAGAGATGTTCCTCCACCTAGGTTGGTAAAGTTGAGGTAAGTCATGTGCTCGGCTAAATACTGGAGGGAAAAGGGAGGAAACTCAAGAGCTGGGAGTGGATGTACTATGGCTGACATAATGTCCTGCTGCCTTTCCGACGAGATCTTTTCCTTTGTAGTAGAGTTTGGTACCATATCTTGTTCCGACAGTGATATTCCAGATGTCGTTTCCTAGCACGTGTTGAGTTGCACTGAGGGACGTGAAGAAGGGGCCAGCAGCCGAGGCGAGCTGGATGATACCTAGGAAAAACAGTAGGACCAACATCGTGATCTTCTAATCGTTCTAGAAAGCCAAAGATGGGATGAGATGGAAATCGGGTTCTTGGAAGATGAAGACATGGCTGTTATAATGCTCCTCGTATTGCTTGAGGAAAAGCTTAATCGCATTTGGGTGTGTGGATGTTCGGGGTAGAGTGCTGGGTGGCTGATGCAGAAGGTGCCAAGATCTTCCGGAGGGGTAGACGTTGTTCGGTGGGATGTGTGCCGGCGATGACGAGGCGGAATATTTACAGTTGAGGCTGAGTGAAAGGGTGTGGCTGCACAGTATGCGAGATGATGTTTTATTGCTGAGCTGATGACTTTCATCAACATTAATTAGAACTGTCTGCCATCTCTTCACGAGTGGCGTAATCGTTGTTTACCTGGACTCGCTTGGACGTGGTGGCAGGGTGGCCACCCTCATCGGATCAGCTCCCCACTTCCCGATCCCCACCTCACAGATCTTGGTACCCGAGGGGAGCTCTGCCTCGCCTCTTCTGACCCCACCTCTGATCTTCTATGGCAGCAAATCTCTGGCTTTTGTTATGGAAGTCAATACAGTAGAATGATGCTGATTCGGCCCCCATGCGATAATCTGGGCTCAATACCCATTTCCCAATAGCTTTACTGACTTACAAGTTGTAAGCAGTCATTGTCTGTGCAATACACAGGCAATGAAGAGAAGGTTCTACCTGTACCTTGGTGCTTCGATGAGTATCAAATGTCCAAGGCCGTCAAGGTACTTGCTGCTATGCCCAGAACACATTCCTGGATAGACCTTGTGGTCCAGACAACATGTGTCGTCAAATCTTACATAACGTGCTCTCTTATTCTACCCTGAAATGTAAGACAGAAGGTCTAGATGCCATCAATTTGTCAGTCTTCTACCTCCTTGACCCACCAGGTAAGCACAAAAACAGGAAAGAGTCGCCCTCTCATGTGATCCAATGCTCATCACGTGAAGCTTCGTACGGACATGTTTCGGAGTTGGACTTGGATAACCAGAAGATTCTGTGGCAGGCAAGAAAAGATAGCCATTTGGAATTGATATCGGCATTCCAGAACTCACCAAGAGTCCGAGTTCCCCCGTTGGCTAAGCTATATTTGTATGGTCGGTAGATGGAAAGGTGGGGTTAGCACGCCACATCGAGATCGATGATGAGCATGAAGCAGTTGGTTCCGAGCTCGCACCTAAAGTAATCTTCTGCAACGTTTGAGGAGCTTGAACTAGCCAATGAGCAGCTCGATTATACCTCGGCCGCGTGTTTCAGAGCTTCTGATTCGTCCCTTTGATAGGTAATCCCTAGACGCCTAGACGCTCAAACCTGCGGTCTGTGGGGCAGGCTGACATAATGTACTCAGGATGAGGGGCATTTTAAAGTGCGGGGTAACTCACCACACCAGAGAGTACATTCTATCCCACTTACCAGAACTCTCACCTCATTATCTCTCCTTTCCTTCGATTGTTCTTCGAAACACGAACAGCTTATCTCTCTAAGCAACATCTCGAGATACAGACCATCTCGATTGAACCTTTACATCTTCGATTTGACATCGATCTAATTCCGCAATCATGGCTGAGTGTCCGATCAAGAAGTCCAACATTGGTATGGGCGGTACCAAGAACCGCGACTGGTGGCCAAATGAGTTGAAGCTCAACATCCTCCGCCAGCACACATCTGCCACCAACCCTCTGAACAAGGATTTCGACTACGCCACTGCTTTCAAGAGCTTGGACTACGAGGGATTGAAGAAGGACTTGACTGCTTTGATGACCGATTCCCAGGACTGGTGGCCTGCGGATTTCGGTCACTATGGTGGTCTGTTCATTCGAATGGCCTGGCACAGTGCTGGCACATACCGTCTCTTTGATGGACGTGGTGGCGGTGGACAAGGTACGTTATACACAGATGCTTGGAGATGTCATCTACGAAAAATTGGCAATCTGCGGCTTCAATCTACACTTGCCGAGGCATTTAGCTAACAGGAGATAGGTCAACAAAGATTTGCCCCTCTCAACAGCTGGCCCGATAACGTTTCCCTCGACAAGGCTCGCCGACTCCTCTGGCCTATCAAGCAAAAGTATGGAAACAAGATCTCCTGGGCTGATCTATACCTCCTTACCGGAAACGTAGCGATCGAGTCCATGGGTCTCAAGACCTTCGGTTTTGCTGGTGGACGTGCTGATACCTGGGAGGCTGATGAGTCCGTATACTGGGGTGGCGAGTCCACATGGTTGGGCAACGAAGTTCGTTACTCATCTGGTAACGAAGGATTGAAGGGAGACGGTGTTGTCGACGGTGACGAGTCCAAGAAGGAGCACAAGGATATCCACTCTCGCGACCTCGAGAAGCCGCTGGCGGCAGCCCACATGGGTCTGATCTACGTCAACCCTGAGGGTCCAGACGGAGTTCCTGACCCAGTTGCTTCTGCCAGAGATATCCGCACAACTTTCGGCCGTATGGCCATGAACGACGAGGAGACCGTTGCTCTTATTGCTGGGGGTCACTCCTTCGGTAAGACCCACGGAGCTGGCCCAGCTGATAACGTTGGCAAGGAGCCAGAGGCTGCCGATATTTCAGCCCAAGGTTTCGGTTGGGACAACAAGTACAAGTCCGGAAAGGGCCCAGATACCATCACTTCTGGTCTTGAGGTCACTTGGACTTCCACCCCCACCAAGTGGAGCAACAAGTACCTCGAGTACCTGTTCAAGTACGAGTGGGAGCTCACCAAGAGTCCCGCTGGTGCGAACCAATGGGTTGCCAAAGATGCCCCAGAAATCATCCCACACGCGTACGACCCGAACAAGAAGCTAAAGCCAACCATGTTAACCAGTGATCTTGCTCTCCGATTCGACCCCGAGTATGAGAAGATCGCTCGTCGCTTTGCTGAGGATCAGGATGCTCTTGGCGATGCCTTCACCCGTGCTTGGTTCAAGCTTCTCCACCGTGATATGGGACCAAGATCTCGCTGGCTCGGTCCCGAGATTCCTTCCGAGACTTTGATCTGGGAGGACCCAGTGCCAACTGTCAACCACCCATTGGTCGATGAGAAGGATATCGCTGCTCTCAAGAAGGAGATCCTCGGATCTGGCATTGATGGCACCAAGTTGATCTCTACTGCCTGGGCTTCCGCATCCACTTTCCGTGGCGGTGACAAGCGTGGAGGTGCCAATGGTGCCCGCATTCGCCTTGCTCCTCAGAAGGACTGGAAGGTCAACAACCCATCGCAGCTCAAAGAGGTCCTTGGCGCTCTCGAGAACGTCCAGAAGAAGTTCAACGGCGCTGCATCCGGCGGAAAGAAGGTTTCCTTGGCTGACTTGATCGTTCTTGGAGGTGTCGCTGCCCTCGAGAAGGCTTCCGGTGCTTCCGTCCCATTCACACCCGGCCGTACCGACGCCTCAGAGGAGCAAACCGATGCTCAATCATTCGAGCACTTGGAACCAATTGCCGATGGTTTCCGCAACTATGGCAAGTCAGACAGCCGTGTCACCACCGAGAAGTACCTCGTCGACCGTGCCAACCTCCTCACTCTTACTGCACCAGAACTCACCGTCCTTGTTGGTGGTCTCCGTGCCCTGAACGCCAACTATGATGGTTCATCAGCCGGTGTCTTCACTAAGCGTCCAGGCCAACTGACCAACGACTTCTTCGTCAACCTCCTCGACATGAACACTGCCTGGAAGACCATTGATACCGACAACTTCGAGGGTGTCGACCGCAAGACTGGCGAGAAGAAGTGGACTGGTACTCGTGCTGACCTTGTTTTCGGATCTCACGCTGAGTTGCGCGCCATCTCTGAGGTATACGCCAGCTCGGATGCGCAGGAGAAGTTTGTCAAGGACTTCATCACTGCATGGGATAAGGTTATGAACCTGGATCGTTTTGATTTGACGACTGCTTCCAAGGATAGAGCGCGACTTTAAGCTTGTTTGATGGATGGGTGGATTTGAGCCAGATTGAGATTATGCTCCCCTAGCTGCTAGCTTTGACGATAGTTAACGAAAGTTTCTTCCTCTGCCTGACTTTTCCTCCTTACCTTGTATGTGACCAGTTAGAGTTTTCCGCTTTTGACTCGAGGGTTCATAAATGAGGTCGATTTGTTGAAGCCTCAGTTGGAATCAAGCTTTCCTGGTAGAAAGGATCGACTCAATCCCAAACTCATACCGTGCATCTCAATCGGATCCTTCCCACCGGTACCTCCTCCTTTTCGTTCATAAATCTTCACAAAGTTCCCCAAACCTTTCCCAATGCAGCAACCAGCTATGCAACTGACTCGCTTTCTTCATCAAATTAATCAAATCTACCCCTCGGTACAGGTACATTCACACCGCCAAGCCGGACAAAAATTTCCCCTTCTCGCTCGTTCATTATCCCAGCGTGCCGAGACCCGAATTTCGGTTCCAACTCCACCTAAAACCACTCTTCAAAGTTATTTCATCTCAAAGTAGATTAAGTCACGATCTAAAACTTGGCATTGGCTAGGTTTGAAGGGAGATATCCATGTCAAGAACCCAAGGTTGGGCGACAAGGTCTGCTGGCAGCTGTCATTTCATTTCGTGATAATGGGGACCGAGATGTCCCCCAGGCGGGGTAAAGCGGAGCCCCCGCAATATCGGTCGATTTGAGGCCGGAGATTGACATGGGGGGCTGTGAAAACTCAAGGGATCTGAGGAATTGAATGAGAGGATAGGGGAGCGATCAGAGGGGTGTGCCTTGCTACGCCCCTGGCATGCCATGTGCAAACTGCGAGGTGTTCGGATGAACAGGGCAGGAGACCAGGTACGTATGCATGCCAATGCTGTGATTTTGCAGCTTGGTAAAGTAAAAGTAAAGTGCTCTTTCCGGGGAAACTCTATTGTGGGATTAGCGGCTGGTGAGAGATGAGAGGTATCGCTGTAGATTAAAGATCAGAGGATCTGCTCTTCTTTTCCTATTTTTTCGTTTCTCTTCACTCTCATTGTGCTGTTCATTCCGTACCGTCGAGCAAGTCAATTGGTATCGCGAGAACATCACCATGTTTTCCCACTACCCGTCCCTAAGTGGGCTTCAATTGCTCCCATTCCTCATTTCAGGAGCTACCGCTCTGCTCAACGCCACCGAAACCACCACTCAACTCACACTCGCCAATGACCGTCTGCTAGCAACCGTCTCTAAAGCCGGTGGCTACATCTCGACCCTCACCCTGGACGGCCAAGACCTACTCGGTCCCAAATCAGGAAGCACAGGAATTGGACCTTACCTCGACTGCTACTGCACGCCCTCAGGCTTCTACACACCAGGTTCCATCGCCCCAAAATACAAACTCATCCAAGGCGTTGACTCAACCAACACGCCCTATGGCGGCGTTGTCATGAGCGAGGTGTACCCTCCTACAGGCCAAATGATGGAGCAGTATTGGTTTTTGAGAGAAGGAGAGACAGGTCTGCATACATTCAGTCGATTGGCGTATTACAACAGCACGAAGCCATTCCTGCGGAACTTGCAGGAGATGAGAGTGCTATTCAGACCAAACACGCCACTCTGGACGCACTTGCTCACCAACGAGAAGACATTCGCTCCTCTTCCTTCCAAAGATGCAGTTTCCAAGCAAGTCGTCGTGCAAGACGCTACTTGGTATTTGGGCAACACGCCGAATGACTCGTATGTGCAGCAGATGGCGGATTACTTTACCAAGTATACGTTCCAGGATGCGTGGAGAGATCATGATGTCCATGGCATGTATTCGGATGGGAGTACGAGTGCGAGTGGGAAGACGTTTGGGAGTTGGTTGGTTATGAATACGAAGGATACGTATTTTGGGGGGCCGTTGCACAGTGATTTGACTGTTGATGGGATTGTTTATAACTATCTCGGTAAGTCTTTCATCCCTTCTCCATTCGAACTTGGCCGAAAATGAAATTCAGACTGACGTCTCTCAAGTCTCGAACCATCACGGTGAGGGAACACCAAACATCACAGATGGTTTTGACCGTACTTTCGGGCCTGTAAGCTTTCCCATTAACTGATCCCTCTCCTAAAATCCATGAACTGACAAATCTCAGCAATATTATCATTTCAACAGCGGCCCCGCGGGCACATCCATGGAGACCCTCCGCAAAGACGCCCTGCAATTTTACTCCCCCACCTGGAACACCGCCTTCTACGACAGCATCGCCCAATACGTCCCAAACTACGTCCCCTCCTCCTCACGCACAACCTGGAAAGCACACGTCGACCTCCCAGCAAACGCAAGGAACCCAATCGCAATCCTCTCCCAGAACGGCGTCTACTTCCAAGACAACGTCTTCGACACAAAAGCCTACCAATACTGGGCTGACATCGACGTCGCAACCGGAAACGTCGAGATCCCTTCCGTCAAAGCCGGCACCTACCGCATGACTTTGTACGCAGAGGGGATTTTCGGACAGTATGTCAAAGACAACGTAAAAGTCATCGCCGGCGAAGTCCACACCACACACGCCCGATGGCGAGAAGAAACAGCCGGGAAAGAACTCTGGCGCATCGGCACCCCGGATTTATCCGCAGGCGAATTCAAGCACGGCTACGCCCCCTACACCACCCCCCTGCACCCCGAACAATACCGAATCTACTGGGCAGTCTACGATTTCGTCTCAGAATTCCCCTCCGGCCTAACCTACACGATCGGGTCCTCTAACCCCTCCACAGACTTCAACTACGTGCACTGGAGCGTATTCGGCGGATACGCAAACAGCTTACGAACAGAACAGGTGTCCGAGAATGTGAATAATTGGACGCTGTTGTGGGATATGGAGAAGGGGGATTTCGAGAGGAAGAGGAAGGCTACCTTTACGGTTCAGCTTGCGGGGGTCAAGACTGCTGCGGGGAATACGGATGTGTTTAATGCGAGTGAGCCGCATGCGAATTTGAAGTATACGGTTAGTGTTAACGGGAGGGATTTGGAGCCGTGGGTAATTCCGTAAGTGTCTCTTTTCTTTTGTTCTGTTCTGTCGGATTTTGCTGTGTGTTTGGATTTTTGAGGAAAAGAGCTAATGAGTTGGATAGTTATTACCACTCCTCTTCATGCGCAGTCCGCTCCGCGGTCAGCTGCTACAACGTCGCGAACAAGTTCACCTTCGACCCGAAGTATTTCGTCGAGGGCAAGAATGAGATCGTGCTTAGCTTGCCACCTAATGCGACGGATTATGAGAGTGCGGTTCTGCCGAGAAGTGTTTATGTGCAGTATGATGCGTTGAGATTGGAGGTTGTGTAGATCAAGACGAGATGGATGTATACATGAGGATGGAACACATAGCAAGGGGAAGTACATAATTTTGGAAATGAATTGATGAGTATACGAACGATTAAAAGAGACCATCAAGAGCGTTAGTGTAAGCGAGAAAAGAAAGTCAACAAACAGCCCCGCACTTGTTCACACACACGTGTCACAAAACCAGAAACGAAGGGATCGTGCGAAACATGATTGATGACGACAACTTGATAAGATACCAAAGCCCAAACATCCATATTCGTTTTCCCTTTCTTATTCCCACCACGTGACAGCACAGACATGTCTCAGGGGTTCCGTTTCACTTTCCCGGTTCACGGCACTCGCTAGAGATTGATCACCAAGGGGGCGTTTCACATACAGCCTACTCAAAAAGCATGTAAAGTTTCCCCTTTTCCTGCCAACTCCGTTGACGGGACGAACTCTTTTCATTTTAAATTCCAAATTATCCCAGGAACAATAATTGTGCTCTTATTATCCTCTCCATTTATTCCATCCCAGTCCGAAATTCGATTTCATATCCAAGCAATTATGGTAAGCGATGCTGTGTTTACTGGCACCTTGCATGTCGTACCGGCGACTTGTATGAGTGAAAGCAAGTGCTGATGTAGCTGTCAATTGGTAGTCGGGAAGATATCTCTCAGAAGAGGAGATCGCGATCTTGAAGCATGAATTCGACCAATACGTGAGTCAATCCTCAACATCCCATCGCAAGAACCCTAGCTGATGAAGATAGGATGCCGACCAAGGAGGAAACATCACAGTCGAAGAATTCGGCCGCGTGATGAAAGCATCTGGTCAGAACCCAACAGCCGAGGAACTTGAACAGATCATTAAAGAGGTCGATCTTGACGGCGACGGAACGATTAATTTCGACGGTACCTCTTTCAATTCTTTCTTCCTCCCCTCCCTTTCCCTCCTCTTTTCCGAAATCACAAATAGCTGACCTCTTCGGTCAGAATTCATCGCCATGATGACCGGCCGCTCCCGCGCCCCACCCATCGAAGTCTCCGCTCCAGAAAAGGAACCCAGTGCCTCGAAAGAGACAGACAGCGAAGCAGACTTCAAAGCTGCATGGGCGCCGTTCGATCCGTCGTTCAAGAGCTCGATTACGGCGGCGCAGTTTAGGCAGGTGATGGCGAGTCTGGGGGAGAATGTGACGGATGGGGAGGTGGATGAGATTATGAATTCTGTGGATGGGGATGAGAAGATTAGCTGTAAGTTTTTCGATTGTTTTTAAGTATTGATGGGGTATGGAAAGGCTGACTGACTGGTGATAAGATCGAGAGTTTGTAGAGTTTGCGAAGAGGAGGCAGGTTGATGATATTGTGGATGGGTACTGAGGATTGTATTGTACCATGGACAATGCAACAGAAATAAATCTAAACATTCCCTGTAGGCCTTGGTCATGTTTAGGCGGTGAAAGATAATTCTACAACTTCAGTGGACTTGCCAGCATCTTTTCTAGCCTTCAACCTCACACCCACCGTTTCGTATCGTGGTCATACTCACTACCTATGTAGCCTTCAGGAATGACGCCTCCCAACTCAATCTCCCAAATTTCTCGAATGCAATTCCAATCCTTCAGCTGCTTATCGTTGCTGTAATCGTGCAGGAGCTGGAAGTCTTTTCCCGGCATCAAGATCATATCCGCTGCGTCTAGCCAGCTACCAGGAGTCTTCCGAGTCTTGAAGACCGACTTCACTTCGATGATCATATCCCAAATAACACCCGACGATATACCCAGCTCAAACTCAAACTGCTTTGAAAGGCTCAGAATTGCTTTCTGTTCCAAATTTGCAAATTCTCCCAGGCGGAGAGCCTGAATGAAGTCTCCTCGATTATCATCCCGGGTTCGATATTCTATCCTCCCACTGAGCAGCGCCGTGATTGCAGATAGCAGATCTTCGCCAATCAGCACGTCAATATCGGCGGTGGTGTAACCGGCTTCCCTTAGGGCTCGGCGCCATAATCCGCTCAGACCCAAAGTCTGAGCTAGTTCTGTGCATGACATTGGTCTGTTCGGATTGAGATCTCCTCTTCCCATTGGCAATTGTGGAATGATCTTTTGGGTAAGAGAGACTTTTCGAGGGTCAAGTCCATGTTTCAGCAAAATGACTAGGCGGCATTGCACACATTCATGAAACTCTTCTTCCAACGTGTCCGAGGCAACCGCAAGTAATGAGTGCAAGGGGCGGTCTGACGGGAAATACCATATGCCATCAGACGGAATATATCTGTGACCGATGTCTAAAATAGATTTTATCGAGGTCCCTCGTGGATCTTTCAACATTTGTAGATCCATTTCTGTCCAGTATCCCGTGTTTCCTTTCTCTTGGTACAGGATCTCTTCATTTACCCACCATGTTTCTTGCGTAGTAAGTACTTGATACAAAGACGTCTTTGAAACTTTGATGGTAAGATAGGGTTCACAGCCGGCCACAGGATCGTCCAGATGGCGCTGCAGAAGCAGTCTGCAAGCTACTTCTAGAGCAGCAAGCTGTTCCTGGGAGTACCAGAAAAACATGACGTTCATGAATATACAAACTAGACCCTGGGTTTTAGCAACGCCTCCATCAAGACAAGTTAACAAATACTCCAGCAAATGAACTGCAGGTTGAAATTCTGATTTATCTCTCGACGGACCGATCAATTGCCGAAGAACTATGTCGATCAGACTATAATTACGCTGGGAATCGAAATCCATAGGCGAAGCTAGCCCAGCTTCGAAAAGCCTCCGAACTTCCAGAAAATCTAATCTCTTGCAAGCTTCGAAGATCGGAGCATCCTTCGTAATAACATTGTATGTTCGAAATGTCTTGTAAAGGTTACCACCGTACATCATGCCGGCGTTGCCAGATCGGTACGTTATGCCACCTCTCCAGAACGGAATCTTGACTCGAACGTTGTACGTAGTGAAATGTTGTGAGTGAGTAGGCGCGAGTCGAGATAGTTCGTGAGGTGAAGCTGCTTTCTTTGGTTTTGGTGTCCGTTGGATTGCTTTTGTTTCGATTTCGATGTCGAAGAAAGGAGTTCGGAAAGATGTATGGAAGACTGTTCTGTCGCGGCGGAGCATGGCGTAGCTTTCAGAGCAAAAAGTCTGGTCACGATTCTGAGGAAATGTGTTGGCATTCGTTCGGGGCTGTGCCTCGGAGGGAGGATGTGATGAAGTGGGTTGACATTTCTGAAGTTCTTCGTGATGGCGTTTTATAACTAGCATGACTGCTGACTCTAGAATTGATTCAAGCGCAGATAGCTCTGGTTGCGGGGTAAATTGATGTTGCAAGTTCTGAATCGCTGGCATAAGGGTACTGAAATTGTTGTTTATTTGCTGAACTTCGGTTGTAAGAGTGGCGAGTCTTTGATCTGTGGTTCCGGTCCAGGTAGAGATCTGGGTCGTTTGAGTTTCGATTGTGCTCAGTGTTGTTGTATGTCCTTCAGATGAGGTTTGCAACGTCTCGAGAGACTGGTTTGTCGTGATGAGGGAGTCGCGATGGTCACGTTGTAGTTGACTGGGGATGTTAGCTATCATATCGTTCTTGTAGGGGAGACCAGACCGTCCAAATTCTACAGCTTGAGTGAGCAGAAAACAATTCGCTTACATCATGAACTTTGTTTCGATCCCGAGCACCAAGGTCTTCGCTCTTTCTACTCCGCGCAAATAACCCTCTACACTCTTCTTCCTCGCCGCACTTCCAACTCTTTCCCTCCAACGTCCTTTTCCAGGTCCGAACGTCTTCACATCTTTTTCGATCTTCGCTTTCAACTTTTCAATCATGTCCGCGTACCTTGTCAATCCTCTCTCTTCATCTTCCACGTCAATCACCAGTCCATCAGCATGACATCTCGTCAGCAGAGCGTTTGTTTTCTCTGCTGCGGAACTAAGCAGTTCGATCTCGGAAGCGAGAGAACGAATTTCTTCGGGCGCATTTTTCGTATCTTCCAGAAATCCTTTGATGAACGAAATGCTCTTGCCAATCTGGCCGGTTATTGCAACGAGCCCTGCGACGCTGGCAGCAAGGCCAACCACTTCCGCCATCCTCACAGTGAGGCCGGCGCTCAAACTCTGTTTGATGCAGACAAAAAGCAGATATTCAGAATTCGCTCAATCAGAGAAGAGATTCCACGAAGTTGTATGAGCAAACTCGAAATGTTTTCCACAAGGCTGGGGATGAAGTGGAAGAAGGAATTTGAATCGTAGGGAGGGGGGGGGAGGTTGTGTTGTCCTCGATAAGGCTGCATGACGGCACAGCCCCGGGCTGATTCGCAGGCTGTTGAAAGTCCCAAGCCTCTCATTGGCTTCATGAAATGCAGTTCGACACACATACCATGAGCTTTCGGAGGTCCTCTATATCATGCAGGGCTCAACGCCTTTCGTAGCCTTCTTTCCATACTTCAGCAATCATGTCGCACATTCTTTCCATCTTTTAGCGTTCTGTCTTTAGTGACTCGTGTGGAGACTACAGTCTTCGAGCCTTAATCAACCTTCACAAAATCCTCAAGTTGGCAATGTCCATCCCAATCAGCGAAGTCAAAAATACAATAGACGAAGCGACAAAGCTAATTCAAGACTTTAGCTTCATGGCTGCTGTAGAGGAAGCCGTTTAAATCAAAAAGTAATCTTCTGGTCTACGCGATCAAATCAAGTTTCTCAATATCGTCGTCTCTTTTCGGAGATCAATTGTTGTCGAAACCAAACCAGATTGGATACCAAAAGGCCAAATTGAGCAGATCATCCGAGCTAGCCATAATACTCAGTACGGAGACGACGATCTCGAGACGACTTTTTATAAGCATGGAGGCGCTATGAGTCTGCTTGTTTTATACTGCGGAACTAGAAATAACGAGTCTTTGTTCGGCAAGATTTATGCCTTGCCGATTGAGGTGAGAACTGATCTTGCAAGACTCTGTGGCAAGGAAGAGATCAATGTCTTCATTCAGCGGCGGATTGCAAAGCTTAAACTTGCAAGAGGCACGTTACACTATTGAAATTAACGCTCTTTGCTGAGCAACATAGTTGAAGTTGAGCCTCCCCGGATCGACCGGTTCCTCCGGTTGTTCCAGCAGAATATTGGAAAAGAGTGCGATCTCCACTAGGTAAGCGATAAATCTAGTGGTCTTGACACACCACTGAGGTCTACAGAAGTATTTCAAGAGACGAATCAGGTACACACTGAGCCAGTCCAGGAAGCTCTCCCTCCATCACATCTCGAAACGACAGGTGCCGCTCCACAACGATTGCCACCGATCCAACTGGCCAGTAAGTCATTCTTACTTCTCTCTGCTCGAGCTGAACTAAACTGCATTAGTTGAGTCACAAATAGCGCGGGAACATGCTGCTGCTCACTGGGATTAGGCCAGAGTTCTCTCGGGAAAAACTCGCGGTAAATAGCACAGGAGCTGGTATAGATATGGAGATCTTGGATCATCTTAAGCGCCTCGATCTGCAATTTTCTGACCTCATACTTACCCTGAAAACCCAGAGTTTGACCAGAGTAAGATTCTCCTGTTCTATCTCGACTGAATTCTTGTATTCGCTCTATCTGTAGTCGATATCAGTCTGGATGAGATTCAAGCGGGATGAGTATACTCAGTGTTGGAAGAGTGAGAAAGTCGGAAGATCTGTGTCCTCGAGTCTGTACACTTTTGTTTGGCCTTCCATCATGTCGGACTCGAATGCGGCTCTAGATACTTCATAAGATATGTAGATAGATTCCTTGTGTATCTTCCTACGTATCGGGGGATCGGTTCCAATATCGAAAGAGACCAATTCTTCGGGGTCCCTAAGTCACTGGATAAGTAAGGATAAAGAGATCGAGTGTTGATCGACGTCATGATTTGTAGGAACCACATAGAAAACCGGCTGACAAAATTAATTCACAGTGCGACTGTTTCGGTGCGCATCGACGAGTCCTCGTCACGAAACCAGAACCGAAATGGATGTCATGAACTTACTCCTCAAAACTCGCCCTCTTGTATTCCGGCATCTTCTTCTGCCGGTCCGGTCGTTCCGAGTTTGTCGCAGGTGTATCTTTCTTTGAACGAGGATTGTCGCTTGGAAGACTTCCATACGCGCTTGACATTTTACCTTCCCCTTTGCTTTGTCCCTTCAATGTTCCAGGATCGCGTGGTCGTGGTGAGCGCTGGAAGGCCATGAAGCATGTATTGTGCTGCTCACTCCCTCAGAAGAGTGGGGCTTCCAGGATAGAGAAATGCTCGTGCATTTTGATATCCCAGTTCAGAGAAGGGTTTTCGCTTTGTATAAAATGGCGGCCGGAGTACTGCTGCAGTCGAATTATGGATATGAAGGCAAACAAAGCAACATTCAGTTCAAGTCACCGTTTTTAGGAGGTTAAACAACGTCAAAAATTGGTACAGTTACGAGTGAAATCGGCCGCGCATTGGGACTCTCAGGGACGTATGGAGCTCCATCTGATTAATCGAGCTGAGAAAAGTATCGTGCGATCAATAGGCAATAAGTAGATCACAATGTGGCCAATTGATTCATTTTAATGGTCTAGAATGTTCGCGGGTAGATAGGATTCTGTAACTATCATCTCCTGACCATCATACTTTTGAAGAAGTTTTTCGCCTCATTCTTGTAAATGAGCATACGCTTTGTCACGATCCATAGAAATTGTATGATTCTTGGATCTAATAGCATCCTGTGCCTCAAAGAAATCGTTGATGAAAACAAAACCCTTCTGTATACCTCGTTTCAAAGCCGCATGAATCTGGTCGTCCATTGTCTTGTACCGTTTCTTGTTTCTGGGTTCTAACTCGTTCTTTCTTTCGCCACTGTGGATTGAGCGCTCTCTTTTTGTCTAAATATGACGTTGTCGTTGATATCGAGCATAATGGACGTTACATTGTTGGGGACCTGCAGCAACAGAATGTTTGTTTAGCTGAACGGCGTAATTGATAGCTTGGTCGAGGGTCTCTGAGGGTTTGAGGAGTATTTAATTTCATATATGAAATCGTAACTGATGATGTCTCAAAATTTGAAAGTGAGAAGTTTGTCATGTTCAGGTTTTGAATAGATTGGCTGCCTGCAAAAAATCATGAGTAATATTCGGAGTGATTTGCTTGCCAGATTGCATTTCATAATTTTCATGCGAACAGCGAATGAGATTTCTCTGGAGGTATGGAGCTTCAAACTTGGGATCGAATACTACTCATTCTAGCACACAATATTTCACAGCTTTAGAGTCATCATTCCTTCCAATGTATCACGCCACTTCGGCAACCTCCGACCAACCACTCTGCCCCTCCGCTCTGGAAAAAAGAAAGATCTTTCATCAGGTTCGAGACAAATTTGTCCTTCGCCTTAGAGATTATCACTATGACCTCCCCGGGGAAGAGAGCCAGCGCATCCCATTCGGACTACTATAACTTGGTACATTCCACGAAGACCACTATCCCCTCGTTCTCTAAGACATTTCCCGCACTAGCAAGGGGAAGCCGAACGAGGGGCTACTATTCGCCGGCAGATGAGGAGGCTCTGTTGACGTCTACCTAGTAGACCAATCAGAAATCCTTTATTGTGCGCTTGCTCGCGTGGGGAATGTCTCAGAGGACGAGGGCATAACCTCGATTCTTAGTGCTATATACCACTAGGCTACAGCACTATACTCTTTTAAGTTACTGCCATAGCCTTGGCTATTGTGATTCTTGGTGTTGATCCAGATTTTGTCTCAGACTTGAACACAAGTACACGGAATTTAAAAGCCACAAACTTTTCCCCTCATCTTGGTCCGAGCTTCACAGCACAAGGATGGACTAATATTAAACTATACTTGTTGAGCTGGAAAGAACCACTTTTGAACAATACCTCTTCAGCTGATACCTATGTCTTGGTTTCTTCTGTGCTACATGAGATATGATGCCTCTGAAAACTTGCCTGCTGATTCTACGCCTGTTCAGCTTACAGTCACGTCTGGCATGTCCTTTTGTGCAACGTCAGATGGTCGTGCCTCCGAAAGGTTACATACGATGTCTCAGCCTTACCAACTGCCTTCGACTCCCGAATACTAATTGAGAAATCTCTTTCAAGTATCAGATACCGAATCCAAATGTGCGGAAAATCTCACTGCACTATGAAGAGGCTCATTCACGACTATATGACCTTGGCAATTTATCGATGCAACCGCTTTAACTTTAACCCATATTCGTGATCGCCAAGCTCTACAGCTTTCTCTTACTTTGGCAGTTGCAAGAATTTTCAAACTTGAATGAAAGTATCACGTAGCAGATGTCTATATTAATGTCAAGCTTGATGCAAGAGCGTTCATTAAAGCTGGGGCAGCGCGGGGCGTGTGGCTAGATCTTCTCGTGCAACGAAGCTAGATGATTCAATCAAACACGCAAACTCAATTATGAGCTGTGACGAACCATGATTTTGCGCTATGTGTATGAAATCTTTTCTCATTCGCATACGTATGCAAACAGGCTACAAATTCAGTCACTGATTGGATGCTAAGGACGACTTGGCTTTTGTCCACCGCCTCCACAAACCTGATGTTTACTTGGTAATATGATCCTTTTCGAAAGGGCTTCATTCCTCGGACGTCACGTCAAGAATCTAGCACACCGTACTGGTGCCAATAATGTGAGTAGTTTTGTTTTTCGTTACTTTCAGCTACATGCAGCCAGCCAATGTTTGAGCTATTGTCTTGGAAGTCATAGCCTGCACAGATGGCTAGAGCCTTCACCAAAAGGCAGCACCTGCTGGAAGTAGCCGTTTCTTCAGGTATAAGTTAACCATCTCCCGTTGCAATGCTCTGATAACAACAAGCTTCATCTCAACTGGCATACTTCAGACCCAGTACAGATCAATCAATCGCATCACTTCACATTTCAACCAAGCAAAGATGTCCAGCCAAAACACGAACATCCTCGATGGTCAGTGGATCGTCAGACTTCGGCCATTCGCCAGTGCCCAAGTCCAAGCCGAACATGTGTCTAGCTTGCAAAGCTTGACAGCAGATGAGAACACTGCATTCAATTGTCAAGTACAACAACAATTCGAATTGCCAGAATTCAGAGGTTACTCAGCTACCTTCACTCAGGAGACAAAGACAGAAATTGAGCAGATGAGTGAGGTCAGGAGACGGATACTCTTATCCCCCGCCCCTTTTATTGATTTCACGTGAACGGAAGCTTATGACTGTGTTATGATAGGTTCTCGGCGTGGAGCCCGTTCAAATCTACACCCATTGTAAACTTGTTACTCAAAAGAACGCCCCTTGGGGCTTGCAGCGAGTCTCAGCTTCCGGGAAGGTCGGCAGTTCTCCTTTCACCTACAAATATGATGACAAAGCAGCTGGTGAAGGTGTCATTGCCTACGTGATTGATACAGGTATCAATGACACTCATGTAGAGTTCGGAGGTCGTGCCAGTAAAGGCCCTAAATTCGTCAAGACATGGATCGACCAGGGTCAGACTGTTAGCGACGAAGACAAAGATGGTCACGGAACTCATTGCGCAGGCACAATTGGCAGTGCCGCATATGGAGTGGCAAAGAAGGTGAAGATCGTCGGTATCAAGGTGTTCAACGACGATGCGAGCCCCGGTGCTACCAACGCAGATATTATTGCGGCGATTGAATATGTCGTCAGTGAATACAAACGCGATGGCCAGAAATCCGTGATCAACATGAGTCTTGGAGGAGGACCGAGTGTAGCTTTGGATCTAGCAGTCGCAGCTGCTGTGAGATCTGGTGTTGTCGTATGTGTTGCCGCAGGAAACGACGGGGTGAGTTCCAATATCATCAAACTTCCAAATCAAGAGTTCAATTAAGACTTAGGAACTGGTCGACGAGAGCTCTCCAGCACGCGAACCTCTGGCCATCACTGTTGGCGCTACGACCATCGATGAGAACATTGCAGATTTTTCCAGTTATGGCAAAAGTAGGTTTAGCTCTCTAGCTTTATCGTGAGTGAGCTGTGAACCTGAAGCTTACCAATGTCTAAAGTCGTCGATATCCTGGCTCCTGGCGTCGACATTCTCTCTTGCTGGACGGGGAGTACGACTGCCACTGAGACCATAAGTGGAACGTCAATGGGTATGTATGATTCTGCGTTAGATTTCATGTCCACTGTACTGACGGTTCAAGCTACTCCACACGTGGCAGGCGTCATTTGCAGCCTTCTCAGCAATTCAGCTCTGAAAAATGTTGCAACAACGGAGATCATGTCTCAGGTCTTGATCCAGGCAGACAAGAACACGTTGACAAACCTCAACAAAAGGAATGACAAGTTGGCGAAGAAGACCATCAATGCGGTTGTGCAGGTGCATAATCTGTAAGCAGCGAAGGCCATGGTCTCTTTTCTTTGACGGAAGTTGTGACCTGTATATCGGCTGCATGGTGAAGTCAAAGGGGAGGGTGCCCTTGGTTTGTCTGTATTTCCATCCCAGACACTGGGATTTGCCTGAGAGAGATCTATTTACGTCTGTCTTTACAAGAAACAGTTCTCATCAAAAAAAATTAAATCGCGACATCAGAACTCCCTCCTTCCTATTTACAATACAGGATTTCCTAGTGAAGAAGGGGACGCCCTCATTGCAAGCCACGGCAGCGAGGACAAAGACAAATCAACCTCCCACAGTGAAATCAACACGACCTTAGAAATTCTCCTTCGCAGCTCAATCCTTCTGATCCAGAATGGTATACACCAATTCAACTCAAAGGAAATAAATCGAAGAAGACTCTGAAAAATGTATTTTATAGGCTCATGACTTTCCCTGATTCGATTGCGATGAGGGTCATTACCTATCATAGAGGATCGGTCTCTCCCAGGAGATCGACCCGGGATTCTATTTCTTACTCACAAGAGAGAGCAAATATTGCTCAAGCAAGGAGATAGATCTACATGTATGAACTTGCATGGACAGAGCAAATCGGGTATCTATTCATTATTTGAACCACAATTAAACTTCACTTCCCCATCCCACCTCTCAAGCTCGACCTCAAGATCAGAACCAACCGCCACCAATTATGCAATGCACACTCCAACAAATAAACAAAACACACTACCAGCCACGAATAGGCCTCCATCATGCGAAACAAACAATGCAACACACTATGCGACCGTAAATGCGTATGTATATATATACATTATGACAAATCTCCGAACATCAAACATTCCCCTCCGGACACTGGATAAATCCAGTGAGCAATGCATCCATGATAAACGAAAGAAATGAAATACCCGGGTTGGTTTGTACATTACACCTTCCTTCTCCCCCTCATGCTCCTCCTTCTCGTGAACTTCGATCTCGCTTGGTGGAAAAGGGTGACATTGAAACCTTTTCATTGTCGATTCTGCGAATCCTGACTTTTCATAGCGCCACACTGCTCCTCGTGCTTTGGATGGATCCTAACTTTAGCGGAATGAAGCAGTAGGACCAACATCATCAGGTCCATCATCCCACGCACCCATTGCATATGGGTTCCCTGTACACATCTGATCAGCACCTGTCCAACAACTCCTGTCACAGACCTCGTCAAAATGGGGAGTGGAGAACTTACACTCCTGCCCCGGATAACTAGTAGCACTCATACTCGTCTCATGATCCTCCAATTCCGCCGGTCCATCTTGTCCGACACCAAGATGCGGCCGTGAATTATCGTAGTAGATCTTTTCTTCTGGGTGTCTGCCTACTCCCGCTCCTCCAACTGCCCCGCCATTTCCATTTCCAGCACCTTGATATTGTCTCTCTCTTGAAGTCGAGATATCGCGCGGGATATCAAGTCGTGAATTTTCTTTGCTGAATGCTCGTCCATTTCCGTGTTGATTCATATAAGCATGGCCATTTCCATTTCCATTCCCAGCCGAATCCGCGAACCCCTCACCACCGGACTCATGTCTCGGTAGTCGGGGCGAAGCATTATACAGATCCTCCATACTCGCTCTGGGCGCGACCTCAACTTCCGTCCTCCTAATACCCTCTCTCTCCTCATCCATCGGACTCGGGGGCGTAGGACTAGGACTAACACCCCTCACACCACCACCACCTCTCATCCCAAAATCCTGCTCATGGCTAGGCACATTCAATCCCCCACCTCCTCCGCCAGAATATCCCTGCCCATGTCCTACACCACCACCATTTTGACTCTGACCACTCCTCGGACGAGGAGCTGAGATCCCCGAGATAGCCGAGACAGCTGTACGCCTCGTATTAGATCTATCGAGATCCCCATCGATATCCATCGTTGAGAGGGAAGTTTGGCGTTCATGTGCTTGTCCGTCACCTCTCAGACTCAGATTCCGCTCTCGATCTTGAGACTGCTGATACTGCGCATCGGCACTAGACGGCCACCTCGGCAAATCTGGAGGCGGGAAATTCGCTGCTGATGGATTGACGGGACTGAATACCGTGTCTTCGGGTAGTGGGTACCCAGCTGGTGATTCTGGGTGCCGGAGAGTGGGTTGTTGGAGGCGTTGGATGGCGTCGTGGTGGGGACGGGAGGAGGTGGATGTTTGGCGGGGTTGTGGCTGCTGATGTTGGTGTTGATGGGAAGAGCGAGATGGCGTTTGGATTTCGACGTCATCATCGTCTTCGATATCGCCGCCTGGGAGGGAGATTTGGTAGGGTCGTTGTTGGTCGATTAAAGGTTTTGGTGGGGAGCGAGCGAGGATATCTTCGTGGCTTATGCGGCGGGTGGAGTTTGTGTAGTCGCGGTAGGTTTCGAGTGCGCCGAGTTGAGGCTGTGGTTGTGATAGAGATGTGCGGGGATCAGGCGATTGGTGATGTGGTTGCTCGGTGTATTGTGGAACATAGTCGTGCTGTTGAACTTGCTCTTGCGGAGACTGTCTAGCACTTTGATAAGATAGTCTTGATCCATGGGATTGAGCTGATGGGCCATTATGATATTGTTGAGGCTGCATGTATCGAGGATCGACTTGCTGCTGCGCTTGCTGTTGTTGAAATCGACTCAAACCTCTAGGATCATACTCTGTCGGTACAGCCATGGCACCTTGACCTCTGACCAATGAGTATCCGCCAGGAATTGGCACGCTATCATATTGCGGCTCTCTGCTGACCCTACGACCACGATCCTGATGAAGCAAGCTTGGGTCCTGGAACGGAATCTCTCTTGTCTGTGACCGACTTTGGACTTGCGGCTGCGGTTGCTGCTGATATTGTACCTGTGGTTGAGACGGACTCTCTCCTCTTCGGCTATAACTGGATGGCTCCATCACTGGACCCTGTTCTTGCAGATCCGTATACGTCTGCGCTAGCAACGGCTGAGGTCCAACTTGTGGTCCGCTTCCCTGAGATCTCGAGTCCTCACTACCCTTCTCCTTTTGATACGATTTTCTCCCCATGAACCCACTCAGCAAGCCAGCTCCCGACGACCGTCGAGATTTCTCTTTCTCTTGAGGCGGCGCGACGCTCGCCGAGAGCTTCGACAGAACGCCCCTTCTAGACTGGGACTGGGCTCGTACTTGTGCCTTGTCAGGGGCTTGATACTTACTGGGCGTTCGCTGCTGTTGTGGTTCGGGCTGTGGGGATTCAATAGGCTGGCGTTCACCGTGAGATAACTCCCTTGTAGCTTGAGGTCTTGGTTGCGGAGTTGACTTCGCAGGACTAGGTTTGCCAAAGAAACCACCGAGGGCCGAAAAGCGATTCTTCTCTTTCTTCTTGGCCGGTGAGTCCATCGTACCGGTAGTAGATTGCCTAATCAGCTTTTTGGGTGCCGACTTCTGCTCTGATGAACTGCCACCGAAGAATGATCTTTTAACGGGAGACGGTTGTGGGGTTTCCAACAGATCGGTTCGAGATCCTGCGTGGTGAGCAATAACACTCTCACGACTCTTGGGTGGGCTCTGTCCAGAGTATGAGTTGCGGCTCAAGTGCCCAAAGAAACTAGCTCGGCGTCTCTTCTGTTCTTGACCATCTTCAGACATCACGCTGGACTCTGCATATTCGCCTCGAGATTCAAGACCACGTTCTGGAGACTGACGGTCTGGATCTCTGGATATCGAGTTTCGTCGTTCCCGGGAGGATGCGCGCGAGAGTCTTCCTCCAATATCCCTCAAGAAACCCGAATTTCGCCGCGATGGGTTTATAGGTGGTTCTGGTGGACCGACACCTGGCAGTTGATACTCATTTGTCTGCTGTCTGGGCAAGAAAGCTTGGGTTCGAGAGATAGGAGCTTGGTAGTAATGAGCTGGGAGGTCAACATCTCTTGGGCTTTCCACAACAGGCTGTTGTTGACCTGGCTTGAACAGCTCGGGATATCGTTGTGCAGAAGATGGTGGTTGAGGTGATGCCCAGCCGCCTTTCTCGGAAAACTGGCTATCCTGACGTTGCATGTAGCTGCTAGATCCAGAATATCCACGGGCTGGCGGTTGAGTATCCCATGAGTTCGTACGAGCTGCTGCAATGCCTGTCTCCTTGCCGTAGGGGTCTGATGAGTAAGATGATTGAGAAGGCTTAGTCACGACTTTTGGTCGATTCGGTCGCCATTCTACCTGTGACTCTTTGAACTCAGGACGTTGGAGGATGTTCTCTGCCCGTGGAGGAGTGAACATGGCTTTAGGGTCGCGGGGTGGAGGACTCTGAGTCGGGGCTGCTTGAACAGACATTCTCTGCGCAGATTTCTGCGGAATGCCAAATTCCTCTTTTTCAGGATCTCTGAATGACGAAGCTGGAGGCATGGACATGTGCCGCTGAGGCTCGGAACCTTGAGTGGAGCTTCCCTCTCCAGTATTTTCAGCACGTGGTCCGATATCTTCAGGTTCTCGTGTGAAGCTTAGGGGCAGAGAAGGCTGGCGTTGATGTCCAGACTCGTGAGGCGGAGTTTGCTGGAAGGAAAGAGGCCGAGGTTCAGGTTCCTTTGAGTTCGTCCTAGCACGAGCTGGAGTTCGAGGAGCTACATCAGTGAGGTTTACTCCACGAATGGTCTCTGATGGACCATGGGCCTGAGGATCAACTTGAAACCCTGGCGGTGGGAATGAAGGCTGTCGTTGATTCTGAGTAGATGCTACGCCTGTTTGAACAGTGAGAGGCGGCTTCGACACCGGACTTCGTGCATCCGCTGGCTGCGTAGCTTGCGATGGCCCATGAGCTTGCGAATCAACTGCAAATCCTGGTGGTGGGAATGACCCTTGTCGTTGCTTTCCTGCTGCACCTGGCAATGGTGGATGGATCATGTTCGGAGGTAGCTCGTCATGTACACCCCAGGTGTTGGTGTCATCACGAGGACTGAGCTCCTCTGGCTCTTCAGCAAAGACTAGTTCATCTTTTCGCTGTTGATCGCCCGCAAGACCCTTCAGTGGTGCTGGGTCGGTGACGAATCCAGGCGGTGGAAAGGAGGCTTGTCTTTCCTTGCCTGATGAAGCAGGCAAGGGTGGGTGTACTAGGTTCTGTGGCTCTTCATCTCGGACACCCCAAGTGTTGGTGTCGGCCGGAGGACTCAACTCATCGGATTCAGAACTGAAAGTGCGTTGTCTTTGAGATGGCACGGGCTCGGCCTGGGTTTGATGGAAAGAGAGAGGACGTTGATGCTCAGAGTCGGCACGATCTCTCGCTGTGGCTCCTCCATCTTGCCTCTCATTTCTTTGACTAGCAATAGCAGCACCAGCAGCAGCCCCAATGGTGGCCCCAGCCAACGCACCGGTATGATGAGACTCAGGCTCTTTCTTAGGCTGTTCAGGTCCCCCTATATTTTCACCAAGATCTTCCTGTTGCGGAGCCCCAGAAACCCTCGGTGGACCAGTTTCTTCGTCCTCCTCAATGGCGAATCTCTGCTTTGGCTGCCTCGATCCAAAACCAATTCCGAAAGTAGAAGTTCTTCGAATAGGCGGTAGGAAAGATGAGCCGCCGCTCTGCTTTTCAGTCTGTACTGGCGCAGTCTTTTGGGGCGAAGGTGTTCGCTGAGTAGGAGTAGGGACATGTGCAGCAATTGGAGCAGGTGGTGTCACTGGCCTTTGAACGGACTGAGATGCTTGGTTGGGGTTCGACAACGGAGGGCTTACAAGAGGTAAGGTGACTGGCTTGGCTGGTGACACTGGAGGAGTATCGTAGCTGAAACTGCCTCTTGGGCGGTTTAAGATACTCGTGGGAGGTCCGCCATCGACACTTCGTCGAACATCCGTCTCAGTCCTCGTTTGGACAGGTAGTTGTGGCGGTGGTTCCTGACTGAAGCTTCCTCGTGGGCGATCCAGAATACTGGTTGTTGGCTTGTCTAGACTTTGCCGTCCTTCCGGTTCAAGAGTTGATACTGGCTTCACTGTAGCTGGTACAGGCACAGATTCTTTCACTTCTGGCTCCGGCTTCACCATCACCCAGTCATCGTTAAGATCCTCCGAATCCTCACGTGCATCAAAGAATTGCGCATCCGAGCTATTCGACCGATCACTCTTCGCCAAATTATCAGCCGGTACAGACAAACCGTCCTGTTTGCTATTTGGGTCAGATGACAGTCGAGGTCTAGGTCTCTCCTCATACTGGAAACCGTCCTCCTCAGCAATGGGCGTGGCATTGAATGGATCCCAGCTTGGTTGATGTTTACCAATTGGAGCCGGCACACCAAGAGTGTCTCTCGTCTCCGACTCTGGGACATCATCAATCTGATTAGATGTGGGAGGCGAAGCGATTGGATATGTGGATAAGGTTTCCCTCGAAGGTTCGGGATGTTCGGATGGGAGCGCTCCACTCATAACACCCAGAGAATAACCGGTCGCGACAGCCGGGAGTTGCGGGGCGGGTGCTTCCCCTGAAGGAATGGTGTTTGTTCTTGAACGTCCAAGAGAAGGGGCTGGGGTGCTGTCTCGGGAGTTTCGAGACATGGCATCTTGTCGGCCTGATGATCTGGACATGGAGAGTGGAAGGCCCCATGAAGAGCGACGATCTGCTTTTGGCTTGGAGGGTGGGCTAGTCTGTAAGGGCATCAAATCTTAGTAATTGTTCATTCGGGGATGGCAAATACATCATGTGTGTGAGGCAAGGAGATAGGACATAAAAGGCTGCAATTTCCCCTAGGCGTACAAACCTGCTAAGCAGGATGACATTTGGTTGTGAGAAAGAAATGAACGTCCCGCCACACCGCGCTGATTAGTCATGAGAGTAAGGACAAAAGCAAGTCGTAAATCAATAATAAACGCCCAATCGCCCATTTGCGGTTCGGCTACAAAGGAGATGCATCAATCTACCTTGTCGCCGCCACCGGCAGCTCGAAGCTTATTCTTGCCCTTCGCAAGTAACCCTTTCCCGGCCTTGCCTGCCTTACCACCAAAGATACCAGCAGTGTGAAGAAGTTCCTTTCCCTTGGCTTGAACCTGTTGTGTAGTGATCTTGTTTCCCACAGCTGAGAAGCCTTGCTGTGAACCTGACGGCATACTTGGCGAAGGTCTCGGACCACCGCTGACTGGTGTTGATGGTGTAGGTGGAGAGCTAGCATTCAGATACTGCTGATAGTATGGCTGCTGTAGAGGCGGTGCGGGACCACCAGTTGCCTTTGAGAACTTTCCTCTCGCTGAACCACTGGGCATACTACTTCTAGAATTACCCCAGGATCCTGAAACGCCACCATGCTCATCAGGAAACTGTCCTTGAAGCTTCAAGATCCAGTCATTCAAGCCAGAATCCATAGCAGCAAAACGATGCCTAGTCTCATCGAAGGTCTTGATACGTTCTTGCGGAGACTTCATGGCGACGATCTCTCGGAATGCCAAAAGTCTACCAGGTGGAGGTGCCGCGAACGGATGAACAGACGAAGCGACTGGGGAGACGGTACTGGGAGGAGCCGGCGGATGCTGATAAGCTTCTGGAGAAGTGGGGAAATGGTGTTGTGGAGATCTGGAGGGGTGCTCATCCTCCGGTGGTGTTGGAGAAACGGGGTTTGAAGAGACTCGCGGGTCCTTCTCCTCAGCCAGAGAGAGACGACGAGATTTCTCTTCAGGTCTGTCCGAGTAAGTCACTGCTGCAGCACCTCCTAACAACGCAGCACCACCAGCCAAGAGAGCAGCATCTCTAGTACCGTGGTGATCTTCACCTTGGTCGGTGGCAGTTTTTGGCTCTGGTGATTGGGGTGCCACCTCCTTCTCCTCCTCCACAGGAACTGCCAAACCAGCCAATTCACTGGCAGCAGGGCCATGGGCCGAAGTATCTGTGGCAAGATATCCCTGATCACGGTTGACACCAGCATTGACGTTTTCTGTGCTCTGCTCCCATGAGAATCGGCTCTGAAGCGGAGGTCGGGGAGGGTGGAGAGAGTCGTCAGGCCGACGAGGGCTTAACGGGGCTGGGACGGGAGATTCGAGGCCAGGTTGACTTCCGGCATCAGGGATCGAGCGAGCATCAGAAACATCCTTGTGCACGCCTGGAATCGCAGGGACATCTTCATCGTCACCTGTTGTCGCCCAGTAGTTGTCATACTCGCTTGGAAGGTAAGAACTTTCACGATTTGGATTATTGAGGCTGCTCTCATCCATTCGATCAGACTGTGCGCTATTGGTATGCGCAGTTGCATTTGATGGTGATGGGGTGAGGCTCTTGACAATCTCTTTACGAAGCTTGTCATTCTCTTCATCATAATCTGCAGACTCTGTGCTTAGAGTAGGGATGACTTGTGGTTTATTTGGTGAATGTGATAACTCCTCAGCATTGGGACCAGTTGATGAACTGTCCGCCACCGGCGTCGCTGATCTGGGAAAATAATCCAAGCTCTGTTCAACAGTATCACCGGTTGGTGTATCTTTCGGTGGCGGTGGGGGAGGAATTGACTGAGAGGAGACAGGTCTGTCAACAACATCTGGGCGTAATTGGGTCTCCGCAGGGGCTTGTTCAAGCTTCGGCAGATCCTCTAAAGGCTGAGAAGGATATGTGTTTGCACTTGATGAGGTTGGAGAGCCCAGTGATAGAGACGGGCTGGCCAAAACTCTTGAGCTTTCATCCACTGGAGTTTGAGATGGGCTAGTATGATCATGTCTTCCTAGGGCGGCACCGCTCACGGTAGCCCCAGCAAAAGTTGCACCCAAAGCACTGCCAGGCAAAGATCTCTTCGTAGTTGTTGGCGTCAAATCATAATCTTCCTCATCCTGCGAAGGTGCGATTTCATCGACGGGGGTTTCAACCGCTGGCTGAGTAGGAGTTTCACTCCTCGCTGTCGTTGCATATGACGTCCAACCTCCCGGAAGCGATGGGCGAAAACTATGTTCACGCTCTACAAACGGACGCGGAGGTTGAAGTGGATCCTCACTTGTAGGTGATGCAACATCAGGAGGTGTATCATCCACAACAGCGTGTTGGCTCCCAGGAACGAATTGGGACGTCGCCAGATCAGGTGTTCTAGCAGGACTATTGCCAGGACTTGGCGCACTAATATCTCGACGATGACCTGGCTTGAACCCCGGGGCCTGTGGAGCTGCAAAGTCGTCTCCTCGGATACCAATTTTACCAGCTCTCTCAGGAGAATCGGGTTCCATGGCCTCCATGATTGCGGGTGTAGACATGTCTCGATTTCGAGTTTCAGGAACGGCTGTGCTTGATACTCTGCTCATGATTGGGCTAATTCCGCCGGTGCCAGTACTTTCGCTATCAGTCCTATTAACTCCGCTACCACTTCTCGAGGCGGGTGTATCGGGGAGCGAGTGGTCGTCAGTTGTGTCGAATGCCTGGTGAACAACAGATTTAAAGCCAAATGAAGGCTGTTCCCGCAGTGTCAAGTCCTGTTCAGGTGAGGAGAGGGTTGCAGTTGTGGGTGTGGTCTCAGGCTCCTTGCGGATGGCCTCCATGTCATGAGAGGAAAACATATCTAAACCGAAACCAGACACTCTGGTAAGGTCAGGCAGTTTCGGGCTAGTTGATTGTCGACGAGCATCTTCAACATCCAAGTTCCGAGTTTCGGTACTTTGCCCTTGCTGTGGACCATGATCGTTGACGTTGAAGCCCTCGAAACCATACTCGCTCTTTCTCTCCTTGACAGGTTCTAACATGGGCATTAGACGTCGACCTGAGTCAGATGTTTCGTCGGTCTCAAAACTTGCTCTCCGCCTTGCAGAACCAATCTCTGGACCGCCTTTAGTATATGCCTTCGAAGGAGAGTCTGATCTGTCACTGGCTTTGGATCCCATGAGAGAGTCCATACTAGGCCTACCGGCAGATTCGATCGACTGTCTCCGTTCTTCCTCGGCTCGCCGGTAGATATCTGCAGGTCTGATAAATGGAAGGGCCTTGGATGGACTGACGGGTGACTTCGCACCTGTTCCTGGGGAGGCCGGCCTAGCTCCTATCCACGGCTTCGGGGTAGTATCCTGGGAACCCGAACCCATAATCTCGTCCAAAGGAGGACCACTGACCTGGCTTAAACTACTCTTCCGAGCAGGAAACCTCTGGCCAGGGGTCGTTTCTGTAGCACTTTGAGGTGCTGGAGAAGCGCGAGTACTGAGAGGAGGGGGAACTGCAGAGGGTGAGAAATCTCGTCGGGCGTGGAAGTCGCTAGATGTGGAAGGGGTTCGTATTTCAGATATTGGAGAGGTAACAGAGCTTTCCCCAGTATTGACCCTTCCTGGTCCTGGGATTGTTGTATCAGGGCGTGGAGATTCAACAACAGGTGAGACACCAGGTTTTCGAAGACCAACAGGAGGCTGAGCAGGTTGTTGGGTGCTTATGGTAAGGGCCGGAGGACCACTTGCATTGCGAGGTGTTGGTACGCCTGTTATCTGTGAGAACCTTGTAGCTGGCGCAGTCGATGCTGGAGGAGGTTGAGCAGAGCTGCTCGAAAAGGCCCGTCTCTCGTCATCGGCATCGAAGGAGTTCGCTCGTGGTCGAGTATTGCTGGCTCCTGGCAATGCAGGTAGGTCGCCATATTTCCTACTATCCGTAATGGGTGATTCCACCTTCGATGTACTTGCTAGACCTTGCCCTTGCTGTCGTAACCCGGTCGGTTTGGATATCGGGGGAGGAGGCAGGTCGTAATCATCGTCGTCGCCCCAATCATCTCCGCCATAATCTACAGGTTTTGCCTCGGTCCATTTCTTCGTCTTCTGTCGATTGACGTTCGTCTGGTAGGAGATGGCAGATTGCGGGCTCCTGGTGGGATGTTAGCAATCAATGATGTGAGGCATGGATCAATCTTCAAATCTCCTCACATTGGGGAATCCTTGTCGAAGGTGTTTGGGAAAGGACGCGCCATGGTGGGCAATCTACAGCGACTCGGACCTCACGACACCCCTATCACCGTGACCATGGGAGCATTGATGTTGCGGGAGATTTTGTAGGGAGGAAGGGCGGAGAACAGAGGGATGCGAGGCGAGGCGAGGCGAGGATTGCGCGTGGTGTTGACGATCCTCCTCGGGATTGGGAAGAGAAGCTTGGAAATTATCGCGATTCAGCTAAGACCAGGCTGGGCTGGAGATGGACTGATACGAGTACGCGGCGTCCGTAGCTGCAATTCGCTGTAGAGGAGGTTACTAAGAAACAAAAGTAAAAGTCTCAAAATGAGGTTGTAAATATCTGAAGGCCGGATGCAAGAGGCCAAAGAAATTAGAATGATGATGCGGTCGCCTCAGTCTCGCCTTGTCTTTCCCTGCTCTGCTCCAGGTCTGCCTCTTCTCTCATCCAGTTCCACCACAACACAACAGTGAAAGTGACAAGTCCCGTCCCCAGCAATCCTTGGCCGGCCCCCTGCCCCCATTCCCTGCAGATTCTCCACTCCAGCATCATTTCGCAGCTCAGCCACCGTCACTTATTGGTTTGAGTAACGCCACTTTGATCACCAGCCACATCTTGTGATTCATGTCTCCAATCAGAAAGCTGCTCGGGCCAAGTCTGTGCCACGAATTCCAATTTTAGCTAAGAGCTACATAGTGGCCTCAATCTTGCTCTTCAACCTAAGGCTGCAATCAGCGTCAAAGTCTCGAAATCCTTTGGAGAACATCTGCAATCGTGGTTGGCTGACTGGATTGGACTGCGCCAAACCGACGATAGGAGAACAACGAAACACCAGCTGTCCTATCGCGCCTCCACGCCTCGCCAACCTTCAACGTCCACGACCACCTTCGCCTGTCTCGACTTCTTTTCACTCCAACAATTCAATATTACAACCTCCTAATTAGAGATCTCTCGCACACTCCTTGATTCCCTTGACTGTCCCGTTTTCAAATCCGCCCCAACCATACTCAACGCGGCTGTACATACTTTCCCGAGCCCCCCGGACAGGCAGACACAATTTAGAGCAAGCAAGGAGACTTCACTCGAACAGTATTACGCATCCGGCGCACGTCTATTTTCCGCATCGCCAACCTGCGCTGAGTTCGTACCACCTTCAAGTATTTCGCTAGGGCTTTGCGATGGCCGTCTCTTCAATTCAAGACCGGACGAACGAGTTCAGGTCGGTACTGGCACAAGCACAAAAGCGCCAGGCATCTTCGAAAGTAGGGGCACAGAGACAGTCTCTTCTTACAGATTCGCAGAAGGCAGCTGCAAATGGCAATGCGGATGGCAAACCCAGGAGGTCCGAGTTCGCGAGGAGGGCGGCAGAGATTGGAAGAGGAATATCCACAACCATGGGCAAATTAGAAAAGCTGGCGCAGTGTATGATCTATGGTCAGAAATGATAGATCTGTATACTAATTTGTTATAGTGGCCAAGCGGAAAACATTATTCGATGACCGGCCGATAGAGATCAACGAGTTGACATCCATCATCAAACAAGATCTCTCGTCCCTAAACCAGCAAATCGGCTCCTTGCAAGCCCTCACCCGATCGCAGCACCCCAAAGCAGACCAGGAAGGCGAACACAACAAGAACGTGGTATTCCTGTTACAAGGAAAACTTACAGACGTATCCGTTAATTTCAAAGATGTGCTGGAGGTACGAACAAAGAATATCCAAGCGTCGCGAGCACGAACGGAGAACTTCGTGTCATCCGTATCAGCAAATGTCGCACCAGCCATATCACAATCAGCGTCTCCATTATACAGCACGCCTAATAGAGGATCGCCTGGGCCAGGGCAGGATCTGTTATCCTTGAATCCAGTTGGTGATCAGCAGTTATTGATGATGGAAGAAGCTCAACCTCAAAATACATACATTCAGCAAAGAGGCGAAGCAATCGAGGCCATTGAAAGGACGATTAGTGAACTTGGAGGCATTTTTGGACAATTGGCATCTATGGTTTCGGAACAGAGTGAAATGATCCAGAGAATCGATGCCAACACCGAAGATGTGGTAGATAACGTGCAAGGTGCGCAGAGAGAGCTGCTGAAGTACTGGTCGAGGGTATCTGGCAATCGCTGGCTGGTTGCTAAGATGTTCGGTGTATTGATGATTTTCTTTTTGTAAGTCAACTTACTCGTTCAGCCTGCTTTGCAATCACTAATGCTAATATTCTACAGACTCTGGGTTCTCATTGCAGGATAGAGCTGTGTATCCAATCATGGCCTTCGCATACCGACACGCATGCTACATGTGCGCTCTTCTTTGTTTCTCTGTACAACTACTGTAGACATGGCGCATCAAATATACCTTTAATCCGCAGCCTTAGAGCTGTTCTTAGAAAAGAATCATCATCCAGATCAGGCTGAACCGAACTTAATCCTGGTCCCAAGGAAGCTACCAAATTGGAGAAACTCAGTAAGTTGCACTTGCCTTCGTTATGATTGGTGACGTACCTGCTCCACCAAAAATCGAGACGCAGATTCCTTCTCCTTCGTCCTCTCATCGACAAATCGTTCGATACAAAATCTCCTCTCACAGGACATCAATCAACAACAGCAAGATTTTGTGACTCTGTTTTCTTGCTCTTCGGCTGGAATGGCTTGCGGCGAGCCGTTCTCCTTGTCCGGACATGCCTTTCATAATTCCCCTATCTCCAACCTTGTTCACAATGTTTACGCTTCTGAAAGTTACGATGAGGCTCAATCACAACAATTGATGAATCTCTAAAGGAGGATGCGCCTCGGTGTTTCAGTTCATGCCCAATGGCGTCAAATGAGGCCTTCCCAATAACCGGCGGCTATTTACAGACAAGGCTGTGTGTGGCATACATATGCCGCCTTACATGCAGCAACACCACCCAAAGCCAGATTACTTCAGTCACTCAGCTTCGGGCCAAGAATCGACGGCGCATAACCCTCCTTATAATCAGCATGGTCTCCCCTATCCAGCATGCTGGAGCAATCTTGCTTCGCTCCATATGCTGTTGAATCTCACGCAAACCACGATGGCTGAGTCAGTTGGTTGATCATGTTACCCCAGCTCAACAACAACAACAACAGCAGCAGCAGCAGCAGCAGGACACCTTGGAGGCCCAAGTAACTCCGAGACTCAGCCTCGCGTCCTTGCGGACCCGGCTTCGTCGAGTCTTTACTTTCGGCCCCCATGAAACAGATCCCGACATACTTCAACAGTGGCTCCAGACATCGGACCATAGCCAGAAGGAGTTCCTACGGGACTACAAAAAACTGAAGCAGTCGCCAGGAAAGAGGTTCATCGAAAGCCTCGCCCGATATCATGTCTTCAGCTCGCATGCGCCGCTACATCGGGGCAATGGCAGTGCTGCCGAAAGTGCCCAAATGTCCAGTATAACGGTCTCCCAAGCTTTAGACGAGTTCTCTCATAGGCTTCGAGCCAGCTCAAATGCATCGCTTCGAATTTGGTCAGTATACTCTACTACTTAAACTTCACTAAAATAGCTGACAAGGTTTCTTCCCTGTACAAGTGTGTTATCAATGAAGTTGCCTGACTCGCTCCACTCTGTGCTCTTCAGATTCAAGGACAACCTCTTCCGCACAACCGAAAAATTAAATGCGAGGTGCGACATGCCTTCTAGATCGATCCTGTATCTCATACAGAAGGAGTGCGATCATTCGAAGACATGGATCCAGCACTCGTTCGTACGAAACATTTCTCATGCCCAACGACCACAAGTGCTACCATCCAAACGTATGTATTGTGCTAGCTTAATAAGTCAAGGTCGGAGTGCTAATCTCGTTTGAAGTGAAACCGTTACGACGATTTCATTTACTGCACGAAAACGGCAACAGCAGTACTTTTGAGCTTGCCTTTGTGTCCAGTGCTCCCTCCTATCATAGTGATCTTTACGAATATACCTGGCAGCGGCAGACGCATCATCCTCCAATTGAGCACGTGGTCTTCTCTACCAGTGAACGCGGTTCTGATGGATCGAGGAGCGTTCTCATTAGCATTGACTCGGACAGGGAATATTCCAAGGGGGAGGGCTGCGCCAAAATTCTTCGTGCATTCTCGGATCGTCTCACTTCAGTGCTACCGATACCTTGTAGCGATCGGTCTCCATGCAGCACGGAGAGTGCATACCTGGGTGCCCTGTTTACCGTGCTTATAATTCTAGCAGAAACTACCAACGACTTCATTAACAGTGTTCACCAAATTACCGCTAGTTTGGTAAGATCAATCCACTTCGACTGCATGGGCGTTACTAAATACTGGACAGCGTTACCGAGGAAGAAGTCACCCGTCGGGAAGCAAGCATCACTACCTCTCACACCTGGACGATAATCGCAGAATCGCAGTATGCAGTGTCGAGGATGCACTTGAACTCATTGCAGAAATCGAAGTTCCTGTCAATGGATGCTCCGATGTAAGAGTGCTTCGAGTAGAGCTCTCGGAGATCAAACGAGACCTGGAATACCTCAAAGATCCGTTGGGTGCCCTCGCAACCCAGATTAGTACATTGCAAGCAATGGTGAGTTGCACATAAGTACTAGGGATCCGGCTAATTGATTGAAGTTGAAAGAGAAAATGGAACTGCGACAGCTCAGGCGGACATACATCCTCACTGTCCTTGCAGCTATATATCTCCCTTTCGCACTCATGACAGTAAGCTGACAGCTGTAGCTTCAAGTTTCAATTAAAGGACATACCTAACAACAGTTGCAGTCTTTCTATGGTATGAATATCAGCGATCCTCTGTGGCCCACAAAGAAACAGACGAATGAAACGGCATTACCAAGGACTTCGGCTCGGGATGTAGCTCCATTGGTGAATAATTCGACACTATTATCTACGGAAGCAACCCATGCGATAGTAAATGCCATTCAGAGCTCAGGATCGCATCTTTGGACATTGCAGTCATACTGGTATGTCACCATTCCTGTCACTATTACCACTATCATCGTGCCCATGGTCATCGGCATTATCTTCCGATCAATATCGCGCTTTGCCTTTCATCACCGAGGTTACTGGCGCTTGATCGTGGTAGTCGGAATCGCCCTACTCGTAGTAATGTTCGACATCTTAATCAGCCTTCTTGGAGGTGGTGTAATCGCGATGATCGTCGTCATCATTGTACTAGGGATTACTGCCCTTGCTCTCCTCTCCATATCACTAGTGAAGAAAAAGCATCGTTTGAGGTGGTGTGGCTTTGCCATATCAGTTGCCATATATCCCACGATCTGGTGGTTAAATGATGACTACTTCTCAAACTTCTTCAGCATCTTTATTCCGTTTACTTACCTTCTCTTTGTCTGGTTTCGTCAAGACATCATGAAGTTGTTCAAGAATGTCACCGGGCGATGCCGACCTCCTGGGTAACTCAGGACTGCCACCTCGCGCTGTGACGTTGTCATGTGGCTCGGCCACGACCGTGGTTGGTCGGCGGCAGAAGGGACAGGTATCAGTAGGTATGTTGCGATTCTAATGTCGAGTATGTACACCCCAGTCAGTGAAGCGTATCCGGCTAAATTTCTATAGTGATACCACTGCTGATGGGGAGAAATCTGAGTCATCAACAGGAGACAATCCTCATCTGTCTACACGAGAGCTTCGGATGTACTGGTCTTAGCCGAAGGTTGCGGCAAATCCACATCTTCCTGGCTTCATTTCGATGTGAAAATGACGAACTTCGTTGAGACGTCATGTAATTCAGCTATCAACCAATGTATGTACACGAAAAAGCATCTCACACGCATCCACCAGCCACACATCTTAACAACCTCAAGCAATGCTCTGCTTGTTTGCTGTAAACATCCCCTCAGGATCATACACCCTCTTGATAGCCTTCAGCCTCGCATAATTCTGCTCTCCATATAGTCTCTCGCTCCATTGCGCCTCTGTCAAGGCAGAATCGCGATAATTCGCAAAACCTCTCAACGGGATATCAGCGGCAGTCAAGGCGTCCTCAACAGGTTTCATGATGCTCTGGGCATACGCAACGCCATCAGCTGGGAATGGATTTGTCGCAGTTGGCAAATTGGTATCGAAACGAATAAGCCAGAGATTGCTGCCATGCGCATACGATGTATCCGCATCAACAAGATCGCGCGAGACACCACCCCACATATCGATCAACCCGGATCGTCGAACATCAGTGCGGTTGAAATCCAGGATAACGCGCTGGAACAGAGTCCGAACGATAGGAGCTGTCAATGGTGCATCAGTTGTCGTTGTCAAACTCTGAATGTAGAACGAGCGGCCAGGCGACACTGGCCCACCGTCGGGCAGATTTGCACCAGTAGCCACGAAGGTCTCCATAGTCCAGAAGTCGAACTCCGTCTTCCGCAGTGTGGCGTTGACGGTGAAGCGGTCCATCAATGGCTTCATGACCGCATCAAAATCCGCGGGATTGCCATAGTAGTATCCCGTTGCGCTGAAAGGCGTCAAGCTCAGCGACCAGCGAAGGGCCAACTCGTCTGGTGCATCAGTCATCGCGAAGTCCTGCGAAGCAAGGAACGCATTGACGGCATCGTCAATACCAATGTTACCGAATGTGAGTGTATAGTTTACGACATTAGGGTACGTCGGCTTCCATGTTTTGGTCGTAAGCGAGGTTAGAACGCCGTACGAGGACCCAGCGCCTTGAGCAGCGAAGAGCAAGTCCGATCCCGCGGGAGCATTGACAATTGTCCCATTGTACAGCATGTACTCGACGCTGTCTAGGAAATCCATTGGTGTGCCGAGGAAGCGGGATGTGCTTCCGTATCCACCACCGATGGAGGATCCGGCAATGCCAACGCGCCCGTGTCGAACGTGCGGGAAATGACGACCATGTCCATCCCACAATGCTTTCATGCCTGGACCGACCCTGGTGCCGCCGCCCATGGTGAAGAGGTTGGTGCTGGAGTCGAAAGATACGGAGTTGAAGGCTGCCATGTTGAGGATAAGGTTCCCAGGCTCCCCGAATCCGTATGCGACGAAAGAGTGGCCGCCAGCCAGGCAAGAGACCTTAGTTGAGGCATTCCTAGCACAGGCGAGCGATGAAGCTAGTTGGACTTTGTCGGTAGGATAGGCCATGGCTGCTGGATTGACCTCTGGCTTCAGTCGGAGTTGCCATGGTGTGGTTTCCGCTGCCCATGTAGTATCAGCGCTGACGATATTGCGGACACCGGCATCGGTCAGACATGATGAAAGAGATGACTGAGCTAGTGCTATGGATGGTGCGAGGAGAAGGAGGGACTGGACTAGAAGTCGTTTGAAAGAGAGTGATGAGTCCATGATTAGAGCTTAGGCAGGATGAGTGGTAGGCAGAAAGAGTGAAGCCTTGCTCTCTCAAACGAATCTGGGCATACAGCTATCATTATATATCAACTCCGATAACACCACCTGAAGAGAACAATAACCCCCAAACTTCCGCTGGATCCGCTCCACTCTCTCGCTCAGTAAAGCAGGTGCTAAGCCATAAAATCCATCTAGACGTTCTAGACGGGGGATCCCTCTCCCCCCACGGCCAGATCAGTAAACACAGTTCATCTCATCGCAACCCACCAACTCTAAATTCGTACCTCGCGTTTGGCATAAAATCACAAGAAGTCTTGTTTCGGTCCTCACAGCCTTTCTGCCATTGGCACATGCGATTCAGCATCCGTTTATCTTTGGGTCCGCCAAGATATTTATGGTTATCGCCAAGCGATCGTTGTGTATGTGCTGGAATGGGCAGGAGGCTCTGACTTTATGGTGGATATTGTCCACATTAAATGCGACTTGGCAACTATGTATCACAATTATTTAACAAGACAGAGCATCAATCAACAATGCGATAACCATTTATGCGGTCCAATCAGACCATCAATCGTGTTCAGCCTCCAGAGTTTGGTCGTCGGCAGATATCCGCCAAGCTCCCTCTTCCAAACTCTCCATATCCGGACATATCCGACCGAATCATCGGCCGAGCGATACTTCACCCCCTAATTCCTAGAAGTTCTTAATTCTTATATATAAAGCCTGTCAATCTCCCGCTTCGGTATGCGATATCCCAAAAACGCGATTTCCATCATCGTGGGACTGGAACATCCAAGGATGTCCTTGGGTTTCTGACACGTTGAAGCCAAAGTTACTTTTCCGAGGTCGTCTCGGTTAAAAAAGGGGCTGCACAAGCCCCCAATTCAAACTTTGTCCCCACGATGGCACGATGGGTCCTCGCACCTCAAAGAATGTTTACAAATCGATGGAAGAGGTCCATTTCGAGATACGCTTAAAACAACCTGCCTGTTTGATTCACGTACTCAGGGAGCGTATTCGAGCTGCTAGAAGTGGAAGGAAGGACCTTCCCTGTCTGGTTTGTTTATCTGCGATGTGGATCTAGCTAGACGATACCGCCGGCATGCGACGGGAAAGGAAAGGGTAGTGTCAATCTGATAAGATTTGAAGTCTTGGTAAAACATAAGCAATGACCTCATGTGTTCACATGCTTTGAGGCGAAGTAGAAAACTTTGTTTTGCGATTATCAATCGTGAAATGCGAGACAGATAAACAAGAAGATGTGTTCTGTTAAGGTTCGTCAACAATTCGGTCAAGGTTCCCGGAAAAGAGCGGCTTCCGGGATTGGAAGGGGGGCTGTGGAGAACTGCAACGTGCGGATATGCGACTTACAAATCGTCAGGTGATGGGAAGCACTTAAATAAATGTGCCAAGTGAATCGAATTTGGGAGATTTATGGACTTCGTACATATGTAAAAGGCTGTGTCTCGAGAGAGTGTTGTAAATCCCTCTCCAGCGTTGACTTGCTTCGCTGCCCACACTCTTTACCACCTGGACCCGAGTCTCAATCCCACATTCATTTTCCCACCACCATCATCATGACTTCCCTTCCAAAAGCTCTTTTGAAAGCAGCATTGTTTGCGACAACAGCATCGGCAACAAACCTCTTCGTAGCCTGCACAAACGGAAACCTCACGACTCTCTCCCTCACAGGCACAGGAAATACTTCTAACCTCGCCATCTCATCATGGACAAACGAATGCGCCAGCAACCCCGCAGCACTGAATCTCGATTCTCAAAATCGCATTCTGTATTGCATGGATCGTGCGAGCTCGTCATCTGTGAATGGGTCGATGAACTCATTCGATGTTGACACGAACGGGAACCTCACGCGCTTAGCGAGGATTCCAGTTCCTGCATCAGGAGTATGGGCAGGGTTTTTCGGAGCCGAAGGCGGAAATAAAGGACTTGCTACAGTGCACTAGTAAGTCCAAACTCACTCCAAAACCTACGAGATAATCCAGGTGTTGATGCTCGCAACCTAGCAACCGCAGCGCCTACTCCATCATCAGCATCAGCGACGACGGCCAACTCAACGGCCCCGTCCAATCCACATTCCCCACCCTCTCAGCACCCGGACCCATCACCCTCCGTCAAGACCGCTCATACCTCCACCAAGTCCAAACAGACCCAACAGGCAAGTATCTCATCATGAACGATCTCGGCGGCGACATGGTCCGCGTCTTCACCTACGACACCGAAACTCTCGCTCCCGTGACCGAAGTCTCTCAACTGCTTACAGAAGCTGGCGTTGGACCTCGTCACGGCCGCTTCTTGACCGCAGCGTCGGGAAAGCTGTACTATTTCTTCGTTGGCGAGTTGAGTCAGAAGGTGTATTCGTATGAGATTGCGTACACGGAGGGCGGGATGAGCTGGACGAAGGTTTTTGAGATTCCGGCTTTGGGGGTTGGGAATGAGAGGGCGCCGCAGACGGCGCCAACGAGTGGTATTGAGTTGACTGTAAGTCTTTCGTTCTGTTGCACTTTGGTCCCCAAGGCGGAATTGTCGCTTTGAGAGGTGGAAGGAAAGAAGCTGACATCTCATAGTCCGACAATAAATTCCTCATCGTCTCCAACCGAGACGTCTCCTTCCTCGCTAAGGACGGACCAACAGACACGCTCTCCACATTCTCCATCAACGCAGACGGAACCCTGGAACTAGTCCAACTTGCTCCGTCTGGAGGCTGGTCACCGAGACAGTTCTCGTTGAATAAGAAGGGTGATCTGTTAGCTGTTGGGCATCAGAATAACTTTACGGTTATTATCTGGCAGAGGGATTTGGTTAGTGGGAAGATTGTTGGGGAGGGGAAGAGTATTACGTTGAGTACGGCTGTTGTGGCGACTATTTGGGATGAGTAGGTTCACGGAGATTGTGGGATGTTTTGGTTTATCTAGGGTGCAATGCTTGCCTAGAGCATCAAATTCAGAAGCTGCTCTGTTGTTATAAAATGCAAAACAAAAATACACACACTGTGAAGAGACTTGATGCTGAACAGAATGTAAATTGTCGATGAGGGAAGTACTGTAGTCCAGATACCGATGAGATCTACCACTGCCATGTTATCAACTTTGGTACTAGTATTTTGAGCGCGGGAGCTAGTGCTGTTTGTAATGAGAACTCGATGGTGGTCGAGTCGGTTAGCGTACCAAACGAGTGAGATGCTAATCGCATCTCGTTCATCTTCCACACAAAGCAAGAAGTTATTGTCTTCCCTTCATCTGGAATATAGAAGTAGAATAATGAGATAAATCATCCCAAGCACAATGAGCTTGATATCTCGATGAATTGAGATGCTGGTGTCAGGTTCGCGGCATCATGTTGTGGTTTGCGGAGCAGAAGAGGCATCTGGCGGACTAGCGACGAACTACATGGAATTTATAGCTAGAATGTGAGCACCGACATCATTTATACTTATTTGAGAACCCTTATTTTAATTTGAGCCTCTTATCGGAAATCACTTGATTGAGCTGTTCATAGTCTCACCTGTAGTGTCGAAATTATGTTTTGGACTGCCTCCTGGGGAGTCGGACTAAGTGTGCGCTTAGCAAATACTATCCAATTGATTTGCCAAGTATAGAAATATCTATATTCCAATCCATATGTCTGATCATCTGTGTTTCCGGTCTCCAGATTTCACAACCGCCTTCTTACCCTTTCTGTCGGCCGTCAAGTCAAGATCACCAACCAACCTTAAGCCACATTTTCATCCACACTGTCTGCTACAAATACAAGGTCACCCATCTCTCAGCAGGAAGGTATCGATACTTCACCATGACTCGAAACTACTATGAGACCCTCGGTCTCGAGCGAAATGCTGAAGCCGAAATAATCAAAACAAAATACCGCACTCTCGCTCTGGAGCTTCATCCAGATAAGAACCCTCAAGATACTGATGCCGCTCCCGTCAAATTCCAAGAGGTAAGATATTGTCATCAAAGCCGGAGACTGTCCTCAATACGTTTGTACATGTAGAGCTAACATTTCATAGATCCAAAGTGCCTACGAGATTCTAAGCGACCCACAAAAATTGTCTAAACTAACTTGTATTTTATAAATAATACAAGCTTAAATATAGCCGGAGTGGAAGGGTACCACGCATTCTTTCATTTGACCGCGATGAAGAGGAGCCGTTGGATGACGAGAAAGTTCTCAGGCTCATCAAGAATAAATTTACGCCGGAGAGGTCTGCTGACTCGCCGCTTTCGAAGGAGGAGAAAAGAGCGGAGAAGCATAGGGAGGAGCAGAAACAGGGGAGAAGGAGTGAAGATGAGGAGGATGAAGAAGATGAGAAGGATGAAGAGAATGTTGTGGTGGAATTGACGGCGAAGGAGATGCGGAAGCCCACGAAACCCAGATATAAGCATCACTCAGCACTGGAGAACATTCTGGGGCCAAGCTTGGGCCGAGGCAGAGAAGCGCAAGAATGCGGTATCTTCATATCCAGATCCCCATCCACTTCAGAAGCTGGTCAATCGCCCCAAGATCCAGTCAGACGCTATCCAAAAGCTTGGAGAGCTACTATATGGATAGATGAGTGCAGCTATACATGCTTACGGCTGTGAAGCAGCAGTGCATGATTACTACTGGGGAGCCAATGGAGCCGCCATCCTGAACGCTTTGGTTCCAGACTCTGCGAAAAAAGAGGGCAGGATCAATTTGAGTGATGTCAATTGGAAGGGAGTACATCACAGCTTTTTAAATAAGGCTGCCAAGGAGAAGACCCCACCTGTTGAGCTTGAAGGTGGGTTGTTCGAGCTCATGGACTAAACGAAAACGGGAGCTTATGGAAACAAGTTCCTGCATTCGGAAGATCATAAAGATGATAGTGGGAGCAGTTGAGATATTTCTGAGATCTCCGTACAACATGCTGCATCGGTAACAGCTCGTTGTCGTGACGATTTGATCAGGGAGTTTTCCAATACGAAAACGTTGAACCTGGGAGGAAATTTCGGAGTGCTAAATTTGTTACCGTAGAAATTCAATTGATGGTCTGCATTCTTAGAGACACACGGCTATTCTGTGACACACGGCTATTCTGTTCTTGTGCTGTACGCCATAGAATTCATTTGCCAGCCTGTCAGCCTTTGAGAGCCACACGGCACCGTCCTGAATTCAGCCAGCTTCTGTTTTGTGAGCTGCCCCATGAAATGTTTTCATTCGCTAAGTTCTAGCGCCGACTTTCAGGCGTCCAACCACACCCCAACACTTGACTATCACACAGCGTCGACCAAGCGAACTCTGTGTCCCGGCCGACTTTCTTTTGAAGTAGCATCGCCTCCACGCGGCTGATCTGCCAAGGACCCAGATACCCACCGACCATAAAGCCATACAAGAACCAACCAGTGCCGTCACAATGGCTGATGTAGGTTGACCAAAAGAAGAATTCGAAGCTGCGATAAGGACTTTCTGTGGTTGCAGTGTATTCAGAATGAGTGGACAAGATTTCAATTGCCGTGCCGTCTCCCTCACTTGGTCGAGTTGATAATGTGCAGAGCTTCCACGAGACTGTTGGCAGCTGTTCAGACATTTTTCAGCTGATGGCGGGGTCGAGAAAGAGATAAAGCCTTGTGCTCCAAATCATGTCCTTTCAGGCTGTGGTTTCCTTCGTGACATCATAATAAAATACATCAAATCTTCCTTCATCTTCTCTGGTCCATCGGTGGACATCCATTCCAGTATCACGTGAATCATGTCTCCTTCCTTGTGGCTCACCCTCTCAACAAGCTGGGAGCTCGGTAACGTTCGAGCCGTACTGGCCTTCTTGATCAACGTCCTACTGGCCATCGGTCTCTGGATCATCTCATATGCCTCCTGGAAACACGGCGCTGCCCGAGCCGCCCGTACTTCGCGGGTTCCCCTCCTGTCACTTCTCTCCATGAGCGGTATTGGTGATGCAATCGACGCTATCTTTGTCATCAGCTTCAGTATGGGATTCAGAAGACTTCTGTTGATACTGATTCAGGCTGGAGCCATTGTCGTGTTGAGCATCACAGTGATCATTTCCGGTCCCATCGCTCGATACTCCACCCGACGTGGCATCGAGATCCAGACACAGGATGTGCAAGGCTGGCTTGCGACAACGAACCATAGCAGTATGGGGGGCGCGTTCGTGAGATGGAATCAAACTATTGAAAGACTGAATTCTGCCAACTTTCCAATGGATAAACTCCTGGACTTTCAGCCCGACAATAGAGTGCAGTGGCAATACGAGAGCGGGGAGTGGAACTCTAGCTGGGCGGTTTCTTGTACCTGGACACCACAGACTCCCATCACTCTCGAAGTGACAGGAAACTCTTCCGGATATCTCTTCGACGAGATCCCAGTCATCAGAAGTATCTTTCCGCCTGAGACTCTAGAGTCAGGCTATAACATTTGGATGGACTGGGGAGGGGCGTACGAGGGCTCAGACGTCAACAAAGATGTGATTATATTCCTTCTGGCAGAGACGGATCCCGAGCTGGCGATTGACGAGAACACTGGGCTGCTTCGAAATTACCAGCCTCTCCACCTAGTCCTCAGTGCCGTTCATCTTCACAATGTCCCAAGATCCGAAGACCAAACAGTTACGAATTTCGGCACTGGGCCAGTCGAATCGTCTTCGTACACGATGGCCAACTGCAACATCGAACGGGCACAGAATCGCACGAATGACGACCTCGATTTTGACGTGGTGCAACACATCGCCTTCCCATGGACCATAGATGCCGATACGACCATATCAGCGTTCGCATCTTTCTACCAAGCTGGAATCGCTGAACAGTCTTTCAACGGAGAGCCAATCTATCTTCCTTCTGGCGAAGACCTGTTCCGATTCTATCAAGCGTATATGATCAGCAAGGACACGCAATACAAACAAGTGGTCACCAGAAGACTCAGTGTCGAGGTTCCCAGCGTACAGTTGTCAGTCGTGGCCTTGGCGCTGATTCTGCTGTACGTCGCTGCGATGGGCATTGTGCTTTTATGGGCAGTTTTAATGATGCGGATACCGAAAAGCATGCGGATCCCGAGAACAAAAGTTGAGTGGATGATGCAGGGTGTCAGGGAGGTTGGTGGGAGAGAAGTTGATGCGGGGTTGTGGGAGGTGGGTTGGGATGGTTTGAAGAGGGGACTGAGAAGTGCAGTGCTGGGAAGGGGTGTAGGTCCCATGGGAGGTACCAGTATGAACATTCAGCTTGGTCAAGATGTGGAGAGGCCGTCGGTTGTGCAGGTGCTGGGTGGTAAACATTGATTCCCTGGAAATTCTGTTTTCCTGGGCCGACCAGGTCATCTTCGGTTGCGACCTGGCTAAGGTGTCTCCAATACTGGAAGGCTTTTCAGTGATTTCATATGCTATTCTGACCTCAAATTATTGGTTCTCATCGAATGTGCTCTAACGCTAGGAATTGTCTATTGTCTTGCACTCATCAATGCCTCTGTTTGTGTCCCCACAATTACTATCGCTTAAGCCGTCTCGTACCTCCGTTGGTGATCGTTCTCATCGCAATCGTCTTTACACAATTGCCAATGCTATAAGTTCCGCTTGACAGGAGTCTCGAAACCAACTCAGATTTCGACTGTTCTATCGTCTATACATCCTACTTCCAGCTTTAGGACTATTGATAATCCCCGCTTTTTGGAGTTGCTCCGCCAGCTCGAACAGCATGGCATCACAACCTGGGGCAGCAATGATGTCCACTGCCACCGGTAGAACCTCTTCATGCATAGTTATCGTCGAATTGTAAGAAGCTTGTCCAACTGAAATACATGTTAATTCCTATTCTTCGCCAATAAAACTCACTTTCTTGGGTGGGAGCGGGGTACACTTTCGCGGAAACACCACATCCGGTACTCCAGCGATAGGGCCGATACTAGACACTCCCCACCAAAGTGGAAGCCCGGGTGGATCTCTGTACAAGTTTCTGTAATTCGGCGTAGCCAGTGTCCCGGGATACAGTAGCAGACTGTCCGAGCAACTGCCCGGCACGTTTCTTATTACCTCACTATTCCACCAGTCCGTGAAAACAGTCTTGTTGTGTATGCCGCTCTCCAGATCTTGTTCGGTAAGATTGTAACGTGCCCAATTCCAGCGCACGAGAGGACTTGGATCCAGGAACGGAGTTCGGCCATTGTATGCTGCTTGGTAATCGGATATGAAGGGAATGCCGAAGATGTTGTACTGTTGTTTGGAGATCAGTGTTCCGTATGTATACTGCAGAAGTTCTGTGAGAGTGGTAGTATTCTCGACGACTGCCTGTTCTGAATCTTTCCACATTGAGCCGTAATCTAGCTCTGAGGTAGGCTCGGTAGTTTTTAGAAACGTTTCCAGCTTTGCAAGGAAATCGAGAAGAACTCCCTCGGCTTCGTTGCTTGCATTCAGTGGGAATCCGCTGGTGTAGATCGTCTTGGGGAAGGAAGAAAATTCTGTCAGATTGCCGGAATATAGGACCTCTCCAGCAGTCTTCCAGAGTGTTGCGTCACGAGTCAAGAATCCTGGTGTGTCCATCAGAGCAGAAAGGGGCATCTGTAACACGTCAGTACGTTCTCCAAAGAATCGCAAACAGTTGACGTACCACATTGTCTAGAGTCACAAGCCCATGAGTTGGTCTGTTACCATATGCTCCATTGACTTGCGCGGGGTTTCTAACACTGCCCCCGGTGTCACTTCCAAGTGCTAGGTCCAACCATTCGTAAGCACCAATGCCGGCACCAGGTCCGGAGGACGATGAAGAAGGGTCGGAGTATCCATCTCCACGTGCGTTGAATGGCGAGTGATAGTCGACCCAATCAGCAGTTGCAGTCTCACCATTAGCAAATTGAGAAGTTTTCATCTTGCCGACAATGATAGCACCGGCATCGATGAGCTTCTGAACTGCTGGGGCGGTGGTGTTGCGCTCTGGGTAGAGATCGTAGTAGGCTCTGTTCCCACAGCCACGTTTGGTGCCAGCGATGTCGTAGATGTCTTTGATTCCAAGTCGAACCTAATTTCCGCTATCAAATACTGCTCATTGTGAGGTCTAGGAAACTAGTTCAGTTGTACTTACGCCTGCCAGTGGCTGAGATATCGTCTTGGTGTAGTATAAGCGAGATGGGACTCCGATCGTTGGTGATTGGACGCCCTGCGAGATCGTCAGTCTCGAGGTTCTTCGATTCTTCTAAACACATACCGCAATTGAAGCCGATAAGGTGCTGAAGTTCCCATCAGCTTGGGCGATTGTCCCCTCCGTAAAAGCTCCCTCATAATCCGAGTACAGTCTCCATGCCTGGTAAACATCCCCAGTATACGCGTGAAGAAAGTATGGACCTATCGGAATTCTCTCTGAGCAGTTGATTGCTGAAGCAGACAGGAAATTGGACGAAGAGGTCATGAATAGTGTATTGCCAAAGGAAGTCAGGGCAGTAGTGAGAGAAGTGTTGAGGTATGTCGAAGTTTCTGAAGCAAGATAGATTGCTTTGTAAAAGTCAATTGACCGGTTTCAGAGTTTGGAATGAGTAACAACTTGCCTTGCAGGAATCCAGGATTGAATACATCATCTGTAGCGCTGTACTTATCAACTTCCCCTTGAAGCATAGTTGCATCGAAGTTGCTGAAGTTTGTTCTCATCACTGTCAACGGAATCAGATCTTCCCCGGGAGTCGTAGCAGCCTTAATCTGGTTTGATGCAACACCTAGCCTCGAGACTGGGGCACTGGGTACATAGTAGTAAACATCATTGACAACGACAGTGCTTCCAGCTTTGTAACTCCCAGCGGTGACGAGATTCGCAAGTGCGAACGCTCCCGCCCCCAATTTTACAGCTGCGGAAAACATGGCTGCAATGAGTCACAGAGAGAGGATGATCGAAAGAATGAAGACTTGACAAAAATTGAGGAACGTTCTTCTACTTATACCTTAGCATCGCAATCTTGACAGTACGAAGATGCACTTTGGTCGTCTCAAGAATGGGAGGCTCTGCTCTCATGCCCCACTTCTCCCAGGATGTCCACTACCAATTCCCTCGCCTGACCCCACTCTGATACTTTGTTGATGATAACTTTTTCCTCTTGATTGTCCTCTAATAACATAAATTTCTGGAGTTTTTGGCCTAGGACACCACTCCTCAATGCGATTTATGTATGCGCATACTAAGAGTTCTTGCCTGTCTGACGCCCACACGTGAGAGACGGAATAGCTACACTGGGGGATTTTTGCCCTTTGGAAGTATACAGCTGCTTATATCGTAGGCTCTCAACGATCTAGAAGTCCAGAAAATGGCGGTGAACTGGCAAATAGCCATGTGGAGAGGTAAGCAGGCAGCATGTGAACTTAAATAGCTGCAGATCTGGTCTCGAAAGTGGGATCAAGCAAGCTGCTGACTATTACAGAATTTAGCGAGGAGCAAGTCTTGGCTCTACATCTTGGCTCTACACTTGAGCAAGCGAGTCTCATAAGTGTTTGGAGGGGGCAACTTCATATTTATAGACAGGAAGTTGGCTCTCGTATCTTGGTGTTGCCATTCGCTGATGTTGAGCTTTGTGCACGACCCGGTCGAAAGAAAGCGAAGTCAAGATTAAGATCAAAACCTTGCAATGAAGCTTCGGCAGGTACTTTCGTCTGAGCTTATATGGTGTCTTAATAAAATTTGAGAAGATGAGCCCTTGATTGTATCACGATTCCTCATGATGTGGAAGTGATGGCGCACTCGCTTAAGTCCACCAGCATCTCTCATCACGACACTCCACTCGCCCAGCTGCTTTCGTGCCCGCCCGCCTTTGCCGTCCCTAAACAAGCCAAAACAATCTATGCTTGCCCTTGTAATCTGGTCTCAAGATCTCGTTATTCATAAATCCATGCAGGTAACAGTCTCCAACCAATTGCCAACGCTCAGCCGACCGACTCCCATCATCCGCGGTACAGCTGGGTGCATTGCCTTTTCCCTTATCTAGACAAACTTTGCGAAGAAGAAATGGCGTCTCGGCGCCATGAAAGAAGACGATTGCATCTCCAGGCTCCAATGAAACCGGTCCAAGTCCTATGTAGCCAGATTTGGTGGTGAAAAGGCTTCTCCCATGGCCAACTGCTTCGACCAATTCGAGAACCTGCGTCACCGTCTCTTGGCTAGGAAGCATGGCGCACTGTGATATCTTGCAGGGAGAAAGATGCCTTTCGATGCATATCAAGCGTCTCATCCACTGAGCCATTCCATCTCCAGCTCCGGGACTCGAATCCATGTTGACAACATCGAGCAGTACCCCCCTGATTCGGATTACAGCGGCATCTTTTTCGTCGAAAGCAATGTCTTTCTTGCCCATTCGGCACGCTTCATACGAAATACCGAAAGAATGACCGATCCGAACACGAATCCGAGTATCGTTACACGTCCAATCCGGAACCCAGGTTGGCAAAGCACGTTTCTTGCAAGTATGCCTTACTAGCCCAGCATAACATAGGCACCTTAGATCCCCTCCTAGGAGATGATCAATTGCGAACTGGCGAAACGCATCTTCGTCTGACGCATCGTAATTCGGTGTGATCGGTATGATATCCCTGCTGCTTTGTATTCCGAGGAGTGCATATATCCGGTCCTTTGGTTCCCTACAGATCCTTTCAGAATTTTTCGCAACGAGCTCTAGTATACCTGGCTCTAGACACGGGTCTTCTATGTTTTGAGTCACGAGTCGCACAAGACACAGGTTCGCTGCTGTCCGTAAATTTGACGGATCCATTTGCCGAAAATACGAATCTTGTTTGCTCAGGTAATTTAGTACCAGTGTTCCCAACAGAAACTCAAGACCATCGAGCTTTTTCTCCCCATTCTGCAGGGTAAGCTTAAGTGGAAGAGCCATTTCTTGAACGATCCACAGCCGCTGGAACCAACTCTGTCCAAAAAAGCACGATAAGTGCTCATTCATAGTTAGTTGCGACAGCTTTCCTGCTGTTGTTCGAGCTAGCTTGTCTAAAGCAGCGACTAGGTCATGCGGCAATCGACCTGGCCTGGCAAAGGTTTGAGGAATGGTTTCTAGGCCAAAACCATGATTCGAAGAGGTTCTGGCTAATTGAGCTAGGAGATCGATGGAAATGTCAGAAGTGAGAGAGCTTGTTCCAAGCCAGACCAAGCACTCTTCAGTGTTTCGGTATATGCTCGCCATAAGAGATACTTGAGGTCCTTTTTCTGTTGAGCCATAACTCTGATCAATACATATCGCATCGACCCAGAGCCGCCGCCTGCCGGACTTTCTTCTCAAATGTCGAAGGGCCAGGCCAAGGTGTGAAGTAATAGGGAATACGCCCTCCGGAAGTTCAATGTTGTCGTCAAAAACTGGCTCGCCCCACGCATAAGAGAGCGCCTCGTATGATGGCGTGTCAGCAAGCTTAGCGACGATGAACTTGCCACGCAGTCTTGACCTTTGAAGCTTGCCAGTTTTAAAGCTTGTGAAGTCAAGGATCTTCGGCACGGAAAGCTCAAGGATTCGTATCTCTATGTGTGGGTCGATTTGAGGATACTGGAAAGGGGGTTTGATCGCGCTGGACGAAGCGACGTGACGGTGGCCTTGACCTGAGGAAGCCATGGTTGTGTTCAAGAGCGATCGAGATCTCGCTTTGAAACGATGTAGACTGAGTTAGCTGATTGTTAGAAGAGATTCAGAAAATAGATCGATGACAGCATTCAAATGAAGATAAAGACGTGGCGGCGTCTTACCCGATGTTGCATGGCATATCTACGCCCGGCTCCAGTACCGTCGTTCCCTTGTGAAGGCTGGGAGCCAATCTGAATCACATCCACCGACATGCATGACCAGGCCGCTCCAGCACCATCCAATCATCGCTTAGGCCATACATACCCAACTTTGTAAACTCTCTGGACGGCACCTTGAAACAATAACAACTAACATTTGGGTATAAACAAAACAGAACAAAACGAACCAAACGAACAATCGACCCCATCAAACCAAATCCCCATCCCCCTTCGGCGAGCGATGTATCTCAACAGTCGTGCTCATCATAATCCCATCCTTCATAATAGAATCCTCATCCCACGAATCGTCTCTCTCCCCATCCCTCCCCTTCTTCCCGTTCCCCCTCCCGCCCGTCACGCTCGGCTGTCTCTGCATCCCCTCCATCTCCATCACATCCTCGAACGTATGTAGATTCTCCGCACTCTCACTCGTCGTATACCCATTCTTGCTCCTGCTTCTCGAATGTAATGGATTGGTCGAAGTATTGTGCGAAGATTTCTTATTCCTGTTCTTCGTTTTCGGTTTTGGATTGTGATTGGTGTTAGTGATGATGGTGTTATTGTTTGGGTGTGTCGTGTTAGTCTGTGAACGAGAGGCATTAGATATCTTATCGGCGAGGGACTTGAAGAGGGGTCGGTAGGTAGTTATGGCCATGCAGATTATGCCGATGGCGGGCTCGATGATGGACCAGATTGCTACTTTGAAAGTGAGGAATGTGAAGTCTTCTTCTGGGTTGCTGAGGTTGTTGATGTAGATTATGCGGATGATGACCGAGAGGCCGGCACTGTGTTTTGTTAGCCCCATCCTGGATCTCTTGGAAATGAGGACTATGAGCGAACTTACAGAATTCCCAATGTTAACAGTCCTCCTACAATGCACTTCGTCTTGCGATTCATCTTTAGATCCCAGATCACAAAGAGAGGTAAGATACCAAATGTCAGATCTGTAGTAGCCACGAAGACGGAGAAGACGATTGTGAGATCAGCGATCAGTTTAGGCGAGAAGCACTTTCCGGTCCCGTCGGTGAACCGATGCCAGAAATATGAGATGGGCTTGCACTGGAAGACCATGAAGCCGAAGTACATGATTGACACGAATATCATGGTGGCCAGTGTAGTTCGGATAGTCCAGACATGTGCTTTGAGGCTGACAATTCGGAGGAGGAAGAAGCCGATGGACAAGCGGATGAGGAGGGAGGTTACGACGTAGATTAATTCCGAGGAGTACCAGTACTGTTAGACATCATCAGCCTTTGTCCTACTGACGTTCAGGGAGGGTTTCGTACTTTCATGACAATCGGTAAGTCTTTTCTCGCGACTGTCTTCAAGTGTTGTCCATTGCCATAAAGAGTAGCGACAAATGCACACATCGCCAGTACAGAAAAGCATGCCTGCAATCCATCAGCTGAGCTTCCTTTTAGGAAGAAATTCTCGAGAAGGTAGACTAACCTGACTAGCAAGAAACAGCCAATCTTCAACCTTCCAGATCTTCAGGACGAACCTCCGAACATATATCCTCACGGAGGAGAACGCCCACGTCAAAATAAACGGTACTATCGTACAAGCCACCAGACTCGGTCCATTGCCTCGATCAATATATCCCATCTCGACCCTGAAGCGCCAACTGTGCGCCGGTGACCCAAATAAAAATACAAATACAATCCAGATCCAGACAACTCAAACCCTAGCACTCTGAAAGGAGTCGACTCGTAGATTTTGACTTTCAAAACGGAGAACGAACGGACACGGTGGGGAGCAGGATGGGATGACTTGCATATGTACTCTTTGACAACTGGGATGATCGTTAAGTTATGGACCTGATGGGTGGGTAGTGGGGGATGTGAGGACAAGGATGCTATGCGAGCAGACTAGTCGATGGGGCGAGTTTCTCGATGGGCTCAAACGCCACTACTCTAGAGAGAGGGACTAAAGAACAATGTAATACTAAGGCCGGCATGCCAAGCTTACCTACTTACTGTAGTCCCGGATATGTAGCCCCCGAATTTGGGCTTGAAATTGACCTAGGCTGGAAGAACAACGTTGCCGTTTTGATGTGAGGCGTCGTCACTGGTGCGCTTTCTCGGCTCAGGTTGCGTGGGTAGCATTACTGTTATACCTAGAGGGACTTCATGAGGCTCGAGGTATGGGACCAGGAAACATGAAAGAGAGAAGTCCATATTGAGACGAGACAGAAGATTTACCGGGTATCTGACTTTCCATCCTTCCATGAGTTCCACAGATCTCGATTTTTTTCTCGATGTCGTGTGCACATCATGGCTTGGCGGTCGATCAAGCAGAAAAGAGGGAAATCTCCAGCGGTATGAAACGACCGGCTGGATTCGAGATCGCTCGCTTACTCTCAATCCCTACAACTTCGAATCCACACCACCTATTCATTTTCGCGGGTCGGAGGTGAGCATGTCAGGATGTTGAAGGTTGTTGATTTTTCGGCCCGTTAGCCTACCTGCTCTCCTGAGTCGTGCATGAATTTCTTAGTCAAGGATCACGGCTTCGCTTCGCAAGACACCAACGTCTAGTGACCAATCTCAGAGGAGAAGGACGGCTGGGCTGGCGCTGGCTCGTGTTTCTGACACCTGCCAGTTCAGACGAAGGCGAGTTTCAGGCGGGATAAGTTCCAAACGCGGCAGTTTTCTCGAAGCGTGGGTGGCTTTTTAACGGCTTCTAGAATAGAACGCGTCGGCGAGACGGCTGAGTATTGGAGCGGGTGGACGGAATCATGGAACTATTGAATGAACGACACTTGCTGCTGCTGCTGGCTTGATGCTTGCCTGTGGCTTTTTGACACATGGGACAGGCGTTTGAATTCTATGATTAATGCCATGTCATCCCGTGCCTTTCATCCCGCTAATCGGAGATTGTTTCTGGTCATAGTTAGCTCCCGCACTTGCTCGTCTGCACTTGCTTAACCGTTCTGATTCTAGATTCGGGTTTGTCTGTCGATATCCGACAGCCAGGTTGAAGCTCGAGGGATGATATCTTGCAGAATTGCCGGATACATGTTGCGACTGTGGCATATCACGAATCTCGAGTCGCTCGCCACCTACAATACCTCGGGTAGGAACAACCAGTCCTAAATTGCCAGATCTACACGGTGGCCCATCAGCGGCCGTGTACATGACAGTTCCCTGCGAGACCAGAACGGCGTGCATCCATCCGACTGCTGGAGTTCCCTTATGAACCCCATGGGTAGAGTTGGAGAAGACTCCAGCTTGGAGGCGGACCTCGAAAGAGGACAATATACGTCTAAAGGCGAGATGGGAAGTGCTGGTTGCATGATTCTGACGATCTAGGCCCTATTCAAGAACAAGACACGATTCTTGCTGTAAGTATATACTTCCTCCTATTCCAATACCATGCCCTACCAGTAACACCAACCCCACAAGTTATTCCAATTCACCAAGTCTCCTGTCTATACCTACCAACCTGCTCCATCCTCTCAACAACCTTCTCTGCATTTTCCCTGTCCCCTCCCGGCGTTTGCCTCTCCTCGATAACATCAATAAAAGCCTCCCTAACAGCTTTCGGCATACTCCCCGAACTACCACAAACGAAAATAAACGCCTGTTCCTTCAGCAATTTGTATATCAGGTCTCCATTCTCCCGAATTTTATCCTGGACATAGACTTTTTTGCCTGTTGGATCGTCGCGGGAGAATGCTGGGTAGACCTCGACTTTGAAATTCTCGTTTTTCCACTCGTGTTCGTAGAAGTAGTCGGCGTCTTTGTTTCGACCGCCAAAGAAGAGGTAGTGACGGCCGAAATCAATGCCTTGAAAAGCTAGCTCGCGACGTTCCCAGATCAGCGAGCGACATGGTGCGAGGCCTGTTCCCGGTGCGACGAGGATGAGTGGTAGTTTGGGCTTGAGGTCGAGGTTCTCGTAGAATTTGCATTCGCTTTCGAAGCGGACCATGAGATTTGCGTCGGGTGGAAGAGCAGCGAGGAAGCGAGTGCAGAGACCGCGACGGACCTTGGATAGGACAGTCTTGTAATGAACGACTGCGACGAGTAGTTGCACATCGGTGGTGTCTTTCTGGGAGATTTTTTGAATTCCTCCGCTGGCTATACTGTATTGTCTGCCGCGGATGACTGGAAATACTGTTGTGACGATGTTGAAAGGGAGTTTGACAGATTGGAAATCTTGCAGCACCTCGAGAATGCCTCGCCGTGGACGTGTGGCGTAGTCGAAGAACTCGTCCGTATAGGCTGGATTCGAGAATTCGAGTAGACGTTCTTTGTGTGTCGGATCATCAGTATAGTGTGCTAATATTTCGAGGACACTCCGTTGCGGGATAGCCGTGATGTCCAGATTGACCGTCAGTAGATCTCGTAAGGTGGACTTGGGCATCATCCAGCAGTCCTTGGGAGCTGGCGGAACAAGAAATTTGTCGAAGAACGCAGCGCAGCCTTCGACCTGGAACTTGAGAGGTTCATCTGCAACGTCATTCCAGTCCATCAAATCTATTAACGCTTGAACGTCATCCGGGAAGTTTTGGGGGAAGATAGTAAGTGTATCGCCAGGCTTGTAGTTGATGATACCAGGGACAGAGAATGTGATCTCACGGACATCCTGCCAGTGTGTTTTTGGTGTGAGACGCTTGTTTGATGAAACAAATGCAATCAAAGAGTCCGGAATTGGAGGCAAAGGCAGATCTTCTAGTATGGGATCGGCATTAAGGTCTCGAGGTGGGAAAGGCTCCTTGAGTTGAGCGCAGGGAACATCAGGGGTGCTGTCTCTTGGTGGGTCGTACTTCATGTCGTTCTCAGGCTCCGGAGGGAGTGAGCGGCGTTGAGAATCTCGGCCGTTGAATAAAGTATGGTTTGTTTGGTCATTTGGGGGTTCTGGCTCTGCGATTTGGTGTGTCCATTTGAAAGGAAGGAGCACGTCTGGGGGTATGGGCTCTACTCCTTCCGGTAATGGATAGGTAGATTGGATATGGGTTTGAAATTCAGCAGCCCAGGAAAGGTAAGCTCCATCGAACCTGGGCTTGTCAGTAAAAGATCGGGATAAGAGCAGTCCGAATAGAATAGCTTTGCTTGAGGGATTGGCTAAGCCCCGATAGATTCGAAACAACTCGTCGACCCTCCTTGTATAGATTCATTCTAGAAAGAACTCACCCGTCTTGATGCTGATCATCAGCCTCGCCTCGTGGAAATATCTCTTTCGCACCCAAGCCTTGAAGTCGTACATGAAGCAATCGAGCTGCGCGGTTGAATCTGCTGATGTCAGTCACATGACTTTGATTGGCTGCAACATGCCTTACTTTGCATACGAGCTATCCCCCAACCCAAATGTCGTAAAGTGCAAGCCTTCCAGGCACGTAGGGGAGAGATTCTTCTTCAGCAGGCTCGTCCATAGTCTCCTTGAGTTCTTCGGGAATTCACCTTGCCCTGTGGTGGATGTCACGAGGACTAGTAATGACGCCTTGCGCAAGACGTCGACTTTGAGTGTTGGGATTTTCTTCTATCGTTCTCATGAGCTTGCATTCCGGGTGTGTTTATAGGAATAGAAAGATGGCTTACCACTTCCCCAGACTTCATCTTCTTTTCCACGACCTCCGCGAAATCGTCCATCTCGGTTACGATGGTCTTGAAATGCAACCTCTCCGTGATTTGACCCAGGCGGCCAGCCACATCGTGGCTGTTCCCTGTTTCTGAGCCATAGAGAATGAGTGCGTATCTATCGTGGGGTTGGCCGTTAATTGTTTGGCTCATTGTCATGTTTTAAAGGACAGATGATATCGTAGTGGCGATTGACGAGAAGTTTTGGTGATGAGCAAGCGAGAACGCCGGGATCGGATGAGGATTGGTTGGGTGGATGAGTGTGGAAGGTTTCGACAAATTGCTCGCCGAACATGTTTTGTACATTGATTCCCATTGTTTTATTTTACAAATCAATTGCCAGAAAATCATTGCCATTCAGGATACCTAGATAGATCCTAGATAGGCATCATCTTGCTAGTCATGATCACGGGATAGCACTAATTCTGGGGCTCTGGAATCTTTTCAGAGCTTCATCTGCGACTCTGGATAACTTCGTACAATTTTTGTATGCATCAACGAGATTGTCTCGGAGAACGTGATACGAATGACCAAATCCATCGACTGACCTTAATATCTCGCCCTGCTGACCTGCATTCCAAGGTCCATCTTGTTTGTTCGGGCAACAACAGGACAACATCAAAGCTTTCTGGACGTCGATCCTTGGTTTTATTGGAGCTACGGCCTCACCCCGAGATTACGATGCAATTGCTGGAGACAAAGTCATTGTATTTGTCGTTGAGTTTTGTTGTTTGTTGTTTTTTGGACTCGACTTCTTCAAATCAGTCGTGGATGGAAAAGGGGTGCATTGCTACGAAGGTCGCAGCCCCTTAATCTCAACGAGGGATCTCCGACGAGGCCAAAGTGCAGCCTCGTCATGACAATGTAGATAATTAACCGACGTGGTAAGTCTAGACTCGAAGCTTCTGCTTCGGAATATGTGTACAGTACTTGGCTAGGATAGATTCCCGACTCCGTGGTGGTGTAGATGTCAAATTTCTTTGCTTGAGCCTCACTCATAAACAATCTGACAAGTAACGTAGCTGGTATCAGCCTGGAGACAAACATGCAGGAATCCGAAGATGCAGCCTTGTGCGGTGAGTGACTCCAATGGCAGACTTCTGGAAGACTTGGAGTGCGGCGAGGCCCAATGACCGTTTAGCGTCCCAGACATTTGTTGCAGGCTAACCCTCCTTTCCAGGGCTCCAAAGGCTCCACAGCACGGGATGCATTTCGTGGATGACTCTTTGACAGGTGCCGGTCGGGGGATGATGCATTTGCAGCTGGGCAAAGGCACACAGTAAATGTGCTGGTAAGCTGTATAGCAGAACTGCAGAATAATTCTGTGAATTGGGTGGACTGTTTATGTGGCTTATATTGATCAGCAGAGAGCAGTACCTCCGTACCCATGGTCTAGATGAAAATATCAGCCGGCATAAGTATTCATTTCTAACTACCTGTCCTTTCACAATCAGTCAGCACTCTCCATAGTACTACTGTGCAATGTTATATTTAGTGAAAATAGCTTCATAATTGCCTGAATAAGCCCCATCTTCCCCATCGATTCACGGCCTCCTCTCCCTATCACATCCCTATCACTTGTCCCAATGCCCCAGCAATGTCCGCTCCTACCAATTGATTCGAGTCGTTCTGGCCCACCAAGGTGAAATGCCCCCATCATGCCTGCCTCGACCCGTTGCCGCTAAGCCCCTTCTGGTTTCGCCCATCTCGCTAAACAAAAAAGGGTGCGGCTGCTGGGAATGATATATTTCGCACGCGCAGCTTCCCCTTCCTCCCTTTCCCTTCCTTTCTTCGACTACATCACAACAAGATCCGATCACAGTTCATCAAACTCCCAACCCCCCAAACAATCTCCAAACAAGACTTCTAGGGCACCTAGCTACCCTACTTCAACTCCCCCATTTGTTCAAGAGTCAATCCACACTCAGCGAACGTCGACAATCCAACCACCTCAATCACAAGTTCAGTTCTTCAGTCAATCCCACACCCACCACAATCACCATGTCTACCATCGTGGAGAAAGTTTCTGACGCCGTCAACGACGTTACTGCCGCTCTTGGCAACACCTCAATTTCCGACAAGCCTGCCGATACCACAACCACTGGCGACAAGGACAAGTCTGCTACCAACGATGCAGTCTTGGCCAGCGCCGCAGAGGGTCGCAGACTTTATATCGGTAACCTCGCATACGCGACGACCGAGGGGGAGTTGCAAGCTTTCTTCAAGGGATACCTAATGTAAGATACCCCGAATCTGCACTTCATCTTGCTGTTCAGTCTGCTCAGCTTTGTCCCTTTGTTCTGCTCGATCTTCTGGACAGATCAGGAAGGCACGGTGGCAAGTCGCGCCTGCAGACTTTCTTCGAGTTCAGCGTTAGCAGATGCATCATCAGCGCGTTTGAGCTTGACGGTTACGTATTTGTTACAGATGCTGACAGTTCTCTTTACAGTGAATCCACCTCTATCCCAAAGAACCCACGTACCGACCGCCCAGTTGGATATGCCTTCGTCGATCTCTCTACACCAAGTGAGGCTGAGCGCGCCATCGCTGAGCTCTCCGGAAAGGAGATCCTTGAGCGCAAGGTCTCTGTTCAACTTGCCCGCAAGCCTGAGCCAAATGCCGAGAAGGGTGAGGGTGCTGCCAGCGGTGGTGAGGGGGCTTCGGGAGGTGAGGGCCGCCGTAGACAATCTGGTCGTGGACGTGGCCGAGGCCGTGGACGAGGAGGCCGCGGTGGACGTAACCGTGGTGCAGTAAGTTTACAAACAAAGCTCCAGACATACAAGACATTGACTAACGGTTTAATAGTCTCGAGGCGAGGAGGGTGCTGAGCTCCCAGCCGGCGAGGTTCTTCCTTTGACCGAGACCACCAACACCGAGACCAAGGATAAGGAGGCCAAGGACACCAAGGAGAAGGCTGAGAAGGCTCCTCGCGTTCCCCGTGAGAGACGTGAGCGTGGCCCACCAGCTGACGGAATCCCATCCAAGAACAAGGTCATGGTTGCCAACCTCCCATATGATCTCTCTGAGGAAAAGGTACGTTTAGAGATATGCTCCTGAGTTTCGTATCTAACATATTTCCAGCTCAAGGAACTCTTCGCTGCTTATGAGCCATCCTCCGCCAAGATCGCCCTCCGCCCAATCCCCCGCTTCATGGTCAAGAAGCTTCAAGCCCGCAACGAACCCCGCAAGGGACGTGGATTCGGTTTCGTCACTCTGGCCTCTGAGGAGATGCAACAAAAGGCCGTCGCTGAGATGAACGCCAAGGAGATCGAGGGTCGTGAGATCGCTGTCAAGGTCGCCATCGACAGCCCAGACAAGACCGATGATGATGCAAATGCTCCAGCTGCCGAGGCTGCCACCGAGGGCACCAACGGCGCCGCTGAGACTACCACTACTGCTGCTTAAGCAGATGTAATACTTTGTACGATTGAGAGGTGCTACATTCCACAGACAATACACAGCTGCATACTTTGCTTTTTGGAGCACCTGGTTGATGGAGAACTCGGTCCTATGTTTACACTGGACCTGTTCGACTGCTATGACTTTCCTTTGAGTGGAATACAGATCTGCGAGGTGGACTTCCTGATTTTCAAAATGTGGTCTCAGGATTCACTACGACGAGCGGATTTCTTCTGAGCGGCATGCTGGTTCCCGATGACCTTCTACAAAATCCATGTCTTATTACCATTTCTCTGGCATTCTCAGGGCTGTACACTAGATTTTTCTTCTCGATGTGCTCTCGGGAAAGGTAGGGGATGGAAAAGTTATTCATTTGACGATATCAATAAGAAACTGGCACTTTGAAGATATCCTTGAAGTGACATGTTTATGATTGATCTATGCCGTGATACTGTTGTTCAATATTATCTACCACCGAGACATAACCCTAATGTTGTCGTGTGACTGGAGTAAGCTGCATGCCAGACAACAAGAAACCTTACTGAAGTCCAGCCGCGTCTATCGTCATTGGGCTGCAACGCTAGCTCCAAACCACAGCACAGCCAGAAACCCCTTTGTATTGCCGCCATTATTTCCCCACCAAGGATCTCGCTAACTCATTGTACCTTCTCCTTCTTGACCGACTCTTTTGTTTCTCTTCTGTTCGCACAATCTATATTAGAAGAATTGAATCACTCAGAATACCTTCCTTGGAGTGTGCGACTCGATTCGCACGGTCATCTGCAGCATGGCCAGCAAAGCCATGTGGGAGGTAGACCCGGAGACTCGATCCAAGGTCTGCTCTTGTCCCCTACCTCTACACCACATTTTTCTGGCAACTTGCTAATTTGATCCCCATCGCAGCTCCTGGAAATCCAAAAAGTCAACGGTAACGACCGATGCGCAGACTGCGGAGCGCCATCACCGCAATGGGCGTCCCCTAAGTTCGGCGTCTTCATCTGCCTCAGCTGCGCGGGCGTACACCGCGGATTGGGCGTCCATATCAGTTTCGTGCGCAGTATCACGATGGATGCGTTCAAGGCTATGGAAATTGAGAGGATGCGACTGGGAGGGAATAAGCCATGGAGGGAGTTCTTTGAGAATGCAGATGCGAATAAGATGGCGGGGATTAGGTGAGTGGGGTTCTTGATTTTGGATAGAGTCTGGGAATATTGTCTATGGAGAAGCAGAAGTTGCCAAAATAGATTGGGTGGTGGTGGTCATGTTGTGGTGGAGCAATGCGAATTGTGTTAAGTGGGAGATGTTTGAACATGGCTGATAACATCACACAGTTGGGACGATGCCACGATCGCGGAACGTTATTCAGGAGAAGTAGGAGAGGAATGGAAAGAGCGCCTATCCGCCAAAGTCGAAGGCAGAGAATACGTCCCAGGCACCAAACCGGCACCCTCCTCAACAGCCACCCCCTCGGCCACCTCCCGCAGCCAAACCCCAATGGGTCGCACATCCTCGCCATCTGTTTCTGCCCCAGCACAAGGCGGCAAAGCCAAAGTCGACGACAAATATTTCGCCGGTCTAGGCGCTGCCAACGCCAATCGCTCTGCAGACCTACCTCCCTCACAAGGAGGCAAGTATGCCGGATTTGGAAGCGCGCCTATCGAACGACCAAGCAACGACCCTAAACTACCTGGCTTGGACGATCTACAGAGGGATCCTGTGGCGGCTTTGACGAAGGGCTTTGGCTGGTTTACTACGACAGTGGGCAAGACGGCGAAGACGGTCAATGAGGGTTATATCCAGCCTACGGCTTTGAAGGTACCTACCCCTGCATATCTCCCGAGCGAGAGGCCGAACTCTCGGAGCAGGTCGAGGAATGGATTGGAGTGATCAGACACAAGTCATTCTTATGAGCTGTAAACCTACCAAATCATGTTCAGTTTCTCTGGAACGTTGAGGATGAGAGGGCTTCAGGAACCACTTTCGGCGAGACAAATCACAGACTGGCTGACGAACCCCCGCTTTCACAGGTAGCAGAAAGCGACCTCGCAGCACAAGCCCGCATCGCAGCCGCCAACGTCGCGAAAGGCGCACAAACAGGCGCCAAGAGTGCCGCAGACGGCTTCAACCGCTTCGTCGAAGGAAATGGCGGTACTGGCGGCGGTAGTGGAGGAGGAGCGTACAGGTCGATGCCGTTGGACGAGAGTAAGAAGGATTTCTGGGATAGCTTTGCTGAGGCGGGCGCGGCGAGACAGACGGGTGGTGGTGGGGCGGGGAGTAGTGCTATTGGGACGGGGGCTGTGAAGAAGAGTGGTGCGAGTGCTGGGGGAGGGGCGGCGAAGGGGAAGACAGATGAGGATAATTGGGATAAGTGGTAAATGCGAGCAAAGATGCCGGAGACGTATTTATCGCTATGATGAGTTGAGAGAGTGAGAGACCATCGAAACGGTTCGGATTTGGTTCCGAAGGCTGAGGAGAAGCAATACAGGGAAATGTATATGTATAGATAGAATTTTCATTCTCTTCTGCTTCTTGAGTCTTGGACCTTGTTGCGATTGGGGTCGACCACGCCACGCAAGACATGTCACCTCATCCCAAACTACGACTTCGAAGCCACGGCAAAGATTTCCGTTGTCATTTTTCACAATTTCAGCCTCAATCAACGCGAAAGTGAAGCGAGCCTCCTAATTCTGTAGAACAGGTTGCAAGGCTCGGCGTTCGGACACCTTCAGCATCTCCTATCATGCCAAAGCTGCCAGCATCTCTTGACAGCGAGTCCTGAATAGGTACAGTCTCCATCCCATCAGCATTTCTTTAAGCTTACGCAGGAGTGTTGATCCACAAAGACGGCGAAGCATCCGAGGCTGCCCTATTAGTACGGCAACGTCAAGACAAGCCTTCACGTCTCCACTAAGCTTTCCGGCTACGGCAGCTTACAACATCTCACAGTATTTGATGGACCAATCAAGTTTCCCGGGAACCGTTCGAATGTTGGAGCAAGTCTACAAGTGAGTTCGGGTAACCGGTGCCGTCAGCTCGGCGTTTACGGATTTTACGTTGGGGTTTGTCGGAGGGGAGTTTGGAGGGTGTACCGATGTCGTGGTGTATTGTGCCACTTTTATTTCACTTGTTTATAGAAGGTATTGAATTTACAATTAATATAAGAGCGGGGTGTTTCCGTCGATATGCTGGAATTGAAAGTTCAAGCTCAGTTCAATTGTGTTCGACTTTTACATCAGACTCGAGCGATATTGGGTTGCTCAGGATCGAAGAACACTTCTGAGAGTGGAAGCATTATTAGGATCTTGTTTCGAGGAGTTAGCTTGTCACTTCCGGCTCCGGTCGTCTTACGGACAGAAGGTTTTGTCTCTCTCATCAAGGGAAGCAGATACATCTACCAGCTCAAGGAGCATCGCCGGAGTTCACGCCTTCCCGTCCCGCTCCCCCATATCTCGTACTTTCTCACCACCCTACACTATACCACCGTCCAGAAATCGACGATCCCATCTTCAGACTAGTCACTCTCAGTTCTTACTCGAGCACAGTGTCCTGAGTTCGAGCTCCCATCCAGATCCAGATCCAGATCCACTCTCACAACCAAATTTCGAATCACCACAAAGACGAGATCATTAACAGTAAACACAAACACCATGTCTACCTCAGGAATAACCTGTTCCGCCTGTTTAACCGGCAAGATCAAAACGGACACGCCTACCGGAAATGTAGAGAAGATCTTCGGACGTGATACATACGTTGCTCGTCCTTCAGATTCTAAGACCTCCGCCGCTTCCAATGCTGCTTCAGCAAGTGGCGTGGATTCCGGTCAAAAGTTAGCGAATGCAGAGGGTGTGACAGACGGGAAAGGAATTCAGAAGGCGAAAGGCATCATTGTCCTACTCCCAGATCTATTTGGCTGGGCAGTTAGTAACTGCCGATTACTCGCTGATAGCTATGCTCGGGAAGGTGGATTCTTAGTCCTTCTGCCGGATTTCATGGATGGTTCGTCTCCCCCCTTTCCCTCTCCCGGTTCTCTTCCCTCATTTCTTTTCAACCATATCCCATCAATCCTTGATCCGTTTCCCTGTTTTCTTTCTACCTCACGAAACATCAACACCAACACCAAACACAGGCACAGCCCCACCCCCCTGGACAATGCGCACCATGGACGCCCTCCTCTCCCCCTCCCCCTCCCTCTTCACAACCCTCCTCAAAAAGCCTCTCTGGGCACTCCAAATCGCCTCTCAAGCCATACCCTTCCTACTCCGCAACAAAGAATCCGTCGTCATGCCTCGCATGCTTGAATTCCATCGTTCACTTCGCGATACTCCGACGCCTGAGATGGAGGGCTTGAAAATTGGCAGTGCGGGCTTTTGTTGGGGTGGGAAGTATACGATTTTGTTGAGCCAGGGGGAGAAGTATGCTGGTGGGGGAAGGAAAGACTTGGTTGATGGAGCATTCGTGGCGCATCCGAGTAAGATGGCTTTTCCGAGTGACTGGGAGAAGATTTCTACGCCCTTCAGTATGGCGATTGGAGATGTGGATTTGGGAATTGGGATTGAGCATGTTAGGGAGATTGAGGGGGTTTTAGAGGGGAAGATGAAGCGTGCTAGGAATGGGGTCGAGGAGATGGAGAATGCGAGTGAGGTTGTGGTTTATGAGGGTGCGAAACATGGGTTTGCTATTAGAGGGGATTGGGAGGATGAGGGGCAGAGGAAGAGTGCGGAGGGGGCGAAGGAGCAGGCACTGAAGTGGTTTGCGAAATGGTTGGCTTAGATTGGTTACGCTGAGCATAGGCGGATTTCTCGCTTGGGGTTCGATTTTTGAACTTTAGTTACTGTGTCAAGAGTGAAGATTGTTGCTGTTGTGCTACATCTGGCGAAGTCAGAGAATGCGGTCTGCCAAGAGTTTAGCGAATTCTTTGTTTCGAGGTCAACAACCCCAAAATCGAGATTTGGCATGCGATTTTGCACATCAAGTAATGTCTTACGCAAACAGCCATATCTTCTACGCTCAGCGCTGATTCGCATTAGGCCCTGGAGTTTGAGAAACACTGTAAAATGTCTGAGTGCGGTATACGTGCTGATTCTTATTAACAAAGTTTGGGAAAACGAAATGTGACCGGCGCCGTACTACTCAGAAAGAAGATGATCGTAAATAAAAACATGTATACTCCACTATTCATACGACAAACCAAATTACAAAGGTCTTGTATCCTGCAGAAAGTGTTCACAGTATTGTAGGATCCGATGCACCTAAAAACAACGCATGCTCCGAAAGCACCCCTATAAAAATCTACCACTCAGGAACATGCCGTAACAAAAGACTCTGAGATCAAAAGAGCATCGACAGCAAGATCTCATAGAAACGATTTAAACAAGCAGATGTTCACCCTCAAACTTCGAGCTCGACTGATCACCTGAAAGGAAACACTTCATACAAGCGGATCGACACTTGCGAGACGTTGTACATTGCATACATCCCTAAGCCAACATCAGTGAGATTTTGAAGATGTGAAACATGGAGGAGACTTACCGCAGTGACGCGAGGCCTTGCTGAACGTGCCTTCTTCTTGCTCGACATGGAAACTGATTGATGGTCTACTTGCCCCTCTCCATCACCGACAATGTCCAGCAAGCCGTCACGGCAGTATGCGCCAAGAGGTTGGAGTGGACGAGGGGAATCCCTAGACAACTTGGACCTCGAGTGTCGTCCGGACCCGCTATCTATTTTCAAAGACGTGCTTCCCAGATTTTCAGACTCCGCGCATGGCAAAATCCCCTCGTTATATTGTGATTGCTCCTCCTGATCTAGAAAAGCAGTAGATTGCTTCGTCACCCAACCACGGCATAAAGACCCGAGTGCGCTAGGCTCGTGAGGGTATCGGTATCGATCTGCGAGATCCATGCGACCGTGGCAATCGCGGCGGAGTGGCGCAGCAGCACAACTTGACAAGATCACCATTTTGCCTTTCCCAAATAATGCCTGTACATCTATCCCGGTCGGTTCCAAGCCTATTGTATTTGTCGCCAAGCAATGATATGCAACTTGTGAATTCCATTCATAACGGCCCTCCCTGAGCCACCTGACGGGTGCAGCCTGCAAGAAAAATTGTTGAAAGCCGGATTGAATTAGTAGACCGAGTTGAGAGCCAAGGTAGACCAGATAGTGAGCGAGTATCTGACAGAGGTGGCTTTGCATCAAGGAGAAGGTTTGACGAAGTTCCGAAATTGTACCCGCACTATCTACTCCAGCATAACCAACGGCGAGAATAGTCCCAAATATCCAGAGAAACATGATTCGCAGGTGATCGATGGTTGACTTGGCCAAGTACGCTGGCTTGAGCTTCTCATCCAGATAGACGAGGAACTGGTGTCCTGCCAACGATCCAAGTTTGGCCAGCTCTTGTACTGTGAGAAGAGGCCCATCGTACTGTGTATAGGCACGAGAGGTGGCATATATCATCTTCTGAAAGTGGATTGCACCTTGATCATCGGCCAAGGTCTTGACAATATCCAAGAACCGTGGGGACGACAACGTCCCGACCTTGCTGGTCTCAGACTGCGTTGGATCATTCAGCCAGTTGACGACATCGCCAACAAGTAATTCAAGATCCCAGTCTATTTGGTCTCCGAATTCGAGGGAGATGGCAGCGAGAGTCGAGTCGAGACTTGTGTCATCAACAATGAATCCAGCTTGAGGTGACGAGTAGTCTAGACAATATCAGATGCCATGATTGTATAGTCGCGTTAAGTTACAGCTACTTACAGACTTCAAACACACTGACCTCCCCCAGCCTTGTCCGAATACACCCAGAGAACGACAGCGTCTTCTTCTCATGATTGTGTGTTACAAAAGCAAGTTGCTCGCACGTCTTACATACATCATCATCCGAACACTGTGCAGAAAGATCAGTATCAGGAGCATGCATCCAATCCTTCAACCAATTTCAGGAAGATTAAACTCACCTTAATCTTGAGCAGCGCACATCGAAGACAACTACGCTTGTATCGCACAGCCTTCACTTCCTCTCGACGCTTCGGATCAAACCTTGACCGCTTATGCGTAGTTACAGAGGTCGTACTCTTGGATACTCGAAATGTATGCTGTCCCTCAATTTGTGCACTTTGAGAACCCAGTTTCAGCGTTGATCGCGGCATGATAACGCTGTTCAGAAAAGACACTGCAATAGCAGAGATTGAGCGACATGAAAGGGTGCGAGGAGCTCAATAAGTTCAGCTTCTTTGAAGGCAGGAACAGCATATTCATGTCCAAATCTCACAAGGCTGGCTGGAGCTGCCGAGACCAGAAACAATTCTCTGGTGAGGTGGTGAGGCTGAAATGGCTTGCAGGATGAACGATAATTGGCCACCCACATCAAAAGAAACACAACCTCACCGAATTGCCCTTTTGGTAGTAGCGTCGATGCCTCCTGTGTAACTTGGGCTGTACCTCCGTACAGTCTTTGAGCGATCATTGGGTCGCAGCACACCTGGAGGAACTATGGCCATTCGGCATCGAGCTTCGACATCGAGAGGCTTCTTTGCACTGGCGATATACTCGCACTTGCGAATAGGAACGGCTTGTACTGTTGTACTTGGGCCACTGGAACGGCTGACTTACAGCAGAACAGCCCGCCGCCTCTGCGCAGTTTCTCGCTTACAACAGGCTCTTCACATTAACTACTACACCATCTCAAAGTTGATAAGGTATTTGCAAAGGAGAGGCTCCGAGCATTAATCCCATCGATTCATCTTGAGCCAATCTGATCAGGTCTCTCTTGTCCCATCTGCCATATCTATCTCATTCTGTTCGCTCTCTGTATCGTTCTGATGTGTATATCAACAACAAATCATACATGAAGCAGGTATCAATCAATACCCCGTAACACTCAAACCTCCCCACCCGGCCATACCCCACCAATCAACCAGTTCGCCCACCGTACGCCAGCCGGTGCATTAAGCTAAGTTCGCAAACATATCAAAGTATGATGGGTAAATCAATACCTTAGTACAATCTATGAGGCAGTCGATGATGAAGACGAAGCAGACGACGTAGCCGTCGACGTGGAGTTCGCTCTTGCAGCAGCCGCGCTATCGGCTAGGATTTGCTGGACGTTCATCTCGAGGACGAGGACGTTGGATTTAAGTGCTTTTTCCTGTTCACTCTATCAGCATTTATCCTAACCCTTCCCCTACGAAACCTCGTGCAAAAGAGTGCAACTTACATAATAAGTCAAATGCTCGCCATTGCGAATCGACGTCTGCCCAATGATCGTCATGTTCACCTTTCCGTTGACCAGCGCGGGCAAAACTTTCGTGTTGTCGATGATGCCGAACATGGGGAGGCTGTTGTCGCCCGGGATGATCTTGAAGTTGAGGACGGTGGCGTTGCCGACGATTGTGTCGACTCCTTTGACAGGGACGGAGAGGGAGAGGGTTACGTTGCCCTGGGTGGAGGGTTAGTATCTCGATGTATTTTGGGGGGTTTGGAAAAGGGTGTTCTGAGCTGGAACGGCATGGGGAAAGGCTTACCATCTCGATGGTCATGAGAGATGGGTTGGGGATGAATGCATTTCCTCTCAAGTTAGGTGTACCAGGGGTGGCGAGTGGGTTGATGAGGACATCAGTAGTGTTGAAACCCTTCAATGAGTTGAGAGCTAGATAGTACCATCAGTCTCATAGTCCGATAAAGCCAAACGAAGAGAACATACCCTTGTAAGTCGATGTAGAGTTGAACTTGATGTGCTGTGTTGGGAGCTTGCCGAGATGCAACTTCGTCTTTCCAACCAAGGCTGTGGTGATGTTCTCGTTGTTCATAACGGCAACAGCATAGTCTCCAAGCGCATCTAGATCGCTGACCTGAATGACCTCCTGTTCAATACTGGCATTGACTGCCTTCTTGGCATGAATACCAGGCATTGGTAGCGTCATGATGGAAGTCGCAGCATAAGTTCCATTGGTGACCAAGAAGAATTCAGCTGGGAAAGGATCCAACGTGGGGGTGAAAGTGCTGGGATTGTGCAAGATAGTGTTTTGCGTGACTTCAACCGACTCTGCTGTTGGGTTGAGGAAATACGCTTCTCTGAACTCAAGACTTGAATCATCGACTTGATGTTGTGCGATCCTGGGCATGCCAACATAGACTCTGAAACGTACGTTAATGATGCCGATCTGTAAACGAGGATGTGAGGCGCGGATTGGATACTTACACGAGAAGCGCGACGGTCAAGAAGATCAGACAGAATGCGATCAGATGCGCCCACCAGAATCTAGCACAATGTCTCTTTGCTTTTTGGCCGAATGTTCGTTTTCCCGTATATTCCTGTTGTTCGTATGTTTCGCCATTGTTCTTGTCCGTAGACCCGTTATGGGCCAAAGTAGGAGACATCCTGAAAGTTTTGCCGGCTGTTGATATGTGGTATGTGCAGAAGCAAAAGCAGGGAGTCGAGGGTCGCGCGAGGAGGACGATGCAGACCTAATAAATGCTGCTATGTAGATGATACAAAACACACGAAGAATCTACGTCAGTTGACGAAAGGGAAACAGAGAATAGAAAAAAATTGGAAACCTTAGAAGCGAAAGCTGGAGCAGGTGGACCTTCAACCTGTTATGAAGAAACCTGGGGCATCGGGGACCCCTAGACACAAACAAATGGGTCTCCGTCATGGCATGGGTCAACCAGGTCCTGGTGGTTGAGGAAGCGGCTGCACTCCAGCTAAAGGAGAAGGAAGTGGACACCACCGCTCTCCCACCAGTGCATGGTTTGCACCACGATAGAGGAGGCAAAACGAATATGGCAACACCTCCGCGTTGCATGTGATCCCGAAAGTAAGAGGAAGGGAGTCGAGGGACTGGCTCTGGCCGTTTGTGTTCCTTGCTGCCTTCCTTCTTCGAATGAGTGTCCCCGTATTACTTTAACAGTGGCAATGTGGGAGGGCAGGGCAGCACAAACGAACGAGCTTCTGCAGGCACTGGCAGTACTACTTACTGTACTCACGACAAGCACCCAGGGGCAACTTGGCAACGCAGCTGAGGCTAGCTAAGAAGTCGCCTCAAGATTCAATCTCAAGATAAACATGGGAAAACACCAAAGAGAAGCTCTGAATGGCTTCAAGCCCATCTGATGGCCAAAGTTTAAAAAACGCCTCCCCGTAATTTTTCGCATGGCTGGCAGATCGTTGGCTTCTGCGAAAAATCAGATGTTAGAAGAATAGGGAGACACGGCTCCAAGCGATCTAGCTGGCCGAGGCAATCCCGGCGCTGTTAACGAATGAGGCTACTCGCTGCAGGGGACGCTGCACGATGGTGCGGAGAGCTGGAGGGATGCGCAAGGGAGGCGAGGGGGAGGGTCAAGGGTAGCCCCGCGTTGTGTCCTCTTTCTAACGGCATCTCCGGATTTTCATTCGATTGTGGACACCGGGGCCAGGCTTGCATGCAATTGTATGGGTATGCGCCAAGTGTCTGCGAATGTCTCTCATGGCCCAGTTTTCGAGGGCAAGGAGTCAGCAATGTCCGACGAGGACCAATAGGCTCAGCCGGCTCAGCTGGGATGGACAACTTTGAAATGGACATGCGACCTGGTGCATAAGATTCACGTGCATTTATATCTGACAATCGAAGGTAGAGGGGAAGGGTTGTATGATGTGAGATCTTTCTTTTGACGTAACTGTTGGCAAGAAGCTTTGATGGTCTGGGGAATTCGATGCGAAAGTCTAACTGAAAGTCCACCAGATGGTATCACCGCTCGGTGCAGAAAACTGTCCGACAACCATCATCCTTGGGGATCAACCGGTAACTGATCTGCATTTTCTTATCAAAACATCAACCCCTCCTCGAACTTCCGAATCGGCAAATATAGTCGACGACGATCTTGCATCGTTGTCTCCGTGTCTGCATGTGTTACACAGCTCTGCTCTGTACTCGGAGTAACGGTGCCACGAGGAATCCGAATCTAGTCGTCTAAGGGATCATGATGGTTGTCGAAGTCAAGCCCTTCAGAGATTTAGGGCGCTGTCAACATCTCAAGCGCACCAAATTCGTATCCTTAGCAGCCGGTAGTGTAGCCGGAGGATCGTCCATCATTGCACTACTTTTTGGCAGGTTGCCTCTTACCTAACATTAGCAACGAAGTTGCCTCACCAGCAAAACTTTTCAGATCTAAATAGACCGTTGGAAAACGATTGATAAGACCGACAGCAGTTCCGGAATGTGCCCGAGCGGCGCATCAAAACCTCTCTCTGTCCAGAACTTACCAAGTGGAAACTTCAGAGAAAGTTTTACATCATCTTGGCTATGGCCACAGCACCGTTGGTTGACCAGAAGCATTTGCCAAGTGATGCTTGGCCCGATGCATGTGGAGTATTGAATAGACAGGCTGTGACGGGATGAGCCTGGCCTGGCCCATGATATCCTCTCAATCTATGCAGCAATCCTCGAGTTGTGTAGGGTATCAGACCATTAACTTCTGACCAGACCTCGTATCGTTGTCTTTTGACGAGAAATGATTCCTAATGTGTTGCGCGTATGTAGCCGGCTGGGATCCGGGTTGAACGGTTGTGATACCGAGATTCGGCACAGAGAAGTCCAGCGAGATTTTGAACGCAAGACTGGGCGCGGGGTCTCGCGACTCTGAGAGTCCAGACTTGTTATCGAAATAAGCTTATTAGAGCACAAAGCCTCCTAAGAAGCGAGTTTGCGTGGAGTGGGTATGGTAAGTACTGCCAAACGGCGACACAAAAAAACATCGTGATGACTACTCGAAATACAACGTCAATCAGGATTGGAGTCCTCGGGCGTAATGGTTGACGTCGTCCGAACCCACGTAATTGACAGGATGAATGCAACTGAATCGGCAGGCGACATGAGAATCACGATATCGTTGTCCATCATACAGATGTTCTCATGGATCCAACGACATTGTGCCGGGGGAGAATCATACGTACTAAAAAATGAAAATCACTGGACAAGTAAGAACTAGCTGATATCTGCAGCCCAGAATTTAGAGAATGCTTGGTGTTGTTGATCTCAGAAGAGGAAAGCTTAAGCATGGAGCTGCCAAGGGCTAAATTTTGTCTTACCGCCTTCGGCAGAACCACCGTCCCTCGGTTTTTTTCTTGTCAGTTCGAGTCAATTACAGTCACCGCCCTGCCATCTAGCCACCGCGCATGCAAGCCCTTCGGAAAGCGACTTGGAGTCTCGGGAGGAGAAATGCAAGTTCAATTACTACAGCTTTGAAGATATCCCAGGTCTGCCAACTTTCCACAACCGCAAGGATGACCTCTTCACTCCCCAACCTCTCTGCTTCACCAGAAGTTGGACAACACCTACTCCACGAAGACAAAGAATACACAACCGTCAAAGAAGGCCTAGCACACATCCTCGTCCCAGCTTCAGGTCCTGCTGTACCGCAAGCAACACCCAAGGGCGAGAATGCCCCTCAATCGGTCTTTTACAACCCGATCCAGCAGTTCAATCGAGATTTGAGTGTTCTAGCTATCAAAGCATATGGTGAACAGCTCTTGGAGAAGAAGCAGAAATCTGTGGAGAGGCACAAATTGAAGATTGCGGCGAAAAATAAGGAGAGAAAGAGGAAGAGGGAGGAGGAAGGTCTAGGTGATGTTTCGAGGAAGGCGGGGAAGATTGAGGGGGATGGTTTAGCTGCTGAAGGCATACCAGCGGAGAACGGCGACAGCTTGAAGGAGGCAGAGAATGGTGACAGTGTCATGAAGGATGCAGAGCTAATTGGGTCAGAAAGCAATGCCGCCGCAGAAGCACCTGCAACAGCTTCTACCTTAACCCCAGACCCCATTTCAAAGAATGACGATATACCCGAATCACCACCAAGCAAGTTTACATTCACAATACTCGATGCCCTCTCCGCAACAGGTCTCCGAGCCCTTCGTTATGCCCAAGAGATACCCTTCACAACCGCCGTCACCGCGAATGATTTACTCCCTGAAGCTACCAAGACGATTAATATGAACATTCAGCACAACAGGCTTCAAGATAGAATAAGTGCCGTGACCAGCAATGCTATGGCACACATGTACAGCTTAGTTGGAGAGGACTGCAAAGACGAGAAGGGAAGACCAAAGCCCAGCAAAAAGTATAATGTGATTGACCTCGATCCCTACGGAACCGCTGCTCCATTCCTGGATGCCGCAGTACAAGCAGTGCGCGACGACGGTGGACTTCTCTGCGTAACCTGTACGGATGCTGGAGTCTGGGCATCGAATGGATATCCAGAAAAGGCATTCTCACTCTACGGCGGAACAACTATCAAAGGTCCTCAGTCCCACGAAGGTGGACTTCGCCTTATCCTCAACGCCATCGCAACGTCAGCTGCTCGCTATGGAATGGCAATGGAACCACTCCTCTCCCTCTCCATCGACTTCTACGCCCGCGTCTTCGTCCGAATCCACAAATCCCCCGCCGACGTAAAATTCCTCGCCGGCAAAACAATGATAGTCTACAACTGCGACTCCGGCTGCGGCGCCTGGACGACCCAAACAGTCGGCAAGAACAAACTCATGCCCGGCAAGAAAAGCGGCCACTATTGGAAACACGTCTACGGCCAAGGACCCAGCGTCAGTGAAAACTGCAAACACTGCGGCTCGCGAACACACATCGCAGGACCTATGTACGCAGGACCGATCCACGATCCTGACTTCATCAAGCGGATCCTCGATGGCTTGCCATCCGTTTCGAAGGAGACATATCAAACTACCTCCCGCATCGAAGGCATGCTCACCCTCGCCCTCGAGGAATGCATCTTCGTCGACCCCGTCTCCTCAGACCCTAATAACCCTACCGCTCCCTCCAAAACAGGAAAATACGATCCAGCTGTCCTGGATCCCGCTCCATTCCTGTTCATCCCATCCGTTCTCTCCAAGGTCATCCACTGCGTTACGCCTATCGAAAACGCTATCCGTGGCGCACTTAGAGGCCTTGGATATCAGGTCACGAGAAGTCATACTAAGCCCGGCAGTATCAAGACCGATGCGCCCTGGGAGGTTATCTGGGAGGTTATGAGGGAGTGGACGAGGCAGAAGGAGCCGATTAGGGAGGGGAAGTTGAGGGAGAAGACGCCAGGGTGGGCGATCATGGGGATGGGGAAGGGCAAGGAGACAGCGAAAGACGAGCAAACTGGTGAGAAAGCCGAGACCAATGATGATGGGAAGGCGGTGGAGAAGATCAAAGTCGTGTTTGATGAGAAGTTGGGTGCGGAGAAGGATAAGAAGAAACTTGTCAGGTACCAACTCAACCCAAGAGAGAACTGGGGACCGATGGCGAGGGCGAAGGGTCATGCTTGAGGATAGGATAGATAGATACCCAGATCCTGATTTTCCGAACATTTAATCGCCATTTGTTTTTCTCATACCTACTTCGAGTGTGATGTTTGCTACTTTCTCCTACCTAGAAATGATAAACTCGCACGTGCAAGCGAAGGGAAATCAAATGAAATCAGATCCCAGTACGACACAAAAATAAATCCGGAAAAAAAAGACCCTAATGCAAGAGACTCTGCTATGACATAACGACAGACTGACCAAATGCTCAGCAATAAAGCTCAACTGTCAAATGAAAAGGAAAAGACAAAACATTCTCCCAACATCTCAACAGTCCTAAATCTCGCTCTTGTTTCTGGGACTTCAACAAAGCGGCACAGCCTGCATCCCGTTATTCATGAAGCAATCCTTCTTCTCTGTTGATGTCGAAGTCGAAGTCGAAGGAGTAGCGAGCGGAGTAGTGGGGATGGGTGTTGAGCTGGTTTTGACGGGGGCTGCTGTTGCGGGGGGAGTTGTTGGTGTTGTGGTTGGTGTTGTTGTCGGTGTGAGGGTTGGTGATGGTGAGGGTGAGGTGAATGCAGATGCTGATGGTGAAGCCTGTGAAGGCGTGGTGGCAATGGAAGAAGCCGGTGAAGTGGAGGTTGAGGAGACGGAGGTTGAGGAAACGGAGGAAGAGGCGAGTGAGGAAGAGGATAAAGACGAGGATGAGGGGCGTGGACACGATGACGGCTGGAGAGGGTTAGCAGGATACCGTATGTTCGAAATTGTGGTGACATACCATCGGATATGCAGCAGTTGGATCTATCACGCCTGAGACAATAACAGGAACCAAATCACCCTCTGCTCGTATACTTATCCCAGCTCGCTTACGCTTGAACGACGTATTCGGCCAAACAACACTGCAAAGCCCCTCTTCCACCCCATTATACGCCACATTCACAGCGTCCGGCTGCATAGGATTCCGCTTATACGCCATCCTTCCGATATACTCCTTCACAGCCTGACTTACCTTCCCCTTAACATGTAGATCTGGTCCAATAAACTTCCCAGCCGTCAATGACGGCCCCAGAAACAGATTCTTGTTCTGCGAATCCACAGTCTGCGTATCGTAGTGCACAGCCTCGGGAAGTTCAGCCCGTGGTAACGACAAGAAGTATGCTGCGAGCCCAGCAATCTGGGGTGCAGCGACCGATGTGCCGTGGCGCTTTTGAGAGCCAGATGCGCCCCGTGCGACACATCGGACTTCTTCGTCACCCATGGCAGATGTTGTGATTGAGCCACCACGTCCGCGATCTTGGTTCGTTTCTGGGGTTCTGATTCCATCTAGGTCGCAGGCTCCTACTGTTATGAGAGGGTTTGTGGCTTCTCCTATGCAAGCTGGGATGTCTTGGCTGAGATCAAAGGAGGGCTCTTCCCCCTCGTTGCCGGCGGCGACGACTGTCACAACTGCGAACCTGTCAGTATACCAATCTCCTGACTGCAGCTAGCAAAATCCCAATAGAAGCGTGTATGAACTCCAAAGGATTGCCAGTCCTCGAGGACATCAACCAAGCTACTGCTATATCCCGAGGAGCACTGAGTACTTACTGTCAGCCTTCCAGCACAGGTTGAGAAGAACAGTCATCAATCTCCGACGTTCCTCCCACGCCTCGCCTTTTAAGTGTCCGAAGCCTATACCAATCAGTATCACGCATAGAATGTGTTCATATTTCTCATTCACTAACCTTGAGAGAAGTTCAAAACTGCCCAGCCTGGCCAACATCAGTAACACTTTTGAGATATAAGGTGAGAAGAAGCATACCTGGATTTGGTATTGGACCATTAGCTCCACTGTCTCTATTCACAACAACACTGATCACATGCATGAAAGCATCCTGTATTGCCAGTTCCGTTGCCGACCCTCTACTATTCTTGTACTTCACAGGGAAGAGCTTCACTCTCTTGGCAACGCCGTAGACTCTGCCCGCGGCGAGGGAGGCCACACAATTGCCATGATCCTTCGAATCGCTCATGACAGTGTCCGGGTCTGGAACGTACGGAATCATAGGCTGTGTGCTGCTCCGATCAGGATTCGCCATCGATTTCGGTAGACGGAGCTTCGAATTGGGGACGATATAATGTTCGCCCGGCGTATACGAATTGACGAAATCCTAAAGCGCTGTCACTTGTAGTTCATTTGTGCAGGGATTGAATTCTTACCGGGTGAGCAGGATCGATGCCTGTGTCAATGACGAAGATCGTGACTCCTTCTCCTGCTTTCGATGACAAGAGATAGTCAGGAATCAGCGGAGCAGGTGTGACGCGTCTGGCTTCAGCATTCCTCGGTCCTTGGGAGATGAGGTTGAGATGGACTGGACTAATGGGCTGCAGAGCTAGGTTCAACTGGGGATAGGGATCGACTCTTTTTTCGATGAGCTTAGGAATCACGCTGTAGTCTTCGTCGTCGTCGACGAAGGCATCGTATACGACTGATCGTATGATGGGGTTCAAGCGTATTGACGCGGCGAGCGAGTCGGTGATGTCCGTTCCATATACCTGGAAGTTGACGTGTGGATACTCGATTCTGATGCCTTGGCCAGCGTCGGGAAGACTCTTCACGAACGCGTCGAAAGCCTCTGGTGATGTTCCTTCTTTGGTGGATATGGTATATGGTTTCGTGGTCGCAGCTGTGCTACTTGATGAGCTAGAACTACTTCCCATGGAGGAGGAAGATAGGCTCGTGGTGGGCGTAGTCTGTGTCGTCGGCTCAGGCGTAGACTGGACATCCGTTGACTCAGGCGTCGGCGTCGACTCAGGTGTAAGGGTAGACTCTGACACTTCGTTTGCTAATTCACCTAATTCTTTTAGACCTTCACTAATACCTATACCCTTAGTGATTTCATCTGTATATCCTAGAAGAGTGTTGCCATTGGCCAGGTTCAGGTTCGATCCTAGAAGAGGCTCTATCTTCTTGATCGTGCCGCCAAGATCAAAGATATCCAAGGACGTTTTCTTGAAGCGATTCAAGATGCTTCCGCCTTTGTCGATCTCTGAAAGTCCGATGGCTCCGAGGGTACCGCCAATGTCTGCAGCAGCTACGATATATACGTCAGCTTGATTATAGAGCACAGTAATAAGGAACACTTACCCGAGAAAGCATTGTGAAAAAGTCCAAGAAGGCCAGATCCTGCAGTCGAGACAGAATTGTCCGACGCATCAGGAGCGTGCACAGCAGATGAAAAACTTTTGAAACCCGAAGCGAGGCCACCAAATATAGTCGCCACACTGTTAATCTTTGGTACAACGGCAAGAAAATCTATGTGAACCTGCTCGGAAGAGGACTTTCCATCCTTTTCGGGCCTGGGAGGAGGTTTGACGAGGAAGTTGAAACTGTATGTCACTGTTTCCACTGTAACACTACCGGACGTAAGAGTAGGTATCCAAGGGACCTCAGAAGTCGTACTGGCTGGCGCTGAAGTTATCGCGGGGGTCGAGGCGGGGCCTGCTGGGCTCCATGGTGCCGCTGTTGCTTCGGTGTCTTTGTTCGAGGTTGAGGAAGATCCTGGGGTGCTCGGTGTCATAGCTGGGACTCCGACATTTGAGTCGGAAGTTGAAGATTCTGTAGGTCGAGCTCTATCAGATCCAGAAGTGGAAGTTAGAGCCAAGACAGACGATGAGTCCAGCACAGTGCTTGAGGTGTCTCTAGACTCGGAACCGGTAGACGTCTGCTTGGTAGCGGCGTTTGAAGTACTTGGCATCGTGGAGGTTGCCGACTGAGATTCCTCACATGGAACTCCAGGCTGTAATGCTCGTCGTCGTAAACAATAATTGGTACTGAGGACTGAAGTGCCCGAAGTTTGTGAAGCAGGTGGCAGGAGCAGGCCCGAAGAAGCAGCTCCACAGTAATGGGTAAAGATGGTGACTAGAATGAGGTAGTGAGGCCACTGCATCTTGAGCTGGAGGAGGTGATATGTACAGACCAGAAGATGCCGAATGCTTGGATATCCTGCGTATTTATACCACAATTGACCCTCAGTACTTGCTGTGGTTCGCAGCACACCGGCGAGTTCACTCAAGCAGTATGGATTTACGGACCGACTGTCCTTTCAAAAGTTGGAATGAACTATTTTGAGGTCTTTTAGCTCCTCTGAATAGCAAAGCATATTTGAAGTGACGAGGTTGACAATTGGCACCCTGAAAAGTCAAGCGGGGAAACCAGTCCAAGTTTGAGTGATTGGTCAAAGAATGGAACCGAGCACTGCGCAAGTTTCAAAGTATCCAACATTTAACTTACTCCTGAATTGAAAATATGAAAGACTGCAAAGGTCTGCCAAGTTGCGCAAACTTTCTGTACACGATGCCAGATTTGGACAGGAGGATCGCGAACGTGACGATAACATTGAAAAAGTTGGGAACACAACTTCGAACACGAGGAAGAGAAAATTTAGAATGGCAGCACTCGTTGCATCAGTGATGGTCGCTGGATGTCGCAAGTATATGAAGATGTTGGCGACCAACAAACTTCCAACATTCAACGTGGCACGGCACAAGACCCTCGACTGATGTCTGACGATCTTTGATAGTGATCATGAGAATTGCTTGACCGAACCGACGACGAAAATCGCAGCTGGACAATTTCCAACTGTATAAAATGCTACCAGAGGAGACAAGGACCAGGCTGATAAACAGCCGAAGTCGTGTAGGCAATGGAAATCACCGCCCGCCGAGCCCATTTTTGTCATGGTTGGCTTGCAGCGAGCTTGAAAGACAACAGCCCATGAAGATGAAGGTAAGAATCAACAACGCAGATGGCAGTGGTATAAATCTCTAGCGAGACAAGTAGTGGATAGACCGAGTAGGATGACTGATCAAAGGCAAGAGTTGGAATCCTCGTTTCGGATTTCCGGATGAGCCGGTCGGGGAATGCTAATCTCACATCACGTGCAACAGGCCTCGTCATTTGTCTGCGCCCCCTTTTCCTGCTGACTGATCATTCCAATGATCCCTTATGCACCATCAATGTTATCTGAAGTCACAGAATTATTTGAAACTTCACAATCTGGGGTGGTATTCGCCGCTCTCGGTTTCCTCCCGAAGTAAGCATTAGTTTAAAGTTGCGTGTCGATTGCTAGATGTGGCGCAAGGGGGACAGTAACCATTAGTTGGGATCAGAGACTATACGTACATCTTCATGTATGCTGACGTGATTCGTTCTCGGGTTACAAGTCCAAGACGGTAAGCAGAAGCCAAGAACTTTAAGTATTTCATATATCGGTTTCAATGCTTACCAACTCTCATAGAAATACAATCGAGCCCCTCACGTCCTCTGACAATTTTACATATCTCACCAGTTGTTGTTGAGGATTGAGCTGCGAATAAGAAAATGCCCAAGAAAGAGTCAGATAGGCCGAGAGTCAAGACTTGGAAACCAAAAGTCAGAACAGGATGTCGTACTTGCAGGTAAGTTTCTCTCCAAATATGAAGTAACAAAATTCGGACTGACAGATTCTTAGAGCTCGTCATCTCAAATGCGATGAAGCTAGGCCAGCATGTCTGAGGTGTGTTCGAATGGGCTTCACATGCGACGGATATCCGAAAGTCAAGCCTGCACCAGTCGAGCCAAGGGGTTTGGTACCTCGATATTTGAAGGATCTGGTGCCGAAGACCGTTTCCGCGTCGCCATCGCCAGAGCGGACTCTCTCAACCTACCGGTTTGAGAACCAGCAAGAATATCTCAGCTTTCAGATATTCTACGACCGGAGTATGTTCCAATTCGTAGGTAGCGAGACTTCAGATCTCTGGGATCGCATTGTGTTACAGGCTTGCGAAAATCAAGGATCCATTCGGAATGCTGTTGTTGCAATTGGCGCATTGAGCTGTACCTTGGACACAAAACGACCGGAAGATGACCAACAACTTTTCGGAATAGTAGCAAATGGCTACAAAGACGCCGATAGGCACCAATTTGCATTGCAAAGATATGGATGTGCAATTGGCCAAATGCGGAAAGACATAGAAAAGGGCCAGTATGACTTGCGAACCACGCTCATTTGCTGTATTCTTGTTGTTTGCTTTGAGCTTTTCGAAGGAAATCATGCTTCGGCCCTCATCCATGCGACATCTGGTCTGGGCCTCATCAACGAGCGGAATAGTAATTTCAAGGAAAAAAGTATGACTGGCCAACTCGAGAGCTTCGAAGAGGGACTTGGCGACATTTTCATGAGGTTGGATCGAACAGCGAGACCATTTGCTCTCGAATCGTTGTTCGATGTTCAGTACACCACAAAAGACAAGTTGGAAGATACTCCAAATCGAGCTTTCAAAACCCGCATTGAGGCTCGGCGAGCCTGGAATTGGACCGTAAAAAGCATTTCTCAATCCATGGGACTGGTTCAAAGAAAGACGTTCGAACTTGGAGAAGAACTTCGAACAAGAGCGACGTCACATACGCCAAGTACCGACAGTGAAGACCTCCAGGAGGACGACGATGCGCAACAAGTAGATTTGGTCTTCTCACGAGTCCGCGGTGATCATCAGTACCCACAGTATGAACTCGACTTACTTCTCCAATGGTACACATGCTTCCAGCCGCTCTTCAATGAGTCTCGCCTATCAAAAGATGCACGTTTCCGCGCGGAGGCTGCGTTTCTCCAAGGAAAACATCACATCAATCTCATCGCGCTCACATGCGCGCAGTGGGACGATGAACTTCAATACGATAATTTCACGCCTATCTTCCAAGAAATAGTCGACCTATCGCAGGAGATCCTGATTGAACAGAAAAGTCCCAATTCTCATCGGCCGGTCTTTACATTCGATACCGGAGTCGTCGGCTTTCTTTGGGTCGTAGCAACGAAATGTCGCGACAGTGCGACTCGATGGAGAGCTGTTCAACTGCTTCGGGAGTCTCCCAGTCGAGAAGGGAGATGGCACAGTGCATTTGTTGCCAAAGGAGCTGAAGCAGTCATCCGATTGGAAGAACAAGGTGTGGAGAACATGATCATTCCTGAGTGGGCTAGGATCAAGACTGAAGGTGTGACTTTCGAGCTTGTGTCAAGGAAGGGCATATTGACTTACTCGCGGCTTCCACGGCTCGGGGAATTCGCACCTGGAAGGAGAGTGCGTGAGAAAATGGAGATCATGTGGTAGGCCTGGGTGCAAGGGTCTCTTCGACAAATTGACGTCTGAGAAGGAAAAGCCCTGCATAGTAAGTACATACGTCTCGGTTCGAGACACTACCTAAATTGACGAAGTAGGTCGATCTGCTCGCCTCAATTGCATCACCACCTAGAGCGCGACGGTTCGACGTGATCGAGATCATTATCTTGCTCTGAGTCGACCTATATTTAGGTACTGGCGCCACACCTCGACCCCGCGTCTGCCCCGCAACGTGTTGGCTCGCGCACTCGCACGGCATAGCTGCACTCAACATCCTCACAGCCCTATCAACAGAACGGAACAACACATCTAAGCCTCTTCGTTGTGGATGTCTCAGTTGGTGTTGCATTCAATTCTGCAGCAAGCTTGAAACTTTACCTGCCATCCCGTCAATGATGCCTTCTGTTTCAGGGACCTTGGCCGAGAAAAATGTGTGGCTCAGTCGCTACAATCGGCTTCTGCATACATCTCCCATAACATGATTTGCTATGAGCATTGATGTGTCTATTCCTGTAGCAGTTGTAGCAGGCAAGACATGAATGTCCTCACATTAATGTCTGTATTTCCCGGGAAGAGAATACAATAAAATGAGTGCTAACATCCTTCCGCCCAGGGATCAGATACAAAGCTGAAGATTTCGCCGATATTACAACAACAAGCAAAGTTTCCGCCACGATTGCAAAGACATCAACAGGCCCCTCAAAGTCATCGCCACAGACGAGAAGTCCCGGCGCCAGTAAAACAGGATCCTCTAACAAACAACAACCCTCTCTATCAGCCGGCTCCGAATCAATGGTAGCTCCTGTCCCAGATTCGTCGTCCTCCAGTGGACTCTCAACAGCCGCAAAGATCGGTCTAGGAGTTGGTATTCCTCTAGCGGTGCTCTTGGCCCTTTTGATCGCGGCGTTCATCTTCTTCAGAAAGCGAAAACAGCGAAGACTAGCTAGTGCAGGAGCACCAGGAGTAGATGGAGATGGCAGTACGGAACCCGAGAGCAAAGGTCCTTCAGAATTATCGTGTGGATCGGTCAAGCGAAGAATCGAGTTGCCTGGTGGGGAAGTTAGAAATGGAACGATGGGAAGGGCTGAGTTGGAAGGACAGAGGACTGCTCGTGTGCATGAATTGTCCACGTCGTAATGGTGCTGAAATGTAAACTTTGGAACTGTTGATTAGATAGATATTGTCATCCTTGCGTGCTGCAAATCATTGCGTACTTGGACAAGCGGTGAACATTTTGCTTTGAAGTTTCCCAGATTCCGCATTGTCCTACCAGGAAGCCAGTGAGTAGTCTTCGCTTTGTGCCCTTCCGCTACGAGACTTTGATTTCCTGCCAGCTGTAACTCGCCCGTCAACCGAGACCTTGCCAACTTGGACATCCAACAACTCAAATAGCGGATAAATTATCTGGTAGAGAGTTTCATCAACATTCATACACTGATGACTTGTTTCTAATGCATACTATACGATAGAGACCAAATAATTATCTGTAGAACATGGCGCGCTCTTGTTCGGGATTTGTGCTGTCGCCAAATATTGTCCATTGTCGTGCTGATTTCGCCCACCCTTTGACTTTATCAGTCTTACTTCCAGTCTCGTTCGTCGCTTTCTCGTCAATGCCTGTTGCTGCCTCAGAAGTCTTTTGATAAGTCGAGCTGGCCTCTTTCTGCTCGACGGCCTTCGTAGGACCGGTTTCTCGCTCGTTGGCTGCCTGTGCCGAAGTAGATGACATGATTGAAAGAACTCGCAATTGATATGATGATTAGTCAAGAGGTGCTCCTCAAGTAAAGGTAATATAATGCGAGATTACGGGAAGGATGTTGAACAATGAAGAAGGTTAGCAGCGTGTTGATGAATGATGGCAGACAGGAAGTACTTGAGGCTGGGTCACGCGCGTTGTACTGTGATGTGCGGTGGTGGTGGCGCAGTTTGGCCTAAACCGACACCAATGTACCACTAGATTATCGTTGCCAATCAACTCGACTATCCTCGGTAAATAAAACCTCAGAATTTTGGCACTAGAGATCGAAGTAAGCATTGAGACGACTGACCTCGAACCCGGCTATGAGTGAATTAAAGGATAATGCCAAGTGACCTCATCCTCATTCTGGAGCGACTGAACTTCGTGATACTTTGACAGCCGAAACAGTAGAAGAAGATTTGAGAATTGTAGAATGCCCTGTTATAATATTTCCTATTTCCTCCTTCCTAACCTTGATCAAAGACTCTATCCACTCTCTCTGCGGAAAATCAACCATCAATTCAAAATTCATCACCATTTGTCACCTTTCCTATTCCCCTCCTTGCCGTCTTGACCCCCTCCCAAATATTCCTCACGCCCCGCCCAAGGACGAAAGCGCAACGAAAATCACGTAAAACAATCTCATTATGAGATGATATGTTCCAAAAATTCTCCACCGGGTACGAAGCCCAGTAGAAGCAGGTCTTGATTTAGTTTTCAATCAGCAAAAACACACGCTCGGATTAGATCCTCACTGCGATGCGTAAAGCCCATGCACTAGGATGGGGAGGAAAGAGGGTTTGTAAAGAAGGGGATGGGAGGTATTTATACTTGAGAAAGATTAGAGTATGAGTTGAAAGAGGAGTGTGAGTCAGAGATGATTCATATGTTGGGAGTGTGAAAGTGGTGGAGTCATTGTTGAGAGGTTGGCTGCTGCCTGTGCTGAAGCCTATGGTTGTGAGTCATTATTTCCATTGAGCTGCACCGGCCGACGGAGAAGGATTGAAATCTACGGCCGACAATAAAACCGAAAACTTGACTCAGAATCATCAAGTCATTCATCGAGAGTCTACTTGTCACGGCAGTAATGCGGAACCATGATAACAGTACCTCTGAGCGTGGTTCTTAAGCAAGCCTGAAATTCTTACTCGCGACAAGAAAAACACCTGCACTCGAAACTGGTGTCTCCAATACCCCAGTCACCGGAATTCTATTGGAATAAATCCAGAGGGCGGAAATTGCTATTGATCATACCTGCAGGAAAGTCTAGCCTATTATATGTAGCTGCGACCACTTCAGAACCGAGCCTTGATCTCCTTCTGCAGAACCTCCGCATCGCGCTTCGCCCACTCCCTCATCACTTTCCTCTGAATCTTGCCACTCGCCAATTTAGGCACTTCGTCCACAAAGGTTACACCGCCAGCCAAATGTTTATGCTTGGCGACCCTCGGCTTGATCCATTCCTGGATATCCTCAGGCTTGATTTTTCCTTTCGCCGAGGCCTGAATGGCAACATACGCACGAGGCCACTCTTCGTCATGAAGGTTAATGCCTACGACTGCTGCGTCTGCAACATCCTGATGTTCCAGAAGGGCGGCTTCAAGTTCTGCTGGTGATACTTGAAGACTGTTGACTTTGATGAGTTCCTGCAATTTGTTAGCAGACAGCCATTCCCGCGTGTGTGAGACTTGCCTTCTTTCGATCCACGATCCAGAAAAATCCTTTCTCGTCGTAAAGTGCAACATCACCAGTCTTCAGCCACCCGTCAGGAGTAATTGTATCCTTTGTGGCCTGCTCATTCCTCCAATATCTCAAACAAACCTGTGGACCTCTGATGCAGAGCTCGCCTCGCTCCCCAACATTGACCTCCTTGCCATCGTCGTCGATCAGCATACACTCCGTGTTTGGCAACAATTGGCCCACACTTCCTGTATCATCGTTGATCGCAAACGGAACCATAATAGCACCAGTAGTAACCTCAGTCATTCCCCAGCCCTGATTGATCTGCATCTTGAATCTTGTGGAGACGTCTGCTTGAAGCTCTTTTGATAATGGCGCAGCACCGCACAATGCGCCCTTGACACTGTTAAGATCGTGCTTGGTCGACTCGGGACGCTTGCTCAGCATGACGAGGATGGGAGGCGCCACGTGTAGCTGCGTGATCTTGAAGTCTTGGATCGCTTTGAGAAAGTCCTCGTACACGAACTGAGTCATAACATAGACTGGGACCTGAAGTTTCAGCGCCATCATGATTGTCCAGAGTTGGCCATAGGCGTGATAGAGAGGAAGGAAGCCGAGCCATCGCTCAGATGGTGCTGTCTCGCGAGTGTAAGGTTGACCCAGGTATTTCATGACCATGGTTTGCTCGATGTTGGAGATGATGTTGTAATGACTGACACATACTCCTTTAGGAAGACCAGTCGTACCAGAAGAGTAGTTAATCGTCGCAACAGTTGTTGTTGCCTCTTCAGGAGACAGTTTTGGCCAAGAATATTTATTTGCTTCCTCTTCGGACCCGAGCATTTCTCGCCAGTCCCTAATGCCGTCAACAGATTGATTTGGCTTGTCTGAAAATTGAAAGATTCGATCTTTTGGAAATCCGGCTTCTTTAGCAGCTTGAACAGCGGTCTTGAGAAGGGCTGGATATACCAGCAGGATCCGAGCTTCAGTATTCTTGATCTGATGAACCATTTCTTAAAAGCCAGTCAGCCTTCGCAGCACTTTTCGGACAAAACATCTGGCTCACCAGGCACGGTATAGATTGGATTAGCTCCACTGAAAGCATATCCATTTCCAGCAATTCCAAGGTACGCTACCGGAACAAAGATGTGGTTAGGAGTAAAAATCATCACGACCTCTCCTTTCTTCACGCCTGCGTTCCGCAATCCAACGCCCAACCTCTTCATCCATTGCAATGCTTGAGCAGGCGACAACGAATTTTTTGGATCTTTCGTGTCCCGCCATAATGGCTCTGTTGACAGAGTACTTCCTTCTGGAAATACATACGTCAACAGGTCCACTTTGGGGATATCTATGTCGGGGAGGAGCGATTTGAAAGGCATTTCGTCGTCCAAAATTCGTTTTGGAAATTTGACTTTGGGAATAGCATTGTCATGACGTTGAAATAGAAGTACTGCTCAAGGTTTCGGTTGTCCAAACCCGAGGCTGTTGATCTACAGGAGCCATGGTAGTGTAGGTATTGGCGCAGGGTTTGGTGCGGGGTTGAGTCCGGGAATGGTACCGAGGGGGGTTCCCGGCAACAGATTCATCGTCGATTTGTTGGGTTTCACAATTATCTTACTTGGTTCAACATGAATCTACATAATCAATGATTTTATATTTCGAAAGGATCCACTCAGAACACTCCCACAAAAGCTAAAATAGGGGAGCATCTCTATAACATACCAAGAGCAAATAGATCACGTGTGCGGGGTACCCATCGTAGAAGGGACTTTTCTTCACTTGGCGGGGTCAATCCTCTGACCATAAAGCAGTTGAGGACAACTGATTCAATCTTGAATTTCGAATCTGGAAAGTCAGATCTGGACGACGTATCTGGTTCTTCTCAGCCTTGAAAGACAACCCCGTGGAACGTCGAGAGCGGCGGGCTGCGAGATCCCAAAGCTAAGAAGCACAGTCGACAGACCTTCAGTACACTTGATACGTTTGAGAACTCCTGGATCGGTTCTGCAGAGCGATGGCGCATCCGGATGTTCAACATTGCTTGGACATCCGCGATGGGAAAACATCACGCCTCATCGCTAAATTACGCGAGCCCCTTTTTAGATATCCGAGATGTACATCCGGGAACCTTGGCTTGACGCGCAAGACAATTTTCAGATGTAAGGTTATGCCGAGATCATGTTTCACTGTTCTTTTACGAGAAGTATAAGATGGCATGAAGGTCCGATGAACATTCCCAGAGCATCCAACCATTCTGAATTGTTCTCGCATCCAATCTCACGATCCTGCTCTAAACTTTCGTCTCACCTGCGAAGGCCGAAGTAAATAACACCAACATCACCCAAGATGGCACCCATTCAGTTCGGCATTCTTATGATCCCGTATCAAATGCTCGACGTCGCTGGTCCTGTTGATAGTGAGTAATTTCCGGTTCCATTTCCTCTTCGCAGGTTGTGTAGGAGGGTAGCCTCCAGCCTCCTTCGTGGACGATTTTCCTGCCATGCCTACTCTTTGCTTATTTTAGCATTCTCAAACTATTTCTCAGAAGCGTAATACTGACTCAAAGCCCCCTCACAGTTCTCTCCACAAGTTCCAAATCTCTCATCGCACAATGTGAAGCAGCCGGCCTCCTCGCACCAGGCTTGAGCGAAAAAGCCATCGACATTGAATTTCACCATATAAACACCACAATGGACCCAGTCCTGATGACCTCCAACATCAGTCTCGTTCCCACCACCACTGTGGACGACTGTCCCCCGCTCGATTATCTCTTGATCGGCGGTCCAGACCCTATGACATTCAAGCTTGACGAAAAGTTCGCGGACTTCATCCGCAAGCACGTCGCTGCTGGGAAAGGCATATTCACTACCTGTACTGGAGGCATGGCTATCTCGTCTTCAGGTGTTCTGGATGGACGTAAAGCGACAACTAATCATCAGGCTCTGGAAATGGCCAAGCAGATGAGACCACAGGTCAACTGGGTCAAAGAACAATGGGTCGAAGATGGACAGTTTTGGACTGCTGGAGGTGCTTGCGCTGGAATGGACATGTTCTCGCACTGGGTTGCGAAGCATTATGCACCTGAGATTGCAGCAATAGGCTTGATGGGTTTGGATTTTGAACCGAGAGATATTGAGGGGAAGAGGGTCTTGAGAACCGAGCAGGTCGTGTGATATGAAACGAAAAGTGATACGTTCGAGGAAGGGTAATCAAGTAAGAGACAAATAAACACAAAGCTTGTAGCTTGGAAAGAACTTCATTTGCCAGCATCGAATATTTACTCATTCGGGCAGGTGGTGGAGAAAGGCTGAGAATGACCAAATCGCAATAGAACGAGAACGACAAAAGAAATATACAAAGAACATGACTAGAGGAAGACTCATATTTCCAAAGTAATGTTTCATCCGCTTCAACCGTCGATATCTGCTCTCATCGCTTTTGTTCCCACAACCACTAGTCCCATGGGCATTTCCAGGTCCCAAACCCCTCAGTTGGACCCTCGGTATACTCGCACAACTGCGCCTGGCAAAAGTCCTTATACATAGACGCTGCAGCAGGAAACATATCTTTGAAAGTCACGCCATGACCATCATCCCTATCGATGCAATCGCACCAACTGTCAAATCGTCAGCAAATACACACTATATCTCGCAACATGTTCAGGACTCACCTAGCAGCCCAGAGGTTTTCACCTGGGCTGTCCAGACGGCCGATAAATTCTTCAAATGTTCGTTTCGATGAATCGATGTAGCAGATAGGTATAGTAAAAACCCCCGCTTCTTTCAAGTACAGCTCAAAAGACAGCTCATTTTGAAGGATGTTAGGGAGATTGTCAATATAGGCCTGATATGTGCCATTAAGACCGGCGAAGTTGTACGACTTCCAGCTACTTTCGATTACGTCTCCGAAACTGAATTTCATCCTGATTTTGTCGTCCCCGCTTGTGCTAGGTACCTCCTAAGTAGTGAAAATGCAGTTAGAAATTGTACCAGATATGCTCTTGTCACTGACAAGACTATAGTAATTATTGTTGTCAAGAGCATCAGCCCAGCTGACATTCTGGAACCTCCATCGAATCCGCAAGTTGGCTGATTCACTCAAAACTGACAAAGCTTGTCGAAGGTGGGATTTGGGATATTAAGAAATGAAATAGATGAATGTCAAACGGTAAATGAATATGAACTTACACCCCAGCCATACGGTAGCATATTGTCGTTCGACACGCCACTGGCCTCTCCTTTCTTTATCATACTGGAGTACGGTTAGCCGAGGTCTATACAGCGCGTAGCATATCTGGCTACTCACGTCTGAGCGTAGCATCCCGTTCCAACACCACCAGTACGCGGCATCCAATTTCGCAGCCTCGGCTCATCACCACTATCTGTGATAGGAGTATTCGTAACTAGAGTGTGTTAGCATGTGGCGCGTGGTAGCATATATATATCTACAGGGAAACTTGCATTGCTGAAAAGTCATCGGATAACAAGAAAAGTAGACTCCTTGTTGTTGCCATGCAAAATTTGCAATCTGCGCAGTGAGTACGTTGAAGTAAAATGACTCTAGGTCTGAAGCTTTGATCCCGCCTGAAAGCACTGGAATTTTCTTGTAGTTGACCCAATCACCACCTTTGAAAATGGATTTGTCAGTTCGAATAGTGATGCCGGACTTAACTTGTCCTCCGAATTGAACGAGAGCATCATTGTATGTCTCAAACCCAACCGTCATCTTACTGACCCAGTCTTTGACCAGCCTGATATATTAACACCATACTCAGACATCAGATTGAGAGAAGCTTACAGTCCCATAGTAGCAGCATCTTTCAATTGCGTATTGGTGGTTTTCAAACCGAGTATGACCCCGCCAGTAATTCCTGCCACAACGGGTCCCAGCGCAGCGGCAGCAGGTCCTCCTGCAAGAACCGTTACGAAGCCAACGACTGCCGCGAACGCATTCAAGAACTCCTTTTCGAATGTATGATCAGATGGATTTGAGGGCCAAAATTTCAAAAGTAGGCTTTCTTGGACCGTGTTGAAATCACCCCTCGCTGCTTCGACCGCTTTGTGCAAGGCCGCAAAAAACTATCTCAGATCAGTGTCTATTTCAGGTAAAGCTCGTGAGATCAACTAACCTGATTCAGATTGACTGCTGAAATTGCGGTAATATAGTGCCAACCACTGTCGGCATCCCTTCCGGCATTGTTGAGGTCCTCACAATTTGGTCTTGCGCAAGCCTGGGTGACAGGGCAAGAGCCGAGACTTTGACCAATTCCCATGGGCTGCGCAAACTCGGCGAGCCATCTTTCGGTTGTTGAATGAGAATTGAACCAGGCTTTAACTATTAGCAGTCTTTTTCATATGGCACAGCAAAAGGGTTCAACATACCAGTAAGCTGGCTTTGGGCGTCAAGCTTGCCGAACATCCAACCATCAAGATCCACGCCTACGGTGGGCAGTCAGCGCAGAGCACGCAAGAGACTTGGAAGTATGTTTCAGACCTTTCAAGTCATCGCAAGAGGATGCTCCTTCCACGGGACCATAAGTCACTCCATTAACTTCAGCTTTTATAGTATCAAACACTGGAGACCCTGCACAAATCCAGCATGTCAAGTCTTCTTGACGCTTGGAGAGATGGTTAACTGGCACAAGAGGCGCAACCTGGGGGTTGTAGTTGTAAATACCGTCACGGCACTCATTGAGCATACATCTTGCTTTCTTCGAGTATGCAATATATTTTCCAGATGCGTCGAATACCTGCATTACTTGTGACCCTGTGTGTGTGGTTGGAAAGGATCCATAGTTGAGCCCGGGTTGCAACGTAGCACGTCCGATAACATTAGACCCACCTGAAATGACAGAGACCGACCACCCTGCACCACTGCTCGGAATGACAAGTGCCCAGTTGATGAGGTCGTGGCCAGCAGTATGCCCATCTGGTTTATTGAAGTACTTGTGTGGCGAACCGTCTTGGCCACATTTGACACTTTGGAAAATTGTCTTGTACCACAAGGCTCCAACGGGCTCATTTCCTGGCGGTCGCATGTCAAGCGCGGACCCGCCGCTTTTGTAGGCGGCAATGAAAGCAGTAATAATTGGTTGCAGGCCGGTATGGTCGGCACCGATTTGAGTCGCGTACCTAGAGGGTTGAGGATCATGATTTTGTTCCCACCTACATCGTGTAAGCTTTCGCACGGCGGATGTTTCAGTGCAAACATTACCATAGATTACCAATATAATGTCCTTCTGGCCCATCATTCTGTGTGAATTTAGAAAAACACAGCGTAGATACTTGACAAGATACTGACCCAAGTCTGAAACTGCACAAAGTCTGGGCGTGGATTCATCTGCAATATACCCACGATTCTTGCTGGTAAGTTACTTTCGCCGCCACGGTAGACATTGGTACCGTACTAGAGAAGTTAGCAAGTGAATAACTCCTGACGCAGAAAAGAACTTACAGCATTCTTGTATTGAAGGAAGCTGAGTCCTAGAAAAGTCAGCGATCAATTCAAGCAAAGGACCGGATCCTGCCACGTACCAATCATATATTCTTTCCCATGGGAATGTGCAACACCCATGACCTTCGTGTCATTAGTCATATCGCCCACGTTATTGGCACCGAGCACTGGCCAAGCCGTTTCCCAAGTGAAAAGTCCATCGGCGATAGGTCCCCAGTATTTGTACCTGAAGAGCGTATCAGTATTCGTGCATCAAATTGGAAGGTACTAGCGCTTCAACCATTCTGGGTCACCAGTCCAGTAACCTTGTGTTTCATCAAAATCTGGGACGAAGTGCAGCCGATTGTCAAATTTCCTCTTCCAAGTAATGAAAGTATGATTTTCGAGGCCTCCACTGCTGAATGCTGGAAAGGATTGTTAGATTCAAGCCGTTCAAATGAATGCAAGTCGACTTACTGCTAACCATGGGAAGGTTGTTAGGTCCAGCCGTATAGTACGCAGAGCTACCAAGATATGACGTAAAAATGTCATCGTAGTCAGTTACCTATAACCTGTCAGGGAAATTTTTGAATCTTGTTTGCAAGGATAGAGTTCAGTTGACAAACATTTTTGCAGGAAGTCTTGTGCTGATAACAAGCGTCCCCCGCAGCGTATAGATCCATGCTGATGTAGAGTTTGAATCCTCGATACGCTGCGTAACCGAACAGGTAGCCAAGTGCAGGCCGAACGAAATCTTGAGTTGAATCCCCAACATTTAGTGCAAAGCCATCAAGCTGGTGGACGTCAACATTTTGGATCAAGATGACGCCTTGAGACTTACTCCCATGGCAATAGCATCCTAGCATAGAGAGCTTTAGCTTGAGATCATGGATCGACAAATTGAACACAGGAAAATACTCACATCAATATCTTTATGAGCATGTTCTTCGGTTACCGTTCCAAGCTATGATGCCGTCAAGACTCGAATTCAGTGTGTAGCAGGATGAAAGAGTAGTACCATATAATGCGCAAATACTGCTCGAGAGTTTGAGAGTCTGAAAAAGATGAAAGAAAATGTCGCGACTGACGTCCACAGATACAAAGTTCTCATCTTCATCGTGGAGTCTTCACGCGAGTGTTACACTTTGAGCGTAATCAAGTAACACAAGTTGAAATGGAAATCGTTCAAACATAGAAGGATGCCCAGTGTTCTGATAAGAAGGGGAGAGTATTTTGAAGTATGGCTTCGGCTTCATACCCTTGTCACATTTACTTGGAAATGAACTCTAGGCAGACATTATTGTTCTCATACACCTTATCATACCCTAGGAGTTTGCGGCTGAAGACATTCAGTGGAAGATGCTTGTGGATTATGGTCGTCTGACGAGGCTAAAAGGTGTCTCCTGCCTTTCTTGGCGACCGGTGCCGAGAGTCAGAGGAGCTGAAAGCTTTGCCCTTGAACATTGGTAGCTTGTGCGGAGGTATATTCTGCTTGTAGAAATATACCCATTGTCAAGCGTGCTAGCAGCAGTAAGGTTGCAATACCGTACATGTAGAATACCCTTCACCAGCCCGACAGCACGCAACTTCCGTTGCAATTCCCTAATTCAGTTCGCATTCGCATTCATCTTACTGCATGAAGAACACGAGGGTAACCACTGTTGATAAATTGCATTTGGCACGCAATTGCTTTAGTTCTGAAGTAGTGTTGATTACGAAGAGTCACGCGGCCAAAATGAAAGCATAAATCGATGCCAGTAGAGTTTTTACCAGTTTGCGCTCGGTGACGAAATGGGTATCATCGGGATCGTTATGTTTAAGGCTGATTAGCGCAGTACTTGTGACAACCAGTCAATGATTTCATATACGTTTTGGTATCTTGGCCTTTTACTCCTCAAGCTCGATCATCCCTCAATATCCAGCTAACAGTGGATGATCGCTCGACGTTCAGACGATCTGGAAATCCTTCATTTCTCCAGCCGGTGTTTCCCCCATCATGGACCCATGGATATAGCAGCAGCCAACAAGCCTGAACCTCCCATTATTTTCCTCTCAGAGAACAAAAGGAGTACGCGCACCGTTAATGAGGCAAATGATGTCGCTTTCTTTACAATAAGGCAGCACAGTACCCATGCGTCCTCCAACCGATATGCAGAATCTTTTCTGCAGCAAAGAGTGTCCACAGAAACTGCTGAAGCGGCTTGCTCTCTCAGTCACATCTAGCAACTCGCGCTCAAATTCTTCTCGTGCTCGGCCAGAACCGGTTCCTTCTGCGAAAGAACGAATTTCCTCCTTCATATCCATGAGCCTGTAGAAAGCCTCGTAATCACCTAGACACTGTTCCGTGCTTGGTTGCGAATTCGCACCGTAAGCGCTACGATTGCCAAGAGCCGTTCGCACGAAAGCCTCCAGTATCGGTTCCCTAGTAAAAGGGTAGGGATCTTGTACTAGAGATTTTGCGAGCATTTCCACTGTCCGGAACCAATTTCTCAGATAAGCGTTGGCTTCATCTATCATCCATGCCGGGTCAAGACGCTGCAGCTCTGAGATCATCTTGACCTTGTCGAAACTGAACCCTCTCAGGCTTATCGCGAAGTGGTCATCCTCGGGAAAGTTTACAAATGGAATGTACTGACTACCTGCCCGGTAGTCTAAGTCAGCAATCGGAGCCATCTTTGTCTGACTCCAGTCGGGCACCCACGATGGTAGATCCTCAATGTTGCGCTCAAACCCAATACCAGCGATGGTGAGGGGGTTGAAGATGTTGTCTTCCTGAGCCGCAATTCTCCGGGACAGAATCAATCGCATCGCCTTGGTGTAAACGGTACAAGCAGTGACCTCGGAGCCATACTCTGGGCAAATCAGATCACGAGACTGATCTGTCGTCATGCCCAGCAATGCGTAGATTTTATCGCGCGGATCAGTGGATCCTGCATGCATGCACGCTCCCAAAACATGTTCGAGAGTGAAAGAAAGATCGTATCTGACATCTCCGCGAAGCTCGAGCATAGAGTCTACGTTATGTAGCCCCATGTTATACTCTGCTCGTAGAGTGCTTTGCACGTATGGATCTGAAGACTGGAACCGCTGAAGTAGGTTTTGATCGTACATTACGTTGACTGCTTGAGCAACATACTTCCAGTCCAAGCATATATCACCATAGAATACAATCAACTCTCTGGCAAAGACGGCTTCTTGAACAATCCACACTCGTCGAAACCAAGGATTAGCGAAAAATGCAACAAGCGCGTCCCATTGTGCTGCCTTAGATTCGTGCTGATAGATAGCTTTGAAAGTGGCAGGATCGTGTCCAAGTACATCATGCCTGTAGAACAACTCCGCAAAATGAGATTGGACTAGGTAAGCATCAGGTTGAGGAGTAGGTTTGTTGGCCTCGACAAAGTGTTCGTGATGCCTCAAAAAAGCCAAGACTCTGGTCGCGCCTTGGTATATCTCCTTCATCATCTGGGCCTGATATTGTTTCTCAAGGTTTCCGTCGCCAGCCTCCTGGTTGATACACACCTGGTCGATCCAGATCAGTCGATCTTGCCATGGAGACCTCCGTCTATGAATGATGTCGTATGCACATTTGGTGACTTCCAAATCGAGATAATCTACTACAATCGACCTCTCCTTCGAGGGATCTCCCCAAACATAGGAGATTGCTTCATAGGCTGGAGGATAGTCAAGTGACGCGATAACTGTACTACATGTCACCGCATCAGTCGAAGCACCCTTCAGAATTTTGAGCAGCCGAAAGTCGCGCTTGTGCCCTGGAATGCCATTGTACATTGGCATGTATTGATACGGAAATCTCTGTCTCGAGGACACGACAGCATCCTTCTGAGTAAGTATCCCCAACTTCTTGCCCCAGTATCGTACGTAGCGATTCAGTCGAAATGTGACTTTTTGAAGCATATATCTCGGAATGGTCTCTAGCGGCTTGCCTGGTACTTTTAGATCAGGAGGCGCCGATTGCACAATGGAAATGACCCAGCCAGGGTCAAATGCTATCATGCCTGCAATCAGAATTCCAATCCACGACATGAAGACCAATGGAATAGCAAACAATGGTCGGAATAGGAGGGTGATCCCGACAGTCCAGAGATACACAACGTCCAAGACACATCCTATCATCACCCACCGGATTTCGGTGTGATCAGAGATGTCCTCATAGGTGTACCACAATATTGGAGAGAAGAATGTATCGAAGCATAAATACGATCCGAGAAATCTGGTGAAGCTCCTTGAAATCCAGGGAAGTGTAGACAGTATACATAGAACAATCACTGCAGCTGCTGGACGCTGTTTACTGACCGCCGCAAGCCTGATCAGTAGCATCGGCAAAACACTGACAACTTTCCAACCCAAAGGAGCGCCTACGATATAGTCGAGGAGAGCAACAGCCAAAGCTCCAAAAGATGGTTTCAAGCAATGCCAGATGACGACACTGAGGGCATCGTTGAAAATTCCTTGCTTCACATCGCGGTCTCGTGGAGGGGCTGCTGTGGTGATAGCCTTGCGAAGAGCCTGGGCAGCAACATCCATGTCCCGAATCCGAACATCTAGCTCGGGAACCAGTATGTTGTATGGCCCCATAGAAGCGGCAATTAAGTATGATCGAGTCGTATGTGAGATTAAAAGGAGATGGAACAAGAGAGGGAAAGAAGATAAGGCTGTTTGTTGTTCATGAGAGAGACGCGGTTGTTGCTTGTTCAGCCCCTAAGCGGGCGGGGTGGCCTCGCTAAATGACCTCTAAACGAAGCTCGTGTTTTCATTGTGGGGCGAGAAAGCCATTCAGTAGCGTTGAATTGTTGACCTCGTGTTTTCGCTGAAGGATACTTACGGGGATGGGCCATCGCAGTCGTCACTGGAGGAAAGAAGACACAACATCATATTAGCCGGATGGATGTCTCTTGCAAAGGTAAGCTTTACTCCGAAGTTTGTGATATTACTCCTCAGGTATGCCAAGATCATCCACCAATAGACTGCTCGCACTCCACGTGGAGAAGCAAGATATTAAAGACCCCTTCTTTCTCCAAGATGATCTCCCAGATGTTTCAATTTCTTGTTACATATCATTTTGCCAAGAATTTACTATGTTATCCTCTCTCACTTTTCTCACGACACTCCTGGCCACCACCTCGGGGGTCTTGGCAAGCCCAGTTGCGATTACTGGTCCCCAGCCAACGCCACCGCCAAGCTTGGAAGATGCTGTCGCTAAAAGAGCTATGTCGTGTACTTTCAGTGGCTCTAATGGTTACTCTCTAGCTTCAGTGTCTAAGGCTTCATGTGCAACGATTGTACTTTCTTCTCTCACAGTACCATCCGGAGTTACGCCCAAGCTGGAAGGGCTCAATGACGGGACGTCTGTATGTGACATGTTGTCCCCGAAATTCCAGCATGTCTTTCTAATCTAACAATTGCGTTAGGTTGTCTTCCAAGGAATGACGACTTGGGGTTACAAGGAATGGGAAGGATCCCTAGTGTCAATCAGTGGCAATAAGTGAGTGCTCCATATCAAGGTATGAATACTGTTCACTATGAACTGCCAGGATTACTATCAAAGGCGACCCAGGCTCGGTACTCGATGGTCAAGGTGCTCTTTGGTAAGTGCGTCTCTCTTCAGGTTTTCGTAATCGTGCCGTGACAGCTCGAGAAAAATTTGCAAACAGACCCCCATGGCGGATAAGCACATCATTCGCTTGAAATTGAGCCCGTGCAAACAAGAGCAAGATGGACTCGCTGACCCTGACTTTTCTAGGTGGGATGGTCTAGGCGGAGGTGGCGGGAAAATCAAGCCCAAGTTCTTCAAGGCAAACGACCTCACGGACTCTCTCATCCAAGGCATTACAATCAAAAACGCGCCTAAGAACTCTTTCAGCCTCAATCGCGTCACCAGACTCACGATCAAGGATGTGACTGTCGATGATTCCGATGGAGACTATGACACCGGGGGACACAACACTGATGGTTTTAATATCAACAACGCAGATCAGGTATATTTCAGCGGAGTCAAGGTGTGGAACCAAGACGACTGCATGAACGTCAACTCGGGAACAAATATCTACTGGACTAACGGCTTTTGCTCTGGAGGCCATGGACTCTCGATTGGCTCCGTTGCCAATGGCTCCGTCGTTCGCAATGTGACATTTGAGAATACTGTGTTGGAAAAGCAACAACAGTCTGTTCGAATCAAGACGAACTCCGGGGCTGTAGCGAGCGTTTCGGACATATACTACCGCAATATCGTCTTCAACGGTGGAACAGACTATGGAATTATCGTTGACCAGTCGTATGGTGGCACTAAACATGTCCCGACGAATGGCGTTACCATTAAGAACTTCCAGCTGAAAAACGTCACTGGAACTGTAGACAGTGGCGCTACTCAGATTCTGGTTGAATGTGGTGTGGGGAGTTGCACTGACTGGGTCTGGTCGGGAGTGAAGGTGACAGGAGGCAAGAAGTCGACTGCGTGCTTGAATTTGCCAAGTGGGATCTCTTGCTAGTTCTCCGTGGCCGCGATTTGGGAGCTGTGAAAGTGGGCTTGTACATATGATAATCGAATAGGCACAGGTCGTTCACCAGACAAGTGGCTTAGACGTGATGTTTAAGAGTCCGATCTTGTCTGAATTCTCTATGGCAACTTTTCAGCCACGAGGACGAGCTAATCCCTAGTGAAAGCTCAGTTACGAGCCTGGCTCATAGATGTAAGTATGTACAGCAAAGAAGAATTTGCAGCCCGAAATTGTACCCCAGGTACAACGCCAAGACCGCCCCATTTCAAAACCCTATCGTTTCATCGAAAAGAAGTAAATGCACCAATCTCCCTATCCCCAGAGAATAGTCTCGTCAACAGACGAGGAGTCAACAAATTTTGACTATTTAAATGATGAGGTATGCAGCGACACCGGCGAAGACAGCGATGAACGCCGAGCTGCGTGTGGATGATGCGGCCCCGGTGAATGTTGCTGGTGTAGCAGTTGCCAATGGTACGCTGTAAGTCGTCAGTTGGGATACATAGTATAGGAGATGGAGGAATGCTTACCTAGTGTTCTGGACTGGATATATGGTTCCAGTTGAGATGATAACAGGAATGCTGGTAGACACAGGCACTACACTGTACAGAACTGTTGGGATGCATGTTGTGATGGCGATGACGCTGAGTGACACGCCTGAACTTGCGCTAGCGGTCCCAGCAACGAGAGTCGAAGACGTGTTGGATGGGAGATATGTAGTGGATGGGACGTAGCTTGAAGTCGAAGACGAAGTCATAGATGAAGTCGATGATGAAGCTGGTGCTGCAGTAGATGTTGACTTGGAGACTGTTCGTGTGCGAGTCAAAGTGGTGGTCGATGACAAAGTCGTTGTGGAGTGATCTGAAGAGGAAGATGCTGCATAGGTAACCTCGTTGAAGACGGCCGCTGGCAATGAAGTTGAGGTTGCGGCTTCAGTGGTAGCTGGTTCAGCTTCTGGAGAAGATGTTGACGAAGCGACGACAGCAGCTGCCTTGACGCTCGAGACAACACTCGAAGAAGATCCGAAGTTGCTGGCAGCATTCGTTGATTCTCCGGCAACAACATTAACATCCTTGATGGTAACAACGTCTCCATCAGTGCTAGTGACCTTGACATCAACAGTAGTTGTCCCAAAACCGCTCGAGTTTTCGAAGAAGTTGTACTCTTGTCTGGTGGTTGACTTCCAAGTGCTTCCTCCGTCGGTGCTGACTTCAAGACTGGAGACTTCCTTGTTGGCGTTGACAACTTGCATGCTGAACCAGTATGCCGAAACCCCTTCCTTGTTGTGGACTGCAAGAGGAGAGGTGATTGGGCAGTCAACGTAGTCCCAAGTGATCGGGATAATACCCTTCGATGGATCGGCAAGAGCTGCGAATGCATCGGGGAAAAGATCCAGGTGGTTTGTGCCACACCCGGGGCATTGATCAACGATCATAGCCGTGACTGCATTTCCATTGGGACCAGTGACAGATACACAGGCTCCGCAATTTGCTGAGTTGTCCCAGTTCGAGTCCGATAGAGCAGTACCGTAGATACCAGCTGGGAGAGTATAGGTCGAGAATGAACACATTCCACCAGCAACGTTTCCGCCGTAGAATGTTGCCTCTCCAGAGAGGGCTCTCTTGCTTACAGTGGCACCTTGGGCCAGAGCGAGGACTGCCGAAGCAGCGATTGTGCCTGTGAACCGCATTTCGGAAGATGTGCTTGCAAAGAAGTGAAAGTAAGGACTGTAACGAAGACTGAAGCTTCTAAGAGATAGGTATGTACGCTGAAAAGAATGGCGATGGTGGGTGAGAGGAAAGGAAAGAAAACAACAAACGGAACATCTAGACCTTTTGACAAACACTAAATTGCAGATGGATTCGTGAGATGAGAAGCCGCACTGTAATAAACATGATACATTCTCAAAGCTTCGCTAGGGCTTGACAGGGCAGATGTTTGAACGTCAACGAATCCGAGAGGTGGAAAGTGATGCGGCAACAAGGTTTGCTCCCTGCAAATTACACAAAATCTCCGCAAATGGATCCTTCGAGGAGATTAGCGACGACTTCAGTTCTCCAACATCTCTGACAGTAAACAAGAAGAATTTCGCTATCCCTGACGAGCACAATGTCACTTTGTATGCTTATCTTTTGAAGATATACCCGCAGAGTGTTTTGGTGTTGTCGCTCATCAGTAGCGTTGCGGCTTAATCGGCTCGATCAGCCTGAATTCGCGCTGCGCCATCCCGAGGGCCAAGGAGTCGACAACCTCACTGGCTCGACTGGATAATCACAATGTTCCGAACAGACGCAGCAGGTATCGAAAGCATGTGTACAGCAAAGGGCCGCCAGCCGGCAGTGCCGCGTATAGTAGGTACTCGTCTCACTTTTGTTTCCTTTCCTTTGCTTTCCATTCAGTCAATCAGTCAAGATGCGCACGATACGTATGAGGATGCGCATGCAAGCCTCTTGGTATCGATGGAGCAGTCTCGAAGAGTATGTGGCATATATCTGGAGTCTCCTGCGGCGCATCTTCTTCGAAAGACCAGCAGTGTGGTTCTTGAATCTGTATGATCGGCATTGGTCATCGCGCTTTCGACGAATTCCGGATGTTCATGAGCTTGCGAGGAGGGGGATCATAGGTGGAGAGTCGTTACTGGATGCTCCAGTTGCTCTGCCCAAGACGCGCAAACGAGCTCTTACCCATCCATTGCCGCCGATGGAATCGAGAAGTATGCCATTCAACCTTCGGAGGTCCCGGCAACGCACACACGACCAGACACAGTCGGCCTTCCTTGCCAGACTGCCAATCGAAATCAGGGAGATGATATATGAGGAGATACTTGCGGGTGGAGATAGGAGGTTGGTTCATATACTGCGGAAAGACAGAAGGCTCGGCCACTGGAGGTGTAGGATACAGGATGGCGAAGAGGTGTGCGATGAACAAGCTCGGAGATGCGTAGAGGGGTGGCTATCCTATAAGTCGAAGGTGTGGCATTTGGATCGCAATGGAATGCTGGACTTAGTGACTGATGGCGGGCTATTGCCATTGCTCCTGACCTGCCGACAGATGTACGTTTCTTTTCCATTTCCATGTAGGACGTTACTAACCAGCTCTCTTAGCTACTCCGAGGCCATTAACATCTTGTATTCGAAGAATATCTTCCATTTTTACGACCCCGGTGACATCCGCCATTTTGCACGAACCATCCTCCCACACCGACTGAACGCCGTCCAAAGCATAATGATTGACTGGGAACGCATGTTCAGTATATTCAATCGCAATAACGGCATACCAAAACAAGACGACGAAGAGCTGATGGCGTGGCGCGAAACTTGGGAAGTCATTGCTAGAATGCCTGGATTGATGGATGTCAAAGTGGTACTGAAGCCTCATAACTTTCACGTCACAAGGGCTAGAAGGAGGAGGATGTGTAAGGAAATGATGGGCATTCATGGTTTGAGGAATTTTGACCTCGTGATTCCATGGGACGATGAGACTGACTGGGGGTTCGCTGCATCCGCGCCATTCACAGTCATTAGAGGTCCGATGAGAGAACAGATGTGGAGGTAGATGAATGATGAAGATATCAAATGGTATCATGGAGTATATGGTACAAGTCTCGCTCGGTCCTATTCAGAGAATTCAAACTCAACCAACCACAGGAAGCTTTGAGGATTCTTCCTCCAGGATGAGGCTTTCTACCCTTGGCCATTCCCAGGGAAGTACCCCGAGACAAAAAATGTCATCGACCATAACAAGAACTTTGACAATGTTTCCTAGAAATACTTCGGTTAGAGCCTGGCTGATTTTTGTTTGCGAGCCTGCTCCTCGGCACCCTTGCCGGACCCGCTGACGCTAGCACTCATAATGCATGTCACTTTCACCCTGCACGCCATCTTTCCCCTTCCATCAACACGAGCTGCATCAAGGCCCAAAGATCTAAAAGCCTCATCTATCCGCAAGCATCAGACCCCTATATGCCCGACGCAGAGTCCATACAGGATTGGCCATCAGGTCACCTGTGAGATATCCTGACAATTGAGACGTGGCTACATCCACATGCCGCGAGCTCTTCTCAAGCAACTGCCGGAATGGAGCTCACACTAACTTTTGAAGAGGATCCCTGCATTCGAGCTCAAATCAAGACCGCATGTGGGACGGCCAAGTATGAAGTGTCTGCAGGCAATTGAGAAACCATATTGTACATCAGGCACATCATAAGTTCGCCGAACACACTATCAAACCCAACTCCCACTTGTCAGTCTCACTCATACTTCTTGAATCGGAGTGGCTCCAGCTTTTCTTTGACTCTTGTGGCAAGTACTCGAAACGCCAATGGAACATCTTCAGCCTGCTGCGTCCTTTGTTGGCCCTCGCTTCGACATCTTGCCGCTTCCGGCCTATGACGATACGTTGATTACAACTCAAGCATTCACTTTCATGAAATACCAGTAGCCTGGACGACCAGCTCAGTATGTTATGCTGGTCATTTCCCTATTCATCTCAAGGTCCGAAGGATGGGCAAAATATACAATCGAGGAAGCCTCTGGCCCGCGGAGCGATTGGATCTTGAGAGGCAACAATTCAATGACCTGGACGAGATTGATCAAAGGGAATATGACCAGACTCAACGCGAAATGATGGACGTCCTGGGGTCACATAGGACTTCGCAGGCGAGTTCGTCCTACAAGAACAATAACTCATTGAGCTCGGCGTCTCTCGAGGAGCTTCAACATGACCGACGAAAGATCGGAGAACTTGTCAACATGGACCGAAGCCTTATAGACGTTGAGGATATCCATGGCCTTATCAATATGGATAGAAAGAATGCATACACCACAGAAGGCATTATAAATCCTTCCATGCAAGGCATCTGTGATCATGTCAACAAGATGCGCCGACCCAAGCAGGCATCGACATCACCAGAGCCTAGCAAAGACGACGAGCCTGTTCCGAGATATGGCTACAAGTCTCGACCATCAGAGATTCCAACAACAAACGAATATTTGAGCTGCCAATATATCGAACTCACCGAGTTCAGTAGGCTGAATCGAAGGAAATCAGACGATAAACATCTATCGGAGTTCGACAGATGGCAGATTGCTCGTGAGCTAATGGTTGGCGCCAACGCTGACGGGAAGGACCTCGAAAATATGGACTATCTTTTCATTTTGTATCATGACATAAGCTTTGATCAGAGGATCGCGTCTACCGGCTACTATCTATTACTTGGTATCGCCCCGAAGCAAAAGTACGTGTTTGCCATCGACTCTTTGTCTTACCTGTACTACAACATAGATTCTTGGCCTTTTTGTGGAAGTAGGTAAGACTGTTTTCTATTCAAGTAGATTTCGGTCGAACAGAGAGACGGTCTTCTGACGGGAGAAGTGTCCGAGCTTACAACCATTGAGATTCTCTTTGTCTTCCACCAACGATAGCTGAACCATCTTGAAACGTGCATCACTGACCTCCGTGCAGTGATGGATCTCCTGCTATCTCAAATCAACTCAGAAGATAAGTCAGCTTGGCCAATCTATGGTCAATGGGCTCAAAGGATTCGAAAAGGACGACGGCAGCCCAAATGCTCCCCGACAAGGCGACGGGTACAATTGCGCGATCTTCGCTCTGGCAAACGCTCTCAACATGGCATTTGGGTTTGATCTGCTCTGCTATCGGCAACGCGATCTGGACTCGTTGAAGCGGACTCGTATTTTCAGCGAGCTTAAGACAGGAGCTTCGAGTGTATTCAAGGACAACTTCGCATATGATATGCTCGATATTCCACATGGACCGCTTTACAAGTGCCCCATGCGCGAAAAGGACCGCAATGATGCGGCCAAAGATGAAAGGATAGAAGACATAGAACTACGGGAACGAAAGGCGAATGATCGTTTGGCAGATGAGAAACCTGTGAGCTCACAGCAGGAGATCGCGACGGAAACTGCACTAACAAATATCGAATCGCAGCTCGCGGGTGACGATGCCGACGACGAGTACGATGACATGTATGGTGATACATTCGATGACCCGTATGTAGATTGCTCAGGATTCCAGTTAGTCATCCTGCAGCTGGGATTCGTTCGCGTGAAGAATGTCAACCGGATCTACTACTGACATTTTCCCGCTTTAGATGAAAATCAATACCTGACATCCCACCAGATGACGAGGAAAATCACTTGAGCGATGCAGCAACGACAGAAGGAGGAATGGAAGAAAAATCCGAGACCGACGATGGATGTGATGAGGACCTGGAAGAAGTATTTGGGCTGGTGGATCCCTCAATGGATGAAGCTCATTCGCAAATCGAGACGCAGCTTTTCGGTCTATCCCCTCGCAATGCTAGGCTCATGCAACTGGTGATCCGGAACGCCATGAATGACGATCTGTTCTCCCATATGCTCGCCGCATCAGCAGCCTCGAAAGAGGGGGAGTCGTACGAAAGAGAAAGTGATATGGATAGACGCGACTACCCACTTCAATTCGATCCGCGGTACTTCAAGAAAGCCAGGTTCTTGTATCCAAAGATAATTGCTACGAATCCAAATACAGCTCTAGGATTGAGAGCAGCCAGAGCAGCTCAACATCTGAGCCACAATAACAGGAAGCTCCAGATTAAATTCTCGGCATGTGTAGCTGCATATTGGGGTGAAGACACGAAGCCCTTCGAAGATCTTACCACTGGCCTTCAAGGGCTCATCTAGCGAGGAATCCAGGGCTGGATTCAGGAGGCTGTTCGAGACATGGAAGGATCTCGATATTGACGCGGCCTGCGAGAAACCTCCTCACATACATGTGATAAACAAGTCCAAGCGAGATACAAGGTATCCAGATCAATCTGCGAATGACTCAGAAATTGAATGATAGCATCGAGCTTAGACTAATATAATAAGACACATTCCAATCCAACCCATCGAGCTGTAGAGTCTGAGTGTAGAGTCGGGCGCAAAGAAAGCAACAGAATAGTACGCGAAGGCCTTTTAGCATGATCACGTGTCGTCAGGGGAAGCACTGCCCAGGTGGGACAGCATTAAGTTTTGAAAATCTGTGCTCAGTCTTTATACTCTGAAGCTTAAATCTCAGCTGTCCTCTTACGTCCTGGAAGTGTTCTGTTTTATTGGTTATATCAGGTGCTTCCACGAGTCCTGGCAATTTCCAATTGTGGCTGTCTCGGAACCTCAAGGCCGACAACCATTTGAAAAGACCAAGTTCAAGCAGCAACACCAGTCGTTGGTTGTATCGCCCTGAATCACAGCACCAAACTCTTCCTAGGTCATGTTAAACTCGTATTTCCCAAAGTCGGTCGAGAAGTCTCACGGGAATGGCAAATTGGGGCTCCTGGGCGTATCCTCTCCGCGCTTGTCTGAAGGCGTTCCAAGTTATCGCCTGCATCCCAGTCATCTGTCTCTCTGCTACAATACACCTCATACACACTTTAGTCAGCAAATACCGGAGATATGAACCACCCAATGCCAGGAAGAGCAAAGCGAGACAGTTGGAGATCAACAGTATGCCAGCGATTCTTGGGCCAAGGCTGACGCGACAATTGGCCATTGGGCGTGGCGAGGACGATCAGCCCAAAGAACCGTTGATACCATGCAGAGAAAACTCTGCCTCGGAGCCGCTGCTTCATGTCCCCGAAGGAATTAATCAAACTATTAATACCAACTTTATATGCGACCAAAACCAGTCACTGCTCTTCCAACTCCCTCTCGAAATTCGGCAACAGATCTACGAATACGTCCTTGGCGGTTGCAACATCCATATCCATTTTCTAATGGCCTGCGATTCGATATCATCTCAACTCTTACCTCGAAGTAAAATGGGCCATTGTCAACTTCGAGAAGATCGACTGCATCTAAGCAGTAATCAGCTTACGACCATCAGGGAAACAACACCCCAGCCCGAATCGCCCCCAGAGCGAAGTTGGCCGAATTGGTTGTGTCAGATGTACATGTATCATAAGACGGCAGATTGGAACGAAGCGAAGCGCTTACTACCCTTACCGCTGACCTGTAGAAAAGTGTAAGTCTTCTCTCACTGAAGACCTTGCCTCTGCGATCTGTCGATTTGCAAGGTAGTTTGGTAGCGAATGAGACTAACAATGCCCCAAATAGGTACAGTGAGACTATCGAGCTGCTTTACAGATCCAATACGTTTCATTTTCGCTCAATGAAAGAGGTGCTGTATCTCTCGCTCACCATTCTGCCTGAACGAATGGCTCTTATCAAGAAGGTTTAAATACCAACATACGTTCTTCTCGGTAATGCTCTTCCACCTGACATGTATCTAATCGCTTTGCAGCTTGGACGGGAATGAAGGCTGGGGCCCATTCAGCACAAGCACAGCCTGGCTTGACTGTAGAGCACCTCGGCTTGCTTGCTCATGTGTCTCGTGCATCCCTAAGCACCTGCTACCCGATAGCCAGGTTGTGAAGTGGATCCTTTACACGTGGAAAATACGTAACCTAGATGCTGCCAAATAATGTCGCCACATATTCTCAATACATTGGAAAGCAACATTGAGATCAAATCTACACTGTTCGGGCACCTGACTCACCACAAAATATTACAAGTCACAAATCCTCCCGGTCACATTGAGCAAAAGCAAAATATGTCCTCGAGTGCAACTTTCATGTTGCCAATCAGGTACTGTTACCTCTATGTCCCAACTCGAATTGAGGACATATCGAAGTACACGTCGAAAGTAGTGACCTAACTTAACTAAAACCGGATATTTTCCCGCCCAAACGCCAATGTCCCATACCATCCCTATGGCTTTGAAAATGAACCTTCAATCAGCCTTCAGTCCTCGGTGTTGCAGCCACCTCCAGCAATCCTAGCCTCAGCCTCAAGTCGACCCATCTCAGCCAGCATAACATCAACAGCCCACTCGACCACATCTTCAACACCCGCATCCTGAACCGGCTCAAAGAAAACACCCTTCTTGGTAAACAACTCCATACCCTGTCCGTTTTTGGCCTTCTCATCATCACCTCTATCCTCCAACAACCACTCATACCCCTCCTCAAAAGCCTTCCAAACAACCTCCTCAAAGAACCCCTCGCTCTTCCACATCTGGCCCGGCAATCTTCCGCCCTCAGGCACATCCCTATAAATCGCTCTCTCAAAACGTCTCCGCTTCGACTGCCCCTTGCTAGTATTCAAGAACAACTTGACGTCAAACAAACCCTGGAGATATTCCTTCGCCTTCAGATTCGTAGCCCAGAACTGCGCCTCAATGACATCGCGCTCGCCTTCGATAAGATCATCGATGTTATCCTTGGTTACAAGTTCGGAAGAGAGGCCGTCGAGCTGCTTGAGGTATTTCGTAATCTTGGCTTTCTCACTTGCGATGTTGGAAATCGCTGCGCTGCTACGTCGACGCTTCGAGGTATTGCTGAGGTCGGGCTCGATCTTGGAAGTGGAGATGTCGGCAAGCAAGAGGAATCCTTCGACGAAGACGAATTGTGGTCGCAAAGTTGCCTTGCCCTTCCCGTGGGCATCCGCACCAACGATTTTCTTCCCATAACTCTCAATCGGACCTCGGACAACAGCGCCACCAAATCTAGCCTCTGCATTGAGCACAGCTTGTTCCTTGATCCATAGAGCAATTTTCTCCTTCATCTTCGCAATCAAGTCGGAATATTGCTCCATATCCTCATCGCACGGGAAGCGCTTCTCGTACGCGGGAAGCTGGCCGGATGTCTGAACGCTGGTGATGGCTTCGACAAGGCCGACGAAATCGAGGGCTTGGTCGCAGTCTGGCATTGGGCCGGTGACTTGGTAGCGGGAACGGTGGCCACCTTCGAGGAGGCGGGGGGCATCGCTCTTGTTCGAGTCAAAGGAGTCGGTTCTCTGAGCGTGGCGGGTGCCGGTGGTACATTCGAGGAGGGTGTCTGGTGGGTTGGAGGGACGGGTACCTGACGATGCGATGAAGCTGTACAGTCATACGCGTCAGTAGGATTTCTCAAGAAAAGTATGCAAGGGGGAAATAGTTCACGCAAGCTTACTACATTCCCAACTCATCGTGATGGATACTCTTCTCCATGAACGGCGCGTCTGCTGGAGTCGACGTGAACGTGACGAACGGCTGCAGACCCTTCGGATGGAAGAAATCATCTTGGGCAATTGTGATTGTCGGCTTGACTTTACCACCACCTAAACCATCCCCGTTGACAGTTGGTGTCTGAAAGACCTCGCTCAGGATTTTAGCCAATGTAGACTTTCCAGCAGAAGAGCAGCCCGAGATAGCGACCACGAAAGTCTTCTTATTTGAGATGAGCTGAGCTGGGCTGAGCTTGTTCTCCTTGTAGTTCTCTGGGACCGATACAGCGATGGTTTGTTGTATGGCATCAGCTCGAATTGGGGAGGAGTAAGTCTTTTCGAGATCCTTCTGGGACTCAATAAGAGTAGTGGCCGTGTTCTTACGACCAAATACCAAAGGAACCATAGGCGTAGCAGGACGAACAATGGCAGACTGTGGTGTCTCAACTGTACTCGGGCTGCGAGAATCTGCGTCAATGCCTTGTGGCTTTTCGACTTCGTCTTTGTCGCTCAGATCGATCTCTTGCATGGTCGTGGTGACATGCTCGATCTTGTTGTCAACACCAGTAGCCTCCTCGAGACCAACACCACTATTGCCAGACAGAACAACGCGATGATCGTCCACGTTGTCCTCATCTTCCTTCTCATTCGTAGCGATAATCGTCTTGATCTTAAGCGCAGCAGGTAGAAGTTGTATATCTTCATCACCAACATTAACACTAGCATCAATCGGCTCGAAGGTGAACTCTTCAACCATCGGCTCCCTAATCTCATACTTTGAAAGAGATCGATGAAGCGCGTTAGTAATCTCGTCTTCTTCAGCCAGTGCAATGGCGGAGATCTCTTCGTCGGGGACGAGCGTCATGGCGTTCACAGGTGAGTTTGGTGGACCGTGAGGGAAGTCGATTGCGGAGAGCGATGAGCTACGTTCTGGGTAGCGAGGGGCCACGTCTTGCGGTGCCATTGTGGTGTTTTTGAATGTCGTGAGGTTGCGTGAGGGCATTCGAAGTGGTGTTTTAGAGATCAAGGCCGCGACGGGAGGGTATTGACTCTTGAGCTAGCCTCGTAGCCTTATGGTCGTAGTCTTGTCTCGCTTAAGCGGATGAGACGATGAATGATTCAATATGATGAAATCACATGTAGTTAGGAACTTTCGTGACATTGATTAGAACATGTTCGTAAGTGTTCTACGACGATAGGGGGTTCAAAATCCTCGACAAAGGCAGGCATAAGCACGCCTTCGTAGGCTGGCCTCTGCCGATGGATATCTTTTTGGTGCTTCCTAAAAGTCCTGAAAATCTCTTGTGACATTCAAGAAATTGTATTTCCAAAACCAGAACCAGAAACGCTGTACAGTTGTCTTTACATGATTAAATGATAGGCTAGGCTCTGGACCCTGCCCTCGCCGTTCCTCTTCGCATCTTCTTATAACCATCCTTGTATATCACTGTCACATTCCACGAAATTGACTTCCATCTTTCACTCCTTCTAACATGCGCCATAACAACCAATCCAGACCATGATTCATCCATTGTTTACATCCATCCTTCACTGTCTTCTCCCTTGTGTTCACCCTCGTATCTATCCACCCAGCTCTTCCATATGACATTACTCTCATTTGTGACATTGAGGTTAGATTTTGCTGTTCTCAAAGCACACCCGCATCAATAAAACGACCTGGAATAATCCTTTGTTTACACTGAGCAGTCCCAGCGCTAGAACGAGGCTAAGCGAGCCTGTCTTGGCAAACATCTCCCCACCTCTCCTCCCCTTCCCCTCCAGCCTCCACACTTCATCTCCACCAACAAAGCTGAAGGCCAGCAAAAAGGAAACTCCATAAATGTACTATCTTGCTTATATATATATCACGGAAAGTTTTCCGCCATATCGTAAAATAACGCCACGACCCTCTTAACAAAGGGAGCTCTATTTGGACTACCAACTATCACCCTCTTTACTTCCAACGGCCAATTAACGAGACACTCGAACGGGTTCATCGTAAAGTTATTTCGAAAAGCTCAGAGAATAGTCGCATAAGACAATTATCATAGGCTTTAAGTTTCAATGGAAGCAAGTTGGAAGCAAGTTTCTGTGCTGAGCCGAATTGGAATTTCAAAGCCTGCGCCAGGCAAAATAGTCATAACGGACTTGCGCGATTCGTGATCGAGACGCTTGCTTATTCGTATCGTATTCAAAGCCACCTAGTACTTCATCACCGTCCGGGTTCACTGGGTAGGTGCTTGATATCGCCATTACGGGCCGGACGAAATTCAGTCTGTGGGTTTTTTTGGGGGGGTCTGGGGATTCGGCGATCATTTTAATTCTTGAAGTCATGAGGGGAGTGCTGAAGCTTGTTACGAATGAATTGCTCTATCATAGCTTGTTGTATAGATATATCTCATGGTGGGTAGGATATGTGGCTTCAGTTTCTGGCTTGCGTTTTGTCAGTATCGAGAAGGTTACGTGTTTGGTGTTGAGAACGAGGGAGAGTGCCAAGAAGAATGTTCCATGCTGATTTCATTGCTCCACCTCCGTGTGTGAGCAAGAGCGCAAATGTATGCAGTATACCCTAGAAGTTCCTCTACATACAACCAAAAGCCACGACATTAAGCCGGGCAAAATTCCCTGGATCCCTACACCTTTACAGCCCTCTTTTCGGGACCTTGTAGTGGAGAAACCCGAATAAATTTCGGATCGTAAGAAATCCCATGCTTAACCTTAAGCCCCAACCTTCTCATCCAACAACCTCCCCATCTCACTCTCCTCATCCTCCACCACATCCCCTGGCCTTCCATTCCCATTCCCAAGCACACCCTCAACATCCCTCCTCCCAATCATCCCCTTTCCCTTCCCCTTACCCCACCTCTCCACCTCCCGTCCAACAACCCCCTCCAAACTCCCCATCCCCACAACCAAAAACCCCAACTCCTCCCTCTCAACATCAAAAACCTCCCACCACTCCACCTCCGGCAACTTTAACCCCGTTTCCCTAGCCGCCAGGTAAATCGCCGCTGTAGCCAGCGCAGACGGTTGATGTGTTAGGTATAGCTGCTGTGGAGAGAGGACTGCGGTGTTGAGATGGGCTATTGTCCTGGCTGCTACTTGCTTGCCGATGTTTTTGGATTTAGATCTATGGGAAGAGGAAAACACGTCGAGTGTTTGCAAATACGTAATCGCCAAAGGATGAGGTAGCGCGACGTGTGTGTTAAATCCCAATGCATTGAGGATTTGCCCTTCGAGGAGGAGCAGGTGGTTGCGTTTTGTGATGTAGGTTGATTCCGAGAGGTAATACGTTGTCGGGTCGGGTTTCGTGTCTTTGTCGATGGGGGAAGAGGAGGAGAGATATTCCTCGCCAGTAGGGGAGGTAAGGAATGCGTAGACATTCGTTATACTCCTCAGCGAGCGGGGAGAAGCGGATATTTTCGCGGTGAGGTAGAGTGTTGCTGCTGAGACATCCTAGTTACCAAAAATTTAATCAGCACATAAGTCTTCAAAGCAACTTTCTCGCAATTGTATCCATTTTCCTCCAGGAAAGACCTAAGATAGAAAGGGGGGTGTTTATTAAACGTACACTAAACTCCCACTCCATCATCCCATCTACAAGCCAATACCGAAAAAGCAGCACATTCGCCTGCGCCGTGATATCCTGCGGTAAACGCAGCAGTATCCCAGCTGCTTGCGTCAATCGCGCCGTGTAGAAGCGGATGCTATCCTGTATCTCAGGCGGGAGGTGCGAGGATGGGTTCGAGGAGAGTTGGTTGGGTGTTGCAAGGGGGTTGGTTAGGTGGGACATATTGGGACCCTGAAATTGGTGGTGGAGATAGTGGGAGCGAATTGGCTTGAGGGTAGTATGATTGGAAGGTGTAATGTCGAGGGGTGATTGCTCATTTATTCGAGAGAAGAAGTGGTGTTGTTGATTCGGATTGGGAGACGCGACCTCGATGGATTTTTTGAGTTGCCTTGAGCGCAAGGCTGCAAACTTGTTGGCGGCACCTCAGCCTCGTCTTTCCAACATCCAGAACAATACCAGAAAACTACATCACACCAGATTCTTCCAATTAATTCCCAAAATAAGATTTATCCTGGATTCTATCTTGGGCCTGTTGACATTCTGAGGCTTTATATTGTACTATATTCGAAGTCAGGGAAGCAGAAATGTAAGCTCTTTCCCACGCCCTCTCAATTCCGTCTGGCTGCAATGCAGCTCCTCTGTAGACAATGGGGAAGCAAGGGAAGTCGAGCTATGATGGCCTGGTGTAATTCAAGGGTCAAGAAGAGTACTCGTAGGATTCTCATTTCCTCGAGATTTAAAGAGACGCTAATAGAGCACCTGGACCTCGCAATTACAGTCTCAACGCTGCGGGAACACGCATCACATCCAGAAGCTTTTCCAATCTTGCTTTTGCATTTCTTTCATATTTCCACTATTTCACATCTCGCCTGCTAGTAAAGAGCATCGCAGTAAAGACATGTAAAGATTTCCATCCCAACAAACGCCAATCCCAAATACACATCCCCTAATTAGCCACTCATGCCATCTTCCATCTAAGCAGCAGCAGCCTGTCTAGCCAACGAAGCCTGAGCAATGTTCTCAGCTGGTTGAGCAGGAGCCACACCAACACGCTCCTTAGCTAGGATATCGACCAACAGAGGAGAAGGACGGTTGTCCTTTCCAGCGCTGGCGGGGTACACGGCTTGGTTGTTCTTGTAGCGCTGGACATTCTCGATGTACATGTCGAAGAGGTATGAGGAGTCCATTGGGCCTCCCTTGGCTTCGGGGTGGAATTGGGTGGAGAAGATTGGGCGGGTCTTGTGGATCATGCCTAGGAGAAAGAACATTAGCAGGTAGAAGCTGAGAGGGGGAGGGAAAAATAGCATACCTTCGTTAGAGCCATCGTTCAAATTAACGAAATACTCCTTGAACTCAGCAGGCAGAGTTGGGGTGTCGACGGCATAACCGTGGTTCTGACTGGTAATGTGGCATTGGCCAGTCGTCAAATCCAGAGCGGGAATGTTGTGAGCACGGTTTCCGTACTTGAGCTTGATGGTGCGAGCACCAGCTGCAAGAGCGAGAAGTTGGTGGCCGAGACAGATACCCATGACTGGTACCTGAGAAGTCTCCATCAGACGGGCCAAGTGGTAAACAGTCTCTTGGCAATGGGTTGGGTCACCAGGTCCGTTGGAGATGAAGACACCATCGAAGTGGTGGGCGACCTTGTGAATGGGGTAGTCGTATGGGAAGACCGTAGCACTGGCACCACGACCAACCAAACTTCTCAAGATGTTCTCCTTGACACCGCAATCGATTACAGCAACGTGCATATCACCATTGTGGGAGCTGACGTGGAATGGAGCTTTGGTGCTGACTTTCTTCACCAAGTTGATCTGCTCGGGGTCGACGAAAGCTTCGTCCTGGTCGGCATCGTATTCCTCTCCAATCGTGATTCTAGCCAACGAAGACCCAACTTCTCGCAAGTGAGTCACAATGGCACGAGTGTCGACGCCAGAGATGGCAGGGACGCCTTCACGGGCACACCACTCGCTCAAGCTCTCCACAGCAGTCCAATGACTGTACTTCTCGGCATAGTCTGCCACAACGACACCCACACATTGGATATTTGGGGATTCGAAGTATTTGAGGAGGCCGTGATCGTCACGGGCTGAGGAAGGGACACCGTAGTTACCGATGAGAGGTTGGGTGAAAACAAGAATTTGTCCACGGTACGAGGGGTCGGTCATCGACTCGGGGTATCCAACAAGGGAGGTGGTGAAGACAGCTTCTCCGGAAATATTGGATTTGGCACCGAAAGATTTGCCGTGGAAAACAGGTCCGTCCTAGATTTGAAGAATCAGCCAAAAGTTCTCCCACCTCGCCAATTGTCGTGTCCTACCCTGATCGTGAATGTTGCCCGATCGTGCGAGATAGGTGTAGCTCTGGCACGGCTTGCTGGCATAGCACGACCAGCACTTCCTTCGACGGTGGCCATGAATCGGGCTTGTTGAGCCAACTTGGCGATTCCACCCGCCGGCTTGAAAGCCGCGGGCCTGAGAACGCGTGCGAACATTGTATTTGATTTTTCGTAAAGAGGTAGGCGGTAGGAGGTTGGTGAAAGCTTTTCAGTTCACTGAAGCTTTCCAGATGTGATCTACATTTTTTGGGTTAGTGGGCGGTGAGCGATTTTCGGAGGGGTGGATTGAGGGCGGACCTGAGATATAATCCTGCAGAGGGTTAGCAGATAGCCATGATGTTGCTGATAGTATAGAAGGAGATGAAGATGAAGCAATTGGACAAGAGGAGTGTAGATAGTCTGTGGTGGTCATCGTGGTGTAATAACGGGAGATCACCGCAAACAAAGATAAGAAACCCAGACCATGAGTCAAGGAGAGCGTAAATCAATTGAACAGCACTGTATCTTACCTGGGACGTGAAAACTGACGGGCGCCCACTCATACGCGCAACACTTCGTCTGTAAAGGATGTGGTGAAGGGGAAGAGGATGTTTTGTTCAGCTGTAAGGTTGTGAAGGAGGGGATGGATGCAGAGTGCAAAGTCTGGTGGGAGTGGATCGTGGTGTTGTGGAGGAGAAAGCTTTGGCTTGCAGGCAGGCTGGCAGGCCAGGGCAGCGATGCTTGAGGGACGAGGAGTCAATGGGAGAGGCCGAATTGGCGATTGCTGAAGAGAGTGTGATTGGTCCGGAAAAGCAGGGGTGAGACTAGAGATAGCTTCAATTGGCCGATAACGCAGAGAACATCAAAGAAAAAGAGAATGACGCGCAAAAATGGTACAAGCGAGATGATAGTGTCACAGCTGGGTGTGTGTTTATTTTTTATTTTTTTGCTTTAACCTCTTCCGATAGCCATAGTGGGGTAAGAGTCTGCCAGCTGCAAGAGCAAAGATTTACGCGAACCCCTCTGTTTGCATCACCTCAAGGCAAGGAGCCTGCAAAGTGACGAATGGCCATCTAAATTACTCAAATATCGCCTTGAAGACTGCACTTTTGCAAAAGGCCTGCCTTACTAATGCGAGCTTGGGTCTAGAATGACAATCAATTGGTATGGGGAGGATCCGTGATGTACCGCAGAGTTTTATTGCTAGCTTGAAGAAGCCTTGGGGATGGTATGCAGCTTGAGAATTTTGCGTACCTGGCTGACCGGAGGGCAAATTGACGGCAAAGCACGTGTAAATGATGGATGCGATGAGGCGAATTTGACCTCTTGATCTTGGTCCGGCATATGAGCCATCGACATTGAAGAAATGTATCGTGTTAATTCTTTCAATAAGAGCTGTCCATTGATCTCTTAAGCAAAGGCTCACCTAACCGTAGATATAGCTTTTCTAGTATCCGGCCAACTCTCAGGAGCGATATGCGTTAGCTTCAATATAGTACCTAGAAATAGGCCGAGCTCTTACTTATCTAAGCTCGTTCAAGCTCGTTCAAGCTCGATTTACAACAAGATGAATTGAAGCTCATGCCGAGACTTTCTGTGAATCCATCAAAGGAAATCAAATCTAAGTCCGAATCGATCTATTTTGACCACATTTTACATACAAAATGCACACCCCTAAAATCCCCGGCCTAGTACCAAACTTTATATGCGAGTACTAAACCAGTCAACCACGGCCTTCAGCCCTACTCGCCTCGGTCGCCTTGGTCATCCGTACCAAAAATAAGCTTCCCCTCACCCAAACCTCAAACAGAAGCCCGACATCAACTGAAGACGAGACTGGAGGAATTACTTCGGCACCATCCTTACATCCCGGATGTCTATCATCCATTTCAACCTTCCTCCATTCACTCACCCACCTTGTCGGTCGAAAATGATCAGCAAGCTGCATCTACGTATGAAACGACTCTATCTTTCCTCGAATCGTATCTAGCTGTATAGACAAGCCTTTGTCTCTGGTCTCTGTTGGAGATGCCCTTTCCACAGTATCTGCCGAAAATGTAAACAAAGAAGTGAGGGGAGCCCTCTCCTTCGCGATAAATGATCGATAGCGTCATTCTCCTTGCAGACACTGTGCGGCCGTAAAACTCAGGCCTAGCCATCGCTTTCAAAGTCAGTCATCTCAATGATTGCGAACCACCCGAACATACGTACATCCATCTCCGTACCTATCTATCACCTAACTCACAAGCTTACCTTAAGTCCAACTGGACAGCTCTCTGTCAGTCTAACCAGGTCTATGGTGCCCCAAAAGACGGGTATCGGGAGTCTATCTGAATATTTTCCGTCGTAACATACTGCAGATCAATAGTACATTCATTTCCCCGAGATCTAGTCTGACAGTGCCTTGTCTAGGCGTGTTTGAGAGGTAAAGTATGTTGACATATACTCATGGATGAGGTTGAATATTCTGCCTTGTGCATGGATGGATGGATGGATGGAGAGGCCGTCGGGTTGGGGACGGATGTGTCGACGGGTTTGTGTAGGTCATTACGATGCGGCAGAGGAGGAAAGAAAGGACGGAGGGCTTGAAAAGTGAGGATGAGATGTGGATAGGTACTGAGCATGCTGGTGGTAAACGTCCATATCTGGTGACCTCAAACTGTCCTGTGGTGCATGAACAGAGGCACTAGGAAAGACAGCTGCATCCAATAGATACGAGTGCGAGAAATGTGACAAGGAGAATACTCAACGTACCAGTCAAACCCTTTCAGCAACTAACAACTCCTGTTGCAACAACATGATATTCCTAGTCCTGCTCAAATGGTATTGTACTGTAATCCAAAAACCAAAAACATCAAGGTATTCAACAAAGTCCCTCCCACCCCGATCCTGCCTTTCAAAAAGACGGAACATATATAACTAGTCATTACAAGCCGACGCGAGCGTGGCTACACAAAATATGCTGCAAAAGACCTCCTCCCATTCCAACCATCCAAGCCAAGCCATCCCATCATAAAGTACCTGCGTACTACTAATCTAGAGTCCAAACCAAGCCACTCGCGCCCCCAAAAACAAGGTATCCGCCCTCCATTTACACATACAAACATGCATATACAAGCCCTTTCTGTCCTTGCGTCGTCTCACTCAATCAACCCCTCACAACCTCAAACTCCTCGAGCTCCCACTTTCACTCTTCCTCCCGCTTCCAACAGCCGTAACCGTCGTCCTCGTCTCAAACTCCTTCCCACTCCCATCATACATGCCCGTCCGCATCCCCATATCAACAAGACCATTCCCACCACTCCCCCTCCCACTCTTACTCTTCACCGTCCCTTTCGGACTCGTGACAGTCGTAACGCTCCTCCCGGCATCCAACACACTCCCCCTATCAATCGTCACATCCCTACTCTCCCAAATCTCCAGCGGCACCGCATTGCCCCTCCCACTGCCATTCGCATCCCGTCCCACAATATACTCCTCACTTTCACTCCTCCCCAACCTCGTCCCATCGCCCTTCCCCCCCTTCCCACTCTCCCACCAATTCCCTCCTTTCCCCCGATTTTCATTGCCATCCCGATCCGCCTTATCGACCCTACTAGCCAACACACTCGTCTGCACTTTACTCGTCGTGCCCAAGCGCGAGCCGCCTACACCGGTGTATGTGGTTGCGATGGGTGCGGATTTCGAGCGCGACCTGTTCCCGCCAGAGGAGATGCCGTTGAAGGCGCGGAGCTTGAAGAGGCGACGCATCAGCGACCAGCACATCGGCATGTTGGCGACGTAGACGGCGGTCGAGGCTTCGCGAATGTACCAGAAGGTCCACATTGGGGAGAAGGGTTGGGCGAAAGAGTAGTATTTGTTGAGGACCGCGCAGAGAATCTGTAAAGAAGAGAGGAGGTTAGCACTGTGTTGTGGGTGCGTTTGAGTGGAGTCGGACGTGCGAGAGAGGAAGAGGAGGGGGTGAGGAAAGACATACCACGAAGATACCGAGACTGAACAGTACGCAGAGGATGAGTTTGCTGGGTCTTGTTAGCTCTGTTGCTTGGGCTGAAACGTAAAGTAAAGTAGTAATATTTGCTGCTAATGGAAAGAAAGGCGCGTGGGATAGGAGTTCTGAGAAGCATAGAATGGTGCGCGGGCTCGACGCTTTGGATCTCGAACAGGACTGAATGATAGACAGACGACATACTTTGCTTTGGGCAGTTGCGAGGCAATGAGTAGAGGGAGGGGAATGCACAGCATCATGATATCAGATGTAATGTTGAAGACGGCGTTAGTAATCAGGTGGTGGATAGCAGCAGAGCATTGCACTGCGCAGTTCTCGTTAGTAAGTATCCTCCCACTCCAAATCTTCCAGCGGAGAATGGGAATGACATACCATTCTCAACAGGGACTTTCCAGTACCCATTGAATGGACGGCACCAAACTCCAAGATACAGAACTTCCATGACGATGAGAGCAACGATAACATATGCACCGACGATCTTGACGGCGAGTTGTTGCTTTAGGCCAAAGGTCAACTTGTTGTAGAGCAGGAGCAGACAGATTTTGCAGCCCCATTGTGTCATGATCATAGACTGTTCGACAACAAGCACGAATTTCGATCCTCGAATCCGAGACTGGATGGACTCGGGGGTGAGTAATGGGATGTCTTCTGGCAACATAAGATTCGTATCCAGATGGGCGACGATGTTCATGGTGGCAACGAGCACAGTGTAGAATGCCTACAAGGAGCCGTTAGCGACAATTGTTCTCCTTTGATTCGAGTTCTAACTCACAAATACCCAAATCATGACATAGTCCTCGGGCTGGAAGTTCTTGATACTGCCCAGCTGGAGATATCTCGATATACTTTGATACCAATTAGTGCTGGTCTTCTGTAAGGGCGAGACAAAGTCTTACTATCTGGTGACGACAATCAAGCAAGCGAATGCATACCAAGTCCACGACTCGGCAAGTAAAGATAAAGCCATCTTGATATTTCAACCAGGTGCAATGGACGCAGTCGTCTCAATCCAGATCCCCTCGACAGCCAGATACCTTACACTTAAGTACACATATGCCGGCCGATGGATGTCAAACAATCACGGTACAGTCGTCCAAAAATCCAAAAAAGGCGTATTTCAACAGTGGGATGGTTCGAGAGATGAGATGACAATAATGTAGATCTGGAAAGATTGACAGAAAGATTGATCGCTGAACATAAAACCCACCAAGAGCAGAACTTAAGCCAGAACAGAACACATCCCAAGAAAATAAAAATGCGGAGATGGTATCAAACATATACTTTGCCTCCCATGCATGCCAGCCAGCCTAGCTCGCCAGGCCAGCATTTCCTAGAAAGTGCCTACCAACCCAGCCCAAGACAAGCCCTCCGTGCACTACCAAATGGGCCTTGTACCGATTCGTCGCACGTCGCACATCAGCTGCAACGCTATCGCGAACTCAATACTGATCCCCCGATACAGGGGAGACTTCGAGGTTGCGCTTCAGTGGAGGCCGTTGGAGGTGTGAACATGGATGGTCCATGTTTTGTTAACACGCAACTCTTCATCACATGCATGCAGACCCAGGCTGCCCAGGCCCAAACCATGTGCTCGCCAGGGGATGTGATCCCCTAATCGTCTCCCAAGAAGCGATCCGAATAAATAATAACAGGCGTCTTATCCCCCACAGACAATCCCCTAACTCTTAGCTGAACCCCTTCAGCCAACAGGAGAAACGGGATCCTCTTTAGGTCCCCTTAGGCCCCTAAGTCCCCTGAAACGAATTCCTTCTAGAAGGTTGCGGTGGACGGCACGGCATGAATCGGCCCTCAAGGGCGTGCCTATCGACCTTCCCGAAGCTGCTGCTGTCAGACGGCAGTGGCACGCACCCAATGACCATTGAAAAAGCCCCTGCGATGAAGAACTAATATGCCGAGTATCTGCCGTTATATACAATTCCAATTCCGTGCTGATTCGTTCAAATCTTTGCCGCTTACAGCGCGAAGAGATTCCTAAACCACTGACCGGTGTGTGGTTGGTTGGCAGCTCTAATTTCTAGGCGTTGACAAAGATGTCCTTCTAGCGAGGGTTGGCAGCTAGCAGCGTGCCAGCGCAACCAAGTCTCCAAACCCCAGTCCTGGTCGTCCCAGTCTCTTGCACTCCTCGTCGATAGAACATGGATAGATCATGGATTAGGCCTGAATAGTAGCCCCACTGAACAAGATAACTCCGTCGAGGGGCAATCCTGTGCATCATAATCGGCAGGGGACAAGTCCCTATCAAACACATCTGCTTCTCGTTCCTGTCTCCATTTCCCAAGATCAGATCCACAACGCATATCATCATTAACAAAAGCCATCCCTAAAGAAGGCAATCGCCGCCCACCTGGCGTTTCCAGGAACCGGCTGGTCGCTCTGATTCTGACACCTTTATTGTTCGCCGCTATCTGATCTGAACGTTATGTTACCGACTGCTTCCGTTCCAAGAGATCCCCCATCCCAAATTTCAATTCCCAAAAGTACTAATCAACCCGTCAATTGATCTTGGCCCTGCCTGCCGTGCTTCTTGCATGAAAATGGTTCACTTCCACGAGGGAATAGTGCCGGCGAAGAACCGCAAACGGGACGTCTACAGTATTACCCCACCACAGCGACCAGAGGCGTTCAAGCCAGCCGTCCAACGAGTCGTTGCACGTTGGTTCTTCACGAATCAAATCTCAACTTCAACACCTCCTATTCTCAAAGTATACAGAAGGGCATTAGAACATGGCTTTTCGCCTCGTCAGCATCTTAACGTAACGACGTCGTCGTACTGTAGTCGGGACGGCTCAAGACGGGAACGGGAGCCAAACCGAGGTTAGGCACATCCCAAATCCTATCCCTTCGGCTCTTCTCTTCTCCTGCCAGTCCAGCTTCTTGTTCGAGTCAAGTGGCAGCGAGTGGTATTTGTCCGCCAACCATCCATCCATCAGCCACCTGCGGCCCTCTTCAGTTTCACATCCCCTTCCCTTCTTCATGCCGTTCCGTCTCAAGGTTTGGTTAACGTTTTCCAGAATAAACGTTCGGCTGACTGGCGTGTGGTTCTCGACAAACCTTCCCACTCGGCTGTTCCCTGCCTGCGTGGTATGTTCCTGCGTCAGTCACTGCGCTGCAACTTCACAATTTCTCGAATCAGAAAGATGTATCCCGGGGGGCAAAAAAGGGGGTCGTTATAAAGGCGTGATAAGGAAATGATCGAGCGAGAGTGGAGCCTATGATTTGATTTTGGACCCTCCCCCTCTTCATTCAGTGGGTGTATGAGGGTCCATCCGACTCCATCGACTCCATTCAATAATGCAGGGGAAATGGGGGCGGAGAACGACTCGGAGTTGTACCCTCGCTTTCTGATACGAAATAGAGTTTGCTAGCTGGTTGGATCATGCTTGTGTAAGTCGCGCTGGGTATGGACCCCTGGCACATGGATGGCGATTCGTGTCAAGCTCTGCAGTTCGGATCTCCAGAGTCAAGTCGGTACCGGCACAATTATTAACTTTCGTACTCCAAGTGTCACGGGAAATAACTAGCGAAATACTTCGTAAACTCTGATGATAATCCTCCCCGAGAACAGTTACGCGATGAAGATTAGATCTTCGACTCCACGATGAGTCGAGGTAGAGACGCGCATCGCCAGGTTCTTCGTCGCTCAACGTCATGTCAAGAGGTCAGTCTTGTACTCGTCGCAACGATATCGTCGTCTGAAGACTCGGTCCCGGTCTTGGGTCACGAAACAAGTCGTGTGCTGTTTGCATACGGTAACATGGACGTGCAGTGCGAGCCTTTTGAGATCCAGGTCAGGGGTCTGAATTGACAGACTCGACACGAACCTCCTCCAGAAAACTTTCAAGCATAAGCATTGTCGGCATCTGCTGTCTCTTTAGCATCGACCAGGCGTTCGGGGATATGAATCGGGAGAGATAGAATCAACGGTCTAACTTTATCAAGCATTCGGTATAGCTTAGGTTGAGCAACCAATACGGATTCCTGTTAAGCGAAGTAGTCAGAGGGTTCCCCTCTTACGTCTATGCTCTATACTGGCTGGTGAGGAATATATTATCACCTCGAACATGAAGCAGCATCAACCAAAATGAAAATCATCCTTCCCGTTCAAGCGTACCGGATTTTCGGGCTCAGGATCTGCCTAGATGGCGCCGTCGAGTACGCCGTCTGCCGTTAAAAGGCTTGCTAAAATACTAGTGACAGAACTCTCACTGACGCAATGTTAAAGAAGCCGCAATGAAAGTCGGGATGCTCGAGTTTCTTCTTCCCTTCGATCTCTTTTTCTCTCGTCCACCCCTGCGATTTCTGCTCGTTGCTTGAAGTCCAGCTCTTGTTTTCTTTATTATCTTCGCTTCTCTTCGCGTGTCCGGGTAATTCTGTTGTGTCTGCGCAACGGCAGTGGCTCCTTACGAGCAGCCAACTCTCCCGTTGACAGAGATACCAACCAGGCGCTCAACAGCATCTCAGCCGCAGCATACCTTCGCAAACCAGCCACAAAGCCATGCATCCAACCACTCAAACATAAATCCGGAGTTGCAGTCCCCGCACATCTTCCAGAATGGATCAACATTCAAAGAAGAACAAGATCCCAGCACCCCATTCTCTCTCAAGCCCGGCGGCCGTCGACGTCGGAAAGATGCAAAGCCTATTACACCAACAAGTAAAGATGACCCCTTAAACCGCATGGGGGTCCTTTACTCCAAAATACTGGCTTACTCAACCGGTACACGATACAGCATATACATCGTGCCTGTCGCCGTTCTCCTCGCCATCCCCGTCATAGTTGGCGCTACCCAAGTTTCCGTCTCGGCCCCTAAGATCGGAGGTATCAGAGTGGTATGGTTCTTCACGTGCTTCGAAGCCGTATGGCTTTCATTCTAGGGAACGAAGTTCGTAGCGAGGGTGTTGCCGAAGGTATTCGCATTCTTTGCCGGAGTAGTCAGCTCGGACATAAAGAAGTATGCTCGAGTGCTGGAGAATCTAGAAACTATGATCACCATCTTCGGATGGGTCGTGGTATCTTTCGTGCTGTATGAAGTCTTGTTCAGTACTGCGTCTGCTAGCAACACACCTTCGAGCTAGACCACGAGATTCAAACAGGTCATAGCTACGATTTTAGTATCGACTATTATTTTCTTCATCGAGAAGATTCTGGTGCAGCTGCTCAGCGTAAGCTATCATGCTAGATCATTCAATAATCGGATTGATGCGTCGAAAGAGAGCGGTCCGTCTCCTTGGAGTCTTGTTTGAGGGTTCGCGTAATTTGTTCCCCATATATGAAGCAGACTTCCTCGAGGAAGACTTCATCATACATGTCAATTTCGAAGCATTTGTACGCAAAGGTCAGAAAGAGCGAACCAATCACGGAGCGAAGTCGGATGGTCGGGGTCAAAGAAAAGTCAAAGGAATGGGCCGACTTGGCAACAAAGTGAACTCTGTCTTTGGGAACATTGCTTCAGAGCTGACTGGGAAGAGAGTCTTACCTCCACGGTCAGCGGAATCCATCGTAGTTGAGTGTCTCGAAAGATCGAAATCTTCCAAGGCCTTGGCGCGAAGATTGTGGTTCTCTTATGTCATAGAAGGAAACAATTGCTTGCGTCTCGAAAATATCCAAGAAGTCCTCGGGCCCGATGCTCAAGACGTAGCGGAAGACTGCTTTAATATCCTGGACCCAGATGGGAACGGTGATGTGAGCCTTGATGAGATTACTATGAGATTTACGGAACTCTGCATGGAAAGAAAAGCGATTGCGCGGAGTATGCATGACGTCTCTCAAGCAATCAAAGCTCTAGACAATGTCTTGTCATCTGTTGCTTTGCTCCTCTCGATCTTTGCATTGAGTAAGTGGTGAAACTTTGGTGCCAATGTTCGACTAATAGTTGGGCAGTCTGCTTCCTCGATACAGGATTTCACACTATCTTGAGCACGGCATCAACGACCCTCCTGTCTCTATCCTTCGTATTCTCCGTCACAGCACAAGAGTTCCTGGGATCGCGTATATTTTTTTTGTAAAGCACCCCTACGATATCGGTGATGGAGTGCACATTTCCGGTCACGACGGGATCAATCAGATGGAAGTTGAGCAGATATCTCTCTTGTACACGGCCTTCCGAAGAATCACGGACTTGCAACTGATACAGGTAAGATGACTGCTAAATCATGACACACTCAACTGACATAAATCAGATCCCGAATATCACGCTTAACACGCTTTGGATCAATAACATTAGCCGTAGTAAAGGCCTCATGGAACGCATAGACATCTTCATCTCCCTCGATACCTCAATTGCAGATATCAAAACTCTCCGCCAGGAAATGTTGGCGTTCATCACAGCGCCAGAAAACGTAAGAGACTTCCAGGAAGAGATCACACTCTGCTGCATTGGCCTTGGTACCATGGATAAGCTCCAACTTCAACTCGAAGTTCGCCACAAGGTAACCAAACCCGCCCCATGACTCGTAACAAATCTGACTGCAGTAGTCGAACTGGACGACTGAGACCATTCGAGCTGCTAGACATGCCAAGTTGATCTATGCAATGGTTCTGGCCACGCGTAAGATTCCAATTTTTGGCCCTGGAGGAGGGGCAGCTCCTTTAGGTGACCCGTCAAATCCTTCGTATAATGTAGCCGTGTCCGATGAAATTGCTGCAGCTACGCGCGACAAGGCAGCCAAGGATGCAGATGCAGCGAGAATTCACCCACTCGGTCCAAGAGAGCCCTCAAGAGTGCCAGATGGACCTACAGCCAGTGAACCACTTTCTACGATCCCAGAAAGCGTTGCGGCCAGTACCCTGAACGCTGTCAGTCTTGTGAAGCTCCACTGAGAGATCAAGGCCTTGATGATGATAGAGGCAGCATTGTTGGCAGCCAAACGCTCCACAAGTCCACTTCCCGGCTGTCTGAAGCAAGTGACGCGAGTCCTGAACTCCAGAAGACCAAGAGTCCTCAAGGACGACGAAAGGCTGGGCATACTGCTCCATCAAGTACGTCGGTGGGTTCACGACAAGGAGCAGTCTTAGAAATCATTGCGAATCGTAAGGAAGGTGGAACTTTCGACCATGAAGCCCAGGCGACTAGGTAGCTTGAGCTGCTTGCAGCTCTAGGCCGTCGAGGTTGAACTGCTATAGCATCGGACGTCGAATCCACAATATGTCAAAGCTCACGGCACTTCCAGAAGACGGCTCACAACCAAATTTATGCAATTGCTGTGCCGCAAGATTGTGATTTCTCCATCCTCATCTATTCTAAGATCCACTATGCCCTTTGCACCGGGTCGGAAAGGAAACCAGAGGCGACGTATCAAATTTCCCCAGGATACCAAGTAAAGGCAGCATGGTTGCAGATAAGCCACGTGGATTACCACGTTCTAATTCTCCTATCAGTCATGAGATACTCTTCAGGAGTGGGAATATCTTCTGAGAGTCTCGCTTCGGCAAGATATTGATTGTGGCTTGAAATGAATCAGGCAGTAAATATCTGAAATCTGTCATGACTCATGACTCATGCGAGGCATCGAGGATAGTCTTTTCGGGACGAACTGGCCGAGATAGAATAATGAGACATGAGGGGCGGCTTGGGGGTCCATAGTCCTTGTTCTCAGCTCCAGGCATTGTTGAGATCCACCGTGGGGTTAAACAGGTTTGGGACCGAGCTTTAGAGATGCAAAGGACATTTGAGAGCAGATAAATAAGAGGGAAATTAGCAAATAGAGAAGATACACAAGCGATAAGCTATTTGGAGATTACCGATTTGTGAGAGGCCGAACCAAGGAACATCTAATCGAATCCCGGTTCCTAGAATGTTCGTCGAATGCTCAAAACCGAAAAGTCTTGGTTGTTTGTTGAGCAGGCAAAGTCGTATTGAGTTGTAGATTCTAGGTGAATGCTGGGTTCTGGTTGATGTGCCTTAGTGAGAAGAAAAGAGAAATAAGGATTGATGTCGAAAGTTGGAACGCCATCGACAAACCTGAAGGAACGTAAATGGAAGACAATGAGATATTGTGGCCTGGAACCTGAGGCCTCAATGTGGACCGAGGATGAGACGCGTCGACGAGAAAGTTGAAGGAGTGCTATCCTGAGAAAGCGAACAAGGAGCCTCAACTTCACTCTTGAACAACAAAACACTCACGCTCCTTCAACAATGCGCATTTGCTCCACGAGCTTCGAACGAACATCATGACCGACTACAGCATGACCGACTACAGCAAATTGAAGGTCGCCGACCTCAAAGCTGAGCTCAAGAAACGCGGCCTGCCGCAAACCGGGCTTAAGAATGCCCTCATAGAGCGACTGGTTGCTGCTGAGGCTGCGGCGGACGATGGCTCTGAAAGCGAGGCCACAGTACAAGCCCTCGATACGAATTCTGCTGCTGCGACTTCCCCGGACACTGTATCTCCGGTTGTTGCGACATCATCTACAGATGGCCTTCCTGAAGCCCCTCTTCAAACAGCCTTAGAGATAGCAGAGGCCCCAGCAGAAAGCGCAAACCCAGGACAAACCACTCAAGACTCCTCGCAGGCAGAGATACAATCAGACGTGCCTCCTACACAGCCAACCACTACAATCGAATCATCGCAGCCGCCCGAGTCTAAAGACAGCCATCAGTCTGCCCTCCCCTCGGTCGAGCCCATTGAAGCAAACGAAGACCGGCAAAAGCGCAAACGAAGATCACAAAGCCCCCCTCCATCAGCAGCAGATTCTGCAAGGAAGCGATTTCGGCCCAATGATGATAATGCAATCGAAGAAGCGACGACGCATAGCGATGGCGGATTGGTTGAACAGCATGGAGTGGATGCTGGAGAACTGGAAGCTGCAGCAGGACAGGGTGCCGACACAGCAGATAGCAACAAACCACCAGTAGCGGATACCAAGATGGAAGACGTCGATGTTGGTGTGAAAGGTGAAACTGTCGGTGAATCTCACGAGTCAAAGGCAGACGTGGAAATGGGAGAAGGTGGAGGAGAGGGAGCAGCCCAACCAGAGCAGGAAAGCACAACCCACGACACATCAACATCACGACCAGACTCACGCTTCAAGAACCTCTTCCCCGAAACCTCAACGCAAACATCCACAGCGGCGATGGGCGACATCCGCGAATCCGAAGAGTTCGAGCCAGAGCGCAACATCTCACCAGCCATCCACCCCGCCACGCCCGCCCTCTACATCCGCGATTTCATGCGTCCTCTCAATCCCGCACAATTGCAAGCACATCTCGCTCACCTCGCCGCACCACCAGGTCACGACGACGACCCCGACGTGATCCTCAACTTCTACATCGACCCCATCCGCACGCACGCCTTCGTCTCCTTCACCAAAGTCTCCTTCGCCGCACGCGTCCGCTCCGCGCTCCACGACCGCACCTGGCCAGAAGAGAAGCTGCGCAAGCCTCTCTGGGTCGACTTCGTGCCCGTCGAGAAAGTAGAGGAGTGGATTGAGCTAGAGCAGGATAGCAAGGCTGGTGGACGTACAGGCAAGAAATGGGAAGTCAGCTATAACATCGACGAGGACCGCCATGTCACTGCCTCCTTGCAAGAAGCTGGCAGTATCCCTGGCTCAAGCCAGTCCATCCGCGCGCCTTCGATCTCAATATCATCTCCTCAAAACGCACAGTCTACCCGCAACATGAGCATCCCCACTGGACCTCTTCACATCCGGGGCCAAGCTGCAGCTTCTATAGTATCGGCCAACACACAGCGATTAAGCACACTCTTCAAATGCACCGAAGCCAAACCAGCTCTGTACTGGCAACCCGTGTCCAAAGAGAGATCTGAAAGAAGGCTAGACCGCATCGATGGCGCTCTCTCAAAAGACGCCCTCGCAGGCCGTACAATCCAAGGAGATATCCATCGCTATACGTTCGAAGAAGGCGATGTCCTCGTCGATCGTGGACCAGAGATCTTCCCTGGCATTCGGCCACCGCCTGGTTTCCGAGGACCAAGCGGCTTCCCTCCTCGCGGCGGTGGATATCAGGGCAGAGGAGGTTATGGAGGCCAGTCATACCGTGGTGCTCGTGGTGGCGGTGGTAGTCAGGTTTTCGGCTCTGGAAGAGCATATGATTCTTACCGAGGCGGCTCATCCAGTGGTAGAGATGGCGGTGGAAGCAGAGGCAGAGGCAGAGATCGAGATTACGATCGTGACGATAGGAGAGACGACCGGAGATCATCAAGAGACTACGGCAGTTCCAGGCGTTATTGAGAATATCAAGATGGCATGGTACATCAGATCTGCATTTCACGGAGTTTACGGTTGATATCTGCAATCTTTGCAGACGGGTGGGACCTTTCTTTAATTGTAGGAGTACAAAACTTTAGAAAGGCGATAATATGGTGGCGATACCCATAGAGATGATGGCTTCTCTGCAGCATAATAAAAGTACTTGAACGAATAAATTAACTGTTCTTTCATTACTTCTCCTTTGCATACACCCATCGATAAGTACCAGACCGGAATTTTGGAACCCTATGAATTACTCGCTCCTTTCCCATCCTCTAATTACAATTTGCTTGCAACCTCCATGTCTCCTCGCGCGAATCCGCAACTGACCCAAAGCACAAATTTGCTAACCCTGAGGTATTGACCCGTCTATGAGCATCCCTCCCAAAAAACATTCTTTTCCCAGCCGTCCGTCCGTCCGTCCGTCCGTCCATCCATCCATTCATGTCTAATAACCATACCGACGCCCATATTCATACCACATTTCCGTTCCATAGTTTAATGGAGCATAGTCTCCAACGAAATTCGGTCGTGTCTCATATCTCGTAACTCGTTAGGCCCCCAATCCCTTCTCGTGCCCTTGAGCATCTCTCCGTGATAAGCCTGATAGGCTGTCCATCCCAGATCCTCGTCCCATCGTCCCATCAAAGGAACCCCGCCCCTCTTCCATCATCATCACCACCACCCATTCCCCCAAAAGATCCATACTGGTCACTATACTGTCCGATCCCAATCGTTGCCCCATAGCTATTCTGCCCGCTTTGCTGCTCTCCCATCGCAGTATCAGGCAGTGGCGGCGGCGGTCCCATGATGCCACCTCCCTGAATGCCAGACACTACACCCGCTCCACTAGTACCAAACATATGATGCCACGGCTCATCATAATGTCCATGCAGAGCACCAATACTACCAAACATCTGAATCGCCCGCTGCTGATCCAGCGTATTGCTGACAAGTCCTTGGCCGTAAATTGAAGGAGCATAGGTATGTGACGGCTGATAGCCAAACGCGTGAGCTGGCCAGGGAACTGTTGACGAGGTTGAGACTTGTGACCTAGCACCTAGCTCTGGATCCAGTTCTGCAAATCGCGGCAGTGATTCGGATTGGGGCATCTGCTGTGGAGTCGAGAAGGGGTTTCCTTCTGCTGCCCTCAAGTTTCGCCAATCGTAACCGAGAGGTACAGGCGCTGTGGTCGGTAAATCGAATACACTCCAGTTTATCCTTGGAGCCACTACCCGAATTAAGCCATCAAAAATCTCCCATGCTTTGCGAGCTGAGATGGATTCTTCTGACATCATGATGAGCCAGCGAATGCCTTTCTTCGCGTCTTCGAGAATGTAGGCAGCTTCGGCTGGAAGATGTTGTGCTTGATACGCCAGCTCCAGCATCAGTACCGACAACGCTTCGCACAAGTAATGGAGTGTATGCCACCAAGGCGTAACAGCATACAGTTTCGAGACATTGCGTGCTGTCCATCCGATGAGGTTAATCATCGTGCGAGCCGAATGAATACACGTCTGTACTCCTTCCCTGTTGAAGTCCATTGACCTTTCTGATTGAGTTGAAATGCGGCCTTCGAATTTACATAGACATGGTCGAAAGAGTATCATGCGAGAGCTGTTGAAGAGCATGGCAAGACCCATTCTAGGAAGAACATGTGGATTCGTCCAGTCCGGCTCGTCCCATCTGTCAAAATCGAGCGTGTACTCGGCTGGTAGAGTGTCTCGCCACGTTCTTAAGCGAGCATCAATTCGTCGGATAGTGTCTTGGACTTCTACCCAACTCTCTTTTATGGTCGCAGCGCAGTACAGCTGTGTCACAATCTCATGTGAGATGATAGATAGCTGAGTTCGGTAGATGAAATATGTAGAAGTGGTTTCAGGTAGTGTGAGGACTGGGTATCTCGAAGGTAAGGGAAGGGCATGCCCAAGAGGCATCTGGTAAGTTGCGGAAGGACGTCCTGGAGCATGTTAGCAGGGGAAGATGCTGGTTGGGTCAGCTCACGTCTCGGCTCCTTGGAGCTCTTTGAGCTGCGTCGACTGGAATGTTCGGAAGTGTGGCGGGTGTCCTCTGGTGTGCCATACAAAGTGTGTCCTGGTCGGAAATCTTCTTCATTGATATTCATCGGCAAAGGCGTACTGATATCCTGATCCGAGATACAACTTGGTCGACCGGTAAGCTCGTTCAAGAGGCATTCGAGCGAGTACAGTGACCACCAGAGACGAACACGATTCTCGTTGTCATAGTCCGAAAGGTCACCAGCTTCACTTCGTACATGCAAGCCCAAGGTCAGCGCATGCCGTATAGCAAGTCCACCGATAGTCCAGGCCCTACAGAATCAGTAGCTGAAAATGAGAGACTAGATAGATTCTTACCTGTTGAGTCTACAAGTAGCAATGAAGTAAAGGCATAATAATCCCAGAACAGAGGTAGTAGACACTCTCGCATCCTCATAGAGTAGGCCTTGATCCAGGCACAGTGTTTTTGCTCTGGTGATGTACATCTGATGATCACAGTAGTGACCTCGATGCTGACTTCTGGTCAGATGAGCATAGACAGCACTGATGGCAAAGATTGTATTCAATGTTCCCAGCCAGATGATTTCCTCCTTGGAAAGATCGACAGCACTTCGATCAAATTGCTTGTACCGCGACATGAAGTTGATTTTATCGACAAGAGGAAGAGATTTGTGGACTGTTTCGAAGTATGATTGGACTAAAGCATCTGCTACTTTCGGGTCTGGCCAATCAAAACAGTTGATGCCGCTAGTATCGAAAAACTCAAGATCGCCGTCCTCGGTATGATACGAGGATACTCCGAGACCCTTCGGATGTTTGCTAGCAGTGCTTGTGCATTCCGTGTCTGCTTGACATGCCTCTGCAGTTCTTTTGGCCCATGCTACTGACGACGACTTACCCATGTGGCCAGTTGCGCGGGTATCATCCCGATCTGTATTCACGTCGGTCACATCTAGCGATCCGGTTGAACCAACTTCCATATCAATGTCCTCGTTACCGCTGACTGTGCCATCTTCGTCAGTGTCCGAAGAATCTCGACTCGCTGAGGGACGATTCTCTTCATCTAGCGTTGCCGGTCGAGGTGCCTTGTTGAATCAGTCACAGGCCACTACATTCTGTGCTGGGTCACTCACCATAGATAGAACTTCATCTAGTGCCTCCCGAATGTCCTCAGTGGATAGATTGGTGTCCAGCCGAATGCGACGAAGTGCATCTGCAACATCTTCATTGTGTCGAGACAGAGAACGGGACTGTTTACTCAATTTGGACATCCTCCTGAGACTTGTTAGCCAGTCTAGTGCCAGTTGGATGGCCAAAGTGACTTCTTGTCCTTGTCTCGTTTCCCGTCACCATAGACGCATGGTACATTTGCATTCAAACATCGAGTGCATGGGTTCCCACCAGTGCAACCAGCTTTTGCTTTCCGGCAGTAGTCGCATGCGTGTGGATTTCTCCCTTTCTTCAGCGCCTTAGAAGACTCGATGATGCGAGGGTTCCTCAAAGCTGGAATTGCCACCTTTCCCGGCGGCGCTTGTCTCAATTGCTGCGAAGGGTGCCCAGACCTCGGAGCGATATGGCTAGAACTTCCTTGAGCAATTGACGATTGCTGGCTAAAACCAGCTTGTGAAGCGGATGTGATTGGAGGACTGTTGATAGCTGAGAAACCCGCAAGTTGGGCAGACTTGGATGATAGCTCCTCTTCGTCCCTGGGTCGTTTACCGCGACCGCGTCCACGCTTCTCCTGTCTCGGCGGCATGAATGCAGAAATCGGAAAGAAGGCCAAAAGCGAGGCTCGGAACGTCCAGTGATAATTGCACCGGGCAGATCTAGCGCTACAAGAGGTAGGTAGCGGAACCTTATGCTGGAACCACGCCTTGAAAGTGTCTGTGGGGAGACGAGCACGCCAGGAACAGAAAAGCTATGTGTGCTCAAGCCTCAAGGCGCCTCACGTTCATTGTCACCACAGAGCCGAATGTTTAGGGCTGGTTGGGTTTCTGTGGTGTGCGCTGCACGATAGGTACGGATTCGTATTCCATGCAATCGGGCACGGTCGGTATCGGTGATTCGGGTCGATTGAAAATGAGTCTATTCCGGGAAAAGGCACAGTAAGGAATAAAGACATGTACGGAAGGAAAAGGGAGAACAAGCAGGAAAAGAAGATGTCAGTAAGGATTTAGTCCTTAGTTCGAGCACAGAAAGAACTATCGGATCAGCAGCATTCGATGGGAAGGGAGGATGGGGATGGGATGGCTGGATGGATGGTCGTTGTCTGTCGTCACTGGACGGAAGCTACGTCCGGGGATAGCATTGGCGAATTAGACGTCGACGTTTGGGGCAGACACAACCCTGACGAGACCCTGACGAGATCTTCCAAGGCGGAATTTCTGTCATCTTGGGGCAACACACACGACTGAGAAGTAGTGAGGAGAGAAGGGGAAGGATTACCGAGCTGTCTGAGGAAGTGAGGATCAACTACCAGCATCGTCATGTCGAGCGAGGTCTGCTAGCTGTGCAATCTACAGCAGGTCTCAGGTCTGCTTCTCTAGCTCCTCTCGCTCCTGAAGAAACGGCTGGGACACCACTGCTTTCGCCAGGACAATGAGGTCCGGTGCTGCTCCTGTCCCACTATTGACAACCTTGAGGTCCACATAAAAGCGCCACCGTTGCGAAGAAGACAAGGCTGGGATTGGATGTTAAAGTATGACGGAGGTATCGCCGGTCTTGTGCACATCTTAAATCCCATGGTGGGGTCGAGGAATACGGTGTCAGGTTTCTGGTCCTGAAAACCACGCCACTTCACCAGGCGGCGACTGAGACTAGAGACTGGAGTACCGACATAGTTCAACCATAACTGTCACTTGTTCGAATTCCATGGGAAGTTGTGATGTTGTCGCTTGCTGTTCCAGAGAAGAAGAAACAAGTCTCTGACTCATATGCGAGTACGAATACGAGGATGGAGGCTTGTACGAGAATCAGACGACGACGTCCACCAGGTCTCAACATCTCCATCTCGAAACAAGTTCACATCTCTGCTCGACATGCCGAAATCGACGACACAACAAATTCTACGGTACCAACGAGCTTCTGCTTCCGACTCTTCCATGAACTACTGCAACGTCGAATAAAGCAGGTAGTACAAGCGAACATGGTTTGACAATGGTCTGCTGTGGAAGAGCGAGATGTGCATTGCGCCATCATAACCAATTGACCCAGTCAACACGCTGCAATGGATACCCCGGAAATACCGATGAGATGACGATCCATTCCCTCTGCGAAAATTCTAGCCGAGCCCTCATACACCCGGATGTTGTCGAGATACACCTGGGCTCGTCGGAATGGTGGGCTTCTACAAGGCGGTGTTTTAGTGCTTTCGTGAAGCTATAAACGAGGATTGACGTGGCATTTCATATCACAGGTTGCAGCGAGCATATGTTTTCCGAGATCGAAAGTTTGCCGACGATATCGGCCCGACGGCCATCTACACAATACTCTGGCACTGGAAATCCTCCAAACGAGCTAGACAAAGAGTTTTCGATGGCAAGGGACTGATATTGGCAAGTGCTGTCCGTTGTACTCTCTGATGCAAGTGAATGCTCGAGTTGAGATTCACCACATACACTGTTTTTTGTAGCTCTTCCATCTTCTTCGGTCTTGATGCATCTCTGTCGCTCTGAGCTGTTTGACTTCGGGCTAGGCTGGTCTGCTGCTTCCCTTCCCTGCCTTGCCTGTCTTCACCAAGCTTTCCATATTTCGAGGGTTCATGAATACCTCGTCCTCGAGCCATGTTCGATACGATGGTCCAACTATCTCGCTAAAACGCTTCGCAGGGAAGCCCATCGGTGTCTGACTGCCAAATTTTCACCTTATGGTAGTTTAAAAGCCTTCTTGTTCGCTATCAGTGCTGTATAATGAATCGCTTCGCTCTGCGCAAGACAAAAACCGGCATCCTATCAGGCAGTGATCCTTCTAAGGGTCGACAACAAAAATAGCCTCGACAGCAGCAGACAGGTGCTTACTCTTCTTGTCAGCACGGCATGCTCTCTGTACCTCCGATCACTGACCATATAAATGGCCGCTAAGCACATTGCGGTGTTTAGATTGGGCGGAGGATCGGGGAAGCTGGCTCATGCACCAAATGCCAAAGGCTACGCATCCCCTCCGTTCAAGCTTGACCATCCATCCCATGAGCCTTGCACTCTCATATGTTCTTTTTCGAATGAACGAGCTGCTTCCAAGCCCCTTTCTCTCCTTGCGGAACCTCTAGTAATATCTTTTGCCGTTCGTGCAAGCTCTTGGTTCCAATCCACTATATATCTTGCCCATAGAAGCCCAATCGTTTGGCAGCACTGTAACCACAGCAAAGCTCGGATACCTCTCATCACTTGGGGAAGTTCTGACATTTGCCGAAGCCCGATCAACGCACCCAATTTCGAACATCTCACATTCCTCTAAAATTGACCATCAATTTCCTACTAAAAGGCCTTACCCAGCTACTGTTGATCCAGTCATGGAGAGGGCTAACCTCATCGCCTAAAACTCAACCAGCGAATGGCAACAGGCCGGGCGAATGGCAACAAAAAGCCCAACGCTCTAAGACGACCAACTGGCTTCACTTCGGTGTTGTATAATCCTTTTCGCGGAGCTTGCTCTCATATAGCTTTCTACTCAAATTAGAGCGGCCCGAAGGTGAAGTCATTTCGGCATTTCCAGTACCAATTCCACAAGTCTGCGCGTTGTCTTCTGCTAACCATTGTGGTTGGAGAGAAGGAAAACAAAGTCCGAGGAGGGAATTTATAATTTGACTTGAAGGTGTTCTCTACTCATGTACATCCTTCCATAACCCCGACAAGATTCACTATGTATTGCTCTGCTCAAAGTTTAGCATTCGCTCAATGAATATTTCTAGTTTTCTGGCGGAAATGCGGCACCCCTCAACGCAACTTGAAGCATAAATAGAGTACACTGAAGAATTCCTGACAGGCTCGATGATTTCTGGCAGAGTATTCAGACGACTTATGTTCTCCCTGGTGGCTAGATCATTCGTTGGTGTTGCTTTCCGAAGCGCTGTTGGGCTTCATCTGGTCTTTGTTGCCTTTTGGCGACAAGCGGGCGGGTGTGGGGTGAGCTCTCAAAGGCGAGATATGAGAAACACAAGCAGGACGATTGAGAATGATAGCGAAAACTCATATAGCAATGGTAAGGATGCTTATGAGTACAAGTACTCATGATCTCAGATATCTATAGACAAGCGATGGTACGATTAGCTAGTTTTGTCTGAACAGGGCTTACGGTTTGCACGAGTAGCAAAGATTCTCACCACAATATCGAATTACCTGTCGTCCTTCTACCCTGCACCGTGTGATTTGCTTTCAATTTATCCCAACAAATAGAAAGTTCGACAGTTCTGCTTCATTGTTTGTAAGATTTAAGCTTCTTAGAAGCTACAGGGTTCGCTCTCGTCCCAGGTTCTGCCTCTTGCAAAGCACAAACCGTATCTCGTCCCACAATGTATCAAAAGCAAGCATCTATCTCCGTCTTTTAAACATACACCAACAAGGAACGTCACCAAACTTGGAGACTCATTTCATGAGTGGGAGAAGCAAGTTCTATAGTGTAAGTATCTTCAATATGGAAATGACCGTTTCGTGTTCATCAGCGTTGACTCGAGGTTGGAACAACCAGGCCTTTGAAAAGTACACCATATGGTTGAAGTCGCGGTAATTGGACCCAGACCTTTCAGCGTGGGGAGATAAATGGCAGCACCATGACCAATGGCAACGCTTTCTCTTGTGATAGCCTTCATAATGTTTATACATGTCACATGACGCCAACTCAGTATTGACGTCGCGGTGTTTAGGATTTAGAAATAGCTTGACATTCCTGAAGAGCGAAACAGTCTATCCCATACGAGAATAGAACATGGAAACTGCAAAGTAAGCACTTTGGAATATATCAAATCCTGAACGGATATTTGCTCAGATAGTTATACTTGGTCACTCCTTTGCTTCACGCGACCGACATCGTGAGATACATTAGTTTGTATGTGAAACTGGTTATTGTTCGGCGTGGAGATTCGCTACAGATGCTCGTAACCTTATAGCAATAATGTCAATCAGTCCGAATACGAGCCATATCTTTGCACTGAGTATGAAGGTCTATACAGAACCTCCGCGCTTGCTTCGCATACTCCCAATACCGCCTTGGTAGGACAGATTTCGAGCTATACTGACGGTTTTGCGGTCTTTATATTCGCAGAGCATCCTCTTAGGATAGCGGCACCGTAATGAATTGCAATATGGCCAGACCAATGTCCGTTTGAGGTCGTGGAGGCTGCGGGAAATATCTAGCCTCTGCGGTGTATCCCACAGTTCAACAGTTGGGGTATGTGACAACAGCAGAGAAAGAGTCAATAGAAAGGCAATGAAAAGAAACGGGCCCAGTGAGGTTCACCATGTAGATCTGCCCAATGACCACCGAAAAGTGTTGGGGGAATTCTACTTTATCAGCAAATAAATCTTGCTTCCACTTCGAGTCCACCTAGGACTAGGTACCAAACAGTTGCTAGCAAAAGAAAATAAAGGTACAGTGATTATCCACTGCGAAGGGAGCAAGATCTACATCGCTGACGAAGCCCCAGAATTATAGAAGAAGAAATATATAGCGAGTCTGAGCGTTTTGAGCTGGCATCCGCCAAGGGTCGAGAGGTCGATTGTGATATCACGTGGATGCCTGCGATGTCAGACAGACTCCCAAAATTTTGTCGTTACTTCTTACGTTTTACTCCTGCTCCTTTGAACCCTCAAGATTGGAACAGATGCCAGAATGCCCAAAGGCAGACTCTAAAAGACCGGAGAAGATGCTCCGGTAGTATTTGAGTATCGTGTGTTCCTGCATAAGACCTCTGGAGCAGAAGTCAAAGAAAGGTTTGGATATGGTAGCAGAAACAAAACAAAGCCAAATGCACATCCCACGAGTCGAAACCCTGTGTGTATTTGAACCAATACAGGGTTTTCAGGAGCGGAAACTACTACCGTTAAATATCAATCATCCGATATCTGAATCACTTCATCCAAACAGGAAACGTCTCAAGAATTCTCTGGAAGCATGCTACCCGATACCACAGACCAACACGGGAACGACACCGAGGTCCAAAACACGGACAGAACATCCTCATCTCAAGAAACGCATCATCAACGGCCCGAGCACATCTTCAGAGTTCGTCTCCCCCGGCCCACACGCCTTCTAGAATAGCGGGCCAAGCGTCTAAGGAAAGAAAGCCACCACACCGCCTCCTCTTAATCGATGTTGGGCCATGCAGATCCCGCTTCTTCGCTCCTCGCGTCTCTGAAAATCTTCATCAATCAAACCATTTCTCAATCGGTAGATTTAGCTCAGCATGAGTTCTGATAGGAAGGGCGCTCTTGACCCCTTAAACAAATGGGGCAAACGCATATGACGCCTCACGTTCATGGAGGGTCTTCTGCACACTGGGTCTAGACTTCCGATCCTCATCATGCAAGAAGCCGTCGGACAGACTGCTCGTCAGGGAAGGCTTGTTGAGAAAGCCAATTCTCTGCCCGTGTGCTTTCCCAGCGGATGGATAGGGACGTATCGCATGGCACGCAGTACGTCAACACAGAACGATTGAAAGTCTAAGGAAAACAATAAACGCGATACGCCATCACAGCAGAGCTGATTCTCGGAATGTACCTCCGTACTTTATTGAAGCATGACAGTCCAAGAAAGATATATTGCTGACGTCAGAACTAAGTGCGTGCCGAGGACGGGAAGGAGGGAAACGAGAAATTCTCCTAGATCAGCACTGGGGGGCTGGGAATTGAGGGATCAAGCTTAAATAGATATGTAGAAACACGGCACAGCAGAAACTTTATCGAACTTCAGACACTGCTGGCTATGGATATCTGTCGGCACCGAGATCATAGCAGAAGTAAATAAAGGGATAACTTGATATTACACGTCGTACTGGCAGGAAAGATCGTATCAATGCGCTCTGCAAGAAGATCCTGCGCACCTGCGCAAAGCCATTCTGTGATCAGTCCTTTGTCGATCTGATGCATCCTTTTTTTGCAGCTGCAGCGGAAGAGGAGGCTGATAGAGGAAAGTAAGGGCTGATCTGGCTGCTTTGGCGCTTTCGTAGGGGCGAAAATTGGGTCGGTTAGTTACCTACATGGACGTGAGGAGCCAACCACGCTCCACTCTCCGGCCTCCTCTGCCTCCTCTGCCTCCTCCTCAGCGGCAAGCGACCGCCAAAAAAGCTAGCTGAACCTCAACTCTCACTACTACTCTTCCACCACCAACACTCAGTCGATCCAAGGCAAACTTCACTCGCCCAACGCAATCCCGTCGTTGCATCGCCAACTCTTCCCCCTTCGACAACAACACCATGTCGAAGCATCACGGCTGACTCAACGCCAGCATTTGTAGAGCATAGCAGAGCAGCCAACCCCTCTATTAATCTATATCGCTCGCCTTATCCGACCCTGGCCTGCACATTCGTTGATGGACCCCGCGTGGTGATACCGACCTCCCCATCCCATCCTATCTTCTCGTTCGATGTCGACCACATCCACGTCCTCGTCCTATGCCCTGACTCGCAATGAGCCCCATCATGCGAAAGCGCTCTCTGGCCGACATGCAACAAACCGATAACTCGCTGCCGTGCGAATACAATGACCAAGGCTACGCCGTGGCCGTGTTACAACTGGAAGGCGAGCAAACGGAAGCTCAGTTCGACGAGAGCCTTGCGAAAGAGGCCGAAAGCCTAGGTATCACCATCTCGAGACCGCCAACGCCAATCGACAGTCAACATGCGACTCACGACTCCCTCTGCGGCTCGGCGAATACAGTGCAGTCGCATCACAGGACTGCCTCGTCGGGGTCGCATGGCAGCGCTTCCACGGGAATGACCTCGCGATCTTCGAACGAACAATTGGATAGCTCTACGCAGACCCCGCAGCAGGTACGGAAGAGGATGTCCGCGAGGAGGAGCCTTTCCTTCACGGAGTACGAGAAATACCTGGCACAACATGGGAGCACGAAACCCATCATCCCTCAGCCTATACCCGCGGAACCCGCCCCCTCGTTATTCTCCGTCTCAACAAGGAAATCATATGTCAGTATCAAGAATGGATTCAAGAATAAGTTCAAGTTACGTCGGACGAGGTCATCTCAGGATACCGTAAAGTGAGTACTGCCCGATTTATGCGAGAGTATATACTGACATCATAGTTCTTGCATATGTTGTCGGGATGATTTCAAGAAGAGTAAGGCCTTGCAGACACTTCCATGTGGTCACAATTACTGCGACGCATGCCTTCATGTTCTTATCACCCAAGCCGCAAATGACGAATCAAAGATGCCACCTCGATGCTGCACGCAGGCCATACCGAGCGCGATAATCAGGACGGTTTTGACCAAGGAGGAACAGCAACTATTCATGAAAAGTGTCTTACAGTTCAGTACACCATGGGAATCCCGAATATTCTGTCCCAATCATGCCTGTGGCGAGTTCATCCCGAAGCGAAACAAGATCGACCCAAAACACCCATTCGAAGTTATCTGCCGGAACTGTAGGACAAGAGCTTGCTCGATATGTAAGCGCGCCGCTCATGCTTTCGGTCAAGATTGTCCGGCGGATTGGGAACTGGATGCGGTGCTTCAAATGGGAGAGAAGTCCGGCTGGAGGAGATGTTACAAATGCAGGAATCTAGTGGAATTGACGCAAGGATGTAGTCACATCACCTGCCGATGTAAAGCTCAGTTCTGTTACATCTGTGGCGCAGTTTGGGATCCGACTGTTGGGTGCCCGAATTATTGCAATGGAGAAGAGGAGTTGGAGAGGAGGAGGGCAGAAGAGGAAGCTCGCATTGCGGAAGAAGAGGCAGAGAAGGCAGCGAAAGAGGCAGCGGAAGAACTGGCCACTGCGGAAAGACTCGAAGCAGAGAAGCGCACCGCGGAAAGTGAAGAGCTGAATGCTCTTCGAGCTCGACAGATCAACGAACGAGATCGATTTTCGGCTTTTGAACGAAAGATGAAATGGATCATGTGGACTCGTCATGGACAAGGGAAGATCGATATTCTTGAGCGGTATGACGAACTTTTGAGTAAGATGAAGGAACGCCATATTCGAACTGCAACACATCTCGAGGATCGACAAGTAGCTGCTGAGATGGAACTTAGGGCCAGTTTGAAGCAGCAAGAGAGAAGCGTACAGATTCGACTGAGGCATATGGAGGCATATTGCGACGGACTTGGCCTGAACGCAAACGGTGCGAACCCGGCACGAGTTGTCACCGAACGCGACTTGAGAGAACTGGGACAACAATACAATGTTCGAGATGATATGGATCGTCTTCACCAGAGCAAAGTCAACGTTATGCGAGACAAGCAAGCCAAGCAAATGGAGCAGCTCCTCTGCCGACAGGAAGAAGAACTGGAGAAGCTAGCCAGGAAGCAAGACGAGGATCTCGAGGCTCTTGACAATAGTTTCGTTGCCGACGAAGAAGCATTCCTCAACGCTTTCGATGAGAGGAGACGACGGCTGAGAAGACGATGGGTCATTATCGAGGAAGTCGAGAGGAAGAAATTGGAGGTAGCTAAGAACGTCAAGTTTGCGCCAATGCCGGAAGTCGAATGGCCGAGCTTGGAACCGAAGCAGGATGATGGGTTGGAAGCTGTTACCGAGTGAATATACGCTACTTGGAGAGCACGATTTACGACGATATGATATACACCATATACCGCTTCGATAGGATATCGAAATACAGCGATTGTCTCGCGACGACACCACTCGATTTCATACCAGTTTTTGCTCTTTTTGACATTATTGTTCAGCCATACAGGTCACATTTCCTTTCTTTTTAGTCTGGTTTAGCAAGGCGCATAACATGGCGTATTGGGCCGTCCTTATTTCGGCCACGTTAATCATGGTGACGGACGGATCAGGAAGATTCTTAGATTTATGCATTTACCTGGGATGGCAACATTGTTACGAGAGTGGGACTGGAGAGTGGTAATCATTTTTCAAACTCGTGGAGGATGGGGAAGTAGGTGGATAAGACAAGGGATAGGCCTGGATGGGATTGGTTTGGATGGAGGACTTTGATTTATATATACCCAGTGTTCAAGATAAGACCGAAGAATTTACATACCACATCTACGATCTCTCTCTTTTCAACTTATGCACTTGGAAATCATTTGCAATACTCCAAAAAGATACGTAAAGGTATCTACAAGCGGTCCAACTTCTCCCTTCTCTCCAATCAGTCGCCTTCAAGGCGATCGGAGTATCAACGACACACAATTGCTGCCACCACTCTAACACCACAGTCAAAGCCTATCTGCACATAGTTCTGCTAGCTATCCTATCACATATTCTCAGGCAATTCAAAAACTCCTCTGTTCAACCAGAAGGAGAAAGGTGAAAAAAGACCAGCTCGAAAGAAATACACGTGCCCTCGCGCGCGCACCACCCACCTCGGCCTCATCCCGTCCCTGTCCTCCCACCCCCGCATTCTCGTCTCGTCTCCAAGTTCCATCGATCCGCGCCTAGACCCCACTGGAAGTAGCCACCTCCACCTCTATCTCCCAAGACCGAGCCCTGGATCGGATAGTGTCCTAGCTGAAGATCTGCAGTTCTTTACTGATGTCATGGGACCCTTTTTGCATGTTCCCTCTCTTTCGCTTCCTTCTTCTGGGGTATATTCTCACGTTGTGTTTGTCGCTGAATCATACAATTGCGATTATTCACACTTCGGCAATAACGCACGGAATTTATCGAGGTTCTAAGTTCTACGAAGAATAGAGGGACTGGTTGGCTTGTAACAAGTTGAAAACAAGTTGAGAACAGAGCTTCACCGAACCAACCGACCTTACCCAGGATCTCTTTCGTGCCGTGAAAGTCGCAAGAAGCGAGGATAACGAATTAAGGTTGAGGTTGAGATTGAGATTATTCGATTAGCCAAGATGGGACGGAACCAGATACCGACGATTGAGATTCCGAAGAAGGATGTTTGGAGTGCGCTTTTTGAGAGGGATGATCGGGAGTTTCCAGATGATCAAGGTTAGTCTTTGAGATAAAGATGAGATGAGGAAGGCCCAAGGAGGTTTGCTTGCATATGCTTTTCTATTGCTTTTTCTGTTTGGCTTATAGGGCGCGGATGATGAGGGGTGGATGCGGAAAGAGAGTGATGAAAGTGGAGAATTGGCTTCGAGTGGACCTTTGCTTTTGATCTGCCTTGTCTCGTTGATAAAGTCAGTATCTTTGCTATGGTGGAAGTAAATGTGAGGGACTTGATAGACAGAGGCAAGAAGGACTGGGGTGCGGTGATGAGAATCAGCTCAAATGCTCTGGGGAGAGATACCGACTATCGCTACTACTCATCTGCAACATATTGCAATTGAGCGCCCTTTCCATGTTCTTACCATATCGGCCTGTTCCTCTCCATATCCACCACGATTCCTCATTCCTCTCTCAGTCACTCTCATCCATGAGCCCAGCTAACCCACCTACCCTTCTAGTAATCTATCTCAACCCCCTAACCTCCCGCTCATACACCTACTCCACCCTCCTCACCACCACCCGCTCCTTCGGCACCCTCCTCCAAACTCACCCCACATTCTCCCTCCAAAAAGGCCAAGTCCTCGCCCTCTTCGCCCAAAACTGCATCGACACCCCTCCCATAACCTGGGCAGCCCACTACGCAGGCGGTGTCGTCTCCCCCGCAAACCCAGCCTACACAGTCCGCGAACTAGTCCATCATCTCCATGACTCCGGCGCCAAGTTCCTCTTTACCCAGAAACATCTTTTGCCTGTTGCTCTCGAAGCAGCAAGGGAAGTCAATCTCAGAAAGGAGAATATCGTGTGTATAGGTGAAGAAGCGGATCGGCCTTCGAATAATGCGGGGGTTCGCTGGTTCCCGGATTTACTTGACGAGGCGAAGAAGATGGTAGAGGAGAATGGTGTGAAGGAGAGAGTGGAGCTGGATTGTGAGAGGGATCTTGCATTTTTGGTGTATTCGTCAGGGACGACGGGACTGCCGAAGGGAGTTATGCTGAGCCATTCGAATGTCGTGAGTAATCTGTTCATGCTGAATAGTTCCGAGGGGACGATTCTGCATTGGAAGCGGGATAGGGTGTTGAGTGTTTTGCCGTATTATCATATTTATGGTATGTTCCCTCATCCTACTGCTTGAAGTTAAGCTGGATGTTGTACGTGCATGTTCGAAGTTGGGAGCTGACATTACCACAAAAGGTCTCCAATGTCTCGTTCACCTCCCCACCTATACCGGCCTCACAACATTCGTCATGTCCGCTTTCGATCTCAAGCTCTTCTGCAGTCTAATTCAGGACCACAAGATCACATACACCTACGTCGCGCCACCTGTCGTTCTCCATCTCGCAAAGAATCCAGCGGTAGATGACTACGATCTCTCGTCACTACGCATGATCACTTCCGGGGCTGCGCCTTTGACAAAAGAACTCATCCATGCTGTCAAAAAGAGATTGGGGACGGAAGTCAAGCAGGCATATGGCTTGAGCGAGACGAGTCCCGCCACACATATACAGGTTCGATCATCCCCGCCCTCCATTCCCATATCAAATCAGTGAGCAAACAGAGCTAAATCTCTACACCACAGAAACAATGGGACGACGGCCTCGGCTCCTGCGGCCCACCCCTCCCAAATCAAATCATCAAATTCATGTCGGCAGATGGCGTCGAAGTCCCCCGAGGCAAAGAAGGCGAAGTCTGGGTCAAAGGCCCGAACGTCTTCCTCGGCTATCACAATAATGAAGAAGCGACGAAGTCATCGATTACCGAGGACAACTTTTTCAAAACGGGAGATATTGGATTCGAGGATGAGAGAGGGAATATGTTTATTACAGATCGGGTGAAGGAGTTGATCAAGTAAGATATCACCTCCTGAAAACCCCTTTTGAACAAGTCCAATCTGTCCTAATCACCCCCAAAGATACAAAGGCTTCCAAGTCGCCCCGGCAGAACTTGAAGGCGTCCTCAACGGCCACCCCCTCATAACCGACGTCGCCGTAATCGGGATCCACGACTCCACCCGCGAAAGCGAAGTCCCCATGGCCTGCGTCGTCCTCAAAGAAGGAAACTCCCCTTCCCCATCCACGGAAAAGGAAATCGTCACCTGGCTTGCTAGTAGAGTCGCGGGACATAAGGCCCTCAGAGGTGGGGTATGGTTCGTCGATGAGGTGCCGAAGAGTGCGAGTGGGAAGATTCTTAGGAGAGTGTTGAAGGAGACGGCGAAGAAGGAGGGGAGGGATGGGAGGAGCGGTGGTGAGGGTGGTGTTAGGGCGAAACTTTAGATATGAAGCAACATATCTCGTCTATATGTGTATTTACATTATGGCAATTTTTGGCAATAGTAAAGTCACGTTGAAACTGTAGGGGGTGTCTTACATTCCATGCCAACTGGCCCGGGAATCGGGATCGAATCCGGATGAACAGGAAAAGCCGTCGAGATGTCATAACCTCGAAATGTCTTACTAGAAATGTAAATCAGGGATCAATCCGAGAGACTTGGAAGAGTGTGGCTTATTCAAATCTCCGTTTGAGTTTGATCTTAATAAAGCTTAAACGATTATTGGGAAGCGCTCGCCTAGTGCTGTAAACACAGCACCCGAGTACGAGCTCGGACCCATTTGCGAGATTTCAGACATACTTTGCGTGGCTCCGTTCTGTAATGACGGTCGATCAGAAGTATATATTACGACTCTGTGCCGAATATGTTTCTTAAGATCCTCTGATTTCGGTCTTCTTTCGCTCCAACATCACTACCTGTCAATCTCACCCCCAGGTCCCAAGTCAACGAATATGGCTTCCATCAAGATGCTGCTCCTTGCACTCATATCTCTCACATCAGCTTTAGTAAGTAAACATTGTAGTCCACCTAATGCTCCCTACAGTACATCCGTCCTCTCTGACCAAACTACTAACCTCCCTCAGACAACCGCAACAACAAGCAACACCACAACCATCAGCGCAGCCAACAGCGCCTCCTTCGCATTCAACCACGTCGGCCTCTCCATCGGCGACATCGATGCCGCCGTAGCCTTCTACACTAACATCATAGGCTTCCGCGTCGCCATGGGCGCGCAAACCTTCAACCGCAGCACCAGCCCTGACAGTCCCATCTTCAACATCTACACCGACGTCAACATCATGAAAGTCGCTTGGCTCTTGTCAGGGTCCAACGCCATCGGACTCGAATTATTCCAATTCGTCGACCCGCCGCCGCCGTGTGCGCCGGCACCGGTGGCCAATGGAGGCTTCCCGAAAGATAATTTCTTTCATATGGGCATCACGACGGATGAGGCGACGGCGTTGAGTCAGAGAATTGTGGATGCGGGGGGGAGGGTGGTGGGTGAGCCGATTCCGTCTGGGAGCGAGTTCCCGATCTACTATACGATGGATCCGTGGGGGAATTTGATCGAGTTGTTGCCTTTCAGCTATGAGGATACCTTTGCTGCAGCTTCATGAGAGTTGAATTTGGGTGGTGGTGGATCTGTTGTGATTCTGTCGTGATTCTGGAGGGAGTTTGGGAAGTTTTGGTGAGGTTATATAACTCCGTAGATTTGGAGCACTTCTTCATTGATCCCGGGATTAGAGTCGTTCATGTGTCAGATTGTTATACACTAAATACTAGAAACAATGCCACCTCAAAACTTCACACAGTCTCTCTAGATTGCGTGCGGTGAATGGCCGGAGATAAAAATGTTGTCGTTGGCAACAAGCCACAAAATTCAACTCCCTCCCACTACAGTGTATACTTCGTGAAGAAATTCATAATGATCGGCGTAGCATCCAGATAAGTCCCCTCACTATTGTCATCATTCGGCGTCTTGCTTGGCCACTAAACATTCCCAGTCAGTACAGCACACATCACACACGTAGCAAAAGTGAAAACAACATAGACACAGACATGGAGAAACTTACAGCATGTCCCAACCCCTCTACAAAATAATGACTCACGATCCCCAACTCCCCTTGTCCTCCACCATACTCATATTTCAACACCTTTCCCCCATGCAAACTCGTCGTCTTGTTCGTCAACCCGAACCCCTCCCTCCTACTCCACTCTCTCACCCAATGTGGAATGGTCGGCAAACACTCATTTCTCCTCGGTCCACCAGAATACGGGATCGTACCGTCAGCTGAACCGTGGAATTCGAGTATTGGGAGCGGGTTACGGCCGGGGTTGCAGGGAATGGGAATGCTTTGAGCTGTTTGCGGTGAGCAGTTGTTGGAGCTGGAGCCGGGGACGTAGAACGCGCCGGACACGGGGGCGAAGGCTGCGATTTGCTCTGGATGGATTTGCATTTTAGTCTTTTCCTTGATATAAAAATGATAAGGGAATGGAGAAGGAAGATCACGTACTCGAAAGATCGGGATCACAAGCTAAGACGTTGGTAAAGCCTCCTCCATTAGACTTTCCGGCTGCGTAGATACGAGACGTGTCGATACAGTATCTATCTTTGAAATGTGCGATCATATCTGAGACAAACTCGATATCATCGACTCCTTTACTAGCTGGATCGCCTTGCCACTGATTCTAAACTTAGTCAGCCTGCTTCCTTCGCATATTGTCACCAGACGCGAGCACTTCAACAGTCAAGTTTAGACAAATCCGGAATTATGCAACGCAACGTAGCAATGAAATCAAGACTCACATCGATCCCCTGAGGATAGACCGCAATACCATCAGGGTTCCACTCCTCATTCGAGAACTGACTCAACACCTCCTGCTCCGACGAATTCTTCGTCCGTCCATGAAACGAGAAAATCAGCGGAACAGCTTTATTCACATCATAATTCGACGGTACATGTATCAAGTACGTGCGTGCCGTGCCATCGCTCTGTGCAAAATGCGTTTGGTGACTTGCTCCTCCTGGTGGGGATTGTGCTGCTGGCAGCGGTTTGCCGCACCCGCATGAGCCGGCTGTCTGAGGAGAAGATGGAATGGCAGTGCAGAACGCCGTACTTGTCAGGAAGATGAGTGACCTCAGGAGTGCCATCTTGTAAGCTTGAGACAAAAAGAAGGTATCTAAGAATTGTGAATGCTGTTGTTTCCAAGTTTTTATAGAGTGGAGAATCTCGTATTTCTCCTCACGGATTTATCCGTTGATCGACAACAGTTGACATAAATCCCCTCATTTACTTACCTAGCACTTCTTGCCCAAAGATGAGTGACGTGTGACTTGCCAGAGTGTAATTCATGTGGGTAGTGACGACAATTTATAGCTCAGCTTTTGCAAGTCACATTTGCACGTGCGTGAGAAGATCGCGGGTGCATTGTCCACGACGTTGCACCATCACACAAAGCTCAGGAAGAAACAAACGTGAAATGACAAATCTGGAGGTAAAATTCAGAAGGAATTTAGGAATTGCAATTACACGTCGTGAACGAAATATGTATCTTCTGAAAACCAGAATCTGGGTGTTGTTTCTGCATAAGCGAGTGTGAGAAGATCAGAAAGTCCATCTACCATTTCATGCTATCAACTTGAATCTCTTGTAGCAGTAGAGACAATAAAGCAAGCGAATATATGCAAAGAAATTACACCAAGAGGGATCGACGAGCTATGTCGCTTGAAATTTGATTTTCATTACCTTGAGCTAGCAGCTTGAGCACCGTCCGTCCGATTATCCTGACTGACCTAGCTAATTCGTCAGCCTTAAAACCCATGCTTATACATTCTCTATCCCAAAATGGAAGGCAAGTGCGAGAGGGATACCGTACTAGGTATAGCAGGATCGTTAACGGCGATTTTTATCTGAACAAGCTTCAGGGACCAAAGCTTGTGTAGACTAAAGAATACCCCAAAGGGTGTGGCGTTTCCCGTAGTGCTCGGGAATTGGAAGTTGTGCAATACTAATCGACGCTCGACTTGCCAGAGGAGAACTCCACTTGGAAGCCTGGGTGAAAGCTGAAGGTAATATTACGCTACATGATCGATGTCTACAGAATTTCTGCTGTTGGACTTGCACGATTGGTCTTCAATGCTACACCATCTTCCGTCACCAATCGTACGGCCTCATCGAAGCCAGGCCTGTATCTGATTTACAGTGCTAGACTGATATTCCGGGGAAAGCTTAAGTGGATCAAGCTTAAAGACGGACTCATTCATTTGACCCTAATCTCCCTTAACCTCCCCAGGTATTCCCGTATTAAGAAAAGCGGCAATGGACAAGGTGGTTCAGGGCTTTCAGCCTCGGCATCAGAGCTGGGAGGAACCGCTGATCTCAGGTTAAACTTCGCTCCACATTCAACAGAAGTATCTGATCTGAAGTTTCTGGAAGACATTGTTCAAAGATCAGCCTCGCATCTAAAACTCAACAAGCCACACAAGGTTCAAGGAGCGGACTCGCACCCGAGCATTTAACGCCCCTAAACTCCCCAAGAAACCACGCATCCACGTTCCTACTTCTGCTCATTCCCTTCAGCAGATCAGCAACTCTTCGTCTGTAATTCCCCACTTCCGCCTATCCATCGACAGATCATTGGTTCCTGCAAGGGCGATCTCCTCATCGGATAAACGAACTTGGCAACTCGAGATCTGATCTCCATGTCGATTTAGAAATGGTGCCGCAGGTGGTTTCCTGATCTGGATTCTCAGAACCTCATCTGTAGAGAGATGTAGCCTCACTTGAGAAGAATTCCTATAAGTCACGAGGGGAGGCGGCGGGGGCTGAACAGAAAGACATTGACATAAACCTCTTTGAAGAAAGAAGATATTAACCTCCTCAGCCTCATCTCATTCCCACCTCATATCACACCATCATCAACAACCTCCCCCATACAAATCCCTATCCCAACCTCAACCTCAAAATCCACACCAAAAAACATCACCAACCGCCCAAAAATGAAAACCTCAACCCTCACCACCCTCCTCACCCTCAGCAGCACCTCCCTCTCAGCCTGCTCCCGCTCAGCCTGCTCCCGCCAAGGCAGCGTCTCCCTAACCTTCTACGGCTACCCCGACAATGATCCCCCCTCCGCCCAAACAGCCTACAACTGCGGCGGCCGCAACAACATCGCCGGCGGCTCAGGAACCTACGATGATCCCCTCACCATGGCGTCTGCAAAGGGAGAGTTCTCTAAGTGCGAGATTGTGTATGTGCCGTATTTGCAGAAATATGTGAGATGTATGTTTGCCCCTCCTCCTCCTGTATATGTTCTTCTTTCTTTGGGTGAGGAAATGAGAATGTTTACTGAGGTGGAGAACAGACGAAGATTACTGCCAACAATGTACCGACGACTTCAGCTCCGGGAAGCGGCACATCGATATCTGGACTGGCTCGTCGACCGTAAACGGTGGAAACGAGCAAATCGATTGCGAGAACAAGCTCACTCCGAGCGGCAACATCGTTATAGTCCGTGATCCGGCGAACAACTATGCTGTGGATACTGCGCCGCTGTATCATAAGGTATGTCTCTTGTCTTTGGCCCGAAAGGGGTTTGATTCGGGATGAAGCTGACAAATGGAAGGGAACGACTAACCCTTGCCGCACCAACCATGTCTATCCTGATGCTAAGGCGCACTCTTATTGCGGTTGAGAAAGAATGGAAGGGATGCAACGAGAAGAGAGGAAAGACATGTCAACAATGAAGTAGAGGAGAATCGTACATAAGAAGCAAGCAAGGACCCGAAATCAACGCTCGTTTGTTTACTTTGTCTCGCCTCGTCTCCGACACTTGACACGAGCATCCTGAAACGTAATGGAAATTAGTCCGCCATCTTTCTGTGATCACTTCCGCTGGTCTCCATGATATCCGGAATGTGTCTCACTCCCGCCGAATCATCCAAGTAGAGACACATGTGACACTGCCACGGGCAACGTAAATAACGAAATGGTATTCGAATCGCTATGCGTGTACCCTAAACCCACAAATCACCCAAGAGCGCCCAGAACACCGTGTTATATACACTACAAGCACAACAAATGAACTATGCATCCGTATCAGACACAGGTTTCTCTTCCTGCTTCGGCTTGCTCTTGCCATTAGCAGCCTTCCTCTTCTCCATGGTAGCTTTCAACACCCTCAGCTTCTCCTCGGTGACTCGAATAGCGTCGTCGATCTCACGATCTTCCATTCTCTCGTCCTTGAGCTTATCTTGCATTGTTCGTGCTTCAATAGGCATTTTGGTCGGATCCCTAAGTCGATCCATTCCGACTCGATCTTCCAACCATTCCCAGAGCTCACTCTCTTCTCTCCTCCAGATCTCTTCGTAAGCGGCTACTCTGTCGGGTGTGCCGTAGTATGCCATTGGTTGATTGCCATTTGAACTACCTCCTTTGAACCCAAAGCGGAACCAACTCGCGACGAGCAACCCTACCAATAATCCATACAAGATATTGCCCGTTAGCAGTGGCTGAAGGATACTGACAACTGGACCCAGGATTCCATGTAGTGGTTCCAGCATACCCCAGTCCTCTGCTGTGGGTTTGGAATCTGCGGCACCATCCGTGGTTTTCGAAATACTCTTCGATTCTCGTCCCTTGCGACCCTTCTTTCCCTTCTTTCCCGATGCTGGTACCATGGTACCGCGACGAGATGATACAGCAGTTTTCAATGCTGCAATGATGTCTTTGGCGTACTGAACCTGGCCATCGTTTGCTCCTTTTTCAATAGGACCTATGACAGGTTAGGATTGAGCACAAACTATAGGAGTTCAATATACCTTTCAGCCAACTCTTGCCGGTCCACTCGATGGCGCAGTTTATTTGGAGCCTGGTGGCATTCCCTTCTGCCCACGAAAGACAGTATTTTGTCTTGGTGCTGAAGACATTTCCGCTGGGGACGTCGGGTGTTTGAGTTGAAATCGAGACAGACACAGCCTTTTCCAAGTCCAACGAGTCCAGGGTCTCGGTGCAGACACACTTCGTTTGCCTTGGACCAATAGAACCATTCAACGGCTTGATATAGGAATAGTACCGAACTTTGTTGTCTAGTGCTAGCGGCTTCTTCGACGAGTCCTCCATTGTCAACTCGAGACACTTTTGTTCGTTCGTCAGCCAGTTGCGCATCCATGTGACTGACGCCGGCCCAAACATAAGACTGTAAATCTTTCCTAATGGAGCTTGGATAATTTCATCACCAATGACCTTAGCGTAATGGGTTTCTTGGTCCGTACATTCGGTCGGCGAGTGAGTTGCAGGCCCCGGGAAGTCGGTTCCAGGACTTGTCGGCCCTTCGTCCTTACTCTTCTCAGCTGGAGCACCGTTCGTGACAACAGCAGCAGATGGTTTCCGACTGACAACTCTCTCTGCAACATCACTGCCGGCAACACTGCCTTCAGCTTGGGTAAAGCTCATCCCATCTTCGTCTTCCTCGTCCTCGTCATAGACATCATCTCCCTCTTCTCCATCCTCACTATCGGATTCTGAACCGCTTTGACTTCCGGCCACTGGATTTCCGTCGTCTTTCTCGGTCTTGTCTCCACCACCGGTCTCCTCTATCCTAACGCCGTTCAATGAGCTTCGAAGGCTGGGGTGTCCCAATTTCCAAATCCCCACAATCAGATCATAAGTCGAGTCTCGACTCGTAAAACTGGCAAAAATGTTCTTCGCATGCAAAGTGGATATCATCAATCCGTTCTTGAACAATAACGCCGTGCTTCGCTTTTCGACTGATACAATCTCATCAAAACTCATCACCAATGTTGTCACCCATCCGAAAATATTACTGCTGAAGCAAAGATGGCCCTCTGAGACGTACAGACGACCATGGGCAAGGATTTCTCGTTGCAGCGCACAACTGTAATCCTCAATCAGGTAGTCATCATCGGGCACACTCCTGAAAAGTTGGTGGAAGTCCCGATTTCGCTTTTTACTCGCAACAGCAAAGCCTGTGATTTTCTGTGCTCCCGCATTGGGATTCCCGAGAGAACTATTTGCTGCAGCGATTGCAGCTCCAATGGTGGTTCCAGTTGCTGCCGAGCTATTTCTCTTGCGGCGGTTACCAATGGCACTACGAATGCTGCCACTACGCTGAAGACCAGTCTTTCCCTCGAAAACACTTCCATTTGGTGGCGTTTGGTCGCCTCCGAGTCCAGGCTCGTACATAGAACGAGGTCGAATAAGCGGTTGAAGGTCATCTACAGCTGACACAGAAGCAAAATCTGCAGGCTCTCCATTTGCAACTGGAGCTAGGGCAGGGCGGTCATCGCCCTGTGATTCGGATCTGCCACGGGCCTCCTCTGGAAATTTGAGCCCAACAGGTGTATTGGAACCGCTGCTGTTTTCAGAGATGCCAAGGGCACTCAAGCTAAGATCTCCCATACCCAAGGTCTTTACAGCAAGTTCCTTTTCTTCCGTGGGTGCTTCGGAATCGGTCTTCTCCGCGAAAGTTTCCACCACAGGGCTTTCAACTTCCTTGATGTCTTGTGAACCGCTCTTGCTTCGAGTTCCAGGAGCCACCGATGTATTGGCAATGCTATTGCTTAAAGTATTTGCAGCGTTTTGGGCAGCAGAAAATACCGAAGAGAAGAATCCAGTTCCGGGAGTGTTCTGACCGCTCTCCAAAGTTGGTGTCAGAGGCGCAGATGTGATATTCGAAAGTTTGCTAGGTCCCAATGTAGCTGATCCTGATCTTATTCGGCGATGCGATATCATATTCCCAGTCGGGGACACTACAACGTTGGCATTCGAAGTGATCGGATCTGAAGTCCCACGTTCCCGAGTCGTAGCAAATCGAGGCGAGCTGGGGTCTGTAGGAGTAGGGGGAGTATTGACAATTATAGGAGCTATGTTTTCACCAGGCGGGGGCGTGCTAGGCGGAGCATTCGTATCTATGGTATTGATTTTCGCAGTTCGCGGTCGCTCCGGGGAGCTTGTCGAGGACGGGACCTGCGACGCAGCTTGTCTTTCTGGAAATATTGATCCGATTCTTGACGCCACGCTCCCCCGTCTGCTGTCCCCCGCAGACTTCTCCTTCAATGTTCCCACTCCACCTCCCCCTCCAGGCTTCCTCTCCGGACTTGTATTTGGACTCGAACCCCGCTTCGGCGTAAAAGCTTGCTTTAACCTGCCAACTGGTGAGGGGGATCGCCTTTCTGATCCGTTTGCAGGAGCACGAAGTGTGCTTTCTAGATTTGGGGTAGATGCAGAGGCAGCCAGAATTTCGACGTTGGGGAAAGTTGCTGCTCGAGGTGTTGGGCCGTCCAGCTGAGAGTCCGACAACGCTGGATCGGGCAGCGTGACGGATTGAACCAGCGGCGAGGATGTCGTGAGATATCCTGTGTGCGAAGGATGTGTAGAAAGGGGAGGTTTCGTCTCTGGAGGTCTGTAATAGATACTTGGGTCAGAATGATGCAGGGTAGGTACGGTACACGTAATGTTGGGTCGGGGAGATAGTCTCCGCGAATAGTGCAAACGAAACGCTCAGCGCATGAATTGTGAAAAGAAGGTTGCAATAAGAGTCATGAGCTGCAGCAAGCATAGACCATGTATTGCGCACTGGAGGATCTGGAGGTGCGAGTTGTCTGTGTGCAGTGCCAAAGATGTGATGTGGAGACTTTAGGAGGAGTTCTGCAGAGGACCGTTCCGCACTTCTCGCCTGGCCTCATCGGTCTGGCTAATCAGTTGCCTCGCCTTCGAGCTATCCAAAACATGGAGCTGCAGCTCTCCAAGCCTCGCATCACCACGTCCGAACCGATACGCGGATACGGCATGCGACGAGAGGGTCAAGTAATGAAGAGGAAATGTCACTTACGATTCGGTCTCGGAATCATAGGTTATCAAGCTGTTCCCATCTCCGCCCGCACCGTTATCAGCATAGGGCGAGGTATCCACATCGTCGCCCAAAGTTCCTCGATCTGCAACCTCTCTCCCTCGAGCTATTTCTTCGCTGGCTTGTTGTTCCTCTTCTCTTCTTTTCCGCCGGCGTTTGGATCCAAGGCCTTTTGCGAGCTTTTTGATGCCAGATGAATCCCCGTCTTCTTCGGTCACATCGTGCCCTTTCAGCTTATCAATTGTATCCTCCAGGGACGATCGCACAGCTCGACTTTCGCTGTTACTGCTCTTTACTGAATTGCTCGCAGAATCCTTGCTCTTTTTGTCGCGTCGGGTCTTCGAAAATAGCTGTACCAATCCGTTCCTCTGTGGCGATTCCGACCTCTCGAGCGTGAAGGACATCTCGCAGACTGGTGTTGACTGATTCGAGGATCCGCAGAGTGTTGGGCCTTGGAATTATTACATGTAGAGCGAGTGTAGGCAATTGTGTTCCAGAAAGCCGGAGCGTTTCGTTCAGAAAATGTGCAGCTTTCATAAGAACCCCTCGATGCGCAGGTAGACTTGCTGGAGTGGGATACAGCTCGTAAGCCTTGTACGTGCTGTTGACTCTGAATACGATTGAAGCAGAAACAACAATCGCCGTCGCTATGGTGGCGTCGCTGCCAATACTTGATGCAAGAACGCAGAGGAAGAGGCGAAGATGATGATGCTCCAGAATGGAGTTACGACATGGGATTTCAGAATTCCTATGCCTTGGCCTCTCGACACTGCCTTGTCTTGCTTTCCTTCCCCATCCAAACACTCATATCCACCTCCCGTCTATGATTGGCTATATGTCAGGCGCTAGTGTCCCGCGGTCCGCTTCTCCAGATCTACTGGTACAGCCTCGTGATATCGAACCTACGTGAATCTATAGCTTCACTTCTTTGCGAATACAACAAGCGGCGACGGCGTAAACAAATACGTTACAGCTATGATATGCACCCTGTCCCCCGGTCATTACATTTGATACCAAACATGGAGTCCTCTCCATTGATTCTGGTCTGCCAGCTCCACCCCTTGACTCCTCTTCCACTAACCAACGGTGTAGGCCCACGACCATGCGCGGGCAGCCTCCGTGGCAACCCAGAGCTCCGATACGACTGTAGCTATCAACGAACATGCGCTGGCAGCTGGAGAGTTTGCGAGAGCTGCGTCTGGGACTGGAAGTGCTGAAGCTTTGAGGACGCTGAGACTTCTAGAGCAGCATCACCAAAGACTATCCGAACTCCTTCGATACCCATCTGAAAACCCACCGGCGACAGTTGCCGCAGAAGCAGAAGTTCAGGCAGTCTCAGAGAAGCCTCTTTCAACATCTGCCGCCGTTGCAGAGCTTCGTGCCTCCAAGTCGGACCTTGGTCCAAGATCATCGTCCCCACTTCGAAATCCTCCTAGTCTACAACATCCCCGCCGTCTCCCTCCTCGAGATTTGAGCTCTTCCATTGCAAGCAATCTTGCATCTGCAAGAGGCATACGTGCGAACTATACAAGGCAGCCATTATCACCAAGCGTATCTACCCAGCAAGCTGCCGGAGGACTTGAAGCTCTTCCTCGTAGAGATGGCAAGCGGTCAAAGGTTCCCGCCAGCATTCCCGAGCATTCACAACCAAGTTGGGTTCCGCCCGCTGTGGTCGGTCCAAAGAAGGCAGAAACGACTACGGATGTGGCTGAGGCATCTATATCGAACGATGAAGGCTTCTCTAGATTCTACAACACGTTTGAGAATATCTTATCCAAGCTATCTGCTCCGCTCGCCTTTGCAGGCCTGCCCTTGATCTCCGAAGAGGGACAAGCTCCACCCCCAGTCGAAGCTGCGAAAGGGGTCAAGCAACGTCACAAGAGCAAGGAGCGCACCGGTTCGGATCCAGACCTGACCAAGTTCATCTCACGGGCTGCACTGCGGGCCACGGCTCGTGACGGGCAGTCAGGCAATGACTCCTTCTATGTGGTGCCTACCGGTGGCGGTACAATTCCCTATGCTGCTATCGTGTCCTATGAGCAAAAGGAGAAGCGAAGAATGGCAGCGTCCATGCACAGTGAGAACGCTGACCTCTTCGCCGATCCTAATGAAGAAGACGATTTTGTGGATGCTAGAGAAACACCTATGTCTGTATCACCAACAACTTCTAAGCGAAGCTTCGGACGGAAACTCAGCACAAGAGAAGTCGAGAACAAAGTTGAGGAACTGGACATGGAAAATAAGAGTCTGAAAGACTGCATCGACAAGCTCAGCAAGCGCTTACATGCATTCGAGATGTCAGCACAACAGAACAGCATGGCACTTCAAGAGAGTATCCGCCTGACTCGCAATATGAGCCCGGCCCGGGACGTGTCTAGTCGTGGTGGTGATGAAGGTCTGAAGCGGAGAGTACTCGAACTCGAGCAACATCTGGCACTTGGCAGCAAGGAGATTGACAGACTTGGCAAAGAGAACGATAAACTCAAGAGTGTGGTCGCTCGCTATCGTGATCGATGGGAGAAACTGAAGGAGGGTGCAAAGACAAGGCGAGATGGTGGTGCGGGTAAGGAGTCTCCGAAAGAGGGTCAAGGGAGGAAGGAGAGCGATCCTGGGATTGGTCGATTCATGGCTGGTTGATATCTGGTTGGCTGCATGGAGCTTTGGATGGATTTTACAATTTCCAATACAATGACAATTCACACATTTCAGTCGTCATTCTCAGGTCGTGTCTCTCGTCATCTTTCGACACTTTTTATATTGGTCGAGTTTATCCGCCTCGCCAGCTGTACCTCGCACCGGCGTGACCTGCTATTAATGCAGATATGAGCCTCAATTTACCTGTCAAACAACAGTGGCAAGCTTGTGGAACTATATCTGCTATCCCACGTAGTCCGGCATAATCACTCGCCTGTACTGCAACGTCCCCCACACCACTTTTCAAACCAGCAAGTATGCCCAGCCAGCAGACTACACGATAGCTTTCGCCAGCAAGCGTCAATAACATCCGAAGACCCGAAGTTTGGCTCTTGGTTGCTATGTGAAATGAAAGCAATGATCACGTAGTACATACGTTGGTGGCGATAAATCTGCCCGAAGTTTCAGCAGCTTTCTGCCACATTCGGAGACATGCATGTAACGCATTTCAAGCACCCATCATAAGTGTGCCAGTGGATGACTCTTCAATGTCCATTCCGCTCATTCTTGCTGAGGTCCATTTGCCGCACATCGATTTGCGTCCAGATCGCTAAAGCGCGTCACGGCCAGGGCGAGTGCATATGCAAGTGATGGGCATCTATCGGTGAGCTTCACATATGCTCTGCCACACTGCCATCGCTTTCAAGCCGTCATGATCCACTCATGATTGCGAAATTACATCCGTTCTTGAGGCGCAGCAGATTTTTCGGTCGCAACATAGGTGCTTGTACCTTCAACAGCAACTATACTCTGTCAGCGGATAGATAGGCTGATTCCGAAGCTGATGAAGGCCTCCCATGCTTACTGTCTCGCGATGAGATAACTTTCTTTTTCTTTCTCTTTGCGAAACTTGGGTGATCCATCCTTAATGATATTCCCCTCCTAGGCCGGAGATGTTAAGTGGATTGGAGCATAACAGTCTTCGTATCTTGAGGCATTCTGCGGTTCTGACATTTCTTTGAAGTCTTGCAATGCAATGCCAATAAAAAGACGTGGCCTATTGTTTACCTCTCGGCCCAAACAAATACTCTGCTTCTACCGAACGCAAGCTTTTGTGTCACCACCTTTTTCTAGAGCAGACATCGGGTCTCGGTGAGCAAGTAAGGTATTCCTCTAACACATCTCATGTAATGACCACGTCGCTATTGGACGACACGGACAGCAGTGCCATGTGTGATTGGAACTATGGAGATCAAAAGCCAGTCCGAGGCTTCCTTATTGTTTGACATGCAGCCCAAAGTCCGTAGGAACAACTATTTGCTGGGCTTTGGCGCGCCACATCGTCGGCATTCTCAAAGGCTTTTTAGAACTGGGGCTCTGCGAACGTAGAGCTGCCGGCATGGCTTCGACAAAAACTACTGCACACCTACGTTTCCCCCTCCTGCGATAAATACTTTTAGCGATCCCGAACTCACTCGAATCACCTAGGCCAGCTCGGCACCACTTTTGATAGCTATCATTCCGGCTCTGTCTGCTGCTAAGAACGATGACCAAGAACACAAACTTCAAGGTAGCTTCTCATCCTGTGAAAGTGATGATGTCCGGCTGCTTCTCGCGGCCCACTCATGTGGCCCGCGAGATCTGGGGGGCTTCAACAGAAATGGATGGCATGCAGAGAGCACCTAGGCGTGCATCGGCAGCTTCTTCTCTATTGCTTTCCAACCAGTGGTGGTTTCGACATGTTAGATAGAGGGCGATCCATGTCCCCCAACCAGAGAGAGTGGTCCGCCAGCTTGTCTCGCCCCGTTTTGTTTTGTCTACGAGCGATGTGGTGATATCGCTATCTGCGAGGCGAGGTTAATATTGTCTCACTGGTAACTTCTAAGCCCAGTGGCAGGGTAATAGAACCGTGCTGTGAATTCTTTGTCATGCTGTCCCACTTCAAGCGACTTGCATGCTGGCGTGTTGGCATCCAAGAGGGAAAATTGGCAGGCTTTGATACAGAAAGCAGTTGATCCCAATGGGGCCAGTCAATATCATGACTATCATCATGTAGAAACAATTTAGCAAGTTAGACACTGATAGTCGTTTCCACATCTTTGAGATATTTGGAAACATCATGATTTTCGCCCAAGGCATGCAATGGCCGATTGGTGAAGAGAAGCAACTCGACCAATCATGTGTTAGGATCCCCGGTGATGCCGATCTAGAGAATACCTTCTGCTTGGACAGCTCGTTGTCGAACCTGGAAGTAACTTCCTTTCGCAATAGTTGTACCGAGAGCAATCCAGAACCTGAAAACTTGTCTACAATATCCGCTATACAGAGCTCGGAAGTATGTTTCGATGAATATATCAACACTCGACACTGTTATTGACCTCTATAGGGCCAGACACATCAATGCCAGATATTCGCAGTCTACCAGAAGAGCTCTTACAGCAGGCTCAATATATCCCGTGAGGTGTTTCAGGATTTATTAGATACCTATTCAGTATTCCCTCGTTTCTGGGATTTCATTCCACCATTTGGATTCAAAACACGAGAATCCGATATTGGATGTGCCCCCTTTAGATTCAGAGACCAGAACGTGCTTGGTAAGGAAAATGCCAGACTGGCGTCATTCGGTGGGAGACTCTCTTTCATCGTTTTCGGAATATACGCTGAGACTAGTAAGAATGCGCATACAGCTTTCGGTATGCTGTGTTGAACAAAAGAATGGAAGATTTGGACGAAAACCCAGATTGTGACCCGTGGTCTATCAGGCAAACTGCAGTGTACCAACAGTTCAACAGCGCAAAGAGTAGGAATATGTTGTTGGTAATCACACCTTCTCACATAACACGAGGAAGATTAGATGACGTGGTGAGCATGCGGATCAAAAGAAAAGGGGCAATCAATCCTTTCCATCTACATCTTACCTTAATCTCATCTCTTCACGAGAATTGGAGGCATTATATACGTGCTTTAGAAAGGACCTTGAAGTATCAGGTACGTAATAGACTCGATGGAATCTTATGTAGCGTTCCGATATTGAAGTGATAGTCAGATCGAGTTACACTGACCAAAGTGGAATGTGAAACAGAACGCTTATCTCCCCTTGCAGATTTTGCGGTCAACTTCGTTGATAGACAAAGAATAAAGATGATCGAGGATAAAGTGTTTGACCTGCATATCATCTTTGAGTCGCTGTATCATACGACGTCTCAATTAAAGTATCAATGTCGTACTCATTGCCTCGGGCAACTGTGTCAGGATTGTGTCTGTTCGAGTGTTTGTGATGAGCTGGAGGAGCAAATTAATGATGTTCAAGTAAACATCAAGAAAGTGGAAATCCTACACAAACGAGCTCAAGGAACAGCTCAATTGGTATGTTCTTGACCAAAACTGAGATTTGAACAGTCCTCCGCTGACCTACTGGCAGCTGTCAGACTTGCTTGATTATGAGAACGCGCAAATCGCCAATCTGAACGAAAAGTCATTGAATCAATTGGCAAAAGAATCCAAGGAGGAGAATAGCAAGATGAGAGTACTCACGGCAAGGTTACACTGATAATCATCTGAGACAACAATACTTATTATAGATAGGAATGAAGCACCAAAGACGCCGCAGCTGTCAAGATATTGACTGTCATAACCTTGATCTACCTGCCTATCACTGTTTTTGCAGCAAGTAGACCACGCTCCCAGTAAATGCGGTTTACTGACAACGGACAGAGCATATTCTCAAGCCAACTTATCCATGTGGATGACAAGGGCAGGATTTCCGTGATTGCTGAGTCGTGGTGGTTTGTTGTTATCTCGCTGCCGTTGACCATTGCTACATTTTTGTTGTGGCGGTTCTGGCTATCTCATTCAACGAAATTCTCAGATGGTACTGGCATAGTGCAAGATTTACCAGGATGCGAAACAGTTGAAATGCAAAGGGTGTCTCGTAGTGGCATTAGCTGGACTGAAGCGAAGAATTGTTTACTTGCGCTCCGTCGGAAGCGAGCAGGGTCCACTAATTTTCCAGCCAGGTGTAAATTGAAACCTCTTCTATACCTCCCTTTAGTTCAGTATATTCCTTTCGAAATCAAGACACCGAGTTTCTGGTCGTATGAACTTCGCCGCTCCAATGAAAGATTATGGCGATGTCGGGCGTTGGCCGTCGCAGTAGAATAAGTCTCGGCCGCCCGACGCCGGCATGAATTAAACTTGATTCGTCGATAGCAGCATGCATGTGCAGACATGCACTCGATGCTCGCCTTATAATTCGCCTAATTATGATAGCAACCGGATTGGACTGCCTTCGTCTCACGCTTCCGCTGAGCTTTGATACGATTCGCAGGCCTCTCGGCCTTATTGAAATTTGCTTCCTGACACTACGCCCAGCTTGACCGCTCGGACCCAGCCTGGCGCCCTGCTTGATAGAAGCAATTACTTTAAACATATACTTGCCCCACTCGTATAGTACGTTCGAACAGCTTCTTATCCGCACCTTTTCCAAATCCTAAAGCTCGCGCGAGAAACCCAACAAAAACAAACAAGGTAGGCATACTGAGCAAGTCTACAGCGTGTCCGACTCCGGAAAGCTAAAGAAGAAACGGAAAATAAGTCAGCCTCACCTTCGGTAGCCACACAGTTTCCGGAAAGGATTGCGTAAGACCGTTCTGCACCCACAAGCGAGATCTAGCTTATTCTTTCCCAGTTTATTGTGCAAAAGAGCTCGCAACTGGAATCGCAATCGACGAAATGCAGGGGGACGACCGTATTAACGAGTCCCGAAGGGATTACGAGCCGCATTGGAAGATGAGGTATTCTGGTATGAGTGGCCGCAGAGCTGTCGATCTTGGATACCTTATTGCCAGAATCGAAACAATTCTCAGTAGACAGCAAGTCTCTCAAGAACTAGCACAATGCTTTCGAAAGAGCTCGCCTGAGTCTATAAGAAAGGCTGCGGAGCTGATCTGCTCCCGTGGCATATGCTTACTCATGATATTACTCTGTAAAACAGCAGAGAAACGGCAAGCATTAGAACTGCTTTTAATGCTTTTGAAAGAAGGAGTTTCAGACGCCGATCTGCCATTCGCGAGAGTTCCGCTAAGCATACCTTTCGGGCCTTAAGACCATTACAATCTGGGTAGAAGGAAACATAGCCAGTGCCTATACAATGAGCATTCTGGATGCTCGATCAAGTCACTTGCGGATCTCCCGTGGCCAACTGCGAAGTCCCTACACACATTCCAATGGCATGCCACTGCGCCCGTATTCGAGTCACAATTCCAGGAGATCGTACACTACACAATGGAGAACGGAACCATTCTCCCATTTGTTGAAGACCCAATCCAGTCTTTCGGGATCGCTGGTGGCGGTTACGGGGAAGTTCGGGCAGTGCGCATACACCCTTCGCATCAGAATTTGGTTGAATCGGACTCTAATCCAAAGGTGCGTTAGACTCCCTTTGAACCGCATAGTCACAGCTAATACTCAGAAGGGGCCAATCATCGCCATCAAAGTTCTACATGAGCGTGATCCTGAGGCTTTTAGGAGAGAAGTGGAAATGCTCACACCCCTTACTATACGATGCAACCATCCCCATATCATCAAGTTACTTGCCACGTATGAGTATCAGTCAAAATACCATTTGATATTCCCTTTTGCTCGGGAGAACCTCCGATCTTCCTGGAAGTCCCACCAAGCAATCCATTGGAATCGCGGGACATTACTATGGATGATTGAGCAACTAGTAGGCCTAACATCGGGCCTGAACACCATCCACGAGTTTAGAACCGGACGTACTGCACCACTTCGACCCGAATCACCGAATCGGGAAGCAACAGTCTCTCGAACATCCCGAGAAGGCCAGCTGTTAGGCATAAAAGCTGGAGAGAAGAAATTTGGGAGGCACGGTGACATCAAGCCAGAGAATATCCTGGTGATGGGGAAAGGAGCAAACTCTCTCGGATTTCTGCAGCTAGCAGACATGGGGCTGAGTCGCTTCCATCGGCTGGACTCCAGATCAAAGGTTGACCATATCACAGTCAATGGCTCTGCAACCTATGTCCCACCCGAACTCGCACTTAAGAACATGGTGAATAGGAAGTGCGACATCTGGAGCCTAGGATGCGTCGTCCTGGAATTCATAATCAAGGTATCCTTTCTCCTCTTTAGTCCCTCGTTATTTCTCTTTCTTCTTTTCCCCTCGTCGTTTCGTTTGACGTTTGTAGTATCCATTGGTACTAAAAGGCTGCTGCAGAGGTCGAGGTGATTTGTCCAGGTCAGTGTTGATGCACTTCGAGCATCAAGCCTGAGATATTTGAGAGTCATCTGTTGTTCTGGGCCGTGTTTTTGTCAAAGACCGTCTGTTCTAATGGTTGTCTTTGAGGACTTTCGAATTGATGGCCAACGGAGGCATAGGTGCCGGTTTTGAGCCCATTTTGATTGCACAACGAGGGGCCTGAATCGGTCCCCTTGAATCCAAGGTGGGGGGAGCCGCATTTGAACCCGCGATCCTCAAAATCTTAGTCGAAGGGTTTGATTGCACAATGAGGAGCCTGAATCGACCCCACTGAATGCAAGTGGTGGGGAGCCAGATTTGGACTCCTTGATTCTAAAAATAGGTTGAGCTCTGTAAGCCCCTGCATAGTGCCACTTGTACTCACGATGTGCGATTCTGCTTAGTTCTTGTTCTTTTCGCAAGACTCCAGACAGGGGTTTCTTGTTGTCAGGAATCATCAAATCCTTGCTAGCAATTAACTGGTATTTACCATGATGTTCTTACCTTTAGGGTAAAGAGAACCCTAGCTGCGCTTAAACAAGACAGTTTCTTTCGTAAGTTACAAGGCGAATGAGATTGTATCGGCCACGTTTGTATTTACACTACAGTTTTTAAATAGTAAAGCTCAGAGCTGAGGATCTCTTTAGTGTAGTCACTCAGATTGATGTACGCTGTAGCACAGTTTCTATAGAGATCTAATTTGTTAAGCCACGTCCTCTCATATGATTAGTACGGCATGCATGGAACTTTGTGAGCCTTCCTCGTGATTCCAGGAAGAATGCTAAGTTAGAAGATATATATCTCTGGCATTTTGTTTCGGGTAGGAGGGGTTTGCTTTGAGGTCGAGGCTCGGTCGTGATAAAGTATGGCCTGAAGAATGGAACTAACGATGTTTTGACCAATTTTAGCCAGAACATCAACGCTAAAAGTATCCTTTATTGGAATAAAACTAACTTAACGATGTTCTGACCCCTTGTGGTCAGATCAGCAACGTCAAAAATGCTTTGGCCTGGGACTGGCGCATCTGTTTCGCTAAGTCTTGAACATCCCAGCGTCAGGGAGCCGAATTTTATTTCATCCTCAACGCCAGCGTTCGTCAAGCGCCATCGTAACGGATGCGCCAGCGTCGCGGAGCCGAATTCTGTTTCGTTCCCAACTCAACGCCAGTGTCCCTTATGCGCCAACGCCTTGTAGGTACTAACCGTAAGTACTTTACATACTCAAAACAATTTTTAGATTCAGAGTACTACAACTGCGAATACATTGGTTTGAAATAATGCACTTTGAAGTAATTGCGTTTGAAGTATAATACCTTAACTTATTACAAGATAGCGGATGTGCCCTATTCACACTTCAAGCCAAAGTAGTCCGAGTTGCAATAGTGTTATTCGGACTGCTTTGATTTGAAGTACACGAACTCGACCTAGTAGATCTTAGAGCAAGCTGAAATTTTTACGCTGAAACCTGAACTACTCCTGCTGATAGTACAAAAATCCAGACTATTCTTATAATCTGTACTGCACCAACTGCAGACTATCGTACGGTAGAACTGTGCATTGGTTTCAGCGTATGATAAAAGTATATACAATTATGCGTTGGATTTTAACGTACGTCGACCATATTCCGCACATAACGTCCGTCCCTAATTATTCTGATGGCGATAACCACCCAATATCAACATTATGCGAGGCATGTGCGTTTTTACATCATTTGATCTCGTTTCAATTCTTCAAAAGCGCGAGGATGGCTAATCTTCTTCTTGATTCCTCGCGTTACGTCTTGTATCTAGAATCCACCCTCACAATTAATACAAAGTGGGGGGAATCAATCGGATAGCTAAGGTGGTCCTACATACAAGACGTAACGTGAGGAAGTAATAATGAAAGAGTTCATGAGAAGACCTTTGAGGGGGTTTCCTGATTACATACAATGCTCCAGGTTGCGCGTCATCGGGTGACGCCGTGACACATAGAAACAATTGGTGCCAAGAGACTATCGGTACAAACAGTTGGCGCGCTGCAAATGAACATTGAGTATGAAGGTTGAAGAACATGAACAAACAGAATTATTATTTTGCATCACAAGCCATCTATGATGCCACGATGCAGCTAATGCGTGCACGGGTGCAGATGTGAGGAGGCACTCGGGAATAGTTTCATGGTTGGGCCCAATTCCGCATCAACCAATCAGGCACAAATGACGCGCCTTCTATCTGCATCCGAACGATCAGGGTCCAGAAAACCGAGCGAGGTGGTTGTTAGCGACCTTGCTCCGCGCTCTTCCATTGGCTGAACCCGGTCTATCTGCGAAGGTTTGACAATGGTTGTTGCGAGGCTCTCCGGCGGGGAAATTATGTGGCCGATTTTGACACGTGCCACAACACCAAGAATCGATAAACTTCATATTTTGTAGGTACATGATTACTTTGTCATTTGCCCCCCAAGTCTAACACATTTTGCAATCTTTTCGTGTACCAAGAAAATTGTTCGTTTATTTTCTCTTGATCAGTATCTTCTCTAAAAACCTTCCGAAATCGAGCTAAAGCTGTCTTTTCAGAGGCACAGCGTCTCGAGTGAAAGGCCTTCTTAATCGGGTGAGCCATAGTCTCCATAACCGAGAGGTCAGGAGAATTGCCAGGCGAAATAATCGTCGAAAGGCCTCTTTTCTTTGCGTAATCTTTAACTAGCTTCCTGTAATTACGGCGTCTGTGAGATGGCTTCGAATTGCCCAAGAAGCCCAGTGTTTCTCATGAATTTTGCTGCTTTTAATGCGAGAGCTGGCGCTCCCAATACTTTCCTGAGATCCTGCTGTTCCCTCGTTCTCTCTCCTCCCTATGTTTCCTGCCATAACTCACAATGAAGGGGGCAGGAGAAAAGGACATGACGTACAGTTTGTGAGCCTCTTTTACACTCGCACTTGTCGTCATCCACGTCTAGCACCTTCCTGAGAAATAGGAACTGCCGCAAACCTATCTTTGCTGTGCGCAACTGTACTATTAGCAAGCTGAATAGTCTGGGTACTGACTTATGTAGCAGGAGGACTTTTATCGTTGGCTCTGGGCATATCCTATACAGCTTTCGTCCCGTCTTTTCATTTGTCTATCCCTGTTTCCATTCGGCCAGCAGGAGCGAGTTATGGACTGCTCTCATCGCCGCGACAAGCGAGTAACCTGGCGGTCTGTAAGCAGTTTGGCCAGTGTCAACTTCCCTTGACCGCCCCCAGTCCTTAATCCTTCGCCAGCCTGTGGCTTCCTTTGCTGCCTTGTCCGCTCTTTCGTTGCCCTCTATGCCTGTGTGAGCCTGTGTGAGCCGCGACCCAGTGGAACTCTGGCTCTATGCCTTTGCATCTCATGTTTTTATTCATCCACAGTATCTGGAGGAGAATAAATAGATCGGATTGACTATCTGGGATAGCCACGGATCTGATTGCTGCCTGATTTTCTATGAAATCTACGACGGTCCTGTAGTCCTTGTTGGATGCGATATCGAGTGCCAAAAAGAATCCCTCTTCTGAGATGAGAGGCAACATCACCTGGGTGCTGGTCCAAGATATGTTCCCATGGATCTTGTCGTTTACTCTGGATCATGTGCGGCATTTGAAGGTCCGGACTCTATCTATCGTGGGAGAGAAAGGGGATCACGTGCCTATGATAGAGAGGACGGCCGACGCGTGGCCTCAGGATGGGTCAGGAGCAATTATGTTAAGAGAGGCAACGCATGCGTGGGACATGCGGTTTCCAGAGCTCTTTGCTCAAGGGGTAACGGCATAGGTTAGGAGAGAGATCACCTACTGAGTTTGAGATGCTTTAGTAGCTGCGGAACCCTACTGCTGCAGTAATATAAAATCTGATTCTTAAAAAATCCCGCCGTTGGCTGTGATGAAATTCGAGGTTAATTGTGAAGGAGAGTGGCGGAGGAGGTGTAGAGATATGGGAAAAGTAAACATGACTTGTCGCCGACCGCGTCAGAGGCGTCGAATCAACTCCGCAGATCCCCAAACTCTAGAAATACAGTACTTAGGTATTTTCAAAACGATAAGAATCTGTGACGCAAATCTTGAGTTGTGGTGGAGGTTGACAATTGTCTGTTGTTGTTGAGGCAGAACAGAGACGAGGCTCCAGCAAAAGTGCTGAATGGTGGGGTGCAGCTAGCTCTGGCTTGAAGGCGTTCCCGTAAACCGATCTGGGGGACCTGCATCGTTTCTGGTGCTCTCAGAAATGGATACAATATACCGTTCAGTGGATTGCCGTGGCGCTTGCAGCCACTTCTACAATAATTCTACTGAGCTTCTATTTTGGCCGCCACAAGTCCAAAAAGCAGCCACTTCAGCAGCCAATGTCACCAGCCTTTTCAGCAGCCCACTTTGCACCTCTCGATAAAGCCAGCGCTAGATTCATAACCGACGTCGTAAAACTATAACATCAATTGGAATCAAGATGAAGAGCAGAAATTGAAGCTTGGGAGAAGTTATCAGAGCCATGTGTGCGTCTCAAATATTCAAATCTTGAAAACAATACAGCATCATAAGCGTCTGATGTCGCCTTGCGATTGGTACTGGATCTAGCATACTGAAATACCCCTCCATGAATCCGCTTGTACCCAAGACTTATCTAAAAGCTTCAGAACACAGAAATGCCAGCCTCATGAAAGCTCCTCCACCTGTGTGACATACTCAACAAACTGAGCCCCATACTCTCTCATCATCTCTATCTTCTCCTCCATATTCAGCGCCAAAGTCAACCTCCCAAAATCCTTTGGCAATTCCTTGGCATTCTTGAACCTCAATACCCACACCCCCACCCCATCCGCCGGCCAACCGAATACCACCATCTTCTCCTCCTCCTCAGTGATGTCCCTGGCGCCTATCTGCACTTCAAACTCATCATCTCTACTCGGCCACCACTTCGCACCAGTCCGTCGCATAAGGTTGCAAAACCTATCTTCTTCTTCGGCACTGGGTGAGCGCTGCGAGGTATGAGTGCGTGGTAACGATAGGAAGAGCATGTCGAGGAGAGAAGCTGATTTGATAAGAACCCCGCCAGTTGAGGGATAGCCGTAGACCCTACATACTCCGTTGCCGAAGATTGTTCGCTCGGTGGTCGAGAGGAGAGGGGATACAGGGCATGAGCCGTCCGGTCTGTCGCTCATTATTGTTTGTTGATGGGGAAGATGAAAGGAATTGATGGGTATGGGCCGAAGTCTTCCAGGAATCGATAGAATGTTAGAAATAATGCCGACGAGTATGAGCGTGATGTTGAGCATCGTGAAATTTTTTAGTAAGTCTCGCAATGAAACAATACAGAATGAGTAAGAGGGTTGTAATGTTGGGTATCACGCACTTGAGTCAACCTTGGAGAGCTGGCTGCCAATCTTGAACACGGGTCACGTGTGTCTGTTCCTGAGCTGTAGGTCGTGGTCAAAGTATGAGGACAAAGCTGCGGCTACAGCGTAGGTCCTCTATAAGTTCTGCAACACCAGCGTCCATACACAATCTGAAGTCCTTCAAGCGCTAGCCCTGTAAATGCGGCGGTGTCTCGCATCCGGGCCGGCCGAGCGCCTGCCTCGCTTCGTTACGATACTTTTGAACGCAATATCTGCAGGGTGTCCAGATCCGCATCCGCACCCGCCCCACTTTCGTCTAAAAACTCTCTTTGGAGAAAGTTTCGGGTCCCATTTTTGTGATGAGATCAGTCTGCTGCAGAAGTCATCTCCGAACTTACAAAGATAACACTGCCTTAACTGCCTATTGCAGAAGGCGTATCACAAATATTATGTGCTAAGACAAGCTTATTTGACAATAGCTCGCTTGATAAGCGCTCCGATTCGGAAACAAACCCTGACACATTTGTTGACTCTAAGTAGGCATACCTCCGCGTTACAAATGTCCAGCCCATACCTAGTTGCAAGAATATCGTAGATTGTAGGCCGAATGTTTTCGATGCAGCGAATTTCGGAAAAAGTGTTTAGCATGCATCAGCACCAAAATATCAATGCCGTCATTGATCAAGCTATATATCTGAAAAATGCGAGGCGTACATAGCACAAAGTCAGCATGAACATGTAAAGTTTACCTACTACTGTAACGAGTGTCAATGAAAAGCTCGTGAATATATTTGACTTGATCAAATACGCACACAAGGACCTTTGGCTGTGTGCACGGCATGCGCTTTGCGTTGGTTTCAATGGGATGCAAAGGGCGGCACTGATTTTGTGGTATTGATGCATGCTAGTCACTGTTACCAGGATTCCGATGCATCGGAGACATTCAGCGTGAATTGTATATCAATTTTTCTTCTTGGCAAAGACTCATCATACGATTTCGAAGGCTTTCCTTGGGTGATAGTTTGCAAAGGGGCAGAAGGGCCGAGAAACCGTCTTGAGAGAGAGCACTTTCTCCATATTGCTGCATATAGATGCACATCTAGAAGTCAAGTTCTGCAAGTATTCCCCACTTTGTCCATGTTTTTCGGTTAGACTCTGAGATTGGATTATTGAGCCAGGAACAGGAACATACGAGGATGTTTGCGAGGTCCAGCTCAAGCTACAAAAGGTTGTTGTGTTCTGTGCTACACATATAGATTTTGTAAGGAAGTCCCTATCTTTTCTCTTGATCATTAAACCTCATTGCTTGGGTTCCTTTGGCTGTGGTCTGATCCCTTCGTAATCACATCTCGAACCAGTGTACTCTGAATTTTGACGAGCCATCCTTCCGTCAAAATGGCTCTTCTTTCAGGGTTTACGGCTTTCGTCGTGCTGCTGCTAAGCTACACATCCGCTGAACAGCCTCCCAACTTTTCGGGCGACGAAATTCCTTACCGGGTGATTCCAACTGGAACTGTATCCCCCGAAAACCTTCTTGGAACATGGCTTTATGGATATCGTGAGTGCAGCAAAAACTTCAATGGAGCCAAAGGCAAAATTGACGACGCATTCTACGATGCATGGGTTATGTCCAAGTAAGTCGTTCCTTTCTTTTCCCCGTGATATCCGATCGGGGTTTGTCATTCCAATTCTTGACTACAGGAAGCCTTAAAAGAGATTTTGAATATCATGAAATATCTAGAGACGAGGAAGACTAACTCAAGTGTCGCACTCCCTACCTAGTACTGCTGGAGTGGCATCAAACATCGATTGGAACAACGTGGCTGCAGTGGAATTTTTGGGTGCTCCAGGACTGAATTTGGTCCAACGACCTCAAATCCAAGCCGTTTTTGCAAACACTGCAACAGTCATCTACAGTAACAAAAATATCTTCCAGCATTATATCATAGTTCGATGCGATGATCCAAAAAAAAGATGCCAAAAGAGGCCTGATCAAGATCCGTGCGAACCCAAGTAGGTTTTCCGAATCTGCCGAAAAAAAGTTCTAGGAGGACATTATTGACATGAATTAGTCCACCAACCCCAACTAGAGGAGCAAAGCCAAAGACTACCCCAATTGCATACTCGATGAACTCTGACCCAGATAGTCCCGGCTATCCAATGATCAACTTTTGCGCTCGCTTTTTCAACGATCGCAGAAGCATGGCAGACGGAATCACGTACGGAAAGGCTCTCGTAAGCCCAAACAACCTACAACTTGCAAATTATAATAACAGAGCACAAACCTTTCTGGTGAGTCGGATTAAATTTTCAACTCTCTTAACATCTGGCTTACTAACCAGCGTCTGATCAGCATGAGTTATTCCATTTAGATCTCGCTGCCAACTCTCCTGACCCCAACCCTTATGTCGACGATCTCAAAATTGATATCAAGATGAGTTCGCCCAATGATCCTTCCGCACGTCCCGCAACAAGCGATGCATATGGTACCTTATATACCAAGATATTGGCTCGCTGGCAAGGCGGAGGAGGAGTGGGCTCTGTCGGATACTATGTCCAGCGAAACTCTGACAATCTGGCAATGTACGCATTGGCTAAATACGTGATGACGCAAAACGGCAATGTGTATCCTCACTTGCCTATCGTTATATACAGACCTGACGGGCCACCATATCCGCCGATTCCCGGTGCACTTGCCACATTCGTTACAGAAGGCGGCGACTTCTACTGGAACACTACCGGCGGTCTTACGGCTTGGGATACTGACCCTGATACTACCCCTCGCCAGGAATATCGAGGTTGTCCTGAAGCTGAAAACAGGAGTGGACTCAACTCTCCCCTCACCATTAACGCATTTGCTCCTGACTCCGCTTACCCAGATAGCTATAACGCCCAAGTGTCAACTTGGATGAAAGCCCTGGGTGTGGGTTCGAATCCGGATTCGGGTGCCAACGCTGGTCAACAGATCGCCATTGCCTCTTATACCAACCCGCTTGGGGATCCGACTGCTTGGCAGCGATTGATTTCGTATGATTCGAGCAAGCTTAGTATACTGGTTGCCAATGTCTTGAATGGTCCAGATTATGAAGTTGACTTATCATGGAGTTCGGTAATACAGCAAGCTGCCAGCTCAGGCAAGACAGTCATTGGCTATGTACGGACTGGTTATCTTGGAGTAAGCTTGCAACAGTTTAAAACGAGACTCGGCTCGGGTGATCTCGCCGATTGGGCATCGCAGATTGAACAAGATGTTGACAAGTGGTTCGAGCTGTATGTATATTTCCTCACCTGTTATATTCTAAAGATCTGGAATTTCGATTTTGAAAATTTCATGAGCTTTGTCTTAGGAACCAAAATCTCGATCCTGTTAATACAGTGCTAACTTTGATAAAGGTATCCTGGCAGTATAGGTGGTATCTTCTTCGACGAGGGCTGGCCAGAATGTGGTCCCAACAACATCTATTCTAACTTATACGCTCACATCAATGCTTACACGAAGCGTAAACATCCTGGTGCATATACAGTGCTAAATCCCGGTTCCCCCATGGCCCAGTGTTTTGAGGATACCATGGATACGCTGTTAACGTTCGAGAGCAGTTATGAGACGTATACATCATCGGCATTTGTTCCTAACACATGGAAGCCAAAAGATAATCGGAAGATATGGCATATCGTTTATCGGGTCCCTCAAGACAAGATCGCAGAGGTTGTGGCGCTTTCTGCTACACGTGGTGTGGGATATCTTGAGGTAACCGATGACGACAATCCAAATCCTTACGACAATGTTCCCAGCGATTCGTACATGAAAGCAGCAATGAGTGCCGTTCCAGGTGGTCAGGTCCGTAAAGACGCAGCGACCGCACTCAAAGGATCATATGTCGCTGGCTTACCTAATGATGCGAAAGTCATCGCTTCAGACTACACTTCCGTTACCATCACCTGGTCACCAGTGGCAAGCGCTCTCGGCTACGCTATATACCAGAACGGCGCATTAGTCCTGGAAATGCCTGATTCCTTAACAAGAGCAACAATAGGCATGCTTAAACCAGGGACATCTAGCATTTCCTTCGAAGTCAGGACTGTTTTGTCCTCGGGAGACGGAGGAGCATCCAAGTCGATTAGCGCAAGTACGAAGAACCTGCCATCTGGCAACTCGATCTCCAATGTCAGTTACAAAAAAAACGGTAATACCGTCATATATACTGCCGACGTGCTGGTGCCATACGCATTCGTGCGTCTGTTCATCGGCGGGCCACATAAGCCAATTGGTGCTTCAGCAGGCTGGCCCATTGACGCTGGTCTTAGCACCGAAAATGGTGGCGGTGATGCTGTTGCGCAATACAGTCTCGTCAACTATCTGGTCGAAGGTAACGATTTCTACTCGGGCTTTTACAAGTATACCGGTGCGTACATCGAGGGCGGTTCTGGAAATGCGGATTGGACTTGGTCTCCGCAGGGTACAGCACCACAGTCCCAATCTGGATATACGTACACGTGGAATGTTCCGTTAGGTGACACCGATGCTTTACCGGATAATTACGTTGTTCAAGGACAAGGCTATGCTCCGATTCAGAATGTATTCGGCGGTCCTCTACGCAGCTATAAATGTGCAGGCGAACCGTGCGATGATAATACTGATTACGACTGCAAGGGCTCGTCCTTGTGTTCACTCCCGACTCTCCTCGCATGGTGTGATCACGCCGTTAATAACCTAAACCGTACAGATATCCTCACCTATGGAACATCGTGAGTTGAACCTCTCCAGGCAGCCTTCAAATCATCTCTTCCCTTCCCTTCTACCCTCCCATATATATACAAAGTGATCAATCACTAACCTATCGCTCTCCTCTAGGGGCAATACCAAAAACGGAGGCTGTTGGGGCGACGGCACCGGAGGCTGTGGTGTTTTCCTCCAAGGTACCAACTGTGCAATGAGCGGTAACGACATGTGGAACACATATCAGAACCTTCGCAAGCTCGGCGGATGCTCAAAATGTGGTTCTTATCATCAAGAAAATGGTTGCTTGCTCACTGTCAACTACGTCTCACATTGCGATGACGAACCGCAGCAGCCAGGTGGGCCATTTTGATTCAGAAGGCGTCGCGAATTCTCTTCTTATGTTCTTATGTATATATGTGTGTTTATATATACGATCAATGCCCCCGCTCTAGAAGCGCTTGGCCGAGACTATGATGACGCTCCCGGGCACGACTATCGAAGAAGAGTTCCGCCGCCCGTAATGCGGCTATCGGTGCAGTCGCTGCCTACTGCCACTTCCAGGAGGGGGAAGCTGCTGCCGTACTACGTAAAGGGTCGTCGACGCGACGAACGCGTCCAATGCTGTCGAAGGAGATCAGCCCTTAGAGGTAATCGCTGAGGTATGCGGCCTGCTCTCAGGGGTCGTTGGGCCATGCTAAAACCAAAAACTTGTTTTTCAGTTCAAGGGACAAGCGTTGCTAGGTATCTGGCCCACCTCAAAGCGCTCTTCAAGTTTTCTCCCAAAGGAATAAAATGTCACCTGACCTGGAATGTTTACCTCCCCATTGCGAAGCAACGGTATCGACGATACAGTGCTATAATTTGACATTAGTGTTACTAGAGAAGTAGCAACTCAAGAGACGCGTTTCAAAGGGCATGTCATTTCCATTGATCTAATTCTGTCTCAAGCGGATATATCCAGAGTATGGCAGACACGGCTCCCGGGGAGCTTTGTAGTCACTGACAGCGAGCTTTTACGAGTCATAGCCTCCCGTTTCAATCTTGGGTTTACGCTTACTTATCGGTTGCTTCCAATGGAATATTACTGGCACATTCCAAGACATACAACAGGTTATACGGCTTCTTCTTTCTCAGCTTCGACCTTTCTACGAACGCGCATCATTGGTGGTTGGCGATTTTCCCCCAAGGCCTCCTGTTCAGCTTCGACTGCCAAGGTAAGCAACACACACGTCAACCGATACGTGATCCCTACTAATGAATTTTACAGCCTTGGGTATCAGACATGTAGAGTTCCATGAAACACTGCGGGTGTAGTTATGAAGTTGCTGAGAAGTCAGCATCAGCTAGCTCTAAGCGCATACCGGGACTGCATGAGAAGTCTGCTGACGAGGGTGTGATAGACCTCTGCCTAGTCTCAAAAAATGGTCCGTCTGAAAAGCTTGGCTAGCCTCTTTATATTACTGGGCATGTAACGTGGCTATTACTTTGGAAGCAGAAGTAGATAATTGTATCTCTACGCGCGTGACCCATTTGTCACGTTAGCAAATTGCTCACACATTTGTTCGGGTATTGACTTTCGGTTAATTGACCTTGTCGCCATACTTTTGTGTACCTGGAGAATATTTGGGAATGACGGAGGATGCAGTTAATCGTTCATACTCCTCATCATTCTCATTTCAATACATTCATATCTGTTTAAGAGGACGTTTGTCTTCATAAGAAAGCTCAAAACATGTCTGATCCCATTCTCGGATTTGCGGTCGCCATCGGGACATTGATTGGTGCTTCCGTAATCAGTATCGATACCATCATTAAGAAAGAGCATGCGAAACAGGAAGAAACTCACTCAAACGACTGTTGAAGCGCTTCGTCTCCGCTACCCGGCCTACAACGTCCTGATAGTTCATCCCAGACACAGTCGAAACCTCCTCAATGAGCATCACTATCATCGAGAGATGCCTCTGACCAGCCCCCGAACCAAAAGCTACGAGCTTTATGTCTTCTAATCCGGCACCTTCAATCTAGAAGGCGACTGCAGCTTCATCAACTGGTGCTTTGCGGGAAGGTATACCCGGGAGGGCCAAGTCGTGTGCACTTCAGCAAGATCCCGAGTCAATAGTCTACTTACCAGGCCGAAATTGTATTATACTGTCGAAATACTAGTATAAGAAACAGGTCAGATCCCTCCTGTGCCATCTCCACCAGCGCCAACCCCCACCGCCACCTCCAGCAAATCCAGTCCGTCCGCATCCAGATGGAATATATCTGATCAACGGTAGGCGCGGGCAGGAGATCTCAAGCGGTGTAGCGCATTATAGGAATCTTCGCAATGGAGGGAACTTCGGGCAGAGATCGCATAAATATGTCGATGTGAGCAGTGGTAGCTTTACGACTTGGGAACAAACTGGGCAGGGTGAGTTGCCTCTTACCTTTATCTTCATTGCTTTGTCTATCTTAAGGAAGCTGACGCGGCTCTAGTGACTTTCCGCAACGGTACGCGCTTCCGGCGGAGCCTGATCAACGATGCCCAGGCCAAGGCGAACTTCACTCTCGTTGGAGTCGCGGACAACGGTTTCGTGGCCTTTTGGATGTACAAGGACACTGGAGCCGAGCTCTATGAGATTGATGGGTGGAAATGTCAGGCTATTCATTGCGGTTTCTGATCACCATAAACTCCATTGTCTGATGACAGACTCAGTTGATGTGGAATTTGTGGGACTCGATTTGTGGTCGCGCGTTTTTCCTTGAGTTATCAGGATCTTCTTAATGCTAGGTTATCTCTGTCTTGTTACATCACGGTCTTTACCATGTTGATTAGCTTATTACACATTCGCTTCTTCTTACTCAAAGGCCGATATACAATTCCTGAGACTATCCAGTGCTTTATTTGAACTTAATGTTCGGCATGTTGAGTAATCTTGCCGTTCGATAAGGACTACCCCATTTCTCCCAAAAAGTACAGTAGCCGCCCGACCCACCGAAACTAGACCCGCAAGGCGGGTGTAGAGTTTCTATGCCCCACTGTCCAGTAGCGTCTCCCAGATAACAGCAACAAGAGCCGTCGCGCAACTGAAGTTTGGCACCTCAATGATCTTCCATCTCCAAACTGCCTAGAAATCTGGACATAGCAACCGACATGGCCGATAGTAATCAACCCGAACCTCAGTCGGATCATCACTTGAATGAAGAGTTATATGCTCCGTCGCCGCAAACGTCCGCTGGGCTTCACTCAGCAAGCGAAGCACCGGCCCGCGTCTGGAGAGCTTGTCTCGAGTGTCGGAAGAGGAAAGTAGGCACTTGTCCCTCGCCACTCTGAGCCCAATAACTGATGCGATCTTGTGTTAGAGTAAGTGTGATGGCAAGGAGAAATGTCGGTCTTGTACATTGAAGAGCCGGGACTGTGTTTATTTTGAAAGCAACGACAATGCATCAGGCAGTCGACAGTGAGTTCATTTGTCCAGGAGCATTGTGAGGTTACGAGATTGATGAATATGTCTAGAACAACGGCAATACTAGATCAAAGGTGCCAAAAAATGGACGCACTGTGCCAAAAGATGGAGGCACTAATGAGCCAATTCAGTGAGGGGCTTCAAACACTGAGCACAGCTACAGCTCAGGTCGGATCACAAAGCTCGCAAACCCTGGAATTACCCGTCTCAGATCCCATGTTTGCCGCCCCGTACCAGTTTGATGATCATTTTATGGATGGTTTCACGTTCCCAAATGACTTTGTACTTGACGGCTCAGGAGTGAGTCCCAACACCAATTCAGCGGCCAAGACGACCGTAGATGTGACCGACAAGGGCAATGATCACGAATGCGACGGCAGCGAGTTAGGGGATGTTGATGGATCCGAAAACGTGGGGAAAAGTGTTGTTGATCATTACATGACTACTGATTCTTATGGGAAGTTGAGGTAGCGTCCCCTTCCGCGACAGCTAAGAGCATCAAGCTGACACGAGAATAGATACGTCGGCGGGACCAGTAATATGGTCATTATTGAAGCCTTGAAAAGTCTGTCCCCTCAAGGCGCGGCAGCTGGTACATTAAAAGACCCTCGACACATGGGAGCAGATTCAGATCCGTTAGAATTTCCATTCTTCACGCGTGGTGTCACCTGGCCGCGTTTGCCGGGTCTGGCAAAACCGGAACAGCTTAAACTCCCCCCTCGTTATATCTCGGATCTACTGATTAATCTTTACTTTGATCAACTCCACTACACTATGCCTGTTCTCTATAGACCACATTTCATGCAGCGATACAGACTCTTACTTGCATCTCGGAGCTCCGGTAACATCGACGCGGGGTTTCTCTCCGTATTCTTTGCAGTCTGTGCCTGCGCTGCAGGTTTACTTCCCCGAGAACCAGGTCAACCTGCAATGTTCACAGGATTACGATACTACGAGAGTGCGGTATCGCTGCACTATGCTTCTACAGGTGAAGGGTCCATCGAAAGGGTTCAATGCTTAGCTTTATTGTCCATGACGACAAGCGGGTGGAACACTCTATCGCAAAGTTGGCTTCTTGCAGGCCAGGCGTGTCGTGCTGCACAAGAAATCGGACTTCATGTGCGTGTATTTTAAGAGTTTTTATGACACACAATTCCAGCTGACACGTATCAGAGATCGCCAGCGAGAGGAACTGGAGAGTTGCTGAAAGAAGAACTCTGTAGAAGGGTTTGGTGGAGTGTCTATGGCCTTGACAGGTAAGTGTAACACACGACGCTCTCTACCCAAGCCTTGCTAATTGGTAGGGTGCTGTCAAACTGCCTCGGAAGACCAATGGCCGTGGAAGACGGTGACTGCGACTGTGAAATTCCCCTGGATCTGGACGACGAGGTATTGGAATCATACTGCAAGACCTCGGAGTCCTTCCTGGATGATCGAAAAACTTCTCGATTAACCGGCTTTCTTGTCTTCACCAAGTTATGTAAGGTCTCGGGTCAGATTGCACGATCGATGACATCCTTGATGCTCCAGAGGAAAGACATGAATCTTGTTAAAGTGAGAAAGCTTCGCAAACTAGTCACCGAACTTGAAAGTGAGCTTTCAGGATGGTTGCAGCATGTGCCGGACGTCATCAAATTCTCGGTCAACGATTGCGATCAAGCTTCTCCGCATCTTACGATGTGTGTTATTTCATACAGTATCCATGCAGGATGTATCATCAACCTCCACAGGTAGACCATCCACCTATTCCCAGGTACTGCCAGAAGGCTAACCAACAACAAGACCACTTATCCCAAGTCACCTAGACTCAGACGCTCTCGCCCAGAATCCTTCATATGGAAAATGTATCGATGCTGCTAGAAATTGCATCCAGATCGCCGAGTTCTTCCAAAATCATGTACCACAGAGCCATCATCTTGCCATATGTACCCACTACTTGACACTTTCCGGTGTCTTTCTGTGAGTTATAGGTTCTGTTCCTTGGATAACGGCTGACATTTATCTAGAATTCGGAACATGAACTCGGCAGCGACCGCGATGGAAGAAGATATCGAAGCTAGTATCAGTTGCATGACTAACCTGGAGTCTGTCTGGATTCCTGCTAAGCGGTGCAGAGTAATGTTGGAAGAATTGTTTAAGGTATCGACAAGGCTCAAGAACCAAAAGCGACCATATTCTGAACCAGAACCGTCTGGTGTTGTTTGATCTTCCTAATTTCATTGGTCTTGAGGCCAATCACCGAAGAGTTGCAAGTTTGTAATTTCGCATCAGTCCTGTTGAGATTCCTCTGTTCACATGTTGGTAGATATTGAAATGTAATATGGCTATATGTACTCTCAACTTGTCTGTATCAAAGGCCCAATATGCAAGTTGTGCAAAATCAGCCACTTCCAAAGGCCATATCTGCCTGTGCGCGATAGAATGCTGAACTGGGTAGTCTAGTTGATCACGACTCCTGTGTGGCAATACTGCCTAGTACAGATATCTGAAAGACTGCAGTCTCTCCTTTGCTTGTTCAAGAGTTTCGCCTTCAAGTTGCGCACCCTGTTGTTCCTCCTCTGAGCCAAAAGCAGCAACTTCGTTGCGTTCTAGCTTCTTGTTTAGATGCACAAGGTACGTTCTCAATGTGAAGGCAGCAAGGACAGCTGTCCCGAGAATTGCAAGCGATGCACCAAAAGAAATGTGGTAGTACGGGCCGTATTTAATTGGCCAGATGTAAGCACCTGGGATAGACCCAATATTACCGCATGCATTAACTATGGCAATTCCTGCAGCACGCTTCGATCGAGGTCGTGGTATGGTGTTTGCGATCCACGCGAGAACTGCAAAGCCTGATGCGTAACCAGCTGGAAAGGGTAAGTAACATTATAGACGTGGGGGCATCGATGACTCACTAGTCATCATAAAGGCAGCAAAGTATCGTGCACCAGTATTATGGCTGGTCATGGCGATGATGAAGCCAACACAACAGGTGACAGCAGGCCATGCAAAATGAAAGAATCTCTCTCCTGTTTTGTCGGAATGCAGCGCATTTGGGATAGCAACCACAAGCGCCCAGATCCAGGGAGGAGCCGTTAGAAGCAAAGTGGTTACTCTCGAATATCCCAGTGCTTGAGTGATAGTGGGGAAGAAGTAGCTAACGCGGTCAGCTGCGAATAAAGGCTTTCTCTACTGCCAGACTCACCTGAAAGACAGTCCCATAATCGTGAGGTGGTACGAAAATGCAAGTAGCCAGATCTTTGGATCAACGACAGCGAGCCTAAGTCCATGAAACAGACCACCATCCACGTCTTCACTGTCAGCGACCCCAGTCTTTTCCACTAGCCGAAATTCTGCAATTTGAACCTCCTTCTCTGTCAACCATCTAGTGGTCGTCGGATAATCTGGGAGGATGGGTATGGCGAGGAGACTGAGAAAACAACTGTCAGCTAATTTTCACACTTTAGTACTTCTTTGCGCAAAACTCACCCAATCCCAACTGTGCATACACCTTCAATGATGAAGAGCCATTGCCATGCCCTGATGCCCTGAGCACCCTCCATGTTGTTTAGAACACCAGCCGCAATCAAGCCACCGAAAGCCTGAGCGAGCAGATTTCCTGCATTGAGAAGAGTGACACGGAAAGCCATCTCTCTAGAGGTATACCATCTGGAAAGATAATAGATTGAACCAGGGAACAGGGACGCCTCGACGCATCCGAGAAGAAGACGACAGAAGATGGCACCAACAGCATTGTGAGCAGCTGCGGTAGCTGCCGAGATGATGCCCCAAGCGACCACACATCCACACAAGTACCAGCCAGGACGCGTAATCTTGTTGAGTACCAAGTTGGAGGGAATTTGCATGGAGACATAACCGACCAGAAGGATGGAAATGCAGGTCTGATATTGGACATCGGAAAGTTTCAAGTCCTCTTGCAATCCATAAAGTCGAGCATTGGCGAAGTTGTTTCGATCAATGAAGTTCAAAATGAAAAGGACGATCAATGTTGGGAAAATTCTCAAGTCGATCTTCCTGACCAGTGCTTTCTCGTCAGCTTCGGTCCAGCCAGTAGTCGATTCTGCTTGGATGTCGACGCTGGTGGTTGCCAAATTATGCTTCTCCATGTCGGCCTTGGTCTCTATTGTGGACGACATACTTGGTGGGGACTAAGGGTTTAATAAATCTGAGAATAATTCTAATTGTAATTAGACTTTCGGCTCAACATGAGGGCGCATCCCTTTGTTAAATATTACTCTTCCAAATTGCTAAAATACCGCTCCCACGATACAGAAAGAATATCCATGTTTGATTCGGATAGCTCTGATAAGAAATAGAAAGGAGTTCAATGAATTGTGTGTAAAGTGGGGTTGCTCCACTGACAGCTTCGGAGCTGGCCCGGTTGCCTAGGTCGAATATTGCTAGCAGAAATTGGAGCAACCCGTTTTTATTCAACCTTGTCTCGAAACCAATCCGCGAGCCAAGAATTAGCCAAGCGGCACCCAAGCCTCTCAATCTAACCCAAGGAGCCGGGTCTCCTGGGATACGTGATGAGAAGAACGTCAACGCCAGTGTCCTGTAAGTGAGATGTGGCTTGGCACCGTAAACAAGGGCATCCGAGATCCGTCCCGATCTCTTATCTCGTCTCGAAACCAGACCTCAGGACAAAGTCGCGTCTTCCATACGGAGCAGATGCGATCAAGCATCTGCACAATGATGAAGCACGCGTTGTGAATTGGTATGAACCAAAACATGGAGATTCTGTTTTCCAACTCTGCTTTAATCTTCCTTAGATATCGAAAGTTTCATCAATTCCTAAAAATTTTGCTCGCCTCAGTCTGACTTTATTTGCTCCTAAACACTTCAATAAATTAAAATGGCGATTAATGGCTCTGTCAATGGCGAACTGAACGGCCACCACGAAGGCTTTCTTGATCTTTACAACAACAGGTCCGTGGTATGGGTTGCCTCCGAAAAACTGGAAGTGCAGCATCGCGATGTGCCAGAATTGAAGGACGACGATGTTCTTGTCGAAGTCATCGCGACTGGCATTTGCGGCTCCGATGCTCATGTATGGGCTTCGAACCCGTCCAAGCCACCACCAGTTCTCGGCCACGAATCTGCGGGCAAGATTCTGAAGATTGGCCCGAAAGTGACAGATAGGGAGGTTGGACAACGAGTTGCTGTTGAGCCAGGCTTTCCATGCATGAAGTAGGTCATGGTCCTTCTCCCTATCTACATCGCTGACAAAGGCTCCCAGATGTGAGTTTTGCGTTATAGGAAAGCCAAACGTTTGCGCCAACCTGGCGTACTGTGGCCACACACAGAACGGCACCCTACAAAGATTCGTCGTCTGTCCGGCGAGTGTCACTGTTCCAATTCCCGAAAACGTCTCTTGGAAGTCAGCAGGTTCTATTCAGCCTCTCGCGATCGCAGTACAATTAGGGCGAAGAGCAAACATGAGGGCCCATCAAACTGTTGCCGTGTTGTAAGTGATATCCGTCGAGGTGTCTAGTACGATTACTGACTCATTGTAGCGGTTGTGGTCCTCTCGGTCTATTGACAATTGGCGTAGCACGGGCCTATGGTGTCAAGAAGATCATTGCCTTCGACGTTGAGCAGTCGCGCGTTGACTTCGCCGTGAAATATGGTGCTGATGTCGGCATCCCATCTCCAATGAATACCGCAGGTATAGAACCGTTGGAATTTGCTTCATTGTTCGTGAGCGAAGTTATGACGAAACATAAGTTGGGATCTGGAGTGGACTTGACGATTGAAGCCAGTGGAGCAGAGGCGTGTGTACAGATGGGAGTACATATCACAAAACCTGGTGGCATGTGTATGTTGAGTTCACTCCGATTATTTACAAGTGACTGACACTCCTAGTCATCCAAGCAGGACTAGGGAAGCCTCTGATGGCCGTACCTTTAACGTTATTGACTGCCAAAGAGCTCACGATGAAAGGTTCGTCCACAGACTTCTCACCTCGCAAATAACTTCTGACATGTCCAGGTACGGTGAGATATACTCCCGGATGTTTCGCAGATGCAATTGATTTACTGGCAAGGCGTGCTGTTGATCTTGAGTCGTTGGTCACTTCAACTTATCCGCTGACCAAAATTAATGACGCCTTTGCGGCGCAAAAGGCGAGGAAGGATATTAAGATTGTTGTGATGAATCAAGAGTAGTCAGGATCAGAAGCAATGGGCTCTATGTTGGTACCATTAAAATGATACATTGTCCAATGAAAGGAGAAAACGTATGAAACTGTTGACGGCACGAAAAGTCCTCGGAACAACTCTTGCTCGGATATTTACCGTGATCGAAAATGTGACTTAGGGGAAGCCAATTTTTGCAAACAATTCTTTTCATGGGCCTAGCGCAGGAATTTTGTGAGCGGTGAAGAATACAGAGCTTAAATGAGGTAAGTAATATTAGAAGAAAGAGCGTGCTGCTCTGATTAGATCTTGGCTTTGTTCGAATTCGCTAGGGATCATTGCGGATAGGTATCAAGATGGAAACATGTTTTCTGATACGTATGTATTCAGCTTCCGAGGTCTCAGGAGTATGCTAGTCCACCGCCATTTGTGCCTTTTCCATCACCAGCCTTTGATGCGGCTAACAGTTTTTTACATTTCGCCATTTCCGCGGCCATCCACGCAGTCACCGCCACAATATCAGCTCCACAGTTCATGAATTCAAACCCTTGCTGAGCTCTTTGAGCAGCTAATTTCTGTCAGTAATCAAGTCTGAAGTAGAGTACGATTGTTGTTTGGATTCGTACCAATATCAGCACTCAGTGCGAAATGTCCGGCATATTTGCCTGCGGACTTTGCCGCTTTAAGAACTCGTGCTGTTGCTTCTTGGACCTCAGGAATCTTGGCATGATCAGGTGCCCAATATCCCATCGAAGCAGCTAAATCGTTCGGGCCGATGAACAGCATATCTGAGGACGTCAGTGCGTGGCCCAGAAAAGATCGCAGAATACTTGCCTATACCGTCGACAGCAGCAATCTTCTCACAGTTCTCAACTGCCAAACGAGATTCAATTTGTACGATGACAAGTATGTTGTCATTGGCAGTTCTCAGGTAATCTCCACCATTCTGCGAGAAATTTGCCGGGGCGAACATTGCTCCTGCTCCACGAATGCCCTTGGGCCACTTTTTCGAGGGATACTTCATCGCCCTCACGATTTCTTCCGCTTGTTCCTAGATGGAGTGAGCCACAAGATACTCGCAAAAGTCACCAGAGGAAAGTAAGGAGATACTTACAGGTGTCTCGCACATCGGAATCATGACAGCATGCGTCCCCGAATCGAGTGCTCGTTTCATCATCCACGGCTCCGACGCTGGTACACGAACAATAGGGGAGGCACCACCAGACATAATGGCTCCCACAGCGAGGTACATCTCATTATCTGTGATGTTTCCATGCTCGCAATCAACCAGAACCCACTGGTCTTGATATCAGCTTTTGGTGACTAGATTGACTTAGGCGCAGCTTACATCAGATCCGAGGCCAGCTATCGTCCTGGCAAGTGTATAGCCAGGAAACTCCATCCATTGTCCAATTGATGGAGATTCGCCTTCTGTGGCTCTTTCGAGACTGGCCCTCAAGCGAGTCTTACCTGTGGGCGATACAATTGCCGTAGTAAACTCTGTATTCGACATCATGAGAGGATATTCTGTGAAGAATGAATTGTAATTTGAAGATCGGTGGAGCTTTTGAGACGTGTCTGTTTTTAAATCTTGTCTGTGTCATTCATGTCGACTAGAGTGGAACGGATGAGCTCCGAAGAAGTGGTGTAGGGTGGGATATGGTGGGGGTAATATTTAATGCTTGGCACCTGGTAATGTGGATCACCCTCTGCCACAGTAACTCCATTCTGCTACATCTTGTTCGCCTAAATTAATTTTTCTAGTGTGTCGCTGTCGGCAATTAGAGCTTAGAATTCGAAGCTGATTATTGATTTCATATTCTTTGGCTATACAATAACCATGTTCTTGCCCACTCAGAGAAATTGACTTGTGAATCTGCCCTCTGGATCCCAAATTCTCTTCACCTCTCCCAGCTTCCGTCTCGTCTCCTCGCCCCGATATCTCTGCTCTACACTCTTCACCCTGGAATGATTGGGAAAGATTGCCTTCTCCGACTCTTCCTGGCCAGATTGGATTGAAGCCACGAGATCCTCCGACGACTGCACCGCAGCTTGGAAAGCGTCCTCCGTTGTTGCTGATGGCCACAGGAAACTGCTCTCCGTTAGCATTGTTCTCATATCAGAGTAATATCTACGCACCTCCAGCTTCCGATATCTCTGTGAGTGTAGGCCGAGCTCTGGTCTCCAACCGTGTTCATTGCTTCTTTTGAGGCCCAGATGAACATGAAGAAAGTGGACGCAGCGTCAGGATGTTCATCCACGAGCTTGATCCAGGCAGCAAGTGCATTCTCTATATATTCAGGCTTGAAGGTCTTCAAGCCACATGATACATTTGATTTCAATCCTCCTTTCTTGTCTATCTTGTCGGCGGAGTCGGTAAGGTTGGAGAAGTCGATTGGTCTCTTCATTTGCGCAACAGGATTGACATCCAACAATGGCTTCATCACTTTCTCGGCTTCCGCTTCGGAACGGAAATGGGTGACGCTCACGACGATCACAGGCTAGCAACGTTAAAATCAGTCTCAATGGGAAAGATAGGATTACAGACCATCGTTGAACCAGGAAATGTTGGCGGAAGAGTGATCATCGCCGCCCCAAAGGATTTTTGGTCACCAGCATCGATCACCTCTTTCAAAGCTTTCGATGCCTCCTTGATTTGGTGCGGTCCATAGATACAAGCCCAAGAGATGATCTCGGTAGTCTTTGGGAAGATCTTGACGCTGACTTCCGATACGATTCCGAAATACTGCCCAGCTCCTTTGAGTGCCCAAAACAGATCAACATTCTCAATTGCAGAGGCTATGACAATACGTCCATTGGCAGTCACGACTCGAGCACTGATCAAAGCGTCAATGGCCAGGCCATGCAAACCGAGTAAAACAGATGATCCTCCACCCAGAAGGAAGCCAATGTGGCCCACGTTAGCTGCATTGGCGGTGTGGATCATGAAGCCAGCATTGGTGACGGCTTCATTGATCGGTTTTGTGAGAACACCTGCCTGGATCGTGGCTGTCTGTTCGCTAGTGTTGATACTGATATATCTGAGCAGAGACAAGTCAATGATCCAACCTCCAGAACCAATTGTCGACCAAGTACTGTGTCCACCTCCCTTTGCCACAAAGGGAATGTTGTGCTTGGCGGCATGTTTGACCTATCTTCGTTAGCTGAGCCTTTGTCGAAAAGGTTTTGACTGACGATCTGAACGATGTCCTCCTCACAGTTGGGCTCAATGATGGCGGAAGGGACTTGAATATTGAGGTCACTCCATCTTCTCAAGAGCTCTTTGAACTCAGCTGACGAAGCATCAGTGGTAATGCTGGCCTTGTCAGAAAGTGTTGTTGCCAGGTTGTGTGCGACTTCGGCCGCGTTGCCGTGTTCAGAAGACATGTCGAACAAATGCGAGAAATGCGAGCGAGTATGTTTGTTTGGGAAGTACAGATTGCCATCAGGGGTGTTCAGTGAAGATTAATAGCTCACGGCACAGCAACGCCGGCCCCGAGATAACATGTCCGCAAAGTGCGAGCTGCCTAGTGCTGACTGCATGACCCAGAATTAATCATTAGGAATTCATATTCAGATCGTTGCTTGATTACAAGATGAATTTCAGGCATTCAAAGATATTGCAAAGGTCCGGTGAGCTGCTTGCACGAGTTCGGACAATGCGACCTTACCGAGTCCCGAACGTTCCCCCTTTTCCGCTCGGCTGTTCTGTTTTGGTCACGTGTTCAAAGAGATAAGAAATTCTTCGGCCCCATACGAGCACAAAAAGCCATGGAAAAAGCGAAGAATCATCAGATCGGCATGAGGCTGCATGACTGGAAAGCCTTTGAGTGCAAGGTGACAGACAGGTGAGTCTCTGCCAGGTCAATGTTTATTTTTTCAATGTTTTACATATATCCCGCCACCTGAACCTTTCCTTGAACAGGCCGCCTCTCAGGGCTTCGAAAAGAACAGCGCCAATACTCCAATCCCAAAGTTCGATTTGACATGACGGAAATTCCTTGAACTTCAATGTCAGCATATTCAACTCTTCGTTCCCCACGAGGCTCATTATACCAGAGCCAAACTCCAATTCATCACGCCACATTCCAGAATTTTCTTTCTACCCTTTCAAACTCATTTCATCTTCTTTCCTTCTCAGCCTTCAGCCTCATCTGCTCACTCCACCTAAACACCGCATCCTCTCTCTCCTCTTCCTCTTCCTGCTGCCGCTGCGCCTCATACACCACATCCTCTCTGTGATCGACCTCCATGTCGTCATCTTGATTCGATCGACCTTGTCTACGAAATGAGTACAAGTCCTGATATCTCGGCAGAGAGTCCACGTACATCGGTCTCCTATCCCTCCGATCGAAAAAGTCCTTCGGCGGCTCGCCCCTCTCGGGATATTCGATCACCCAGCCTGTGGAGATGGCTTTCCAAAATGTTTTGAGGTGGTTTAGCATTTTAGTGATATTGTATCATTCGCTCAAGACTATACAGATAAGTATCGAGCCTTTGTTAAGCTTTTTCCGGGCGGGAATGCCGCTAGCTATATATTCTTGCTTGGCTAGGGAAGAAGTGGTAAACAAGCGGCAAACACGTGATCATTACTCCAACTTCGCGAGATTCCTCCGAGATCGTCCGATGCAGAATTCTCATCGACATCATCGTTGTTCCTGCATGTGGCTTAATCACAACGATTCTCTGTCCAGTAGATGGATGGGGAAAGTTGGACCGATACCAAATTTGATCGGCCGAGGGTGTTTGACCTCCGGACCGGACCGTTAGGGAATGACAGCCGGGGTTAAGGTTGACGACTTCGGCCTTGAGAACGCAGGCCCGTGATGGAGCCTGCGAATCCATTAGTTCATCATCTCGGGCAGGGAGATTGCTATACTAGTGTCTAGGATGGGTGTGAAGCACAAAACTCAAATATTGAAAATGGAAGTCTAAGATGAGTCGTCAGTCTGTTCACCCATCACACACAAGTAGGCAAGTACGCTGTTCCTTCCATTGTGTTGCCTCCACCATAGGAATTCCCAAACAATGATATCAAATCATGTCAAACAGGATGGGAGATTGTACTTTTGGAATTACCAGATCAAATATACAAATAATTAGTCAAAACCCAGTCTCTGTGCTCCTCCAACGGCCTCTTGTTGCCGAAACGTATGCCGGAATATCATTACCTATCCACTCTACCACTTCTTACTTCCTTGCAATTTTCATTCTCATCTTCCCCTTGTTCCTCGATGCCTCTCTCCTTCCACCCCTCGTCGCTCCTTGAACCATAATCCATCAAAGCAACCCCATAACCGCCACCACAGCACCCAACACCACCCCCACACCAACAACCTCCCTCCTCTCCGCCCCCGCCGGAGTATCCGTCTCCACTGCTCCTCCTCCCGCTCCCGCACTCGTCGTCGTCGTCGTCGTCGCAATCTGCGTATTCACGCTCGGCAACACCCAGTTACATGTCACGCTCGCCGGACACGGCGTCGGTCCCACACTCCCCGTCCACTGTGTCGTCTGCCCTACACAAGTTGAGCTCGCAGGACAGGTCTTGATCGTTTGGGTTCCGCCCGGGAGCACGCATGTGCATGTTGGGCGGGAGTGGCAGGGCGTCGGGCCGTTGGTGCCGGTCCAGGTTGTGTGTTGGCCGTGGCAGTGGACCTTTGTCGGACAGACGGTGAGTGTTTCAATCACCGTCGAAGTGATGGTTGTGAAGTCCGATGGTTTGGTTGTTGGTGAGGTGGTAGTCGAGCTTGAGGTTGAGGACGAGGAGGTTGTGCAATTTGCTGTGGAGGTGAAGTACGCGGTGTTGCAGCCGTTGTCGCACTGTTTCATGCATTCGTACTTGGTGTAGATTTGGGAACAGCCGCAGCTTTGCGTGATTGTGTTGATGCCGTAGCAGATACGGGTTGTGCAGGGCTTTCCGTCCGGTTGAAAGACTTCCGGGCAGGGGATGCCTTTGGACTTGGTGAGAGTGTAGCATGATGCTGGACCGGTGGGCTGAGTGGGAATTGGCGTGCTGGTGATGGTTGGTGTGGTTGTGATGGTTGAGGACCGAGTCGTTGAGCTTGAACTCGGCAGGGACGAAGAAGAGGATGGCTCAACTGTACTGGTTGACGAGGGCATAAAGGATGAGGTGGTCTGGAGTGGACTTGAGGAGAATTCTACTGAGCTTGAGGATCCCTCAGCAGATGAGGAAGTCAGGCTCAGTTCCTGAGCGAAAGCATTGACGAGAACCAATGCCAACGTGACGAGTGAAATGCGGCGCATTTTTGAGTTTTGCTATGTTTATTTGGAAGATGCAGTCTTGAGAAGAAGTAAGAACATTGGCACGACGCATGCTATTAAGTAGTGAAATACCCTCACCCCACCATGAGGCTATCACGATGTTGTATGCCGAGGATGAGAGTTGCTAGGATGCTAGACGAGCTGTTGTGACACCATCGTGACATTGCATCGAGGACTGGTTGAAGATTGGACGACAGGTCTCTATTCTTGGACGATGCTAGTAAATAGAATGAGCGCTTTCGGAAGATCAGACCTGTCTGTGAGTTGTTGATGTGAACGGTGCCATCCCACTGGTCAATAACAATGCCGAACCACATGATGATCAGGTGCCCCAAAAACGCATCCAAGGAACCGCTCCGGGGAATACGAGTTATGCTTAAGTTATAGCTGCAAGGAGATCGCTCGGCGACTAGAAACAGTCCACTGCAGCAGAACAGCACGTGGTGAATGGGATGGAGAAGGTGGCTTGGCTATGGCATGTCGTGGTGGTCAGGAGATCTAATGTTTACCCCTTGCCCTAAGCGAGACCCAACAACTGTGCAAAAAGGAAATTGAAGTTGTATTACGCCACGCGTGAACAAAATCTGTAAAAAAGATCTGTGATAGTGAAAGATCTGTCTAGAAGATGAAAGGACAGGAAGCAGTTGAACAGGCAGATTGTACTGATTGATAGTGTGACACAACAATCTGCTGCCGAAAAGAGGGAAACGCCTCCTCGATAGGCGTCCCGCTCAAAGAATGAAGGTCGCATGCATGACCATGAAGTGCAAAATCGTAGAAAACAGCCGCACCACGAACCAGGGTGGAAAGTGAAGTTTCCAAATGCTGACTTCAGCTGGGCGACATGACAGCGACGCAATGATCCCCATATGCAGAAGTTCAGGACTCAGTGTTTCTGGCTCAGCTCCATGTGCCGTCATGAGACACCAACAATAAACCTTTCGCATGCGCCAGACTACAGGCGAAGCCGTAAGATCTGTCTCGGGGATGGGGGACTCCAGGTAGCCACCAACCACGACGAATCATTTCAAACGTACCGCTCAATGTCAAGGAAAAGGCTCACTTAAACCACGAAGAACCATGAAGCGCAAAGATTCAATCCATCCCATTGGTATATATTCACCTATTCAACTCCTTCCATGCCAAACGCCTATCCCTAGCCGTGCAGCTCGTTTACCAAGTATCCGGGCCAAAATGTTGTCCTTCAGGCACAACCTTCCACGGACACGCATTCCAATCACACCCCCTCTTATAAATCTCCGTTCCCCACCACTTAAAGCCCTCCATCAAACCCGGATACACAAATCCAAAGAACACCGTCACTAGTCCGAAAGCCAGTCCCGAGTCAAGAGCCGCACTCAGCGTCATAGTGTATTTGGCCCACCATGCTCCTGCACGTCTGCGAATCACGTAGTTGAAGAGGTAGCAGACGAGCGCCCAGACTGAGAAATTGAGACCCGTGGCAGGTGGGATCCAGCTCAGTGAGCCGAAGAGAACAGGGAGGTTGATCTTGCGGACGACGTTCCCTTTCTTGTTGCGAGCGTAGAGCCATAATATGATCGGGGCTATAGCACCGATTGGGAAACACCAGACGAGAGCGTGGTATGTTGCATTGCGGCCGAAGAACTCCTTAGGACCGACGACACCCCAGAGGATGCTGCCGTTGAAGTGGACGCGTGCGAGGGGGCAGACGAAGCCGTTCACTGCTTGTGGGGTACAGATTCGGGGGACGTTGGCGAACATCCAGTTTAGGACTATGATCTGGGTGATGGATGAGACGACTGTTGCGGCCATTTGGACGGAGAAGAGGATTCGTGGTGGAATCTTCATGTAATGGCCGAGCTTGAGATCAGCTGAGAATTTGATCCCTTGCGCTGACGAGATGTAGCCGTATGTGACGAAGACCATGTTCGCTACTGGTCTGCCCGGAAAGACAGCACCACAGACGAGTTGACAAATGAGGTATATACTGCTTTGTTGGTTGGTGATGGCCATAACGATTCCGATCGGAATGAAGAGAATGGAACAAATCCCCAGGGCGAGGAGCAGCCCATACCATGGAAGATGCACAGGGTAACTAGACGAGTTAGATCAACCTTTCATCTTGTGCGCGAGACTTACTACTCTACTACGAACATACCCACGGCGGTCATGCTCACAAACGTGACCAAGTACCAACTCATCGGTGCATCCTTGTATCTCTTCATCAAGCGATTGTGTACATCTTCCTGGCTGATGATGTTCTCCATGTTGGAATCCGATCTCCGCAATCGTCCGCCATCGACGGCATTCAACGGCGTGTATGCTGTCTTCGTCTCCCCACCCACCTCTTTCAATGATCGTGACCATTGCCTCCAAATATCCTTCCCATGCCAACAAGCAGTGTGTGTAAGAAGTGACGCAAGGGCAGCAAATTGCAGCCCGTAGCTAAGAACATATGTGATCGGCAGATATACCCTGCTATATTTGTGATATGCTTCACTGTCGAACAGAAAATCGTCGGTCAAGATCTTGCTGACGTCGTAAATCTTCCCTGTATTGTCGAAAACAGCCGAAGAAAGAATCGGCATATACGAAGAGAAAAAGAGATTCTTGTAATATGCGATGGGTGCCAAAACCCACATGACAATAACAAGACCTCCAACAACATTCATGGCAGCCCAGAAAGGTGTGAGTAGTGGAGATCCGATATATGCAATCTGTGCCCAATCAAATGTGACTGGAAAAAGTCCAAGACCTGAAGCCACGCCGAACAAGTTGGCAACCACCACATTCTTCGGGAAGAACCATGTCACAACGCTGAAGTAACTCAGTGCTGGCATGAGAAGTCCTGGGAGAAAGTAGAATGCAAATGACGAAGCCCAGACGATGAAGAAGAACTTCCACCGACTGATCTTCCATCCATTGGCAACCGTATTCTCTTCCTTATGCAGTGTTGTAAACATGGCAGCAGACATCAAAGTCCCAGGCCAAATCATACCCCCAGGTCGTACCAGGAACCTCCTTGTCAATCCAGCAAAGGTGTATCCGAGGATCTGGGTCGACAGAATCAGAAGCAGCTGATAGGTGATGCTGACTTTCTGATTGTAGAAATGTGTTTGTTCGACAATGACATCGGTAGCAAATGCAAACCCGAAAGAGACATTACTGCTGATGTAGACACAGCTATGTTCCTTCTCATTCCACCTTCCCTGACCCAGCCATAACCTCGCCCGTCTCCATTTCCCCTTGTGTTCGTAATTCGTGTCTGCGCTCGCAGTTTTGAAGCCGTCTAAAAACTCCTCGATGGGATCATTCCGCCGTTTGAAAACCCGGTCCCATAATAGACCGAGGGGGTGTACAAGTAATAATGCAATAACTGGTGTAATCGAGACGCTTGGGTATCGTAAGGAAAAGAAAAGATTTGTTGAAGATCCGAGGATGGCGAATAAGAGGGATAGTACCCACATACGCGGGGTATTGATCGAGAGGGCTGTATTGTCTACTGCAGACACGGAGGCGCGAACTTGTGGGTATGGCGAGTTGTCCGGAGGATCCTCCTCGTTCGTCGTAGAGGCATCGTCTATAGCTTCGTCCGAGGAGTCTGTAGAGTCCTGTTCTGTGTTCGGAATTGGTATACCTTTCATTCCCAGCCTACTTTCCAGAGGCACATCCTCGTCGTCTGTTGAACTTTTCCGCCTAGCATTCGAAGGTCTCCTGCGTGTTGAGTCTCCCGACCTGGACCCCAGTGTGCCTGAACTAATGGTATTTCTCAACCTCGACTCCTTCCTCCTCCCTTCCTTCTTCGTTATATCCAGTTCCTCCTCATCGCTATTCTCTGTCGATGCCCCAATCGGCACTGCTCCATACGAGCCCGTGCCAAAGCCTGGCGCAGACCGCAGGAGGAGGGGTGCTTTGGACATCAGTCCTGCGAGTCTGCGGAAGGGTCCTATGGATTCGGTATCGTTGTTTGTGGTCTCATCCTCGGCGCTGTCTCGAATGTGCTGTCGAAGGAGGGCGCCTGTTGATTCGGGGTCGAGTTCTTCGTCGTCTTCATCGGCATACCCGTGGGCTTTCGAGGCAGATTGAGAGAGGGTAGAGAGTGGGATAGCTCTGCCTTCTATATTCGAGGGAGAGGAATAGACATGACTGGTGTGACTGTGACTGGGGAGAGAAGCAGGAGTGTGAGCTGATGAATGGGGCGGCGTAGTCGAGGACGAGGGGGGCAGCCCGCGGGATGGCATCTGCAAGTGGGCGTCACCTGCGGCTAGAAGGGCAACTCGAACTAGGTAGAGGACCCAGGATGGAATCGTTCAGGCTGTCAGGTTACAGGAGTAGCGCTATGTACCAGTGGAGTTGAGTTGCACCTGTCTGACAAGTTTTGATCTGCCTGCCTGCCTGTTCTGGGTTGGGACGGAATTAGGAATGATTGGATACAGTTGACTCGATGGAGGGGCTGAAGCTGTACTGGGGGACTGGCTTTGCCTGGCCTGGCCTATGCACCGGTGCCAGTGACACAGTTGGACTCCGCTCAGGGCTGTCTTGGATGCATGCGGTCACTACAGGGCGAGAAATGCTGGGACAGGGTCTGGTTGGCGGCTGGATAGCGGCTGATCGACTTTTTTCAGCACTAACCTCGCTGGTCGCAACACTCCAAGACTCCTACTCGAGTAGGCCTTCAAAATTCGGGGTCTTTCGTGATGGGTTCAATGCTGTGAAAATGCAGTCAAATGCTGTCATGATCAACCTGACAAGTCTGCACCACGCACGTACGCACAGCGCGGGAAGTATAATTTCGGCGCTGACTGATCTATGCCGAGTCGCCTAGAGCGAACAGGCATGAAACTCTAACTCTCTCTCCCTTGACTCCTTGAGTAGGTAGGTCCTGATCATCCCCCAGCTCGCAGTCAGTGACACCATCTGCAGCACACACACCACTCATGCTGCACCGTCACAGCGGTCGCTCCCACGCCCAGCCGCTAAAGAGTGGGGATTCCGGTTATCTGATGGAAAAGATTAAAAGATGAAAGGATCATGATCATTACGAGATCGAGTCATTCCGCCGTTGCCGCTGAGGGGCTGTCAAGGGTTGAGGAAGTATGCTATCTCCGCTATCACGGTTCAGATCGCGTATATATCAGACCAACGGACTGCATTTGTGCTCAAGAGTCATGTTACGATGATTTTGACTTCTCATCTTTTCTTTTTCTTCCTCCGTCGATCGTGACTGCCAATGTGGTTGGATCTCGGTCACGGCATTGCAAGTCTATTCGCGGCGATGCTGCGGAATGTTGGGCAATGTACTGCGCTGTATCGGGCGAGCTGCAGCAAATTCGAGCCAGGTCCAGGGACACGATGGACGGATAACCAGGGCGAATCCACAGTCGAGGGAGACCAGTCAGGAAGGTTGGATTTCCAATGTTGGTGCCAAACATCCTTGTGCATTTGTCCTATGTTTTTGCTTTTTTCTGCAAAGTTTTGCTTGCAACCTGCAGCTCAAGTGGGACAAATTCAAAAGCTCATTTTAACACTGTACACTTTTACAATGATAATTATACTGCAGTGTGTTGTACATGAGAGAGTCTGAAGCTGGGATCACCCGGTCTGAAATTTCGAGTCTTTCAAACCCCGTCGTCAAACGTGGGGGTGACTTCGAAGGAAACCTCTCGAAACGACGACATCAGTTTCGGTAGGAAGTATCTCCTTGACTTCTCATTGAGCGCTGTATGGTTTCATCTAATTGAAAAAATGTCTATACCCGACCTTTTAAAAGCCAGACACCTCTTTCCACGAGCAACATCACCGACCCGACTCTTTGTTTCCAGTCCACACCGGTAAGAACCCTGATCCCAACACCAATGACGAACATCGTACCCGTTAGTTGTACACGTATCAGTGCGTATCTAAGGTTAAATCGTCTCCATTCCAGCGGATCTGGGAAGATATCGGTGAAGAGGTTCTGGGAATATGGTTCATGCTTCACCGCCAAGTGGTTGGTATCATGACGCAGAACGTTCAGCACCAGAGTGCCAGGAATTTCATATTCGACTTCAGCATTGAGAAACATAACTTGGTCGAAATCTGGGGAGTTGTCAAGACGTTTCCCCTTCCGACATATTCGCCAAGGAAACTAAGATATTGGGACTTTCATCAAAATGCTTTCTTGATCCAAACTCCACACGGCCAATTTTGTCGAAATAGCAAGGACACATAGCATTTACTCCGATGCAGAGGTGGATGTCTTCGGGCGAAGCTGGAGGTCCAATAACAAAGTGATCCTTCAGATAACCGTAAGTCTCATATCAACCTCCAGGTTCTAGATGTTTTCACACACAACCATGATATTTCGTGGCACCCAACGAAGTAAGATATGTATATTGTTTCTTTGTGATAGCCTACAGCACAAGTCCTTTCTTTCCTCCATCAGCACGGGGATCTCTCAAGCTTCCGAGCAGGGTCGTGTTTCGTCTTTCGCACTTCAAAACGAGTCCCCCAAGCTCCCAGCACTGCTTCTTTTACCCAACTCCAACGTACTATCCCCTTTCTTCCCCAGCCCCATCCCAATCCCCAACTCCATTCCCTCTCTATCCAAATCTCCCCCAACCCTTCTCCCTCCCAAATGCACAGTATCAATTCGCATCCTCATCCTCCTCAATCCTAGCCTCTCTCTCCACCCCCTCCACCAAACCCCACAAATCCCCCAACTCGTCCAGAAATAAACAACTGTATTCCAGAACCCCTGCAGCGGAAGTACAATCGCAGAGCCAATATTCAGCGCGAATGACGGACGAGTCGGGTATCGTAAGCCGTAGACACGGTTCACGGACGCTGGGACCCAGGTTATGAGGATGGAGATGGCGAAAAGGAGAGCGCAGCGGGTGTAGGCCCATTTGATTTTGTCGGTTGGGGAGAGACGTTTGGGGAGCGTGGTTGGGATGGTCGTGGTGGTTTGGTATGGTGATGGGGATGGGGAGGTTGTGTGGTGGGTTTGGACGGGAGGGAAGCGTATGATTTGTGGGTAGGTTGTTGATGATGCTGGTGGGGAGGAGATGGTTATGCTGTAGAGGTCGTGAGAGCTGGGTGTCTTTTCGGGACGCGCTGCGAAGGATTGGGAGGGCGAGTGTGAGTATTGGTGCGAGCTTGTAGTTTGCGTCCATGGATCGGTTGTCACTTTGATTTCGGTTGTGCGGAGACCGGAGAAGGGTACCAGTGGTGGGAGGGAGGTGGATTTCTTGTCTCTGTCCGAGGAGGCTTGGGTTGTCAGCTGGAGACTTGAAATTCAATGGGCCGCTTACACATTGTCGCAGATGTACAGTTCGCATCATAGGCTGCGTTATGAAGCTCGGATCTCTTCTGGAATACCTCAACGCCCACGCGGACATAGATGATGAATGTGGTGAGAATGGCTACCCATATTGGCGCATAGTATGAATAGATGCGCACTGGAGCCCATTTGTTATCTATCCAGCACCACAGCTATTCCATTAGAACTGGTCAAGATGACGGTAAGTGTACCTACAGTTGCATTTCCGTACATTTTCCCTTTCTCCTTCGTTCTGTAAAAGAGACAGAACATAGCCGGGATGAACGGTAGACCATAACACAAAATTCCGTAGTACCAATACAGTTTCTTCAATCTAGCTGCATCGTACCGTCGAAAGAAGACAAGGTAGACATTGACGGCCATGGCGCAAGACCAGAGGGGGTCGGATTGCATGAACCTGGTAGATGTGAATTCCAGCCCTTGGACTCGAACCGCATACTTACATCTCAAGCAGGAACGCTTGGAATTGACAAAGTGCACCATCGAGATTTCCAAGTGCCGATCCACCGATCAGAGCGGCGACATTGGCAAAGAGATTGGCGAATGAAGCGTAGAAGATGAGAGCGTTGGTGAGTGTTCGGAAACTTTTGATGAAGATGAATGTGCTGAGTAGTATGAAAGTTGCCACGACGGAGACAGAAGCCGTGGCGCGCTCAATGACGATGAGAGTATGGATTTCGGAAGTCGTGAGGCCCATGACGATATGATGCTGGCCATGTACAGATGGTCAAGTGTAGATACTGTAGCTTAGAAGGAGAAGACATACGAGGCCAGCAAACACTTCATCCGAATCATCTCACTCTATATGCTGATCAAATCCACATCCAAGATATTGAAAACACTTGCCGAGCAATGGCAAACGTCCCGGCGACGTGCTGAGCACGCGGGGCTGCATATATTTTCCATTTGAGGGGTTGCCGGAGAGCAAAACCAACAGATGCATCTAGTCCAGAGTGTTGATTATTTGGTACGTCTCCCAATCAATTCAAGCGCTGCCAAAGTCGTGTCGGCTCGAGTTGTCCTGCGTTTGTACACCGCCGAGCTAGCCTATCAAACGGTTTGTGGTGGCGGCGAGCTGCATGGAAGCTGATATTCGTTTTCGATCCCTTAAAGTCAAAGATTGGGAAAGCAAGGGCGTTGAGAGGAGTAGACAGAGAGCGCTGTTTGACTGCATGATTTGTGCTACCTGCCAATATCCGTGGCTACCATGAAAACGTGGGAGGAGCCAAATCAGGTCTTCACCCCTCGGATATGGGCCGAAGGCTTGGGTTTCGATTTTGCTATCGGAAAGTGGGCTTTTACACACACTGGTATCTTGAGAGCAGTAGCATTCAACTCAGATAATTGAAGCTGGATTCTAAAGTGGTTACAACGTATCGCGAAACTCGACAACACCGTGGTCATATGGTCACGCAACCGGAGCCTCAACAGGTACATGCCACACAAGTGAGGTACATGTTACTATGGACAACAGTCTAGGAGACACTGTACTCATGCCTCACTCGAGGGGGAGTCTAACTTCTGGGCAAAGGACGACCCTTCTTGTTCAAACGCTTACACATAACAAACGAACGCCCTGCCTGCAGGACATGGAGCGAGGAAATGAAACACTGGCTTCAGCCCAGGAAATAATTCTTAAAACCTCTGGTCTGGCTCTTCGGATACCGATCCATAATTTGGAGCTTTTGTGGCTGCATGGAAGTTTCCATGCTGAAGATCCAACAGAACTGACAGCTAACAACTTTCCCTTACTTCACGCGCCTCATCTTACCTTGGGCTGCTGTGTCCTGCTAGATTGCAGAGATGTGCTGGAACGTGGCTGGGAGTTCTTCGAACTTAAAATAACATCTTCCCGCTTCAGTAGCTTTGAACCAACAAGCTGGTCACCAGATATCTGGAGAGGACCAACCAGAAGTTGGGAGTTCTGGGCCACCAGCCTGCCACTACTTGATGCTCACTGGATCATCAACAGCCACTTTTCTTGCTGATAATGTCCCTGGCACGACTCGGAAGACAGATGAACGACAAGAATCACAAAATCCATCCAAGAACTCCTAGGCGGCAAGTGGTTTCCTTTGTCACTTCTCTGAGACGATGAAGATTTCAGGATGAGGCTTGAAGCGGATAAAAGTGATGCTGTACTCACGTGATGGTCTCCAACAGTGTTGATTGGTTCGATGACGCCAAGTGAGATGCTGTAATCAGCTCGTATCCAGCAGGTCCAGTCTAGGTCCAGCCAGCCTCAACACCAAGTCTCGAGCTGACCTTGACCTTGACTTCACCACAAGTTATCAAGAACAAGGACAAACATCACAAGAGTCCACGGCGACACAATCGCCAACACTGCCGCCAAAATCCACCGTCAAAATCCACTGAGCGGCAATGGCACACATCTCAGGCCTCGGCGCCTTCTTCATCATCGTCGCATTCGTCCTCATCACCAGCTGCGCCGCCTGGGTAATCTACACACACCTCCGCGCACGCCGGCTCGGCCTCCCTCAACCAACTCTCTCCTCCTACAACCCATTCCACAGTTCCGACCGGTATGGTGCGCCCGGTCCAGCGCGCGGCGGAGTCGTAGGCTGGGTCAACGATAAAGTGAAGGCGTTTAAGAACCGTGGGAATAGGTCGGCGGGTGGGGCGTACGAAGAGCCGCTGAGTAGTAATGTGAGGGGCCGGGCGAGCAATCGTGGATTTGGACCGTTGGATCCGGATGATGCGTGGGATGCGAGGGTTGGGACGGAGGCAGATGCATATGGACCTGGAGGTTACTATGAGGAGCAGGAGTTAGGCTTGCATAATGATCGGGGTGTTGGACTTGCGCCTGGAGCTGGAGCGGCATATGGAGAGGGGAGTAGAGGGAGGAGTTTGAGTAGGGAGCCCGAGCCATATATTGGGGGGAGTCAGGCGGGATTGGATAGAAGGTATGATGAGGAGACGGGGAGGAAACCGATGTCGAATCCCTTTGATGATGCCGCAGAGTTACCGAGCAATTCGAGCTTAAGAGGTGTCAGTCCAAGACCGATTGAGACGGGGATGGGAAAAGGTCAGGGACACAAGACGCAGGATAGTATGGACAGTCCGACAGAGAGAAGGTCGATGTTTAGGGAGAATATGTAGGATTTGTGCAGATACAAGGGTTTGGCGTCTGGGCAATGAAATGGACGGGATCTCTTTCCATCTGTATGTACTAGGAACTTAAAAGGGAGTGCCGATGATCTGGAGCATGGGTTGAGCTCGTCGAATGGCATCAATTTGATATTCTGGTTCAATGGTTGTTGTGAAGTAGCAAATCAGTTCGCAATAGCCATTCCAAAGTTGACCGTACTATTCTCTCTGCATTCATAAAAACAGGACTCCATTCCTGAACTGTCACAGATGTGGTAGACAGAACGACATATTGTCTGTGCTCTGGTTTGTTGATGTTCAGGGCTCGCTTCTCTGCCAGTCTGCCTACCTACTTGTCGCTTGAGCACCACCAGATATCAATACCTGCTAATAATCTAGCCCCCGCCCCACCACAGTCGGGCATATCCACACTCAGCCTCCCTCAAGAAGCCAACAACTTCTCCACCCTCTTCTCCAAACTCTCCTCAAAAGCACTAACCCCTCTCTCCAACACTTTCAGCACACCCGTCTTCAACAAATAGACCGTCCGTCTCCTCGCAACACCGTCCTCATCCTCCTCCTCACTCTCCTCATCATCGCTCCCCAGTTCCTCCTTCTCACCCTCCACAACCCTCCTGATCAAATATCGATCGTGACTGACAACAAGAATAGCTCCATTCCAGCTACTTAGCGCGTCAGCAAGCGCAGTCACGGTGTGAAAATCAAGATGTGTGGTAATTTCATCGAGAACGAGAAGCTGTGGACTTTTCCATAACAGTCGCGCAAGTGCGAGACGGACGAGCTGACCACCTGATAACTTAGTCAATGGGACATCAGAAGCTGTTCGGCCAGGGAGACCAAGTGAGCCTAGCAAGCCGCGGATTTCGCCTTCGTCGAGTTCGGATTCGACGTCTTTGGTTAGCAGAGCAAGAGCTGTAAGTTCAGGAGTCGTGCGGCCGAGTGTTTGGAGTTCTTCGACGGCATGTTGGGAGTAGTATCCCATTCTGAGACGAGGATGCCGGGTTACTGTTCCCTTTGTGGGCTTCGTGGTGTCGGTGAGGAGTTTGATGATTGTTGATTTGCCGCAACCGTTGAGACCGACGATGCCGACTCGATCGCCCGTGTGGATGGTGAGATCGACTTCTTGGAGGATGATTGGTGGTGGAGGTTGGGATTTCTTGACGATTGGATATTTGAATGTTACTTTCTCGAGTGAGACTAATGGGCCTGGGAAGCGGAGGTCTGGTGCTGGGGGAAGAAGAATCGACACTCCTCTCTCGTCGACGGGAATGTCGATCTCAGCTCTGGCTGTGAGGTGGTACCCGACAAGATCTCGATTGAGCTTGAAGCGGCCACCTGTTGCACTTTTCTCCATTCCCATTCTGTTGTCCAGTTTCTTCTGCCGCGATTTCGCCTGGCGGAGTTTGTTCTCGTCGCCAGCAGCTTTACCTTGCTTGATATTCTGCTGAATTGTTTGCTGCATATGCGCTTTCTGCTTGTCTTGAGCTTCCTTCATGCGGCCAAGATACAACTTCTTGTCTCGAATGGAATGGTCATAGGCCGTGAGGTCACCTCGGAAGTAGGTCAGGTCTTGGTCGCGAAGGATGATAAGTTCTTGGCAAACGGTGTTGATGAAGTCTCGGTCATGGGACACCAGCACTACCGATGGAGGATTGGGACCGGCATCGCGAAGCTGGAGAAGAAATTTCTGAAGCCAGATAATGCCGAGTAAATCTAGGAAGTTGGTGGGCTCGTCCAGGATGAGGATGTCGGTAGGCTGGAGAAGAACACTGGCAAGGTTTGTTCGCATCTTCCATCCTCCAGACAGGGTAGAGACGGATTTCTCGAGATTACCTTTGGGAAATCCGAGACCTGAAAGGATGCTGCGAGCTTTGACTTCGATGTCTGCGATACGTCCCGGCTCTATTTGCGACTGGAGTTCGACGAGGAGGTCGCTTGCTGCGTGAGTCTCCTCCTTGACCGTATCCTCGTCGATTTCCTCGTCTGTTTGAACTACCCTGCTACTGATGAGAATGCTGCTTCTGTCAACCAAGAGGATCCTACCGTTCCTCAGACTCGGCAACTCTCTTCTCGAAAGCAATCAAAGCCTTTCGAGCCGCCATACCTCGGGTTCCACTCCGTAAACGAGCATCTTTGTCGTGCTCGAAAAGCTCTTTCTTCAATCGATCGTGTTGCACGCGACGGAGTGCTCGTAATGGAGACAAGGCGGACCCAGGACTGTCAATTGCATTCGATAGAACTGAGAACAGTCAGCGATAGTGTATGGGAGGTAACTTGGATCTCTCACTATCGATCTCCCGCTGGATCTCGCTTCTTGAAGTCGCCCTGTCAATCACAGCCTCCAAAACAGACATCTGATTTCCCTCAAGCTTGATATTCTGCAGCGAATTCGTGACTTCACCCTCCTCAGATCCATCATTCGAGGTCTGCTGCAAAATAGAGATCCTTGTCTGGATTGGGATTCCAGGGATGAGTTTCTCGGCAATGGCTTTCAAGATGGCTTGCTTCTGCATTAGCTGGATTCTACTGACCATTTAAAAGTGAACACTTACTTGACTTTCCAGTTCCATTCCTCCCGATCAATGCATAGTGTACGCCTGCTTTGAGCTTCAGACTCGCATTGGATAAGATTTCGAGGCCGTCTGCTCGAGCTTTCCCTTTGGATTTTGCTCCTTTCGGCCCAGCAGAAGTAACTGTGACGTTCAAGCCTTCGATGTCGAGCTAGGTCTTGTCAGTGGCGTCCTCTAAATTTGGTTGATCGAGTACGTGCCTCTTGATATACAGGATTCTCAATATGAAAGCGAGTTTGTTTGCAGGATACCAGGATGGTGGTTGCTGCTTCTTCTGTTGTGGAACTCATGGTCATGTGATGGTCAGGTGGGTGGAATGAGGGGAATTGGCTGCCGCTTTGTTGAAGTTCTCAAGTGAATGCCGGGTGGCTAAGGAAACTGCAGGTTGATTGACGAATATCAATACACAGACGAGGAGAGACGAGCCTTAATAAGGCAGCATATGTGGCAAGCAGCCCCTCAAAGGTTGAAGATTTTAAGAACGCAGTTCAACCAACCGACCGGACGATCAAAACCGAGCCGTCTGCTGCCGAGAGCTCGGCCTGACTCATCGTTTGCAGTATCGTCGCACGATGCGATGCGTGTATGAATCAGATGAAAAACCTACAATGTAGTGAGATGCAGCTTGAAATCTGTTGACTCACTAGAAGATGGAGACGAGATGAAGTTGCGACGTTAACGAGGAAAGTGGCTTTGATGACGCTATCCACGTGATATTGTCGGCTTCCGCGCTACTAGGTACCTATGCCCCGAAAGTAGACGGTCTTAGATCCACTGAAAGCTATCTTGGTCTCACGTATAGAAATAACATGGGAGCGGAGTCTGCAGGTAAGAGCGGGTAGGGAGTCGTGCTCCGACTTTTCATTAAAGTTCCCTTGTGGCAAAAGAACGAGCTATCTCAAACTACTTTTCTATCCATCCCCATCATCTCTGTCACACATCCAATGCTTATACGCTCGATCTCTTCTCGGTGCTATGCTTCTCATACATCGTTCCCTCCGCACTCTCAGGGTCAGCAACATTTTCTCTGGCCTTGTACTGAGCAGAAGGAAGCAAGTTCATCTTGTCCTCCTCTGAATCAACCTTCGCGTTATCGAGCCAGAAAAGGATACCACCGATGAAGGCCACAACTGCGACAACACCGTAATTCCAGACCAAGAGAGGATCTTCGGCCAATGCGACAAGTGCTTGAGCGAGTGCGGATGACAGAGCGTTCATGAAGAGCGAGACGGCGGTTACGGTGGATCGCATGTTCATTGGGGCCTTGGTGAAAGCGTACTCGAGGGAGGTGACAGATGCCATGATCTCGGAGAATCCAATGAGACCGTAGGGCAGGAGTTGTACCCAGACGGATATGTTAGAGTGCCATTTAGGTCCTTCTTCGCCATCGGGGAAGCAGCTGTTGGCGTTGTTGCCGCAGGGTGACTGCTTGTAGATGTACCATTGGGTGACTGTTGCGGAGACCATTGCCAAAGATGCGAGGAAGAAACCACAAGTAATACGCTTGATAGGTGTAAAGTGGAGGTTGGCCTTTCTACAAGCGGGGTATACGAGCTTGTCCATGATGGGAATAAGGATGACGATGAAGAGGGGGTTGAAGTTGGATACGATGTCGTTGGGGACACCGCCGAGCTTCATGGTGGCGGCTTGGGAGGTCAAGTTGTTGGTCATTTGACCGTAGGCAAGCCAGTACAGAGGGTACCAGAGGAAAACCTTACAGGCGATCAAACCTCTACGGACTTCATCAACCCAGGCATCATCGAAAGTCATCCATGCTGGCTTGTTGGCACCAAGGTGAGATGGCTTGGCGACATCCCAGAATCCGGGAGCCTTGATGTTTCGGCGGAGAGTGATGGGATTCAATGACCATTTTGGCTTCATAGCGAGCGCCCACAATTTGGTCGCTTTCGCAAGTGTTGATCCTTGGGGTGGAGTGAGCTTGTATCTGCTCTTGCAGAGGAAGATGACCATCGGGCAAAGGACTGTGGTTGTTAGAAAGCGTTCGTTGTGAGGACCGGGAACTACTTACTCAGCATGAACGTCGGGAGCAGGTACGACAACCAGAATCCGACATACTTCTCGGCATACACCATTCCGATAGATCCAGTCAAAGATCCAACATTGATCATAAGGTAGAAGTACAAGAAGACGCGGGAAGTGGTGACTGCGGGGTCCATGATGACACGCTCGCCCTTAGCAGTCGTCTTGATTCTCATGACATTCTCGGTACCTTTGAAGGTCAGTATCGGATTAGATACAGGAAAAGCTCAACTTACATTGCTCAGCAATCAGAGGACTGATGTTGGATTTGAAACCTCCAACACCAATACCCATAATCACGATACCGATAGCGAAGCACGCAATGGCTCCATCAGGGTTGGTGATGACTTGGGGAATCGCAGAGATAATCAGGATAACATGACCGACCAAGGCGATACCACAGGCGACTTGAATCGTCTTGAATCTACCCCAGTATTGATCTGCCATGTAGGCACCGAGAAGAGGCATAACGTAGGCCCAAAATTGGTTGCTACCTTCCGTCAGTTGAGCTCAATTTCACCACAGAAAGATACTCACAATGTGGTCAGACCAGTCGAGGCGCGTTGACCCATTCCCAAAGCACCAGATTGGCCCTCCTTTCCGGCACCGGTGTTGCTTCCTTCTGGGAGAGGTTGTTGAATAAAGTTTACGACTGTGGATTGTTAGATTGGTCATGACATCAGAATTTGTGACTTACAAACTGCAGTTGTTCCATAGTAGGAGAAACGCTCGCACAATTCGACGAAAGCGATGGTGTAGGCAGACCATGGAATTTGTCCGGAAACACGACGAAGAGTTCTCAGCTCCTCCTCGGTCGGATACTCGAATTCCTCCTCCTGGATGACATTGTCGAAGCTGTCCTTGGCCGCAACGACGGGAGGCTCGTGGACCTTGGCCGCCTCAATAATTTCCAGACCACTTGCAGCGTTCATGGTGAATGGCGACTGGAAATTGTATACCAGATGTTCAACTGTCGAACTTGTCTGGGGGGTGATCAACGAATATATAGCAGGTGAGGGGGCAAGATTTCATCCAACCTGCAGGTTAGAGATCGCCGGTTGTTCACCATCCAAATCCCTAACAATCCCAAGCCTGTCCGTCTCGGCATGCTCCCCTACCTACCTCTTATCTCTGCCGAGCCTCTTGTCCACATATTTTGTCTTGACACCTACCCAAAATGGTGGAGCTTATTCGCACTTAGCCCTGCGTTTAATAAGTCTTGAATACGAGTGGGTACAGTTCGCATGCCTAGGCATGGAGCTTAGAGGTCCTGGGCTCTTAGCAAGCCTGGTCGCCGCCCACAACAGCACTCGCTAATCCTCGCCTACACCCAATTTATCAACGACATTCTGGGTCACTAAACAACCCCGTCCATAACAATGTCGTTACCACATTTCGGCAGACCGGGTACAATTCAACACAGTTATGATACTGATAAGGCATCGACGTCACAATGGTTCTGCCAGAGATAAGTGCAGATAAGGTGAACTGTTCTCATTGATGAGCAGCACCAACAAGCAGAAAAACTCAGGCCATCGATCGCAAAGATAGCCTCGGAATGGTAACTTCTCAAGCTACCGTGCCACTGCCCAGAGAAATCTGGGGAAGACCGGATAACAAAAGAAGAAGGTGGTACCAGCGTGCATGGTAATGAAAACCAGCACCCAAGACAATCCAAGAAATGCTGGTCCTTCTGGAAAACGAAACGAATATAAAAGAGGGAGGGGGGCGGATTGAAAGGCATGGGATTGGATGGACTTATCACGGGCCAAGAAACGAGCCAAGCGCCAAGCGCGCTGAAGTCGACTTGATCGCCAATGTATTTTGCACACGACCCATCAGTGACCACCACACATTCCCGGAGTGCATCTTCGTGCATTGCGACTGCTGGGGTTTGTATGGACTGATGGACAAGAACTGGCCAGCGCCACCAGTGATAAGAAGAGCTCGGGAGGTCCGTGTAGGGCCTGTAGGATCCGCAATGGCTTTTCCCCTCCCGCAGTCTGAATGTCCGACGACGTGAGAGGCTGGAGGGTGGCGTCCTGGGGTGAGAAACCCTTCTTTCAACCTTCCAGGTCTGGTAAGCAGAGCACGAGATGGTGGAACGATTCAATGAGGCCAAGAGATTGTTTGATATCAAAAGTCTTGCACCGAAGGTATCCGATTCTGAAGGAGCCGAGGGCAATGATGGTCCAAGATTTGGGAGTGATTTTGTGCCGCTGAATGCGCATCCGCGAGGAGAGCTCCGTCGAGTTGTCTGAGGTATTTAGGATCACATGATCCTGGCAGACCCCCTAATCTCCAAGTGGCACTACCCCGCGCTGAGAGATCTTACACGGCTTGAGGTCTTGATCAGATCTTGACATCTTGGGATTTCTCAGCAGGTACTAGCTTCTTGGAGTTTCTTGAGAGTTTGGCAAGAAGTTGTGATGTCTGGTTAGTTTGCCCATCGTAGATTGACAGTGAAGTTCCCGACAAAAATCTCAGGGTATGCAAGATTGATACCAACTACTATATTGGAGTCAAAGTACCGAACGATGTATGAGATCGGATTCTGGTGAGGGGCACTCATTGGCCGTGCTCCCAAAGAATCGGACACTCTAGTGAGTGAACTGAATTTACACCAGAAAGCAAGACGCGAGTATGGTTCTCGTTCTCTTGGCTTTCAGTTATAGGTCTTTCCTGCGGTTTTCCCCAGTCTCAGCTTCCTGTCATCCTCGAGAAGCGATCCTGGAGGTTGAAAGGAAAAAAAAAATATGCCGGGAGCATGGCAAAGCATCCGATCTCTTGTGCTTGGCTCTTGCTTTTCAAGGTGTCTGGCCTAAACTCTATGCTAGCGTATTTCATGTATCTCATTCAAACGGCCCCCGAAGCCCTAGGTGGCGGGTTGGAAATATATAATGTTCCTGCCCATCCAGCCGGCCCAGCAATGTGAAATCCCCCCCCCTTCTCTCTTCTCTTACGTTTCCATTGTGACCATATCCCCTCGTCGTCTCAAACAACCCTTCTCCTTACCTCTAAACACACACTCTTTCTTCCCAACACCACTCCCCCCCCATTACCCTCACCATGCTTTCATCATCACCAGCAGATCCCCATCTTAGCAATACCCTCTCCACGGCATTCACAGTCAACGCAGCCACAATCGGGGTTGCACATAAAAAGCCTGAGAGCACGAATAGAGTTTGAGGCAGAAATGGAAAGTTACAGGATGACATGGGGCGAGATAGAAAAAACCCACTTAAGATTGTGAGAGGTGTCAGAAAGAGAAAGAGAGTGAGGTTAAAGGAAGTTACGACGATGATGCATAGGTAAAGGCTACGAGCGCGTGGGAGGACGGGCAGGAGGGAGGCGAGGGTCGAGAGCGTAAGAGCTACGGAGAGAATCTGGTTTGTGTGAGTTGGGAGATCCTGAGACGGAGCAAACAGTAAATGGATAGCGAATGAGTGAGCCTGTCAAGGTACCCATATTCCGGATAGAGTTGAGGATGAGGATCAATGGAACAGCAAAGGCGTATGCTATGAATGCAAAGAAATCTACTCTGTCGGTATGCGTGCTTCCAAATCCTGGAAAGGATCGTCTCACTTACAATGCGCGATTGTCAGATCAGTATGCCTCTGCAATCTGTTCCCATCAACAGTGAAAAGCTGTTTCTCAACATTGATCGTGTAGGTGTTCCCACCATCAACGACCGTGTAGGTCTGGGTTGAAAGTGCTCCAAGAGCGGCGGTGGAGTCTCGGAATCTGTCCCTTTAAGTGCTTTGTTCCTTTTGAGGCCATGAATGATGGTTGAGACGACGCCAATGCCCTCGCACGGCAAAGTATCGACGCCCATTTGAAGACTTGGGTCGACCGCAGTGCTGACAGTTAGACTGCTGAGCTTCGAGGCTGCGATTGGAATTTGGTCTGCTTGAAGCACGGTCAATGATCGTCTGGTATTTGCTGCTGGTCTGTTTGGAGATTTGCAGCATTGATTTTGAGACCATGGATGGTTCAATTCTTGAGACCAACGCGGAGATAGCGGGAGGATTCGACGATGATTTGGAGAAGGTTGTTTGTTACGGCTGCTGGGGTGGGAGGAAATTGTCCTCGCTGGACCTAGGACTGTATTGTGTTCAAAAAGAAAATTATTACGGATTTCTGGACTGTGTACGTCTAGGTTGGTCAGTACAAATGAGACCAGTTCACCGCATGGCGTGAACCATTGTCGATATCGGTTATCAAGTTGTGCAGAATTACCAACATCTCCGACAGAAGTTGACGAGAATTTATATGGTCATCTCGCTGCTCCGCTTGTTCCAAACTAGGCAGTATCAACTCTGGGGATGACGAGATATTGAAGAAGCTTATGGTGAGGCAAAGAACAAGTATCAAAACAAAAGACAGTATCAAAGTAATGAACACCTTCAAACAGCTGCGTATTTGACGAAGTGACGACCGGGACTTAGATGAAGTACCCATAGCTACCGGAAAGATGAAATCTCGCTCAGCGAGACCACGAGAATGGATTATGAGAGCCAAATGGACGTAAGCAAACATTACGAGTGGTGATAGATAGCATCATAACTTATCACTTCTTCGGATGCCATGGATGGAAAGACATTGTCCATTTCGTACCGGTTCTAAAGATGTAATTGGGCCGTGAGAACTTCCTGAAAGTCGACACCAGTTCAAATGCTGCACAGATCGGGGTTGAGAACTAGGGAAGACTCGACAGGTTCAATTGAGGATGGCCAAAACCGGAAGGGTTTCTCGCAACATTGCAGGCAATGAGACAATCCAGAGCGCCTTGGAGTGGCGGGAACCCAACTGGAGATGGGAGTTCGTGAAATATAACTGGAGGAATGGGATATCCTCGCCATGTTTGGGGCGAAATGTTCTCGCTCACGCCTGAGACCGACTCGTGGTCGTCGGAATAGGCTTTAAGCTCACAGTCTGTGTTCTGTGCTCGGCCTTGACGTTCACCGGTGTTATTGTATTGTTGTAGCTTCGCGGCTGGGGAATGGCGGCTCCATCAATGCTGGCTTTCATGGCATGATGCTAACCATATCAGACAATGATTCCATTGTATGAACAATTGGATGTACTGAAACCACGACGTATTTGTGCTGTGCGCACCGAGAGCAAGATCAGTAAAGCTAGAGAATGACAAATCACATCGAAAACATCAAGGAATGATGGAACCGTTCCCAATCCAAACTATATCGAGAGACTCACATCATGTCAAAGTCTGCTGTGAAGGCTTCCCCAATAGCTTCGTTTCAATTGCGGCTCTCATTCGACCTGTGACACGGCCAGAAACCCTTGACAGTCGTTGATATCCTCTATGATATCCGAGATGAACATCCAACCTTAACATGCCAAGGGAGACTCATCGAAAACATGCACTCCTAGGTAGAGGCCAACCAGTCCACCAACGCCTCGCTAAATCGCAACAGAAATCAAACATGATCAATCTTCCAACATACTTAATACTCTTGACCTCCATCGTCCCCATCATCGTCGTCACCGTCCTCTCCACCATCGAAATATTGTTCAGCATCGTAATCTCCTCCATCCTCATCCTCGAACTCGGAATCAACAGGTACTTCGTCCTCTTCTTCGTCATTCTCATCGTCCACACCCTCGACCGCATCATCGATCTTCTCAAGCAAGATCTTGGTCTTCTCCTTACTATCTTCTCCTTTCCCAGACATCATCTGCGCCTTCTTCTGTATAGCTCGATCGATATGTTTCTTGACCGCGATGCCGGACTTGCCTTCGAGGGTATCCCAGAGTTCTTCGGGGAAGAGACTCTTGTCTGTAAGTAATTAGTATGATGCAGCACCGTGGAAGGAATTGCATACCGAATGGAGCATCAGAGAGCTTTGGGAGGGTATTCTTCTTCGGCGCATATCTCATAGAGTAGGTCTCAACACCAGTAAACGGATCCATGTCCGCCTTTGCGTTTCCGCCATATTGCGCATTGAATTGTTCCTCGCTGAACACCTTGGTGGGAGCATCTGCATTGCGCTTGGTAGATTGTGTGTAAAGTGGACCACGGTGGATTTTGGCTTGTAGGCTGCGGTAGTTGTTGATTTCTCGGCGCTCCTTTGCGGTGAGGGGAGCTGGCTTCTTGAGGTTTGGGTGAGGCTGGGAGAGTTAGATCGAGAGCATATAAGCAGCTTGGGATACTTACCGGGAATAGTTCGGAAGGTTTGGTCTCTAGGATAGCGCCAGCATCATATTCCCATGTTGCGCCCTTCAATTGACCTGGATTGAATCCACCGCGACCACGACCTCGTCCAGCCATTTTCTGCCTTTGCGCCTTGCTAGGGAGCTTTCGAGGTGGGTGAACTGAACTGTTCGGGGCAGCGACTGTGCTTTCTGCTGATATGCCCGTGAAGACAAAAGTGTCGCGGCTACTGGTATTGTTCCCCTCCGCGCGCTTGCCCTTTCCTCCAAAGCCGAGGGTAAAGGTGGTTGTGGTGTAGTCTCTGGTCTCGAAGTTCTCTCTGTCTGCGTCAGAAAATAAATCGAGCTCGCCTTTGTCGCCCGCATGAGGGGTGGAGGTGCGGCCGCTTGCCCCGCGTCGACCGGCTATGGTGCTATAAGTGGAGCTGGCAACAACACTGGATGAAATCCATTCTCGCTCTCGAGCTTCTTCTAATCGGACAGTCAGATCACCATTCAAAGGAACAGGGCGCCAGCTGCTTCGGCCGTTGATAAAGGCATAGTGTTGATCATCCTCGTGCTTCACCTGCCAGGAAGACTCGTCGCGACAAACACCGGGGGATTTGATCGACTCTGTAACTTGATTCGGAGCTTCAGCCTCGTCGGCCTCGTGTACACCTGGGGCCTGCATCTTGAGGTGATCGTTGCAGCGGTCCTCCAACACTCTGATATAGTCAGCAATTTTGTCAGTCCTTTCACCCCCGACATATTTCTATCCTGAGAGCGTCTGCAACACCCTTACCATGGACGACGTACCCATCACCGGGCTCGAGGAGCTCGAAAGACATCTGCAACACGTTGTGGATGCGCCAGAAACTCCTCTTGACGCAAAGCTCTTCGATGAAGTAGAATTACAACTTACTGGTATGTTCCTTGTCTTCTCCACCTGCCATCTAACGCGTGCTAGATTACAATATTCCTCCTCTGATCCCACGATTACTGCCGAACCTCTCCCAAATCTTGTTGACATATGAGCAAGACCCCGCCATTCTTGCGAGCCTCGCTATCAAGCTCCTCCGACCCATCCAATTCACTCAGGCGCTCACCTTAGCCTCCGAAGAATCTCTGATCCAAGCTTTACAGTCCCCCGCACCATCTGCGAATATTCTAGCTATTACAGTCATTGAAAAGGCAGCACGAAGTCCTGGCGATACAGCTATTCTGTCCATAATGAAGGGTCTGGTGGAGAACTTTCTACAAACTTGGCTCGGTACACCAGATGTCGGAGTGGCAGAGAAGGCTACAAAGGTTCTAGGAGATCTTCTCGAAGTGGACTGTGATCGCAGATCGTCCGCCGGGATAGATACAAAGATGAGCGGCCTACAACTTGCTTCTCGCATGCCACCAGGTCAGGGGCTACTGTGGCGACGGATCTTCCAAGATCGCGAAATCTATCAGCTGTTCTTTTCTCTATGCAGCTCCACGACGACTGGCAAAGGCGAAGGCCAACTTGACGAAAGACAGAAGTCGTTAGCGCAAGCTAGACTATTGAGAGTACTACCACGACTCGCCACTCTCGACTTCCAGGCTATCACCCGTTCGCAATTTCCCGATGTTGAGAAATCCTACGAAGTCGGTCAGCCAGGTCTTCTGTACTTTGCCACAGTTGACATGGTCAACAAGGAGGAGGATATGTTGATGCATATAACCTTGATGGATTTCTTCGCGGAGCTCCTCGAAATGATGAGCACCACTGAGCTCACAAAATCTACCATGGACTACCTAGCAGCTCTGGTCAAAAAGGTCGCATCATCAGATCCTACAATGTACAAGCATCTCGAGACAATCGCAATGTCTCCAGAGACAGCCGAGACTTCTCCTGAGTTGGTGGATCTTTTACTGAAATTGAACGAGTATCCTTGATCCATGAACTCTGGAACATGTTTGATCTAGAAGCAAAGGACCTCAGCCTCAAAACATTGGACAGCAAAATATCCTCGCGAGGCATATCGTGGCGCACCTGAAAATCCGAAAATGGAGTCTCTGGGTAATGACCGCCAGCAATCGCGGCAGCCAAGTCCGACCCAAGAGGCCCAATTTTGAGGTCTGATGAGTGTCACATTTGAGATGTGAGGAGGTGGTGTTGTGCTGCTGGGTAACATCACAAAATTTAGCGAGTGAAACCCCCCTTGCTTCGGCTATGAGTAGCGCTCTCCTCCGATTGAGCACAGCCAAATGAGCCGCCAGCGCATGCAATTCAAGAACTTTTCCATCACTTTTGGTCCTCGCATTTGTTTTCTTGCTCTTTGGTCTCATTGCAGGGCTGAGACTTGCTTTCGTGATGCTTCCATAATGTGGGAGACTCTTTTGCGGTTTTCAATCCAATGTCTCCAATCCCCTGAGCCGTGCGTCCAATGGCAATGCATCCTGCCATGTTCATCCGGAAGACCTCCTGCATTTTGCATTTTGATACATCGTAACGTTAGTCAAAGCAATTGTCTAGATGTACGCCTTCAATCTAGAGATTATGCAGTCTCATTTCTCCTTGACACGCTTTCCAGCCCAACAGCTTTCAGCTTGCGGCTGGCACAAGTGTAATCAGCCACTTTTTCGAATTACATTGGCCCCGAGAAGTATATAGCCTGTGCCGTCGAGCTCCAGACATCGTCAATCCAACTCATCTGTCACTCATTTGATATTCTTTCTGGTTCAAGCATCACTCGTTCTGCTTAGCCATCATCATGGGTCGTTCTTCCTTCATACAGCTTCTAGCATTCAGTGCCGTTCCGTTCTCTACAGTCGATGCCGTGCGATTTCGTTACTATGGACCTAATGACGTCAAACGCAGCGAGGACGCCTCTGCAAAGCGACATTTGGATGATCCTATCATAGATCCTATCATCCCCGATCCTGTCTCTAGCTGCGAGCCTGTTACTGTAACGGTCTGCGATAGCTCTGCCATCAGTTCCGCTTTTGCGTCTGCCACTTCAGCATTCGAAGCAAGCTCCAGTGCCGTGATCAGCTCTGCACTGGCATCCTACACTTCAGAACTAGACTTCAGTTCTAGTCTTGTGGCACAATCTTCCTCCGCTCTCGCCGAATCATCTGCTTCTTTGTCGAGCGCTATTGAGATATTCTCCTCAGTTTCTGCATCTGCCGCTGCCACATCAGAATTTCCCATCTCCACTCAAGCCTCCAGCGACTTTCCCACATCGACGACCGTGTCCGAGAGCCCAGAGTCAACAAGCGTCTCGATTGTCACATCTTACGAACCTTCTTTAACTCTCAGCTCGTTCGAGAGCCTCGTTACTTCCGCTGAGCCATCAGTGTTCACGTCAGAGTCAAGTATCGCCTCTAGCACATATGCATCGGAGTCTAGCAGCGATGCTGTGTCATCGTCCGCATCAGTGTCATTCTTCTCCAGCGAGGTGATCTCCTCTTTCGCGCCATCCTCTACACTGATTGATTTCACACTGGTCTCCAGTGCTGCTACATCCGAGTTCTCCAGCGCTGTGATTGCGTCTTCGTCAGAACCAGAATCGATTGCATCATCTGTCGAATCAATCGTCTCGTCTCAATTCAGCACAGCAACTGCGGATGCTTCATCTGTGGCTTCTTCCGTCGTCGCCTCATCAAGCGAGATCATTTCCAGCGCTGTTGAGAGTTCTTTCGCCTCTGAGACCGTCGTCCCGAGCATGTCACTCAGTAGCGCACCCAGTGCCGAACCCAGCTCTGATGTCTCAAGCTCCGCCATTATCACCTCTGAGGCCAGCTCAGCCAGTTCTGCTGTTGAGACTTCCGCTTTTGCAAGCTCGGCCCCAGAATCTTCCATTGCCGAATCCTCTGGAATCAGCTCAGCTTCAATCTCGGACTTCGCTAGCTCTACCGTAGAGTCGTCCGCAGCCGTTACTTCGATTGCCTCATCAGTCACTTCCATCGAAGTCATCACTTCAGTCATCGAGGTTTCCACATTCGCCAGTTACGAGGCAACGTTGGCTCCTAGCTCTGTCCCAAGCAGTGAGGTATTCAGCTCTATCCAGTCAACATCGGTCTATGACAGCACTGTCACTGTAATTTCCACAGTTGAGCCGTCTTCGGTTGCCAGCTCTTCAGTCGAGCCAGAAGTATCATCAATCATCTCATCGTTCGTAGCAAGTTCAAGTGTTGTGCCGTCGGAAGCATCCTCGCTTGAGTCATCAGTTGCAAGTTCCACGGGAGCTCCAGAGAGCTCGGCTTCGTCCATCGTCGAGGAAGTCAGTTCTGCGTTCAGTTCAGTCCTCGCGTCCTCTTCTGAGCTTCCAGTCTTCAGCTCCGCCTCCTCATCCCTCGTTGCTTCTTCAGTCGAGTCATCCTCGTTCGCTAGCTCAACTGGAGTTATAGAGAGCTCGGTTTCATCGGTTTTCGAGGAAGTTAGCTCCGCTTTCACATCAGTCCTCGCATCCTCTTCCGATCTTCCAACTTCCATCTCCGATGCCTCATCCGTCGTTGCCACTTCTGTCGAATCATCGTCGTTCGCGAGCTCGACTGCTGCCCCAGAGCTCTCGTCCACTGTCATTGTGGAACCTGCCTCCTCCATCCCTTCATCGGCCGTATCATCCACCGAGATTCCAGTATCCAGTTCAAGCTCTCCTTCACTTGGGTCTTCGATTGAGTCGTCAATGATTGCTAGCTCCACGGATGTGGTAGAGCAGTCATCCTCTTCTGTCGTTCCTGATGTCAGCTCTGTGGCATCTACGTTCGCTACGAGCACATCTTCAACCTCCACGACATCAACTGCCCCGACTTGCACCGTCGTACCAGGTCTCGTCAATGGCGGTTTCGAATCTGGAAGCTTCAATTCAGCCTGGGAGCAAGGAAAAGGTATAAATAAGCCAGCATCTGCACCAAAAATAAAGAGGAGTTCGGAGACAGGAGTCTCGTCCTTGGGTAACAGATACCTGTAGGTCTAACCTATCCTCTCCTAATTATTTGCTAACATGCAACAGTGAAATTGAAGTCGAAGACGGTGAAAGCGCTTGGATCACTCAGGACACCTACAGTATTTGCCCCAAGACCAAATACAAGATTTCTGGCTATGCTCAGCTGGCAGTTGCTCCCGCCAGGGTCAGATCACAGCCCAAGCCACCCGTCTGCACACTCCAAGTCTGCGAAGCCGTTACCGGCAAGTGTAGCCGCTTGGAATCTCTTGACGCACATAGCCTCAGCTATGTCAGCACCAATTTCAAGACAACCAATAGACAAGCACTGGCCCAGTTTCAGGTCAAGGTTACTTGCCCGTTCATCACAACTGGACACATCAATACAGTCTACTTGGACGAATTCAGCATTCAGCAAGCATAATTGGCGACTGCCATCTAGATTTCCTTTGTCTGATTGGAAAGTGTGGTTTCGGCGGGGGAGTTTACTGGGTTTGGTGGAAGTATATTTATATTACTCTTCAGTTGAGAACATTTAGACTTCATACACATTTAGATAGTTAATTCGTTCGGGTGGCTTATTTTGATCCGTTTTGTTGTTTCTGCGATTAAATGTCGATGCTGGGAGAAGTTCATGCTGTCCCACTTGCCTGTATCGAAGTTGATTCCACTTCTTCTGTCAATATGGAGCGGGACAACTACTATGACGTCGAGTTGCTCTCTCCCTACTGACAGTGAATGATAAAGTTCCGTCTGGACGGCGATATAAACAAGCTTTTCAACTTCCTCCATCCTTCCTCTCCATTTTACAACAACAACGCAACACACTCGTTACCTCTCTTACATTTTAGATTCTTATGGCTCATAGAGCCGACGCTGGAGCTTTGTTCGTATCTCTGGAACTTGTCTTACGCCGAGTAGAAGCTTCAAGATACATCCGCCTTATATCGAACCAAAATTGACATCAAGATGGGGCAGCTATTATTGATCTCTATTCCCCTCGCCATTATAATCTTCATGGCCAAGCAATTTTTCGACCTGCGCCGCAATATAAAGATTGCGAAGACGATCAATGTGGGCTTCCTCTTCTTTCTTCCCTCTCCTTGCCGTACTATTCCAGACTCCAACGGCTGACAATGCCTTCTCAGCTCCCACATATCATCGTCCCTATCTATACCGGCACAATTCTATGGTTCATTTCAACTCCATACGTCATGCCAATCCTCCGCTATGGTCTTCCTTCTCGATTCGCTCGAAACTGGATCAAGTCAGTCCATCACTCCTCCTAGATGCAGTCTTCTCCCTGACAGCACACAGTCTCTTGCATCCATACTGGACATGGTACGAAGAGTTATAAGCCATTTGAACAGCTCGGCAGCGACACCTTTGCGACCGTTGCACCCGGCGGCATTACATTCCATACCTGTTGTCCGGAATTCATCCGACAGGTTGGTAACCGCCGAAAGGACTTCCAAAAGCCATAGGAACTTTACGGTATCTAAAACACGTCATTCTCTCCACCCCGCTTCCTGTTGATTCTCCTGACGGCTGTATAGCTTTGGACCCAACCTCGTCTCCGTCAATGGCCCCCTCTGACAACATACCCTCATGACTCCCTCCTTTAAAGATGCACACAATGCCATCAATTGGAGCGAAACCATCTTCCAAGAAAAATCCATGCTTCAAGCTTGGTCCAACAAACTCCAAACCTTGCCCACCGGTCGCTTTCTGGATTTCCACGATCATACGAGAACCTTGACATTCAACATTGTCAGTCGTGGCTCGTTTGGTGTGCGAATGCCGTATCCTGTATCAGACAGTAAGGAAAGCTCGAACGGTGGCAGGGCCATAAACAGTACCAAGCTTCAAGGACGACACAATATGATCTTTAGTGCTGTAACGTTGACTGTGGTTGATGGATTGAAATGGCTTTTCATTTTTCCTCGATGGTTTCTCAGTACGTCACCCTGAGAATAGGCCCCAAACATGGACTTTGCTGACTTTCTAACAGGATATTCTCCTTACAGCTATTTTCGACGGGTCTGGCTGCGGTAAGCGACTTCATCGATACTATTAGTGTTGGACAGTAATCTGATACAAATTACAGCTTCCACGAAATGGCTACCTATTTGGACGAGTACATCACCAACAAGCAATCTAAGGCTCCAGCAGATGATGGAGTCTCTTTGGAAAGAATGAGGAGCAAAATAATCTACTTAGTTGGCTACCAGCTTTTTTCAAATCTAGATATCGACTGATCTTTTAGACTCCCTCATCGAGAGTAATATGCAATCTCTCTCTCCAAAGACGGACTTAGGGTCTCACCAAGCAACAGATCATCGGCAACATGGTAAGTGTGTCTTCGGTATATACTACAGAATGGTGAGCATAACCAGTGTCTACAGTTCAACTCTCTAACCGCAGGCACGAAACGACCGGCTCGACTCTCTTCCACTGCATGATCAACCTTGCTTTGCATCCAGCTTGGCAACGTATAGTCCAAGCTGATATCGAAGCAATATTCGGTCATCAAGAACCTTCGCAATGGGATTATAGACATGGTCTTGAGAAGTTGACCATGAGCTCTCTCGATGCCGTTGTCTCGGAGAGTAAGGCACCCAGTTTCGAAAGCACGCTCATATCTCGCTAATGTTGTCAGCTCTTCGCGTGTACCCACCCAACAATCTGGTTCCAAAGCACTCAGTTCAGTTTTCCGTCCCTCCTGTCACCCTCAAGCACTCCAACATCGAAGTCAACGTCCCCGCCAACTCCCGCCTCCTCACCCTCATGGTAAGCACTCACCGCAACCCCAACTACTGGCCCCAACACACTTTATCGACCTCAAAATGTGGTACCGACATGGGAAAATTCAAGCCCGAACGCTGGTTCGTAACTCCAGCCGAAGCTGAGCAAGTCGGTGGTCGTTCCTTGCCTCTCCACCAGCTCTTTGCCGACTCCCCTTAAGCACAAGCCGGTAATGGTTTTCTCAAGCCCGAGCGCGGCGCTTTCATTCCATGGTCAATTGGTCAACGTGAATGTATCGGTAAACAATTCGCACACACAGAACTACTCGTTGCACTAGCAATGATCTTCCGCGAGTGGAGCGCTGAGCTTGTTATTGACAAGTCAAGCGGTGGTACTGCGGAGAAGGGAGATACGTGGAACGTTGCGGCTGAGAAGGCGAAGACGAATATGCGAGAGGGTATGATGCATGATGCAACTATGCAATTGCAGAGAAGATTGGTGCCTCTACGAACTGTTAAGCGTGTGCGTCAAGAGATCTAAGTCATACTCAGTTGAGACGTGGTATCTCTCTGGCTGTCATTTTGAGCGGTTAAAGTTACGCTTAAATTGGATCGCGACATTGAGATTAAGTTTGGGATTGAGTTTTTGGAGTTGGTAGGAACTGCGGGCGTGTACGCGCAATTGGTTTGCTGCCTTTGATATTTTCTAGTTCTATTCTTACATCATTATTGAGCCTCGTATTTTCGAGTTAGACAATAAAAGTTCTGCATTATAAACCCTGCTTTAAGAATCGGCTCACTGGAATCATGCCAACAATTTGAAGTTGCATTTTGCCTAAAATCTCGCATGACAGTCGCCATGAGATGATCTTTAATTAAGTGATTTTCCCATGTTTCCGCTCGGAGAGAAATCGGTACCTGACTGTTCGCAATCTATCCATGCCATTCATTACCTTTGTTACAAACGCATGTAAAGTCAGGGTCAATGTATGCCAGCGAGCACGTTGGACTGGATAAATGTGCGGACAACGAGGGGTATTGACATAATACGGTCAGCTCATTGGCCCGCTTAGAGTTCCGGATCTCGGCTTGCTCAGGGGGAGGGGTTAAAAGGATAATAAAGCCGCACAAATATTCTTCCGACTTTAGATGGAGAAGCCAGGTACAGGACCGCCTTCCACGAGTCACCTCTTTTTCTCGTCTGATCTTCGCTTCTCCGTCGACTTGGTTCAGAACCTAGAACCTGGTTTTCAACGTCACGGGCCGATCTCTCCTAGATTCCGAAGCAATTGCGGGGATTCCGCAGTTTAAAGACAGCTGGACGAGAGCTTCATAACTTTGAAATGATGAGGGGCAGGGATAAAAACAGCAGATTGTTTCTTGAATGGTCATCTTGCAGGCACCGACTGCGAGATGACCGAGATTGTGCAGCTGCCAGAGGGGTTCCCTGGGAAGGGCCGAAGAATATAATGAGCTGGATGGCCAATCTTCAGACATCACGCTCGTCTTGACCCCTCCATCTTCAGTCATGAAATTCCTACTTGCTGGATGTGCCGTGCTCTCAGTAGCTGTGGCCGTAGATGTCAAACCACTGTACAAAGATTCGAAAGCCAGCGTCGACGACAGAGTCGCAGACTTGCTGTCTCGCATGACAATTGAGGACAAGACGGCGCAGCTAATCCAGGGCGACATTTCAAATTGGATTAACACCACCACCAATGCTTTCAATGCGACAGGTCTCGCCTGGAATATGGCTACAAGGGCAGGTCAATTCTATGTGGGATACCCAGTCCCTCAACAATGGATCGCCGAAGGTGTGAAGAAGGCCCAGGACTACTTGGTACACAATACTACACTTGGTATTCCTGCTCTGGTCCAGAGTGAAGGTATTCATGGCTTCCTCATTGGCAATGCGACTATCTTCAACTCCCCCATTGCTCAAGGCTGCTCTTGGAACCCAGAATTGATGAAGAAGATGGGTGCTGCCATTGCTCAGGAGGCACTTGCTCTTGGCGTGAACCAGATATTTGCCCCTCTTGGGGATCTGGCAAGGGAGCTGAGGTGGGGGCGTGTTGAAGAAACGTTCAGTGAAGATGGGTTCTTGTCTGGAGAAATGGGCTACTCTTACATCACTGGTAAGAATCTTGATACCTGGATGGAGACTTTTACTTACACAAAGATCAGGTATGCAAGGTGGAAATGTTAGCGCGATGGTGAAGCATTTCGCCGGATTCGGAACCCCAGAGCAAGGCCTCAACGTTGGCCCGTCCCACTACGGAGAGAGGGAATTGCGGACAACTTACCTTCCATCATACAAGCGTCAGATCATCGATGCTGGAGTATATTCCATCATGTCCTCGTACTCGGATTTTGACGGCGTGCCACTCGTTGCCAGCCAGCACGTCTTGACCGATATCCTCAGAAATGAGTGGGGTTATAAATACTGGGTTTCTAGTGATGCTGGCGGAACTGATCGAATCTGTGCTGCATTCAAGATGTGCCAAGAGAAGCCCATTGACAAGGAGGCTGTCACACTTTATGCTCTGCCTGCGGGAAATGACGTTGAGATGGGAGGTGGATCATACAACTTTGCCACTATCCCAAAATTGGTGAAAGATGGGAAGCTGAGCATCGAGGCCGTTGACACCGCCGTTTCACGTCTGCTGAGAGCCAAGTTCGCACAGGGACTGTTCGAGAATCCCTATCTTGGAGTTCCAGCCAACAAGGCAGCTTCGAAAATACACACCAAAGAGAATGTCGCTCTCGCCAGAGAGCTTGATGCCGAGTCAATCATCCTTCTGGAGAACCACAACAATGTTCTGCCTCTGTCAAAAAAAGCCAAAGTTGCGGTTATTGGCCCAATGGCACATGGATATATGAACTATGGAGACTACGTGGTGAATGGCAGCCAATACCGGGGCGTGACTCCACTGGATGGAATCAAGGCTGCAAGCAAAGGAGGTAAGAATATTCCCACACTTTCTTAACTATGACTGACTGCGTAGTTGTGACATATGCCAAGGGATGTGAGCGGTGGTCGAACGATCAATCCGGCTTCGACGAAGCGGTCTTGACCGCTTCTGCTGCTGATGTTGCTGTTGTGGTTGTTGGAACTTGGTCGGTGCGTGAAATCTTTCCGCTATCTGAGGTCTTGACTAATCATTCAGCGTGATCAACTCCAACTCTGGCAAGGATTGAATGCAACAACTGGCGAGCACATCGATTTGTCTTCACTGAACCTGGTTGGTGCGATGCCCCACTTGGTCAAAGCAATCATCGACACCGGTAAACCAACTGTCGTCGTCTTCTCCTCCGGTAAACCAATTACGGAATCTTGGATATCTACAGAAGCGTCCGCATTAGTTCAACAATTCTATCCGTCCGAAGAAGGTGGAAATGCTCTCGCCGATGTTCTTTTCGGATCTGTCAATCCGAGTGGAAAGCTCTCGGTTGGATTTCCTCACGATGTCGGTACCTTGCCAATCTATTACGACTACTTGAACAGTGGCCGGGGGAGCTCTCCAGGACAAGAATTTGCCAACGGGACTCTACAATTTGGATCTTCGTACGTTTTGAACTCACCTATGCCTTTATACGAGTTCGGATACGGAAAGTCTTATTCCAGCTTTGTGTACTCAGACTTCAAGCTGTCAAAGACGAACGTTTCAGTTTCAGATTCGATCACTGCTACGGTAAAGATCACGAATAACTCAACCAGAGACGGGAAAGAAGTTGTGCAACTATATGTGAAGGACTTGGTGGCTTCAGTCGTTGTGCCAAATATCCAGCTAAAGGGATTCTCGAAAGTTATGGTCAATGCAGGGAAGTCTGTTACGGTCAACATCCCGCTAGATATTGGAAAGCTAGGAGTGTGGGATATCAAGATGAAATATGTGGTAGAGCCGGGTGACTTCACGGTATTTGTCGGAAGTTCCAGCGCAGATTTCAGGGCAAACGCTACCTTGACTGTTGGTTGAGAGGTCTGTGGCGGTCTGAGCTGACGGAGTTGAATGGTTCATACCGTTGTGACAATTGCCATGTCTTCCGTACAGAAGGTAAACTGGCACAATAGAAAGTATGATCACATCTTCCTCCCGGGTCCCCGGTTGGAATGAAATCCGCTATTACTATGATCACACCCTCCTCCCGGGTCCCCGGTTGCAATGAAACCCGCTCTTATGATTTTTTTCTTTTTCGGATGGAAACTTCATTCCTTGGCGACCTGCTTTGACAGACACAATGTGCACGCCCGATTAATTTTAAGCAAGAGGGCGAATATATTCAACTACAAACGGTAATTCTCTGAGCCACAAGTGCACTTCTATTGATCCCGCGCTATCTCTACGCGCAACATCGATCCAAAAAGTGCACGACGTGGAGGAGGCCACACCATAATCACTGATGCAGATCTCATTTGGCCACACCCTTGCCAGCCTGCCAAGTGTTTTTGAAACCGGCGCTCACGTCGTGAGATGGGACGTTTCATCTCAGCTTCCATTCTTCATCTTCGGATGATAGATCATCCCTTCTCCGTACACAGATGGCTTCTCGGGCTCAAAACGCGAATGCGATGAGGATCCACTGAGATACGTAACGCTAGATCGTAAATGGAGAATGACCTCCCAAATCTGGAGCGAAACATGCCTGGCGATGCGCATCGCACACCTTGGCGATTCCGAAACAAGATCCCGTCTAGCTTTTGCATAAAGAGCGTCGAAACTTAATTCATCTGCCAGATTATCCGACGATATATGGGGAAGATTTTCAGTTGGTTGGGCTATTTCAATCATCTCTGCGATCTGTTCTTGCATCCGTGCGAAAGCCAAGCTCACTAGACAAGAAAGCTGGTTTTCACAGGCGGCCATCAAACGGCTTGTATACTTGGCATCTAGGATCGATTGAGACCAGAGAATCAGAGTCTTGTCTGTCAAGATGCATAAGTCTGAACAATATCCTCTCTGTTATACTTCAATTCAATCATCAGCTACCATCTTCTTTACATTCACTCAACAGCTGTGCTGCCATTTTTCAATTTTAGCCATTCATTCTTGATTCAGCTGGACTGTCCTTCATTCGCTGTTACCACTTCTAACGCACATCACTTAACCCATCATCATTATGCATTACTCTACTCTCATTGTCAGCGCTTTCGCAACTCTCTCAATCGGTGCTCCAATCGTCAACAAGCGAGCAGTCTTCGGTGCAACCACATACGATGCCATTTCCATTTCTGGAGGAGTTGCTGGGAACGCTCTGAGCGAAGCTGATGCTGTTCTGGACAAGCTACCAGCCACACCCGATGAGGCCGATCTTGATTTCCTCAATGAAGTCAACCAAGTTGCAAACGATGCTGAGCTGGCATACAACGATGCCATCGCAGCTGCAACCGGTGACGAGGCCGCTGCTCTTGAGGTTGGCAAGACTAAGAACAAGGTCCTCAAGCTTGAGGCAACTGTGCTAAAGTTGACCGCGTCCGGGGATGATCCTGCCAAGTTGGAAGAGGAGAAAACCAAGCTTGCTAACAACGTTGCGCAAGGTAAGTCTAGAGATCATCTCATCTTCTGACACTTGACTGACCTTTTTATAGATGAGGAAAATGCTGGAGCTGCATCAACTGCTTTGCCTTTTGATGCAAATATCGGATCCGGCGCTGCAGATGCTGGCGGAGCAGCAGTTGCTGATGATGAAGTCGCTGCCGATGATGAAGTTGCTGCCGATGATGAGGTCGCCGCCGATGATGAGGCCGCTGTCGACGATGAATCAGCTGCGGATAATGGGGCAGATGCGGAAGACGCTGCTGCAGATGAAGAAGCTATCGATGAAGAAGCGGCTGCGGATAATGGCGCCGATGCGGATGCGGAGGATGCCGCTGCAGATGAGACAGCAGATGGCAACGAGGAGGAGGTTGACGCCAATGCGGATGAGGAGGCCACGGCAGACGCTGAAGAAACTGCGGTTGCAGATGAAGAGACTGCCACTGATAAGAAGAAGTCACAAGAGTAAGGCAGATACCGGAAGTGCGAAGACGAACGAGTCGAGTGCAAACTCCCAAGATGAGTACGAGGTTGGAAGAAAGCAGTGAGGAGCAAAGGGATTCTTGTAAAGATGTTCAGTTAAGGTTAATCCCATAGCTCGAAGAGAGCAGCAGTCGTTTACGTGGCTCTACTTATAGCTCAAATAATGTTACTGTATTCAACCTGGATCTTCTTTAATTTCTATCAAACCATAGAAAGAAAAAGTCTCTGTCGGCAATAGAACTCTTCGAAAACAAACATGAAAAAGTTTGGTAGCATTCCTCCGTACTTTACACCTCCGTCAAGCATGTGAATTCTTTGTGGTATAAAGGAAGTGAACTTCAATGTTACTATGCCCAGGTGATCCGGCTGAATGCGCAGCTCGATCCTCTACTGAGCCTTTTTGCTCCTTTAAGAGAAGAATTCCATCAGACTTTGTGAATGCTCTTGTCATTTCTGGTGTGTACGGACTCCCCCAACAATTTCGCAAGATTCCGAGCTGGAAGACATGGCACATGCAGTTCGATGCAGCTCGAAGTGCGGATACGAACTTGATTGGCAAGTCTGACATGCTGCCTGAGGTCATCAGCTACGCATTCAGACAAAGACCTTTGAACAAGCGTTTTGAGACGTGCTAATTAGTACCCAAAGTGAGTAAGTGATATGATGACAGTCTGGCGGAAGGGTCAACCAAAGAGCCACAATCTGGCAATGCTGATTGCTGGATGTGAGGAACCCGAAGGTGAAGCTGAGGCCGCCGCCCAGATCCCGTTGATACCAATGTCAGTGAGCCCGAGACGCGATGCCAGATATCTGAGTGAACTTAAGCTGTAAGCCTTCCGCCTTAGTCTGACTGTGCTTTATTGACTGATCAGAAATCGGAGGCAGATTCTGGAACTCGGTTTTGACGGATTTCGATCTGTAAACAATCGCAGTTTTAGCGGCGATTACCAGCATCTCGAAGGTCTCGTGTAGCTTCCCAACTAATACCGCATGAAGCGGAAGTAATGAAGCACAAATATTGTCTTGGTCTTCATGCAAGTCATGCACGGAGAGCATAAGTACTCCTTCGGCACCGGGTTCTTCGATCAGGCTGCTGGAGCGAAGTTGGATTCTCAGGATATTCTTGTTCAGTTCCTCCTCAACAGCCTACAAAAAGACACCTTTGGCGTTAATACACAGGAGACTTTGTCCGTCCCCCCAACCCAACCGACACCGTCCGGACATATGGTCTTGGTGCAAGTGCCAAACCTCGCACCATCAGGCTCAGATTTGTTTGTCAGTTTGGAACCATTGCGTGCAAGTGTCTTAGTCATGACGCTCCAGAAGTCAACATTCTCAAGCAAACAAATCCTAACCGAGGCAAGAGTATAAATGCATGCTAGTTCTGATCATCCTACTCGCCGGTACATTCCAGGTAACAGCATCCCATCTTGCGAAGCAGGCAAGGTTGTGAGTTCTCAGATCCAGCAGCTGAGTTCGTGTTCCAACCACGCATTCACCGTGACAAGAAGGGCCAGAAAATGGCAGCGGTTGGGAGGCTACCCATGTGGAAGCTGCTGATGATATGCCACACTGGCGATCATCTCCCTGAGCGACCCTTCGCAGAGGCTAGGACAAGGGACTTTTCAACGCCGATGATAAGTGGACTACTGACGCTCCTTATCAAGCATCTACACACGCACAGACTCCACTTCGTCGACGAAGACCAAGAACAATGCTCTACATGAAATAGCCCCACCGATCGTTGGCACAGGTCGTAGAAAGAAGAAGAAGCAGTCAGACGATCAGCCAGTCAGTGATGGTAGGGAGAAAGATATCCCGCGGCTCCCCCTCCTCCACCGGATCATGTCAGCTCAGCAATCTTCTCCTCGGATCCAGCCTTGGGCATTTGTTTTTACCTTCGCTTCCTTGAGTATCTCAGCAACGGTCAAATTACGAAGATCTTGGGTACTTGTACCGAAAAGCAGATGTCTGAGATCTGCCTTTCGCCAAGAGTGTCCCTTTGGGTCTCCTGCTCATGATAGGTGCGGCTGGAATTGGCAAGACCGCAGCCCTCATTCAATTGATCCAGGCGCGCGCTATTGCTGGAGATATTGTCGGCGCTTATACATCTACAAATGCTGTCGTCGATAACATTCTTGGTCGCACGCTCAAGAGTGTCAAGTCTAAGGATCTGATCGATCTCGACCAGAAGCTACTGCTACGCCTTTGGACAGACCAGATGGAGATTGAATTCAAGATCTTATCATCGGTCGACACCACCAATGCCAGGGAATTCCTGGACATGTATATCACCAAGGTTGCTGACAGTATGAGGGCCCCAGATAAGACTTCGATTTAGATATCATTCGGTTCAGATAGTGACCCGGCTCAGACAATCAGGCTATTTGGATAATTATTTGGTTCAGATAATAAACCACCTTAACAACGGGTCTGATTAGACTAATAATCTACTTGAGATAGATGAAGCTCCCTTTTGATTCGCATTTCCAGTTTTCATTTCAAATGAGAATTTTATATAAAGATCCAGTCTTGAATTGCTAAAGAAAGAAACGTTTGACTGATTCTGTGACAATTTATGACAGTGGAGGGGGGCTGTTGTAGAGGAGCTGCTCCAAGTATGAAGTGTCATAAGGGTTATTGTATGAATAAGGCTAATGTTGAGAGGGTCATCGAGGATCAGCGTAGATATTTGGATGGGACTCATGAGGTTTGAGAGAGGTCGTGTAGCTAGCTGGCTGTAAGACCCGGTATCTGATAAGCAGTCTGGGAATAGATACATAGCTATGATTGACCCAATTGAGCGTAATTATGACCAGAAGAATGAGGCTACACCATGGAGGCTTAAGAGCCACCTTGACCCTAATTATCAACAACGCTTGACTGAATTGAGGTAGCCCTAGGAATGACCATCTGCTGCTGCTGGAGCTGCATGTTCTGGAGTACCTGCCTTTGTTCTTGAATCTGGCGATGGAACTGTTGTACACGGTCCTGTTTCTGGTCTCGAGGAATGGGACCAGCTTGCATATTGTAGTACTGATTGCTCTCTGAGAGGGTTGCTGGGACTTCACTATTCATGGCGATACCTCGTGGAGTTTGAGTCAGCAATGATTGCAGGTGATTCAAAAGAGATGATTAGACATCAGATGGCGTATTCTGAAGAGATGTTGCAATTGGCTGGATTGTATGGCTCCCCGAAGCCTAGCTCTGAATGGAGGTCTTGTTCGCAGCAAGGCTGTTCTTCTCCCGGCTGCTGTCTTCTCCCGAGGTGCCATCCCAAGCTGATGCTTCAATTGACTAACTTTTACGGTTACTGGAAATCCCATTCTCAGGGAAGATCTTCTTAGCAGTAAGACTGTTCTTCTCCTAGTCGTCGTCCGCTCTTGCGTTGCTGTCCCAGACTGGTGCGTCCTCAACCTTGGAGCTTTGGGCAACGGTGCCATCTTCCAAAGTATCCCAAGTACTGTTGGCATTCTTACGCTGATGATCCCAACTGTTGCTTGTGTCTGTGGATGGGTCTTGGTCCTACTGGTTGGCTTGAGAAAAGTCGTGGTCGAAGGAAACGACCTCCTGGCCTCGGGCCTGCCTTGTGAGACTCAAAATTATCTGCGCTGATTTGGCGAAGATGGGCATCTGGCACATCATGTACCTGCTGCTTACCACCAGACCGACGTCTCGGAAGGAGTGGAACATGCGTTCCAGGTACCGAACGTCGAGTCAAAGGTGCCTTCTCCGGTGTCCCTTCTTGCTCCTCATCAGTAACAACCTGTTCTGGCCGAGGGGGAGGTCCCTTCTTCTTCCGAGTCTGGATAGCGGAATGGAAATCCACGATCAGAAGTAATCCATTACGCTGACGAGACAAGATAATTGCAAGGCGCAGAAGGCAACTTTGCCACCCATGTTGGCAGCAGCCGTTCCATCATAGCAGATAAACTCTTCCTTGGAACCCTCTGCCTTGTTGGAAGAGAAGGGCTGTTATGGACCAGAACCCTTGGCATGCAATATCTGTGTCCAATCACAAACGGCTCGTCCAAGGCGAAGCGCTCATCAGCCATGTTGCGGCTTTCACGCTCAGTAATATCTTTGCGGTAGATAACAAAGTTGACCAAGTCAAACATACCAGGTGCCATTCTGACCTGTTATCTTTGATCCCAAACAGGCCAGCCAAATTCTGGCAGTCTGTGTAGGAGGGTCTTGCCCTAGTATGAGAAAGGATTGTACATGCAACCTGACTCCGAGTAACGAGCATCATCGGAAATGAGAGTTGGAGGTAACTGAGAGATATCACCCGCTAAGATCAGCTTCTGCTTTCCACCTTTCCAAAGAGTGAGGATCTCGAGTTTAGTGGAAGCGCCAGCTTCATCAGCGGCAACAAGGTCACAACGATTTCTAAACTCCTTGTCAAAGGTAGCTCCGACTGTTGTAGTATCGAAGACAGGATCAGAAACCTTGAGAATATCATCATTCATCTTCTTTGCCTCCGCCTTAATGCCGGTCGACTTGTATTTTTTGCGATCTGACTTGTCTTCAACTTGGCATGTCTCTTCTCGTCCTGGCGCAATAGAAGCAGCTTTGTGTTCTTTGTCTCAATGAAACCAAGAACCTTACAGACTGTGCCGGCTGCAGAAAGAGAAAACTCATAGGCGACTTGCTCTCGATGCTTCTCACGCTTGGATTGAGATGGTTGCAAAGGCTTCGGGGAGTCCAAGACTTATCTGAATCGAAGACTCATCTCAATTAAAAAGATATCTAGAACAAGATGAAAGATAAATCGCTTTGTATACATGAGAGAATTAAAAGCTATATCACCAAAGCACAAGATAACTATGGCAGTGACCAGTCAAATGATCTGAATTGTTTGATATTTAAAAGCTGCTTCTAACAAGCTTTATGAAAGCAGACCATTCTGCTTCAACCACGCCTCGCACATCTGGGGCCATTTCGAGACCGGGATATCTACAGTATCTATACCAAACCCATGCGGTGCATCAGCAAAAATATGTAACTCAACAACTCCTCCAGCCTTAGTGATGCCCTCGGTCAGTCGGTAGGCGTTGATCACAGGGACAATAGGATCGTTTCCAGAATAGACAATAAATGCAGGAGGAGCTGGAGATACGAGCTGGACGTCCGGCTGAACAGTATTGTAAAGTTCCTGCTTCTCCGGGGGTGCAAGTGCTGCTTTGTCAGGAATAATAGTTCTACCAACAGCATTCGTAGATATTGGTCCGTATCCGATGATGGCAAAAGTCGGCTTTGGAGTCGCTTCCGCGAGTTTGGGGTATTTCCAGGAATCAGGATACGAAGCGAGAAGTGAAGCGGCAAGATGACCCCCAGATGACAACCCGCAGATTCCCAGCCCTTTCTTTGATAGCCCGCTGTCTTCAATCAGCCGCAATGACCGGCGAGCATCATCTACCGGAGCCTGAGCGCCTGTTTTCAGCGTTGGGAAACGATGCACAAGGACAAACGCGTTGAATCCGAGACTCGTGAGCCCTATCAATAAATCGCATCAGTTAACAGTGCTTCTGAGGAATGTGCAAAAGACTTTGAAGAACACGCGATGCAGTATGCTTGCGATACTCATGGAAGCTCTTGGCCACTACATTACTTACAGTGTGCGACAGCAACGCCTTCTCTGCCGACCATGAGCTCAACATACCCGCCGCCTCCAAGGATCAAGATTGCTCGACCATTAGGTTCAGGTGCCTTATACCCAAATAGCCATGGTCGTGTGACGTCTTTGACGACGCCGTTGGTGTTCGATGGCTCCTGGTGTGCTTGGAGAGTGAAAGCGCCCTCCAGTGGTTCAATATCCCAGAGAGGCCAGGAGAGGTCAGCGCCGAATATATTTGTTGGATCCATAATCTTTTTGTGTTAGATGTATGTTTCCGTGAGAGAGTACTGAACCCTTCTTCGACCTTTGTAGAGATTTTGCCTTCGGTCAAATTTGCACCGAATCCCCGAGCAGAATTATAAATTTTTTCCATCTTGGCTTGTGGACGAGAGACATCGACAGAAGTCTACATCCTCTTGAGGTACTCCTTATAGTCCGTACATGCCATAAGGATCACACCTTTTGGATCCGTGCTTCATGCCTCGAAGTTCACTGTTTTCAGAAGAAAATTAAGAAAGCGGATTAGCTGATTAGTTAGTATCCCTAGTGATTGAGAATATTCTAGTACTACGCACAGACAGAAAAGTTGTGATCTTTTGGGCTTGTACATAGTACGAAGTATAGTATAACAGGCATTTGGCCCTTTGACAACATGATGTTTGTTCCAGGAGAAATTGCCAAGTGCAGAAGTGGGGGCGGGGTCAGAGGCTGAATATTCAACGATTGTTGATTGTCAGAGTAGAATCTACCAAGCCAACCATTGACCAAATTCTATCCGCGGTGGAAACCTAGAGGGCATATAATTACAGTTCATCCTGCTCGGCGCACAATTACAAGGATGGATGATGATCTGGTGAAATCAGGATGCCAACAAACAACCTAACCGAGAACTGGGCTTGGCCTCACTCAAGATAGTGTTGAATCGTATTTCGCTGTCCACCTCCGTCAAAACAAAAGCATGGAAAATTCAAGGACCGAAAATCTGTTCATAGTTCTCAGGAACCAAAAAATACACCGAGACAAGAATATATCTCCATGCCCGATATCCTGCCAGACCCGCCGAGACTCATGAAAGTAATATGAGGGATCTCGTGTCCATGGGGATATTACTCCGATGATGGGCCCATGTGGGCATCTGGATTTTTCCAATCTGGTTCTGCAGGGTCTACCAGCCAAAAAATAGTTTACGATCCCCGTATCCAAATAAGCAGGACTACAACGGTATGCCGCCGTTGTAAAATCGCGTACCTGGCTTGTGCTTTGATAGCGTTGATTCAGGTGTCCAAATTTCGATGCTTCTCTGCTGACCTTTCCATACCTACAGTACCCCTGAGCTGTCTGTTCAATCCAAGTCTCTAAGTGTGGTGTATGGGTCAGCATTGATGGTAGGAGCAGGTTTGGCATATCTATTACCTGTATTACCAATGGCGGTAGAGAATGTGATATTGTGCAGGACACAGCCTTTGCAAGGAAGCCTATGGTATATGGCCGCTTCGAGTAGACTGGAATGTTAGTAATTTCCGCTAATCGAAGCTGAGAAAGTCCATCAGGTGACGATGAACCCACGCTCTCATGCCGACCATGTTGCTATGCTGTTCATCCAAAATAAGTAACCGACCACTTAAAATGCTGGTCTCGATTCGCTATTGCAATCTTGTGCAGACGATTTCGCATAAATCGAATGCGGACTTCCTCGTGAGTGAATGATATGTCCGATTTTGAGGTATGTCTTCGAATGTGGCGTTCTCGAATGCCGTTTTGTGAAACTTCCATGGCTCCGCTCTCATTCTCGCCACACCACCAGTTCAGATTCGCTCATCAGTGTTGAGGCTCACAGAGTCCATCATGGCTGCCAATTGATCTGCCTTTACCCTTGATACAACATCACATTCATCTACGGTACTGTTGTAGAGCTCAATCTCACTGAGAACCCTCTGGTAATCCTTGGTGGTTGGGACAATCCCGTTGTCATCTAAGTGATTGAAGCCATACACACTTGGACGCTTCTGGTGGATGGAAGGGCCGCTGAGCATTAGATCATGTTGAGATGATAAGTAAAGATCTTTGGCCAAATTCGCCAAATTTCCTGGGAACAAATTTGTGAACCTCACACCCGATCACGCACTCGCGCAGGGCGAAGCTCATTGAGAACAACATATTCGTGGTATGTCCACAACTTCCTCGTGATATTGAAATACATTAGTTTGAAAACCGCTCTCCCTTTCATCTACAGCGTATATAACTTCAACTAATTGCATCAAACCCTACTAGTGGGCCCAAGCTAACTTCGCTGTAGTTGATGGAAGTCCCGCGGCGCGAAAGCTAGATGGGAAGGGATTTGGCTGAGGACCGAGTCTTGGGATTAACTCTAGATCCACGCTGTCGTCGTCCATATCAGAGAAATTTGAGTAAAGATACGATATTGTCTATTGAAGGCCTACGTCTGATTATTGAAAGGGGTGTTACAGTAAAGCCAGAAGACAGTGAGGGTACTACAGTATACCCCCCCCCCCCC